>Ga0101944_10007293_pt1 | contig 11158 bp, 8 predicted proteins | sample DewCreD2012metaG_FD_75245 | JGI IMG/M metagenome (GOLD analysis project Ga0101944, IMG submission 75245) | Hot spring sediment bacterial and archeal communities from British Columbia, Canada, to study Microbial Dark Matter (Phase II) - Dewar... ... | reverse complement strand
CCATTTTTGAGTCAACCGGGGCTGCCCGGCAGCCCCGTTCCCCCGCTTCGGTAACAATCTTTTTGAGTCAAATCGCCAGCAAACCGGACACGGGATGGGGATTGACCTGGCGCTTGGGCGTGGGCCAAGATGCGGGCGCAAGATCAAACGGATGACAACAACCCTGTGCGCGCCGGGCGCTTTGTCCAGGACCGTGGCGTGGGCCTTAACGGCTGTTCTGCTGGCGGGTTGTGCGGCCCGGGCCAGGGCGGGGGCCGCTGATATCCAGTTGGTTCTTGGGCCGGAACGGCCACCGTCCATTCGCATCACCGGACCGCCCGGCACGGTTTGTCAGGTGCAGTGGAGCGACGACCTGGCAGAGCCTGGGCGGTGGTTTCACCTGACTCACTGCGTCTTGACCAGTGGCGGCGCGGTGGTGACCGATCCGGCGGCAACCGCCGCCACGCTGCGTTACTACCGGGCCATTCGCGTCCCCAGCCAAGACCTGCTGCTGATCCCCGGCTCGACGTTTGTCATGGGCGATTGCCTCGGCGAGGGCAATGACGACGAGCGGCCAGCGCACCTGGTTCACGTGAGCGCCTTTTACATGGATCGTTATGAAGTGTCCAAGGCCCTGTGGGACGCGGTCTGTGTCTGGGCCACGAACGCCGGCTACGCCTTTGCCAACCCGGGCAGCGCCAAGGCCACCAACCACCCCGTCCACACGATCAACTGGTACGACGCCGTCAAGTGGTGCAACGCGCGTTCGGAAAAGGAGGGGTTGACCCCCTGCTACTACGCGGACACCAACCTGACGGTGGTGTACAAGACGGCTTACGACGTGACGAACGCGCCGTCGGTGCGCTGGAGCGCCAACGGCTATCGCCTGCCCACCGAGGCCGAGTGGGAAAAGGCCGCCCGGGCCGGCGCCGGCGGGCATCGCTTCCCGTGGCACGACGCCGACACCATCACGCACAGCCGCGCCAACTATTACAGCTTGGTGAGCCCCGACCTGCCCTACGACGTCAGCTCCACACGCGGGTTCCACCCGGCTTACCGCAGCGGCGGCTATCCTTACACCAACCCCGGCGGCGCGCTGCCACCAAATCCTTACGGCCTGTGCGACATGGCGGGAAACCTCCGCGAGTGGTGTTGGGACGCCTACGCCGCGGATTGGTACGGCCAACGGGCGGCAACCGAGACCAACACACCCGGGCCGCCGCAACCGCTGGCCAACCGCGTGACCCGCGGCGGCGCCTGGCGGGACAATGCCAATTATTCACGCTGCGCTGACCGATTGGATGAAAACCCGTTCAACGCCCTGAATGTCCTGGGTTTCCGGTGCGTCCGCCGCCCCTGAGGCCGCCAGCCGAGAGACGCAGGCCAGCCGGGGAGACCCGCTATGACTCGGCAAAGCATCGAAAAACCGCTGTGGGCAGCCTTGGGACATCCAGTCCGCCCAATGGCTGCGCACATAACGGGCAAGCAGCCACGAAGCAGCACTTCGATCGCGGCGGTTCGACGACTTGGCGCTGTATCGGCTCTGGTAAGCAACTCGCACAAGCCAGCCTCGGGCTGATGGGTCACCAGTCCCGAAGACCGCCCTGTCACCGCTGATTGGCCCTGTCGGCAGGATGCCGACAGCACGCTGGCCCCGTCGGCAGGACGCCGGTAGCAGGGTGGTGGCGGAAGTCGCCACCTTCTGAGCCACAGCGATCCGCCGATCGCACCAAGGTCAGCGATTGCGGCAGACCGAGCTGGGAAAACGGCGCGTCCGCTGAAGGGATAGCAGGTAGTCCGGGCCGTCTGCCAACTGACGGGCGACCCGGCTGCACCGATTAGCCGGTCGCATGGGATGTTGGCAACCCGCATTTAGCGGCCGCGCAGAGGCATCAGGCCGACATGCAGGGCGACCCACACCGGCGGCGCGAAGATCACCACGGCCGCCAGCCGTTCCCAGGTCCATGGCAACTCGTTGGCTTGAATCGGGAAGATGGCAATCATGAAGTAATTGGCAAAGCGCGTATGCCCGAGAAACCGTCCATGGCGGGGGAAGCGCCGTCGCAAGCCGCAGAACAGGGCCAGGCTACCCAGCGCCAGCACCAACACGGTCACCAGCAAACTGACAGGCGGCATGGCCCACACCGTCGGCCGGGCCGCACCCGCCCCCGGCGCAGGCAGACTCGTGAAAAGCCAGTGCGCTCCCGCCCAGACAAAGCTGAACCCGGTCTGGATGGCCGTGCGGAAGTTCGCCCGTGCGGAGGTGGTCTCGTTCAGCAGCAGGCCGACGTAAAGCGGCACAATCCCCCAGATAAGCTCGGTCCGCGTAAATGGCACGCGAATCAGCTCGGCAAACGTGGCCCAGAGATGCGACAGCCCGCCCCCCATTGGCGCGACATTAGGCTACGGCTTACCAACCGTCCAGCCCGTCCCCACGGCCACGCGTGCCGGCCGCCGGGCGCGCCAGCCGGCCGCGGTCAACGCACAAACTCGACCGGCACGTCCAATGTGACTTCCAGGCTCTGGTCGGGTGTGGTTTTGAGATTGGTGGCGCGAAACGGCAGCCGCAAGGTGCGAACCCCGGACAGGTTGTTGGTGCGGGGGGTCAATTCGATCAATGACGTCTTGCCTGCGTGAAGTCTGACCCGTTTGGGCACGTTGACCTCCGGCACGCGGCCGAGACTCTCCAGATCGAAGGTGACCGGGGATCGGTTGAACACTTGCGCGAAGCCGCGGGTTGTGCCCTGGAGTCGCACCGGGCCGGACCGGAGCTCCAGCGCGCCGTGGAATAGCGGCTGCAGCCAGGTGGCCTCCCCGTACAACGTGTGCTGGCTGTAGAGCACGGTGCGCCGGGCCAGAAGGGCCTCGCGGATGGCATCCAGTGTCCGGCGTTCGGCAAACACAAGGGTCAAGGGCCGGTGCTGCCGCTCCTCCGCCGGGTAATCCCAGGCAATCGGCCCATGCACGTCCGAGTTGGCCAGCATGGCCAGCTTGCGGTCCAGACACCACTGGTGGGCAATCGGATCGTACTCCGCCCCGTTGATCACCTCGATGCCATGCAACCAGCCCTTGGCCAGCAACTCACCCTGCTCGGCATACCAGACGGACTTCCGGTCCGGCTGCTTCCAGCCCGGGTGGTTCCAAAAGACAAACCCGCCCTGCTCGACGGCGGCCCGGACCGCGTCGCGGTAATCCTCGCGGCGCAGGGGCGTGACGGCCTTCAAGAACAGCGCGTTCATGTGACCGGGCGGTTCGCCGCGGGTAATCTCGGCCGCCCGGATGACCAAAATGTCCAGGGGCGCGGCCGCTGCCCGGGCCAGCTCGAACGAACGCTCGTAATTGGTGCTCACGTCCGACCGATGCGGCTGATACTCCAGGTGGTCGCTGATGGCGATGGCGTCCAAGCCATCCCGCCAGGCCTCCTCAACGCGGATGGTCGGCCACACAGCGCCGTCCGAAAAGACGGTGTGCGCGTGGAAATCGCACTTGAGCGTCTGGTAGCCGGGCGGGTTCGGAAACGTCAGCTCAGCCCGTGCGCGGTCCTGCGCGGCCGGCAGCCAGGCCGGCAACCCCGGCCCGACCAGCAGGAAACCCAAGGCAACAAGACGCAGCGGCGGGAGGCGCGGGTTCAACCAAAGACCGGTTACTGGTTTCATGATGCCGAAGTCTGGACCAAGACCGCGAGTCGGGCCAGCAAGAAGTGCAAGGCGCCTGCGCGCAACGGTGCGCTCCGCCGCCCGGGAAGGGGGATGGGGGATGCCGGCGATTGTCATCGGTCCGCAGGCGCCGGCGGCGGCGGGGTGACGTGGCGTTCCCTGCCTGTCCGCCGGTGGACGTTCGGGTTTGCTCTTGAGCGGGCGACGGGATGGGCTAGCATGGCGTCCGTGAGCGCGTTCGCATGGTTTGAGCCAGCGCCGCGGCGTCAGCCACCCATTGAGCGATGAGTGCCCCGGCGACATCCCCTGCTGTGCCCCAAGTTGGCGCCGCGAAGCGCCGACCCATCTTGTTGATTGTGGACGACGAGGAGGGACCTCGCCAGTCGCTGAAAGTCATTTTCAAGGACGATTTTGAAGTCTTGATGGCTGCGGACGGCCCCACGGCCATCGCGCTGGCGCAGCAGCATCCGGTGGACGTGGCCATCACCGACATCCGTATGGCGGGCATGTCGGGCATCGAGGTGTTGGAGCGGCTCAAGTACGTCAACCCGGGCATCGAGGTCGTGATGATCACGGCGTATGAGACGACGGACACCATTCGGCAGGCGCTGCGGTTGCGGGCTTGTGACTACATCAACAAGCCGTTCGACGTGGCCACGATCCGGGCGGCGGTAGCCAAGGCCCTGCAACGCCACACCTTGGAGAGCGAAATCCAGCACAATGCCGAGAACCTCCAGGCCCTGCTGGCCGAGCTGCAGAATCAACGCATCGAGGAGCAAATCGCCAAGACCCGCGGCGAGATTTACGCCAGCATCATCCACGACATCAACGGCCCGCTGACGGTGATTTCGGGCTTCATTCAACTGCTGAACCAGCGCCTGAGCAACGTCACGCGGCTGGAGGTGTCCGACCTGGAGTTTATCAAGGACCGGCTGCGGATTATCACGCGCCAGGTGACCAACTGCATCGAGATTTCCCGGCGCTACCTGGGGTTCCTGCGCCGCCAGACCGACGAGTCGCCGCGGGTGGGGGTCAATCAGTTGCTCAAGGACATGGAGCAACTGGTGCACGTGCACCCCAGCGCGCCGCCTCACACGTTCTCGCTGCAGCCGCTGAACGGGGAGGTGGCTGTGCGCATGAACGGCACGGATTTCATCCAAGTGCTGCTCAACCTGACCATCAACGCCTTCCAGTGCACGCCCCAGCCGCACCACGTCTGGGTCTCGGGTGAGATCAAAACCCGCCCGCTGGACTTGTCGGCCTTTCGAGACGGGCCGCAGACGCGCTTCCTGAACGTCGAGGGGCTGAACAACACGCCGCCGTTGGTGGCGATGACGGTACGTGACGACGGCCCCGGCATCCCGCACGAGGTGTTGGCCAAGATGTTCGAGCCGTATTTTACCACCAAGCCGGGTGGCCAGGGCACGGGTCTGGGGTTGAACATCGTGCTGCGGCTGCTGCGCAATGCCCAGGGCGCGCTGCACGTCCAAACCTGCCCCGGCAGGGGCACGGCCTTTGTCGCCTATTTCCCCGCCGTGTATCTGTCGCCACCCGCCCAATCGTGAAGCCGAACGGCGGAGGAGGCTGGGCGCGGCTGCGGGAATGCTTCGGTGCCTGGAGGGCCGGGGCCGCAGCCAGGGCCGATGACCTGACCGCCGAGGAACGGACGCGCCAGACCTACCGGTGCGAACGCTGGCGGGCGGTGTTCTCGGGCATTCTGGAAACGGCCGGGGCGACTTTCCTGTTGCTGATTGCCGTGCGTTGGTACGCGGCCGGTGCCGTCGCCAAGGCGCTGATCGCCGGCAGCGGCAGCGTGGGCCTGCTGGTCTCGCCCTGGATTGTCTCGCGAGTGGAAGCCCTGGGCTGGCCGGTGGCGCAGGCCGCCTCACGGCTGGCGCAGCTTGGAGCCGCCAGCCTGCTTCTGACCGCGGCGTTGCCCTGGCAGCCGGTCTTCGTGGCGGGCAGTGTCCTGGGCATGGCCGCGTGGGCGGCGGCCGTGCCGCTGATGACGCAGGTCTTTCAGGAGAATTACCCGGAACGGCGGCGCGGCAAACTGTTTGCCCGAACGGTCATGATTCGCATCGCAACCGCCGCGTTGTTCAGCGAACTGGCGGGGCGGGCGCTTTCCGGCGGCATCGAGCGCTACCGCTGGCTGTTGCTGGTGTTCGCCGCGGCGTTCGCCGGCAGCGCCCTGTGCACCCGTTGCTGTCCCTCCCGCCCCCTCCAGCGCACCGCCGGGTCGCATCCGTTCAAGGCCCTCCGGTTTGTGCGGCAGGACCGGGTCTTCCGGCAGACGCTGGTCATGTGGATGCTCATGGGCTTTGGCAACCTGATGATGCTGCCGTTGCGGGTCGAGTATTTGGCCAATCCGCGTCATGGCGTCACGTGGGACGGCGCAGCGTTGACGGCCGCCCAGGTGGCCCTGCTGACGGGGGTGGTGCCCAATGTGGCGCGCCTGGCCCTGAACCCCTTCTGGGGTTGGGCATTTGACCGGATGAATTTCTTCGCGCTCCGGATTGCGCTGAACCTGGGTTTTGCCCTGGGCATCTTCGCGTTCTTCGGCACACGGTCGGTGGTCGGCCTGATGGTGGCCTCGGTGCTGTTTGGCGTCTCCAATGCAGGTGGGGATGTGGCCTGGAGTCTGTGGGTAACCAAGTTCGCCCCGCCGGAGCGCGTGGCTGACTACATGAGCGTGCACACGTTTTTCACCGGCGTGCGCGGCGTCGTGGCGCCCGTGGTCGCCTTTCAACTCCTGGCTCATCTGCCGATTCTGACGATCAGTTGGATCAGCGTCGGCCTGATTCTGGCCGCCACCGCGGTGCTCATCCCGGAATTGCGCTTCGGCCAACGCGCCCGGCCTGCTGAGGCGCTCGTGGAAGAGGTCTCCGAGTAAGCCCGCCGCGGTCCGGCGCTGAGCAGACCTATTCCAAGCCCCCCAGGGCGGCAGAAGTCCCACGCCCCGGGCCGGTCGAGCCACGCGACCTCACCGCCCGCCGCCCCCGCCAAGGCGCCGCGTCGCAGCCGCATTTTGTTCGACAAGCGGGCCTGCCCGCGGCACAACTCCGCGCGTTATGCAGGAACAGACACTGACTCTGGGGCACTCGCCGGACCCGGACGATGCCTTCATGTTTTACGCCCTGGCAAAGGGGTTGATTCCGACTCCTGGCTGGCGCTTCCAGCACGTCCTGCAGGACATCCAGACGCTCAACGAGCGCGCCATGCGCGGTGAACTGGACATTAGTGCCATCAGCATTCACGCCTACGCCTACGTCAGCGACCAGTACGCCCTGCTCCCCAGCGGCGCGAGCATGGGCGATGGTTACGGGCCGCTGCTGGTGGCGCTGCGGGCCTTCTCGCGGGCCGACATCCGGCGGCGACGGATCGCCGTGCCGGGAATGATGACCTCGGCCTTCCTGGCCCTTCAACTCTGGTTGGAGCGTCCGGCCGCCGAGCTGGACTGCGTGGTCGTGCCGTTTGACGCCGTGTTCCGCGCGGTCCGCGAAAGCCGGGCAGACGTGGGCCTGATCATCCACGAGGGCCAGTTGACCTATGACCGCGAGGGCCTGACCGTATGCGCCGACCTGGGCCGGTGGTGGAGCGAAAGCCAGGACGGCCTGCCCCTGCCCTTGGGGGGCAATGTCATCCACAAACGTCACTCGCCCGCCGTGCGACGGCAAATCGCCGACCTGTTGGCGGCCAGTATCCGCTACAGCTTGGAGCACCGGGCCGAGGCGGTGGCGCACGCCCTCCAATACGCCCGCGACATGGACCGGGCCTTGGCGGACAGGTTTATCGGCATGTACGTGAACCACTGGACGCTCGACTACGGTGAGCGGGGGCGCCAAGCCATTCGACGGTTTTTGGGGCTGGCCTTCGAGCGCGGGCTGCTCCCGCACCGGCAGGAGCTGGAGTTTGTGGCGTGAGGGGCAGTCGGCGAATCGTGGCACGCCGTCCGCCCGCGCGCCGCGGCGACGCACGGTGAGAACCTGGCGAGTAGCGACCGCCCCGGCCCGCCGGCACGCCAGACACCCTGTGCCCGTCCATCTACCGCCGCGCTGGCTGGCTTGCGCACCGGTTTGCCAGGCCGCTTGATTTGGCCCGGGCCGTTGTGCCACGGTAGCCCACCGCAGTCGCATTTGAGGTTTTATGAAACGCATTTGCCTTCCCGCCCTCGCCCGGATCTTGACGATCCCGGCTCTGGTTACGTGTCTTGTGCCGGTCGTTTGCCTGCGGCTTCAGGCCGTGTCCATCGAGACGCCGCGCCTGCGGTTTGACCTGTCGCCCGAATCCGGTCGCTACGAACTGACGGACAAGCAGGCCGCCGTGACCTGGCAGTCCAACCCTTACCAGCCCCGGTTTGGGGAGGTGACGCTGAGCGCCGGCGGCAAGGTCCGGCGCGCCGACCTGGCCCGGGGTCAGGTGGAGCGCGTCGGCAGCGGTCTGGTAGCCACGTTCACGCCTCTGGCCGAGACACCGGAGGCCCGGCTGCGTGTATGGGTGCGCCCGCTGGCGGACAATCGCGCCTTGGAGTTCGCCGTCGAGGCCGACCCGGCACTGGCGGTCGAGAGCGTGCGCCTGCTGGACAACGCGCTGTGGACCACGGACGCCGAGCGGGGCTACGTCGTGGTGCCGGTGCGCGAGGGGCTGCTGATCCCAGCCGATAGCGGGCTGGCCTTCAACCACCGGTTCGACACCTACGCCTACGAGGGTTGTCACATGGCGATGCTGGGGGTGGTCAAGCGCGGCGCGGCGGCGCTGGTCACCTGGAGCGATCCTTACGTGGCCGTCGAGGTCCGCAGCACTGTGACCAACACGCCCGTCGCGGATGCCCGCCAGGCGCTGGCGGTCTCGCTGACGCTGCGCAAGTCCGCCACGGCGTTTCAGGTTCGCCTGCTGGGCCGCGGCGACTACGTGGACATTGCCCGGGCCTACCGCCAGGTGGCCAGGCAGATCGGCTGGTGGGTGCCGTGGAGCGAGAAGCTCAAAGGGCATCCCGAGCGGGCAAAGTATTTTGGCGCGTCCAACTACAAGCTCTGGAGCTTGCTGGACCGCCGGATGAACGAGGACAGTTCCCGAGAGCTGAGCGTGAAGGTGAACTGGACCTTTGACGAAGCGGCGCAAATCGCCGAGCACCTGAAGCGCGACCTGCAGCTCGACAAGGTGCTGTTCATCATGGGCGGCTGGATTCACCGCGGCTACGACAACCAACATCCCGACATCCTGCCCACGGCGCCCGAATGCGGCGGCGACGCGGCGTTCAGTAACGCCTGCCGCCGCATCCGCGCCCTCGGCTACGTGCTCAGCCTCCACGACAATTACCAGGACATCTACCGCGACGCGCCCTCTTGGAACGAGGATTACATCAACAAGAACCCCGATGGCAGCCTGACCCGGGGCGGGCATTGGGCCGGCGGCGTGGCCTACATCACCTGCGCGCAGAAGGCGCTCGAACTGGCGCAGCGCCCGCAGAACCTGGCCGCCGTCAAGCGGCTCTCGGACGCTGACTCCTACTTTATTGACACCACCTACGCAGCGGGGCTTTACGAGTGCTTTGATCCGAAGCATCCGATGACCCGGGCTGACGACCTGAAGTGGAAACAGGCGCTCAGCGACTACGCGCGGGCGGTGTTCGGCAGCTTTGGCAGCGAGTGCGGTCGCGAGTGGGCCATCCCACACGCCGATTTCTTCGAGGGCCTGACCGGCGTCAGCGGCGGCTACTACCACAACAAGGACCTGCTCAAGAGCCTGGGCGCAACGGTCGTGCCGCTGTTCGAGCTGGTCTATCACGATTGCATCCAGATGTACGGCAAGTATGGCTACGACCCGGCGCAGGCGGCCGACTACGTGTTGCACCACCTCGGCCTGGGCCGGCCGTTGCACTACCACAATGTGCCGCCCGGCCTGTATTGGACGCGGGCGTCGCGCGAGGACGCCCCGCTGGCCCTGCGTCCCTCCGTGGCCGAGGTCCACCAAACCGGCCCGCGCCAGTTCCGCATCAGCTACCGCTGGCGGGTGGACACAACGCCCTCCGAGGACTGGCGCGTGTTCGTCCATTTCTGCGACCCTGCCGGCGCCACCAAGTTCCAGAACGACTACGCCCCGCCCGAACCGACCTCGAAGTGGCCGCCGGGCGAGGTGCTTCACGGACCGTTCACCGTGACGGTGCCCGAGGGGCTGAGCGGCCCGTTCCATGTGCGCCTGGGTCTGTATCAACCGGCGACCGGTCAACGCGCCGTGCTGGCGGCGCGGCAGGACAGCGAGCGCACCGTGCTGGCGGGCAAACTGACCGTGCGGGAAGGGACAATCACTTTCGAGCCGGCTGCCCCCGCGCCCACCCGTGCGCCGGGCGAGGCGGGCTTGTTTACCCGCGCCGACGGCGGCTGGGCCGAGGGCTTGCATCCCTATGACCGTTTCGTGAAGAACACCCACGAAATCCTCTCGCCGCTCAACGAGCTGACCGCCCAACTGCCGATGACCCAATACCAGTTCCTGACGCCCGACCGCCAGGTGCGCCGCTCCGTGTTTGGCGAAGGGCGCAGCGCGGTGGAGGTCGTGGTCAATGGGGGCACGTCGGTTTACCGCCATCGCACGCAATCGGTCGGGGAGGTCCTGCTGCCGCCCAAGGGTTTCGTGGTCGAGTCGCCGACCTTCGCCGCGTTCCACGCGCTGAGTTGGAACGGGCTGGCCTACGAGGCGGCGCCGTTGTTCACGTTGCGCAGTTTGGATGGCCGGCCGCTGGACCGCTCCCGGCGCGTGCGCGTGTTCCACGGCTTTGGCGACGGGCGGGTGAAACTCCACAACACGGTGCGGATCGTGGCACGGGAGGCAGTGTTTTAGGCGGCGACCGGTCGCGCCCCGCGGGCGAAACACGAGCCCCTCCACCATGCAAACCTGGGCGGCATTGTTCGATTGGGATGGCGTGATCATTGACTCGTCGCGCCAACACGAGCGCGCTTGGGAACGGCTGGCCGCCGAGGAGCGGCGGACGCTCGCCCCCGGCTTTTTCAAGCGCAGTTTTGGCACGCGCAACGATCGGGTGATTGCCGAGTTACTGGGTTGGACGCGGGATCCGGAGCGCATCCGGCAACTGAGCCTGCGCAAGGAAGCGCTGTATCGGGAGCTGATTCAGGGCGACCGCGTCCGTCCCCTGCCCGGCGTGGTGCACTGGTTGACGGCGCTGCGGGAGGCGGGCGTGCCCTGCGCCATTGCCTCGTCCACGCCCCGGGCAAACATTGACTGCGTGGTGGACTTGCTGCAATTGCGGCCGTTCTTTGCCGCCGCGGTCACGGCCGAGGACGTCCAGCAGGGCAAACCGAACCCGGAAGTGTTTCTGACGGCCGCGGCGCGGCTGGGCGTTTCGCCGGCCCGCTGCGTGGTGTTTGAAGACGCGCACGTGGGCTTGGAGGCCGCCCGCGCCGCCGGCATGCACGGCTTCGAGGTCGATGTCCTCATGACCCGCGACCGCCAGGCCGTGGTCGTCCACGACCTCACCCTCCAGCGCATCGCCGGAGGCCACGGCGCCA
>Ga0101944_10007292_pt1 | contig 11159 bp, 9 predicted proteins | sample DewCreD2012metaG_FD_75245 | JGI IMG/M metagenome (GOLD analysis project Ga0101944, IMG submission 75245) | Hot spring sediment bacterial and archeal communities from British Columbia, Canada, to study Microbial Dark Matter (Phase II) - Dewar... ... | reverse complement strand
CTTACTTCCTTTCATATACTTATGGCTATCTTACCACATATTACCGATTCTCAAGCGATTGCTTGCACAGCAGGTCAGTTCAGGCTAAAATTTTCTCATGCGTTTCGATATTTTTACCCTTTTTCCAACGGTATTCGAACCCTATTTTAACACAAGCATCTTGCAACGGGCGATCCAAAAAGGTCTATTAGAAATCAACCTGCACGATATCCGAAAATGGGCGACCGATAAACATCATATCACCGACGACACGCCATATGGAGGCGGCGGGGGAATGGTGATGAAACCGGAACCCATCTTTGCCGCGGTTGAGGAAATCTTGGGCAATCCCCCCGTCTGCCCAGTGATCCTTTTATCACCGCAGGGAAGATTGTTCAATCAACAAATCGCCTCAGAATTATCGGGGTATCCGCAAATCGGCTTGATATGCGGCAGATATGAAGGGGTGGATGAGCGCGTCTGTCAACATTTAGTGACAGATGAAATATCCATTGGGGATTATGTCCTCACCGGCGGGGAATTGCCGGCGATGGTGCTTGTGGATGCAATCAGTCGTTATTTGCCAGGTGTCCTCGGCGACCCAGATGGCGCAACAGATGACTCCCATGCGACCGGTTTATTGGAATATCCACATTACACCCGTCCTCCTGTTTTTCGCTCATGGGCTGTCCCAGAGATCTTGCTCTCGGGAGACCATGCCAAGATTGAACGATGGCGGCGGCAGCAATCCCTCATCAGAACGAAAACCCGCCGCCCTGACCTTTTGAAAAAGGCAAAATTGACCAAAGATGACCTTCTATTTCTGGAAAAACTAGAAAGAGGAGAAGAGCAATCCGGATGGAATAACGAAAACACAAAAACGAAAGATGAGGAATCAATTGCATGAAAAAATTCAGTTATCCAAAAACCTTTCTGCTTGGGTTCGGCTTTTTCGGCGTCAGCGTCATCTGGGCAACTTACAACGCTTTCGTTCCACTATTTTTGGATGGGAAATTTCATCTAAGCGCCGGTTGGATCGGCTTTTTCATGACATTGGATAATATTGCCGCTCTATTAATCCAACCCCCTGTTGGCGCCTGGTCGGATCGGCTGCGCACTCCCATCGGCAGGCGCATTCCCTTCATTCTCATCGGCGCGCCGGTAGGGGCAATCGCTTTTGGATTTATCCCCTTAGCCGCTTTGCTGCCGTTGTTTGTTGTGTGTACCAGCACGCTGTTGATCAGCATGGCATTTTGGCGCACGCCGGTTGTGGCATTGATGCCGGATATTACCCCCTCAAAATACCGTTCCCAAGCCAACGGCATCATCAATTTCATGGGCGGCTTAGGTGCTTTAATATCGTTCTTCATCGGATCGAAGTTATACGATATGAATCAGGCGTATCCCTTCTGGCTGGGTTCCGTCCTGGTCATCCTATCAGCCATTCTGGTGTTTGTTTTCATCAAGGAACCCAAAGAATACCAGGACGATAACCGCGAAGCCCCGCCGGGGATCATCAAAAGTGTCAAAGAAGTCCTAAAAGAGGAAGAAAAAAGTCCCCTGCGGATTTTGCTTGCCATATTATTCTGGTTCATCAGCTACAACGGCATCGAAGCATTCTTCACTCTATACGGCGTGAATCATTTGAAATTAGCCGAATCGGACGCTGTCCGGCAGCTTGGCTATCTTTCCCTGATTTTCCTGATCTTTGCACTGCCTGCCGGGTATATTGGAGCAAAATTAGGACGGCGAAATACGATTATCACCGGTGTAAGCCTGATGGCAGGATCAATATTGGCGATTCTGATCTTACCCGCGAATGTCCTTACCACCCTGCTGGCAAGCATCCCCGTTGTGGGCAAGCTTTATGTTATCGGTCTGATCTTGATGATTTCGGGTTTATCGTGGGCACTAATCAATATTAATTCACTGCCAATGGTCGTAGATATGACCGAAGATCGGCGGATTGGCACGTATACCGGCTTGTATTACCTGGCATCTACTTTAGCCGCCATCTTGGGTCCCAATATCTACGGGCAACTGGTTGCCTGGAATCAGAACAATTACAATACCGTTATAATGATCAGCCCTATTTTCCTCTTCCTGGCAATCGCTATGATGCTCGGCGTGCGGCGCGGCGAAGCCAAAAAATGAGTTTGTTAACAACCTTAATTTATCGTTAATAACTTGCGTAAGGTAAGATTCGCATGTAAAATGACCATTAAGTGGAGATTAATCCACAAATCTAACCTTTTTTTGCTGGAGGAGACTAAATTATGGTCAAAAAACTCAGTATTTTCATTGTTTTGCTCCTGTTGGCTGCGGCAGTCTTAACTGCCTGCAAGCCAGCCGGACCGGACTGCTCGAAACCAGAAGTTCTATGTGTCGGTCTGGTAACGGATGTCGGTGAAGTCGACGACAAATCCTTCAACCAGTCTGCCTGGGAAGCGGTTCAAAAAGCCGAGAAAGAGCTAGGCGCAACAATTAAGTATGTGGAAACCAAAGATGCAAAGGACTACATCCCCAATATTGAGTTGTTCGCCAAACAAAAGTACGATGTCATTGTTACAGTCGGCTATGCCATGACCGATGCCACCCGTGAAGCAGCCCAAAAATACCCCAATATTATGTTTATCGGGGTTGATCAAGGTCAATGGGCTGGAGAGCTTCCCAACGTTGCCGGCGTTCTCTTCCATGAAGACCAAGCTGGTTATCTGGCAGGCGTTTTAGCAGCCAAACTGACCAAGAGCGGGACGATCGCAGCCGTTTTGGGTACCGACCTGGTACCGCCGGTTGTTGCCTTCAAAGAAGGTTATGAGCGCGGCGCAAAAGCCACCAAACCAGACATCAAAGTCCTTTCTACCTACCATCCCGGCGGTTTGGATGTTGCCTTCACCGATCCCGAATGGGGCGCCGCAACGGCTAAACAGGCCATCGAGCAAGGTGCCGATGTCATCTTTGGCGCCGGCGGTAAGACCGGAAATGGCGCCCTGAACGAAGTCGCTGCCAACCCCGGGCTGTACTGCATCGGTGTGGATACCGATCAATGGTTGACTTTGGAATCGGCTCATCCCTGCCTGGTTTCCAGCGCGATGAAACTGATCACCCCAATCGTCTTCGACCTAATCAAAGCAGCAAAAGATGGCAAGATGCCGGTCGGCAACCAATATGGAGAGGTTGGTTTAGCACCGTTCCACGACTTTGACAGCAAGATCGATCAATCTATCAAAGACTTAATCGCCGAAACCGCTAAGGGTCTGGCAGATGGAACAATCCAAACCGGATACGTTCCCTAATCCGACCATATAAAATAAACGAAACAGGCGCAATTTTATTTTGCGCCTGTTTTTTCTTAAATCGTCTTTCGTTTCCAAAATTTCAAATTTTTCAATATGATATAATTATGACTATGGATTTCCCCTGACGTTAATAAAGGCATATTTGTACGCTGATTTACAAACAAATCTCTTGTCAATGTTGATCCCTCCCTGTTTCAAAGCTTTAAAAGATTAAAGACCTATGCTGCAGGCGGTGAGTAGATGAAAATTCTAAAACAAATCTGGAATATGATCAGCATCCCCCTGGTTGCGGTAATTCTGGCTGTATTCATTGGAACGATCATTATCTTCATCTCGGGGTCTTCCCCAATCCAAGCATATTATGGGATGCTGAGAGGTTCACTGGGAGGCCTCGATTCAATAACCCGAACTCTGGAAAAAGCTACCCCTTTAATTTTTAGTGGCTTAGCCGTTGCAATCGGATTCAAAGCAGGTCTTTTCAATATCGGCGCACAGGGACAACTCTTGTTTGGAGCTATCACTTCCGCTGCAGTCGGGTTTATGATCAAAGGATTACCCTGGTTCATCCATGCACCTTTAGCGCTATTGGCTGGCGGTTTAGCCGGTGCCCTCTATGGGGCTATTCCAGGGATATTAAAAACAACCACGGGCGCCCATGAGGTCATTACCACCATCATGTTGAATTATGTTGCTATCAACTTCACCGATTATCTGGCAGATGGACCTTGGAAGGATCGCTCGCTTAGCAATGTTGTCGCCAGAACACCTGAAATTGAACTATCTGCAAAAATCGGAACAATCGGACCGATCCCGATCGGGTTTATTATCGCAGTCATTGCCGGGGTAATCATTTGGTGGCTGCTATGGCGGACAACCTGGGGATACCAGATCCGCACGGTTGGTTTGAATCCCAACGCAGCCCGATACGCGGGGATGCGCGTTTCCATGGTAGTTATCCTCACGATGGTCTTTTCCGGATTACTGGCAGGTTTAGGCGGCGCGGTCGAAACACAGGGCGTTGTCGGCAGGTACCAGCCTGGATTCAATGTCGGGTTAGGATTTGACGGGATCACCGTCGCATTACTAGGGAAAACACATCCCTTAGGCGCCATCCCGGCTGCAGTTCTGCTGGGTGCCATAAAAGCCGGCTCCTCTGAGATGCAGTTTGAATCGGGGATTGCGAAGGAAATTACCGATGTCATCCAGGCATTGATCCTTTTCTTCATTGCAGCCGATATGATTGTCCGCTGGATTATCCGCAGACGGGTTGAAGAAGGTGCAGAAAAGGTAGTTTTAAGCACCGGTTGGGGAAAACATTAGAGGGAAGATGATGATTAATCGAATAAAGCTATCGAAAATCCTAAACCTCACCACCATTGCCGCAGCGGTTGCTTTGATCATCGTAATCTTTAGTTATTCCCGCGATGCGATGGTCACCCAAGCTGTTCTAAATTCAATGATCCGCCAATCCACCCCTCTTATCCTCGGGGCATTATGCGGTCTGATGTGCGAACGCTCTGGGATCATCAATATCGGCATCGAAGGACAAATGCTATTATCAGCTTTTACCGGTTTTATTATCAGCGCTACGACCGGTAATCTCGTATTGGCAGTAATATCCTCCATCCTTACCGGAGCAGTGTTGGGCTTACTGTTGGCATTTATGTCCATTAACCTCAAGTTGGATCAAATCATCGGCGGGACGGTGATTAATATTTTCGCTTTAGGAATAACCGGTTATTTTTACTCCCAAACCCTGGTCGCGAAAACCAAACTGTCCCCCATCCCGCTGGAACCCTTAACCCAGATTCCCCTGATCGGACCGGTTCTCTTTAACAATCCCCCCATTACCTATACAGCGATCCTATTGGTTTTCGTCATACAGTATATGCTTTTCTATACAAAATGGGGACTGCGTATTCGGGCAGTCGGCGAACATCCCCGTGCTGCTGATACCTTGGGAGTCAACGTCAACAAGACCCGCTATATCAGTACAATTGTTGGAGGTGCCATTGCCGGGTTAGCCGGAGGGTTTCTCACACTGGAAGCTGTTGGCTCCTTTGAGCGAGCCATGACCAACGGGCGTGGTTTCGTCGCCCTGGCAGTCATGATTTTTGGAAAATGGACTCCGCTGGGAGCTTGGGGTGCTTCTCTCTTGTTTGGACTGGCTTCTGCGGTGCAGACTCAACTCCAATTTGGTGGAAGACTGCTCATTCCCCATCAGTTCATCGGCATGCTTCCCTATGTACTGACCATCATCGTCCTGGCAGGTTTTGTTGGCAGAGCCAGACCGCCGGCGGCAGAAGGCAAACCTTACGAGAAGGAGTAATATGACCATGGAGAAACCCCCCGTACTCGAAGTTCGTCATGTTACCAAACGCTTTCCCGGTGTTCTTGCCAATGACGATGTCTCTTTTTCGCTCAACGAAGGTGAAATCCATGTCATTTTAGGAGAAAACGGCGCCGGGAAGACCACCTTGCTAAATATTATTTATGGGCTTTATAAACCCGATCAAGGTGAGATTTTTATTGATGGACAACCGATTGAAATAGAGGGACCTCATGATGCTATCCGCCAGGGAATCGGGATGGTGCATCAACATTTCATGTTGGTTGAACCCTTTACGGTTGCCGAAAATATTATCCTAGGGGAAGAAATCACCAAAGGTTTGAGCCTGGATATCCAACGCGCTGCCGTTGAGATTATGAAAATCTCTGAAGAATATGGGTTGAATGTCGATCCTTATGCAGTCGTTGAAGACCTGCCGGTTGGTGTTCGTCAACGCGTTGAGATTGTTAAAGCCCTATTTCGGAAAGCGCGCATTCTCATCCTGGATGAACCAACCGCAGTCTTGACTCCACAAGAAGCCAATGAGCTCTTCGTCATCATGCGTCAGCTAACCAAACGGGGTGAATCCATCATCTTCATCACCCATAAACTCAAAGAGGTGATGGAAGTTGCAGATCGGATTACGGTTATGCGTAGGGGAAAAGTGGTCGGATCAACCACTCCTCAACAAGCGACGATTAATGATCTGGCGAATATGATGGTAGGCAGGGAAGTGATATTATCGGTAAATAAAGCCCAAGCTGAACCGAAGGATATCATCCTGGAAGTTCGCAACCTGACTGTATTAGGCGATCAAAAGAATGAAGTGGTAAAGAATGTCAGTTTTCAGCTAAGGGGAGGAGAGATATTGGGCATCGCCGGCGTACAGGGAAACGGACAGACCGAATTGGTGGAAGTCATCACCGGCTTGCGAGAAGCCCAGAGCGGTGAGTTGCTCATCAAGGGAGAACCCGTCCCATTTGGCAACCCTCGCAACTTAATTGAACACGGTATGGCGCACATCCCAGAGGACCGCCAAAAACATGGATTGGTGCTCCCATATTCTGTGGCAGACAATCTGATCTTATGCACCTATTACAAGCAACCCTTCGCGAAAGGGATCACCCGTAATGATCCCGCTATCCTCGCCAATGCCACGATTCAGATAGAACGTTTCGATGTCAGAACACCAAGCGCATTGGTCCCTGTCTCCAATCTCTCCGGAGGGAACCAACAAAAAGTCATTGTTGCGCGGGAATTCAGCCGCCCGGTAAAGGTGTTGATCGCAAATCAGCCGACGCGTGGATTGGATGTCGGATCGATTGAGTATATCCATCAGCAAATTGTCAACATGCGGGATGAAGGCGCAGCGGTGCTGGTTGTCTCTGCTGAACTTGACGAGATTATGTCCCTGGCAGATAGGATAGCCGTCATGTATCATGGCGAAATTGTCTCGATCCAACAAGCAGACGAGGTTACCAGAGAAGAATTAGGGCTGCTGATGGCTGGCTCGAAGAAGCAACCTGTGCCGGCATAATTCACGCCGATCTTTTATAGGGAAAGATTGGATCCTGTCACGGGGCGAAAGACAACCAATTAACGAATGATCATCATCGGGAGAGCTGGGTGAGGCGCTTTTGGCTGGTAGCAACGTATGAATACACACGACACGTATTCAGGAAGAGATTTTTATTAGGCGTATTTGGACTTCCTATCCTGATCGCCTGTTTATCTGTGGTTTTCGTTTTAATCCTCTTCCTGAGCGTAAACAGACGTCCGGTTGGAATTGTTGATGAAGTAGCCTGGGGATCTCATGCAAATGATCTGGCAAAGGTTCTATCAGAACAAAACAACCGAATTTTTCGTTTCATCCTCTACCCCGATCAACTAAGCGCAAGGAACGCCCTCCTCAATAAAGATATCCAGGCCTATTTTGTAATCCATCCAGACTATCCCGAAGATTCAAAAGTTTCATTATTTTCTTTGGAAAACACCGACTCTCTGGTTCGATCTGAATTTGAAGAGATCATGCGCTTTACCTTGTTATCCAGCCAAAAACCCGAGATTGTCCATCGAATCATGGAAGGCAGTCAAATCACGGTTATCTCCATCGATCGCGATCGACAAATGACCAAAAATCATTGGTGGAAAATTATCATCCCCTTATTCACAGGCGGTGTTTTTATCTTTTCTATCAATATGAGCAGCGGATATCTTTTGCAGGCAATCGTTGAAGAGAAAGAAAATCGAACCATTGAGATCCTGCTGACTTCGGTTTCTCCAACCCAATTGATGGCTGGTAAAATGGCAGGTAACTTGAGTGTAGGATTGACCATCATTCTTTTATACCTGATAGCGGCAGTGGGTGTAATCGGGTTTGCGCTCATTTTTATCTTACCAGAAATACTGCGCTTGATTGACTGGAAATGGTTAGCGGCAATCGCCCTATTGATCATGCCAGCCCTTGTTCTGGTAGGGTCTTGGATGACATTAATCGGATCAACTGTAGCAGATGAACGCGAAGCAAGCCAGATCTCGGGCTTCATTTCTATATTTTTGACCCTGCCTTTTTGGTTTCTGTTCACTCTTCTTTACCATCCGAATAGTATCATTGCGATTATCTTGAGTCTTTTTCCATTGACATCCCCGGTAGCTTTCCCGATCCGCGCTGCATTTACAACCATACCGTTATGGCAGTGGTTTTCCGCCTATATTTTCATGTATGGATGTACCGCCCTTTCAATTTGGCTGGCAGGAAAAGCCTTTCGGTTGGGGATGCTGCGCTATGGCAAGAGAACTTCTTTGACAGAATTATTTAGAAAAAAAAGATCATCCCATGAAGAAAATCCTTCTCATCTTTAAGAATGAGCTTGTCTATACCATTTTTCGTAAGTCCTTCCTCTCTACACTTTTAATACTTCCCCTCATATCGATCCTGTTCATGTTATTAATTTTCACGAATGAGGGAGGAAAAACCTGGCATTTCATCAACAAACTGTTTTCATCAGATCAAGAAAATGTTCGGGAAGGGTTTGTCGATCCGGCAAACCTGATCCAAAAAATCCCGGAAGATTTATCGGATGACTTGTATGAATTTTCCGATGAGCAGAAAGCCCAAGTCGCTTTACAGGATGGCTTTATTTCTACCTATTATGTGATCGACCCCGATTATATCAAAAATGGCAAAATTACTGCCGTTCGGACAGATTCCAATCCCTTAGGCGGCGGATTAACCTCTTCCCGTATTCAACGGGCGATTACCTACAATTTATTGCAAGGAAACACCAGCCTGCTGAATCGGTTCTATCATATCGTTGACCTGGAAGCCATGATCCTTTCCGAAACCCCAGCCGATTCGACCACATCCCCACCCTCATTAGAGACACAGCGCGATCCGGATCAAGCAGCAACGTATTCCATCCCATTTATCGTCGGGTATCTGTTTTATATGATTATCATGGGTTCATCTTCTTTATTGTTTAGCAGCCTCAATAAAGAAAGAAACAACCGTACCTTAGAAATCCTGTTGACCTCCATTACTCCCCTTCAAATGCTGCTGGGGAAATTAATGGCGCTTGGTTTGATCGGTTTTGGACAAACCATCTTATGGGGAAGTCTGGGGTGGATTTTCTTAAGCAGACCAGGGGGATTCTTTAATTTCGAATTGATATCCCAGCTTCCTGCCCATCTATTGCTTTGGGGTATCTTATTCTTCATTTTGGGATATTTATTTTATGCTGCTCTTTTTTCGGGTGTTGGCGCACTTCTGTCGTATATACGGGAAATATCCCAAGTAACAACCATACTCATCCTACCGCTGCTCATCCCTATATTCCTATTCAATACAATGATCATGCGCCCCAATAGTCCATTGGCAATATTCATTAGTTTCCTGCCCTTAACCTCGCCGGTAGGAATGATGACCCGGCTGGCATCAACCATTGTTCCGACCTGGCAAATCTTATTATCGGCTTTGATCTTACTGATTACGGATATATTGACACTTTGGGGAATATCAAAACTGTTCCAACCTCACATTTTATTAGCCGATCAGGAAATCAAGATCACCCATTGGATACGAAAAAGCATCTTTAGGAGAAAAGCCCTTTAATCTTACACCTGTGGAACTTTTCGGTGGTTTTTCTCGTTATTCTGATCAGGTTATAATCTTATTGAGAATACAACTTTGCCCAGATACCGGTAAGGAGAACCGTCATGAGAAGAACTGTGTCCTTTGGGATACCTCTATTTGTCATTCTGCTCATTCTGTCCGGTTGTAATTTGCCCAAGCGGACGCCGACTCCAGCCATGTCCGATCTCGTCAACACAGCCGCAGCTCAAACGATCGCCGCATTTAATACCCAACTGGCAGCAATTGATCAGACCAGCCAGCCGCCTGCCCCTTCGGCTGTCTCTACCACTGCCGCCGCCACCCCGCTCCCCACGATCGGTCCTCAGACGGCTGAACCGATCAGCACCAACACTCCCAAACCAACCGCCTTGCCTTGTAATGTCGCCCTATTCTTGAAAGATGTTACCGTAGAAGATGGGCAGCCCTTTCCGCCGGGCGCAAAATTCACCAAGACCTGGCTTTTACAGAACGGCGGCAGTTGTACATGGGTAGATGGTTATGCTCTCGTATTTGCAAATGAAGGAAATTCCATGGGAGGTCCTGCCTCAAAACAGTTGGATAATGTCCCGGTCCTTCCCGGTGAAACAGTTGAAGTCTCTGTTGACCTGACCGCGCCCAGCCAGCCGGGCACATACCGCGGCGGTTGGAGACTGCGTGATACAAAGAATGAAACGTTCGGCAGGTTTTGGGTTGAAATCAAAGTTGTCGAAGTACATGAAGGGGAATATGCTTTTGCCGATAATTTATGTTCGGCGGAATGGCGCGCCGGCACGAAGACGCTCAAATGTCCCGGCAGCCAGGATGATACCAACGGTTACGTTGTTCGGTTGGATAATCCGAAGTTTGAGAATGGCTATATTGATGATGAACCCGCCATTGTGGTATCCCCTGAACAAGTTGATCATGGAGAAATCAGCGGGATATATCTGCCGATTAAAGTGCCGGAGAATAGTACGTTTAGAACGGTGATCGGATGTATGTATAATGCCCCGGATTGTAATGTAAGGTTCGTCTTGATAGCTCAGCCCGATGGAGAGAGTGAAAAACTACTCGGGGAATGGGTTGAAACCTCCGATGGAAACATCGCCCATATTGACATCAACCTAACAGAAAAGGGATTGGCAGGAAAGAAGGTGGTCTTTAAATTTATCGTCAAAGCCAACGGCTCTCCCTCCGGAGATAAAGCTATCTGGCTAAATCCGAGGGTGAGTGAAAAATAATCCCTGTTAGGGTCAGAACAAATAGAGGTACTAGATCTCTCTCAACGCCGCGGATTGGGCATCTAGGTTGGCGTGAGGTGTGCCATCCGGAATCTCGCATCCTGCAGCACTAAATCCACACTTCCCTGCCAAACGGACACAATCCTGAACCGCCCTGTACACCTGTGCGGGGGTTCCCTGCAGCATGATCGCTACCGGAT
>Ga0101944_10007291_pt1 | contig 11165 bp, 7 predicted proteins | sample DewCreD2012metaG_FD_75245 | JGI IMG/M metagenome (GOLD analysis project Ga0101944, IMG submission 75245) | Hot spring sediment bacterial and archeal communities from British Columbia, Canada, to study Microbial Dark Matter (Phase II) - Dewar... ... | reverse complement strand
TGCGCACACCCGCACTGTTGGCACTCGCGCTCGCAGCCGTCCTCGCCTTCGCCTGCGGGAGCGACGAGCCGTCCGGCCCGCCCAACGACCAGATCACGGGGACCTGGCGGGCCACCAGCTGGCGGTACACGGCCACGTCCGGCGGCGCGACGGCCGACCTGATCGCCACCGGTTCCACCGCGACGCTGGTGCTCGACGCGAATGGCACCGGCTCGCTCACACGGACCCCGCCGGGCGCGGCGCCGATCGGGATGACGTTCGACTGGGAGCGTGACGGACAGTTCATCAGCTTCATCTACATGCCCGGCAACGACGACAACTTCGCCGTCACGCTGGGCGGGGGGACGCTGACCCTCACGCTCAATGGCGGGACGAAGGGGTACGACGTGGACAACGACGGGGTGCAGGAGCCGTGCACGTGGATCCTGCAGTTCAGCCGGTAGACCGCGCCGCATCTCCCGGCGCTGCATGGCGCGGCGGAGTGCCGCGCACGTGTCACCCCGACGGGCTGGCGTGGAGCCGCGGCCGCACCTCCGCGCTGGCGCGGCCCACCGGGAGCCACTTGTGCACCTTCCGCCAGCGGTTCGTGCGCGTCGCGGCGAGGCAGACGACAAACTCCAGTCCGGCCGACATGCGGCCGGGTACGATCGCGGGCGTTCCGGCCTCGGGGCGAGGGGCGAGGGAGCAGGCGCCGTGACGCATGGCCGCCCGGCGCGCCCGTGGCTGGCGCCGGTGTGTGGGGAGCGGTGCTACCTGGGCGAGGCGACGCGTGCGAGCGCGGAGTCCGGCTTGGCGGGCGTGCTCGAGGTGGTGGGCGCCGGGGGCAGGGACGGGGCCGGCAGCACGGCCGGTGGCGGCGCGACGACGGCAGGGGCGCGCTGCGGCCGCGGCGCCGTCGCCGCGCGGGTCGGCGCCGCACCCGTGACGGCGCGCGGCGCGGGCGCACGGCCCGGCGCCGGTGCCGCCCTGGCCAGCGACGATGCCGACTGCAGTGCCGCGAGCGAGTCACGCAGCAGCGCCACCGTGGTGCCCATCGAGTCGAGCCGCGCCGTGACCGCCGCCAGCTGCTCCGCCTGCTCGGCCTGCGCCCGATCGCGACCACCACTCGCCAGCAGCCCGGCGAGCAGTTGGAGTGCAACCAGCGCCGCGGCCACGGCCATCGCCAGACCGCCCGGGACGCTCCGCACCCCCTCCAGCGGGTCGGCGCGCTCGGTGTAGATCGCGCCGTAGCGATGCGCCCGGGCCGGTGATGCGCTCTCTGGGCCCGTCTCCCCCGCTTCCGATGCCGCGCTCAGCCGTCGCAGCTCCCGGCCGTGAGCGACGAGGGCCACGAGCAGGGTGATGGCCACCGCCGACGCGAGAAGGTAGGAAAGCATGTCGGCGCAATCTGCCCGTGCGTGTCACGGACGTGTGACTGCCGGGTGTCACGAGACCGTCCGGGCGCGTCACGACCTCGTGACCGGGCGCCCGGACGGCGCCAGGGCCGCCGGCTGCGCCGGGCGCCACGGCGGCGCGTCGTGCTTGCCCGCCCCCGCGCAAGCCCGCAGGTTTGGGAGAGGTGCCGTCCGGGTGGCCGGCACCTCACCTCTTCGCCGGTCCCCTCCATGCGCCTCCAGATCCGCCGCGCCCTCCTCTGCGCCACGCTCGCCGTGGCGCCGTGTGCCGTCCTCGCCCAGCCCGCGCCGCTCACGCCGGAGCAGCGGCAGGCCCGCCTCGCGCAGCTCGCGGAGCTCGAGCGCGTGGCGATCATCGAACGCAAGGTCATGATCCCGATGCGCGACGGGATCCGGCTGCAGGCCGACATCTACCGCCCGCGGAACGCGCCGGGCCCGGTGCCGATCGTCTTCTCGCGCACGCCGTACAACTTCAACTGGTGGGACGTGCGCAACGGCGTCCCGCGCGACCAGTCGGCGGCGCTCGAGGCGGTGCGGCGCGGCTACGCCTACGTGGTGCAGAACGAGCGCGGCCACTTCTTCTCCGAGGGGAACTGGGACATCCTCGGCCCGCCGCTCTCGGACGGCGAGGACACCTTCAGCTGGTTCCAGCGGCAGCCCTGGTTCAACGGCCGCGCCGGGACGATCGGCTGCTCGTCCACGGCCGAGTGGCAGATGGCGGTGGCCTCGCGGGACCACCCGGCGCACGCGGCGATGATCGCCCAGGGGTACGGCGCGGGCGTGGGCCGCGTGGGCGGGTGGTACGAGCAGGGGAACTGGTACCGCGGCGGCGCGGTGCAGATGCTCTTCATCGCGTGGCTGTACGGCGAGCAGAACCAGGTGCGGCCGACCTTCCCCCCGGGCACGACGCAGGAGGAGCTGGTGCGGATGTCGAAGTACTTCGACCTCGCGCAGCAGGCGCCGCCGGTGGACTGGGCGAAGGCGCTGCGGCACCTCCCGATGCAGGACCTGCTGAAGGCGATCGACGCGCCGCGCGGGATCTACGCCGACTCGATGCCGGTGGCGACCGGCGGGCGGATGATCCAGCGGGTGCCGAACTCGCCGGCCTGGTACCGCGGCGGCCTCTACCACGACGACATGCCGTTCGCGGTGCCCTCGTACTGGTTCATGAGCTGGTACGACGTGTCGGTGGGCCCGAACCTCGCGATGTTCCAGCACGCGCTGACGAAGGGCAAGGACGAGGAGACGCGCCGCCACCAGTACGCGGTGATCGCGCCGGTCACGCACTGCGCCTACACGCGCGCCACGGAGAACACGGTGGTCGGCGAGCGCGTGATGGGCGACGCGCGGCTCGACTACCGGGCGATGACCTGGGGCTGGTTCGACACCTTCCTGAAGGGCGAGCGGACCGGGCTGCTCGACACGCTGCCGCGCGTGCGGTACTTCACGATGGGCAGCAATCGCTGGCAGTCGGCGCCGAGCTGGCCGCCGCCGGGCGCCGCGCCGGTGACGTACTACCTCGCGAGCGGCGGCCGGGCGAACTCGCGCTTCGGCGACGGCGCCCTCGTGGCGACGCCGCCCGCCAAGGACGCGCCCGACGTGTTCACGTACGACCCGGCGAGCCCGGTGCCCTCGTACGGCGGCAACGTCTGCTGCACGGGCAACGCGGTGCAGGCGGGCTCGTTCGACCAGCGCCACATGGAGGCGCGGCAGGACATCCTGGTCTACACGACGGAGCCGTTCACCGAGGGGACGGAGCTGAGCGGGCCGGTGACGGTCACCCTCTACGTGTCGTCGGACCGGAAGGACACCGACTTCACGGTGAAGCTCCTCGATGTGGAGCCGGACGGCACCGCGTGGAACCTCGACGAGACGATCCAGCGGATGCGCTGGCGCGAGGGCTACGACCGCGAGCCGGTGTGGATGGAGAAGGGGAAGGTGTACAAGGTGACGCTGGGGCCGCTGAACACGAGCAACTGGTTCGGCCCCGGGCACCGGCTGCGGATCGAGGTCTCGAGCAGCAACTTCCCCCGCTTCGACCGCAACATGAACACCGGCGGCGACAACTACTCCGAGACGACCGGCCTCGTCGCCACGAACCGGGTGCACCACTCCGTGGCGTACCCGTCGAGCGTGACGATCACGGTGGTGCGGAAGTAGGCGGCGGGGCGGTCGTCAGCGGTCCGCGCGCGGCGGGGGCGCGGCGACCGCGAACAGGAGGCCCGGCACGACGAAGACGAGCCAGAACGGCTCGAACCCGCTGGCGACGAGCGCCCAGCCGCCGAAGCCGAGGTAGGCCGCGGCCAGCGCCCAGGGCACCGCGGCCGGGACCGATCGGCCCCGGTAGCGCCACCCGTGGACCGCGAGCGCCACGGCACCGAGGGCGAGCATCGCCACGCCGCCGAACTGCCACCCCGCGTGGACGGCGAAGCGGAGGTCGGCCGGGGCGCCGGCCTTGTCGAGTTCCGCGAGGATCGCGGGGCCGCCGAGGAGCGAGTGCGACGCCGCGCTCAGGAGGAGCAGGACGCCGGCGATCAGGCCCAGGATGACGCGGGCGCGGGACATGGGACCTCCGGCGACGGGGAGCGACGGTCGACGGGTTGCGTCCGGGGCTACGCCGGCGCAATCTAGCGGCGGTTCGCCTCAACGGACGCGGGCCGCCGCGCGTAGATCAGGCGGTTCCGTCCCGTCACCCTCTGCCCCATCCCGCATGCGCCTTCCCGTCGGAAGAGCGGCCACGGCCGCGTCAGTGATCCTCGTCGCCGCGTGCAGCAGCACGCCGGCACCCCAGCCCACGCCCGCGCCGGCGGCGACCCCCGCCGGGGCCGCGGGTCGGCCCCAGCAGGGCGCGACGCCGGCTGGCCAGCCGCCCGCCCAGCGGCCGGCGGGCGGGCCGCCGGGAGCCGCGGCAGCCGCGGGCGAGCCGGCGCCGAAGCCGTACAAGGACGTCATCACCGACAAGGCGAGGAGCCGCGCCGGCCTCTTCAAGACGCACATGGTGGGCTCGAAGCTCTACTTCGAGATCCCCCGGGCGCAGCTCGACCGGGAGATGCTGCTGGTGACGCGCGGCGCGGCCGTGCCGCTCGACGCGGGCTACGCGGGCCAGCAGATCGGCCCGTCGCGCGTGGTGCGCTGGGAGAAGAAGGGCGACCGCATCCTCGTGCGCGCCGTGTCGTACGTGACCACCGCCGACTCCGCGTCGCCGATCTACACCGCCGTCCGCAACTCGAACCTCGACGTCATCCTCGGCGCCTTCAACGTCGAGGCCTACGGCCCCGACAGCGCCGCGGTGATCGAGGTGACGCGCCTCTACACCGCGCCGCCGAACGAGATCGGCCCGGGCAACCGCTTCCGCGGCACGCCCGACGCCGCGCGGTCGTTCATCGAGCGCGTGCTGAGCTTCCCGCGCAACGTGGAGGTCGAGGCGACGCTGACCTTCCCGCCGCCCCCGCCCGGCGGCACGCCGACGCCGGCCACCCCGGGCGGCCTCGGCAACCAGGCGCCGGTGAGCGGCACGGCGTCGATCGTGCTGCACTGGAGCATGATCCTGCTCCCCGAGAAGCCGATGATGCCGCGGCTCGCCGACGACCGCATCGGCCTCTTCACGCTGACGCAGCTCGACTACGGCCGCCCCGAGCAGCGCGCCGAGCGGCGCGAGTACATCGTGCGCTGGCGGCTCGAGAAGAAGGACCCGCACCTTGCCCTGTCGGAGCCGGTCAAGCCGATCGAGTACTACATCGACCCGGCGACGCCCGACTGGCTGAAGCCGTACGTCCGCAAGGGGATCGAGGACTGGCAGCCCGCGTTCGAGGCGGCCGGCTTCAAGCGGGCGATCGTGGCGAAGGACGCCCCGACGAAGGAGCAGGACCCCGACTGGTCGCCCGAGGACGCGCGGTACTCGGTGGTGCGGTGGCTCCCGTCCACCATCGAGAACGCGCAGGGCCCGAACGTGCACGACCCGCGCACGGGCGAGATCCTCGAGTCCGACATCTACATGTACCACAACATCATGAACCTCCAGCGGTCCTGGTACTTCACCCAGGTGGGGCACCTCGACCCGCGGGCGCGGCAGTGGCCGTTCCCCGACTCGCTGATGGGGCGGCTGGTGCAGTTCGTGGTGGCGCACGAGGTGGGGCACACGCTGGGCTACCAGCACGACCAGAAGGGCTCGGCCACCTACCCGGTGGACTCGGTGCGCAGCCGGACCTGGGTCGCGAAGATGGGGCACACGCCGTCCATCATGGACTACTCGCGGTTCAACTACACCGCGCAGCCCGAGGACGGGATCGCGATCGAGGACCTGATGCCGCGCATCGGGCCGTGGGACAAGTACATCACCCGCTGGGGCTACACGCCGATCCCCGACGCGACCAGCCCCGACGCCGAGTGGCCGACGCTCGACAGGTGGTCGCGGGAGCAGGACTCGATCCCGTGGTACCGGTTCAACCTCTCCGACTCGCGCGGCGCCGATCCGGGCGACCAGAGCGAGGCGGTGGGCGACGCCGACCCGGTCAAGGCCACCGGGTGGGGCATCCGGAGCATCCGGCAGATCGTGCCGCTCCTGATCCCGGCCACGGTGCAGGAGGGGAAGAGCTACGACGACCTCGAGCAGATGTACGGGCGCCTGATCCAGCAGTGGGCGCGCGAGCTGGGCCACGTCGCGATCATCGTCGGCGGCGCCGACGCGCAGGAGAAGTACGGGGGCCAGAAGGGCGTCCGGTACACGCCGTGGCCGCGCGCGCGGCAGAAGGAGGCGGTGGCCTTCCTCAACGCGAACGCCTTCGCGACGCCGACGTTCTTCCTCGACCCGGTGATCCTCCGCCGGATCGAGGTGGAGGGCGCGCTCGCGCGGATCAACCAGGCGCAGGTGTCGGTGGTGGGCACGCTCTTCAACGACCGGCGGCTCGAACGGCTCGTGGAGTTCGCCGCGCTGCCGGGGGCGAGGGACGCCTACCCGATCACCGAGTTCCTCGCCGACGTGCGCGGCGGCGTCTGGGGCGAGCTGAAGCAGGGGCGCGTCACGTTCGACGGCGTGCGGCGCGAGCTGCAGCGGGCGCACCTGAACCTCGTGCGCACCAAGCTCAACCCGCCGCCGGTGCAGGTGCCGGCGGGGGTGCCGGCCGGGTTCGCCCAGCAGCTCCAGCCGGCGCGCGCCACGAGCGACGTGAAGGCGGCGCTGCGCGCCGACCTGCGCGCGCTCGACGCCGAGCTGGCGGCGGCGCTGCCGCGCGCGGGCGACGCGATCGCGCGGGCGCACATCCAGGATGCCCGCGACCAGATCCGCGACATGCTGGAGCCGGAGGGCCGGCGCGGCCGGTAGCACGCCCTCGCCCGGGCAGGGACGAGGCGGCCCCGCCGGCGATGCCGGCGGGGCCGTGTCGCGTCCGGGGTCGCTGGCGCGCGACTGCAGGCCGCGCGAACTTGGGGCGACCCGTGCATCCATCCGGAGGAGCGATACCCATGCGACCGGTGCCGCTGCTGCTCGCCCTGGTGTCCGCGGTTCCCGCCAACGCCGCGGCGCAGGCGGTGTTCGTGGTGCGCCACGCCGAGCGCGCCGACGCGAGCCGCGACAGCGACCTCTCGCCGGCCGGCGTCGCGCGCGCGGCGGCGCTCGACTCGGCGCTCCAGGGCGCGGGACTCGTGAAGGTGGTGGTCACCGAGTTCCAGCGGACGCAGAAGACGGCGCAGCCGCTTGCCGACCGGCTCGGCCTGCCGCTGCAGGTCGTCGGGGCGCAGGGAGGCGACGTCGCGGCGCACGCGCGCGCGGTAGCGGAGGCGGTGCAGGCGCGCTGGATCGGCGCCGACGGCGCCGCGCTCGTGGTGGGGCACAGCAACACGGTGCCGGCGATCGTGGCCGCGCTGGGTGGCCCGCGGCTGCCCGACCTCTGCGACGACGAGTATGCCACGATCGTCGTGGTGCGCCAGCGGGCCGGCGGCCCGCCGGCGGTGGCGCGGCTGCGCTACGGCGCGGACGACGGGGCGCGGGCCGGTGGCTGCCGCGAGGGGATGATGCGGCCGCGCTAGGAGCCGCTCGCCCCGGTCAGGTTCGCCACCAGCTCGTCGAGCGCCACCGCCCACGCCAGAGGCGCGCCGCGGAGGTCGTCCCGCCGGTGGCCGAGCGCCGCCCGCAGGTCGCCGGGCGCGAGGATGCGCTGCAGGCCGACCGCGCTCGCCGGCAGCGACGTGCGCCGCACCATGATCCCCTCGGCGGCGATGCGCACCGCGCGGCCGTCGGGACGCACGAGGGCGCCGGTCAGCTGGAGCACCGTCACCGGCGTCTCCAGCGAGGTGAGCCACGGCAGCGCCACCCGGTGGCCCGCGCCGAGCTGCACGAACTTGTCGCCGCGCAGCCCCGCCTGCTGGGGCAGGTACTGCGCCGGCTCGAGCGCCAGCACCAGCACCGCGTCCACGCCGCGCTCCCGCATCACGCCGCCCGCCCAGTCGATCCACTCGCGCGAGGGGCGGCCCACGGTGAGCTGCATCCCGTACGTCTCGCGGCCGAGCACCGTGTCGCCCGAGACGGCGCACTCCTCCAGCGCGGAGCGCGGATCGAGCACGCAGCCGAAGCGCACGTCGGGGGGCTGGTCGGCGGCGCGCGACGCGACGGCCGAGTAGCGGCCGCCCTCCACGAGCCGCAGGGAGAGCCCGGTCTCCGCCGCGAGCGAGTCGAGCCGCCGGTCAATCGCGTCGAGGAGCGGCTGCGCCGCGTCGCGCAGCTCGCGCTCGGTGCCCGCGGTGAGCCCGGCGACCTCGGCCAGCTCGAGCCGGACCGGCAGGTGGCCGAGCCGCGAGCCCGCGCTCGACGGGTCGGCGCCCGCCACCCACGGCGGCTGCCGGGGGAAGGTGTCGCCGACGCCGCTGTTCAGCGTGGCGCCGGTGGTGGCGCAGCCGGTGGTGGCCGCGAGCAGCGCGGCGAGCGCCAGCGTGCCTCGGCGCGCGGGACGCGCCGCCGCGCGGCGCTGGAGTCGAAGGGCGTGCATGCGGTGATCTCCTCAGGGATGCGCGGCCGCCCGGCGCCACTTGGTGCGCGTGTAGGCGATGCGGAAGCCGCGGCGCTCCGCGTTGGTCTGCGACGTGCTGCCGGGCGCCGCGCCCATCATGGCGAGCGTGCACCCCTGCGCCGCCGCGTGGGCGAGCCGCGCCGCGAGCAGCGCCGCCTGCGCCCCGCGGCCCCGGAACGCGGGCAGGGTGCTGGCCCCGGCGAGGAGCGCCACGTCGCCGTGGATCGCCATCGCCCCGGTCGCGATCGGGATGCCGTCCTCCTCGGCCACGAAGCAGGAGACGCCACGGCTGCGGCCCGTGAGCAGCCCGAACGCGCGCATGAAGGCCGCGAGCTCCGGGGACTCGCCCCAGCCGGCGGCGGAGGCCTCGGCCCATGTGGCCAGCTCGTCGCCGGGCATGATCCGCGTCACGAGGCGGGGCGACGGGACCGCCGCTTCCCCGTCTGCCGCGCCGAGGGGTCGGTGCATCACCGTGGTGAACTCGACCGGCCGGTACCCGCGAGCGGGGAGGAGCGCGAGGAGCGCGGGATCGGCGAGCGGGCTCACCTCGTGGTGCGTGTCGGCGTCGCGCTCGTCGAAGAAGCGCTCGAGCGCGTCGAGATCGTCCGGCGTGGCTGGCGCGAACAGGCCGAGCCCGAAGGTCTGCGTGAGCGGGGAGCCGACGCCGTCGAACATCGCGAATGTCCCGCGCACCTCGCGCCACGTGGCGCCGAAACCGGGCGCGTGCGCGGCCCGTGCCTCGACGAAGGCCACGTTGGCCGACGCCTCTGCGCGCTCGAGGCGGCGGGCGAGCGCGGTGTCCACGCCGATCGCGATTTCAAAGGCAGCCGGCTGCATGCGGTCGGCGACGGCGGGGAGCCGTTCATAGTACATTCGGATGCCCGCCACGTCTTCTTCGCCCGATCGCTTCACTACTGTGGCCCTGTCGGCGCGCGCGGCATTCGCTCCCAGGACGGCATCCGATACGGAGAGTCCCCGTAACGGGTCCAGTTCGGTTTTGTCTCGGGTAAACTGGAATCCGATTTCTTCCAATCGAACTGCCGCCCGTTTGGGGTCGTCGCGCTTACATTGCTCCGCGGCGCGCAACAGTGCCGGGCTTCCATTGAGACGGACGCTGAGCAGCGCCGTGCGGATGGCGTCGTAAAGCGATGCGACCGAGTAGTCCTGAAACTTGAATCCGGTGTCTTCCTGCACCGTATCGTCGAGACCGCCGACGGCGCGCACGACGGGCACGGTCCCGTAACGGAGAGAGTAAATCTGATTCAATCCGCAGGGCTCGTAGAGGCTGGGCATCAGGAAGATGTCGGCCCCGGCTTCGATGCGGTGCGCCAGCGCGTTATTGAACCCGATCCAGACGCCGACCTTCTCGGGCAACCAGCGCTGCCAGTCGTTGAAGAGTTGCTCAAAGCGCCAGTCGCCGCTGCCCAGGATCACCCACTGAGCGTCGATCTCTTTCAGCAGCGGGCCGAGACCAGCAATCAGGCCGAAGCCCTTCTGTTCGGCGAAGCGGCTGATGATTCCAATCAACGGTTTCTCGGGATTGGCCAGCGGCAGATTGAATTCCTCCAGCAGCGCCCGCTTGCAAACCCTCTTGCCGCTGAGGTCAGCGGCGGAATAGGCCGCGGGGATGAACCGGTCCACTTCCGGGCTCCACTCGCTGTAATCGACGCCGTTCAGGATGCCGCTGATGGCGTCCGAGCGGTGACGGAGCGCGGCGTCCAATCCAAAGCCGCCCTCCGGGGTCTGGATCTCCAACGCATAGCGAGGGCTGACGGTGCTGATCCAGTCAGCGGTGGCGATTCCGCCTTTCAGGAAGTTGACGTCATTCCAGTACTCGAGCTTGTCGGCCGTAAACCAGCCCCAATTGAGGCCGAGGTCCGGGAACTCGTTTCTGTGGAACCTGCCCTGGTAGCCCAAATTATGGATCGTCAGCAGCGTCTTGACGCCCGCAAAGGCGGGGTTGCCGTGCTGTTGGTCGAGCAGGTAGACAGGGGTCAGCGCCGCCTGCCAGTCGTGGCAGTGCAGCACATCACAAGGCCAGATGGTTTGCGCCACGCCCAGGGCGGCCAGGCTCAGAACCGCAAAGCGCTTGTGGTTGTCCAGGAAGTCAGCGCTCCGGTAGTTATAAAGGCCCTCCCGGTCGAAAAAATAGGGCGCTTCGATGAAAAAGAAACGCACGTTCTTATAAAGCAGCGTCCGGACATCGACGCGATAGGGCACGGCCCCGGCATAAACCACCATGTTGTCGTAGGCGCTCGAGGTGGAGTCCCAGGCGATGGAACGGTAGCGCGGCATCACCACCGCGACTTCGTGCCCCAGTTCCTGGAGCGCGGCGGGCAGCGAGCCTACGACATCGGCCAGGCCGCCTGATTTGGCGAAGGGTTCCGCTTCGCTGGAGACCATCAGAATACGACTCATGAGAGACCTTCCACATGATCTCACAGAGCCGTTCAGAGACTGCCGCGAAAGCGCCCGTAATCCGTCCGTAAGGTGCAGATGACGCTGGCTGACCGGTCCCACAGACGGCTGGCCGGTCACTTGGGCGGCGGCAGAGGGCTCTGTGTCTTTCGCAAGGGCGCGAAGTAGCGATTTTGGTCTTCTCGTGGCGAATCAGCAAGCTGTGCGGTCACAGTTCACGCTGGCCACCGGAAACCTCGTTTCGCGTCAGCTCAACTCCGCCGCCCAGATCGCCTGTCTAGCTTCCAGTCGGCAGCGGCAGCAATCGCAGTGCGCCGCCCCAGTTGCTGAAGCGGTTCAGCGTGCGCAGCAG
>Ga0101944_10007289_pt1 | contig 11167 bp, 7 predicted proteins | sample DewCreD2012metaG_FD_75245 | JGI IMG/M metagenome (GOLD analysis project Ga0101944, IMG submission 75245) | Hot spring sediment bacterial and archeal communities from British Columbia, Canada, to study Microbial Dark Matter (Phase II) - Dewar... ... | reverse complement strand
AATGCGCGTCGTTGGAAGGACCGGCCATCCGGTTGCAGATTGGCGTTTTCATTTGCTGACGCTGACGAAGTGGTGGCGGCGACCACCAAGGCGAAAGACGAGCCGGCCGCCCTCGGCCTTCACAAACTGGACGCCCGGCACTTTGGCCGCTGGTTTGCCGCTTCTGGTGGCTGCGGGGGGGCGACTGGCGGCCAGGTGCTCGTGGCGGTAGCGTTGACGGGCAACTCGAGCCCCCGGTCGAGTTTGTTGCCGTCCTTCCGCCAGGCACCGGGAATCCAGCCCACCGGCGAGCGATGGGCGGCGCGCATCCGGGTCAGATTGCCAGCCGGATGCCGTTCTCAGCCAACCACTCATACGCGGGCAGTTTACAGGGTGGTTGAGACCTCGTGCATCCGAAAACCGCCAATTGTCTTGCTGAAACTGTTGCGCTGGCCGTGGGCGCGCCAGCCGCGAGAGGGCCACGCCCCCTCCCCACGTGGCTGGCCGCCCTGAGCCTCGCGGGGCTGGGCAACCGGTCACGCCGCCAAAGACGGCTCAAGCGGCGAGCCATGGAGCTACGCCAGATAAGGAATGTTCAGCGGTCCTTGGGGCAGCACTGCCACACGCGCGCCCGGGCCGAGGCGGGCCAGCCGTTCCCGCACCGCGGCGGCAATGTCGTGGCACGGGGTCAGGTGCACAGCGCGCACCACGTCGTCGGGCATCGAGCTGTAAAGCAGCACCTCGGCTTTGCGCTGGACCAGGGCCTGGACCTGGGGCTGCCACTGTTCCGGGCGCACGAAGCCCGGTTGGGCCAACAGTTCCAGGATATGCTCGGGGCTGCGCGCGCTCCGCAGCAACTGGTCGCACGGGCTGCCGGGGGGCACGCCTTCGCAGCATTCACAAGCCAGGATCAGCGTCCCGCCCGGTTTGAGAATGCGCACTCCGGCGGCCATGCCCTTGACGCCCTGGTAGAGATTCAGGTCCAGCGGGTAGCCGCTGTTGGTCGTGACCACAATGTCAAACGGCGCCTCGCACCGGTGCATGGCCGCGCGTTTGACGAAGTCGCAGCCGACCCGGTGAGCTTGGATGAGGTCGCCGGCGAACACGCCGGTGATCTGGCGCCGGGTGTTTAAGGCCACGTTGACCAGAAACGTGGGGCGGACCCGCAGGGCGACGTCGCGAATCTCCTCCCAGAGCGGGTTGCCGTCCAGAATGCCGAAGGTCGCGTTGGGGTGGCTAATGTGGCTGGCGCAGTGGTTGGTCATGACGGTCTGCAGGCCGGCCACGCCGGGAAGGAGGGCCTTGGGACCGCCGCTAAAGCCGGCGAACAGATGCGGCTCAATGAAGCCGGTGGCGATGCGCACGTCGGCCTGGACGGCGTGACGATTCAACAGGGCGGGCGAACCGTCGTGCAGCGTGCCCACAGCCACCAGCTCGGCGGGGTTGTCGCACTGGTGGTTGATAACGCGGTAACGGGCCACGACCTCCGGCGTGAGCATTTGCGCCAACTCAGCCGGTGTGTTGGGCCGGTGCGTGCCGGTTTGGTTGAGCAACGTGATGTGCTCGGGCGGCACGAATGACAGATAGTCCAGCAACCACGGGATCAAACGGTGGTTGGGCGTGGCGCGCGTCAGGTCGGTGAACAGCAAGCACACCGTCTGGCCGGGGGCAATCCACTCACGCAGGGGCCGCGCGCCAATGGGCCGCTCCAGGGCCTCCAGCAAGGCAGCTCGTTCGTCCGGCAGACCGGGTTGGTGGCGGGGTTCCAGCACGGTGGCGTCATCCGGCAGTTCCACGGCCAGGTAACCGCGACCGTATGCGAGATTGACTTTCATGGCAGCGATGTCAGTTCGGCAACGTCGCCGTTGGTTGTAGCCGGACGCGGTGACAAGCGAAAGCGCCAAGTGTGGCCGCCCCGTCTCACACGGGAAGGACAGCCCGTTGGACAGGCAGACCGGTCGGCGCGGGCGGCGAGATCACGCGCTCATGCAGGCGAGGAAAGCGAACCGGGCGGAATTCGCTCGCGGCCCGGGGAGGCGTTTCTCACACTGGGCGCGTGCCCAAGTGGGTCAAGATGCTTGTGGGACTGGCGCTGTTGCCGGCCTGCGTTGGGGCGGGCCGGACGCTCTTGCGGATGTTGGAGGCCGGCGGCGACGCCAGCACGGTCTGGGTGGCAATGCTGTCGGGAGCGGCTTGCTGGGGGGTCATCTACGCGCTGTTGCCCAGGCCGATGTGGCTTTATGTCTTCGGGCACGAACTAACTCACGTTCTGTGGGCCTGGCTGTTCGGCGGGCGCGTGCGACGGTTCCGGGCCACCGCGCGCGGCGGCCAGGTCACGGTGAGTCGCTCCAACTGTCTGATCGTGCTGGCGCCTTACTTTTTCCCGCTTTACGCCGTGCTGGTGCTGGCGGGTTTCGGCCTCGGGCACTTGCTCTGGGATTGGGGGCGCTACCGGGTCTGGTGTCACCTGCTCTTGGGGGCGGCCTACGCCTTTCATGTGACGCTGACCTGGCAGGCGTTGCAGACGGAACAAACGGACATCACCAGCCAGGGTTGGCTGTTTTCGGCGGTGGTGATTTTCTTGGGCAACGTGCTGGTGCTGTTGTTGGGCATCCCACTGGTCACAGGCCGCGTGGGCGTGCTGACCGCGCTGGGTTGGTGGCTGAGCGACACAGGGCAGGTCCTGCGCCGGTTGGCAGCGCTGTTGTAGCGGGCTAAGGCTGCTTGCGGCGGGGCGAACACCGGCTGCCCCGCCTGGCCGTTGGGCCATTCTGACCGGCCTTGTCCGATCCGGAGGGACCTCGGGAGGAGTTACGGTGGCGTGTCGGTAGTTCTGTGTGCGCTTAATGAAGCAAGGGCCTGTCGGCAAGATGCCGACAGCACGCTGGGGTCTGTCGGCAGGATGCCGACAGCACGCTGGGGCCTGTCGGCAAGGTGCCGACAGCACGCTGGGGCCTGTCGGCAGGATGCCGACAGCACGCCGGGGGCGGCCGGCCGGATGCCACCCACGCGTTGGGACGGGTTCGAAGTCGCGCCCGGGCTGGCGACAGGGTGGCTCGAGAGGACGGGAGCAGCGCGTGATTCTGCCGGTTTGACCTTGACCTGCCGCAGTGGTTGGCTCAGCGTGACCGCGTCAACAACAAAGGGAAACATATGGACGACCTGAAGAGACTTCACGATGCCATCCTGGAAGGCGATGCCACTGCTGCCCACGAAATCACCGAGAAAGCCCTGGCGGCCGGTGTCGAGCCCATGCGGCTGGTCAATGATTACATGATCCCCGCCATGGCCGAGGTCGGGCGGCGGTTCGAGTGCAACGAGTTTTTTGTGCCGGAGCTGCTCATCGCAGCCCGCGCGATGAAGTCGGCCCTGGGGCTGGTGCGCCCGCTGTTGGCCGCCAGCGGCGCGCAGCCGGCCGGCCGCGTCGTCATTGGCACCGTGAAAGGTGACCTTCATGACATCGGCAAGAACCTGGTCGCCGCCATGCTGGAGGGACACGGGTTCGAGGTGATTGACCTGGGCGTGAACGTGGCGCCCGAGCAATTCATCGCCACCGTCAAGGAAAAGGGCGCGCGCATCGTGGCCATGTCTGCCCTGCTGACCACCACCATGCCGGCCATGCGCTCGACCGTCGAGGCGCTCAAACAGGCGGGCATCCGCAATCAAGTCAAAGTCCTCATCGGCGGCGCGCCCATCACGCAGCGGTACGCCGACGAGATCGGTGCCGACGGCTACAGTGACAATGCCGTGGGCGCGGTGGCCGTGGCCAAGCAAGTGTTGGCCGCCTGAACCGGGCTGCCCTCGGCTTTGTGCACCCGTTGCTCGAAAGGCTTCTGGCAGGCGGGCCGGTGTTAACCGACGGCGCCTGGGGCACGCAACTGCAGGCGCGCGGCCTGCCGATAGGCGAGTTTCCCGATGCGTGGAATCTGTCCCATCCAGCCGAGGTCCAGGCCGTCGCCCGCGCGTATGTCGAGGCCGGCAGCCAGGTCATCCTGACCAACACCTTCGGCGCCAACCGCCTTCGCCTGGCCGAGGCCGGGCTGGCGGATCAAGTGGCCGCAATCAACCGGCGGGGTGTGGAGATTTCAAAGCAGGCAGCTTCCGGACGCGCGGCGGTGTTCGCGTCCATCGGCCCGACCGGCAAACTGCTGCTGACCGGCGAGGTCACCGCCGAGGCGTTGAGCGCGGCTTTCGCCGAGCAGGCCCAGGCCCTGGCCGCGGCCGGCGCTGACGGCCTGGTCATCGAGACGATGAGCGACCTGGAGGAAGCGCAGTTGGCCGTGGTTGCGGCGCGTGCCACCGGGTTGCCCGTGGTCGCGTGTGCGGTCTTTGACGCCGGTAAAGACAAAGACCGCACGATGATGGGCTGCACGCCGGAGCTGGCCGCCGAGACGTTGACCCGGGCGGGGGCGGATGTGGTGGGCACCAATTGCGGGCAGGGGATTGAACGGTTTGCGGCGCTGTGTCGGCGATTGCGGTCCGCCACGGACCGTCCGCTCTGGCTCAAGCCCAACGCCGGCCTGCCACAGTTGGTCAATGGGCGGGTGCACTACGCCGCGACGCCGGAACAGTTCGCCGCTCGCGTGCCCGAGTTGGTTGCCGCCGGAGCCAGTTTCATTGGGGGGTGCTGCGGCACGACGCCGGCCTTTATCCAAGCCGCCGCTCGAGCCGTCCGCCAGCAGCCTCAGCGTCCGGCCTGACAAGTCGCCGGTCCGGCCATTTGTTGCGAGAGCGTTCAATACCCTCCAACTTTCCCCAAAGCCCGCCCGGTGGCGGTGTGACCGGGCTGCATCCCAATCTGCACCTGATAGCGTCACCGCCGGCTGGCGGTCTGCGCACCGTTGGTGCGGCGTCGAGAACGCAACTGTGTCTGTTCGCGCCGCGGCGGCAAGTCGGGGGCTTGACGGCAGCCCCTCCAGGTCACACTGTTGCGCTTCCTCCGGCCCGCGCAAGCGGGTCTGGGCACGTGGCCATGAATGACACACGCGATTTGTTTGGAACATTGAGGACCTTCGACACCGGCAACGGGGCGACGGGGCGCTTTTACTCGTTGCCGCAGCTTGAGGCTGCGGGCGTGGGGGCGGTCTCCAGGCTGCCCGTTTGCCTGCGCATCGTGCTGGAATCGTTGCTGCGGCATTGCGACGGGCAGCGGGTGACCGAGGATGCGGTCCGGTCTCTGGCCAACTGGCAGCCGCGCGCCCCCCGGACGGCGGAAATCCCGTTTGTCGTCGCCCGCGTGCTGCTTCAGGACTTCACGGGCGTGCCGTTGCTGGTGGACCTGGCGGCGATGCGCTCGGCGGTGGCCCGGTTGGGACACGACCCCCGCCTGGTCGAGCCGTTCGTGCCGGTGGACCTGGTGGTGGACCACTCGGTGCAGGTGGACGTGGCGGGGACGCCCCGGGCGCTGGCGCGAAACATGGAGCTGGAGTTCGAGCGCAACCGCGAGCGCTACCAATTCCTCAAGTGGGGCACGCGGGCCTTCGCCACCTTCCGGGTCGTGCCGCCGGGCATCGGTATTGTCCATCAGGTCAACCTCGAGTGCTTGGCCAGCGGCGTGCGCCAAACCCACGGCGTGTATCACCCGGACACGCTGGTGGGCACGGACTCGCACACCACAATGATTAACGGGCTGGGCATCGTCGGCTGGGGCGTGGGGGGCATCGAAGCCGAAGCGGCCATGCTCGGGCAGCCGGTGTGTTTCCTGACCCCGGACGTGGTGGGCGTGCACCTGAGCGGAACGCTGCGCGAGGGGGTGACGGCGACCGATCTGGCTCTCACGGTGACTCAACTGCTCCGCCAGACGCGCGTGGTGGGCAAGTTTGTCGAGTTCTTCGGTCCGGGCGCGGCCGCCTTGCCGGTGGTGGACCGGGCTACCGTGGCCAACATGGCGCCGGAGTACGGGGCGACCCTTGGCTTTTTCCCCATGGACGAGGCGTGCGTGGAGTACTTGCGCGCCACCGGCCGGGATGAGGCGCACTGCCGGGCCTACGAGAACTACTACAAGGCCCAGGGGCTTTGGGGCATGCCGCAAGCCGGCCAGATTGACTACAGCCAGGTAGTGGAGCTGGACCTGGGGAGCGTCCGGCCCAGCGTGGCCGGGCCTAAACGGCCGCAGGACCGGATTTGGCTGCCGGACCTGCGGCGCGAGTTCTTCGCGGCGGTGCAACGGCCGGTTGCCGAGGGGGGCTTTGGCCAGGGCCGCCAAGCCCTGGGCCGGTCGGCTCGGGTGCGGACGGCGGCCGGCCGTTTGGCCACGGTCCGAACCGGGTCGGTGTTGATTGCCGCCATTACCAGTTGCACCAACACGTCCAATCCGGGCGTGATGCTGGCGGCCGGTCTGTTGGCCAAAAAGGCGGTCGAGCGCGGCCTGCGCGTGCCGCCCTGGGTCAAGACCTCCTTGGCGCCCGGCAGCCGGGCGGTGACGGATTACCTGCGGCGCACCGGGTTGCAGACGTGCCTCAACCGGCTGGGCTTTCACACCGTGGGCTACGGTTGCGCCACCTGCATCGGCAACTCCGGCCCGCTGGACCCGGCCCTCGAGGCGGCGGTGAGCCAGAACGACCTTGTGGTGGCCAGCGTGCTGTCCGGCAACCGCAACTTCGAGGCGCGCGTCCATCCGGCCATTCGCGCCAACTTTCTGATGTCGCCCCCGCTGGTGGTCGCCTTCGCACTGGCCGGTCGGGTGGACATTGACCTGAGCTGCGAGCCGCTGGGCACGGACCGGCAGGGCCAACCGGTGTTCCTGGCCGACCTGTGGCCCAGCCAGGATGAAGTGCGAGCCGTCCTGCAACAGGCCCTCCGGCCCGAGGCCTATCGCCGACTCTACCGGGATTTCGCCACGCAGAACCCGACGTGGAACGAAATCCCTGCCAGCCAAGACAGCCTCTACGCTTGGGACGCCCGGTCCACCTACCTCCAGGAACCGCCGTTCTTCGCGGGCTTCGACATTACCGCTCCGGGCCTGACGCCCATCCACGCCGCCCGGGCGCTGCTCATTTTGGGCGACAGCGTGACCACCGACCACATTTCGCCGGCGGGACGCATTGCGCCGGACTCACCCGCAGGCCGGTATCTCATCGAACATGGGGTGACGGCAGACGGATTCAACAGCTACGGCGCACGCCGGGGCAACGACCAGGTCATGACCCGCGGCACCTTTGCCAATGTCCGCCTCAAGAACCTCATGCTCGGCGGGCGCGAGGGCGGCTACACGCTCTACTTCGCGCCCGGTGAGACCAGCCCAGCGTCGCTGGAACCGCTGCCCGTGTATGAGGCGGCGATGCGGTACCGGCGCGACGGCGTGCCGCTGCTGGTGATTGCCGGCCACGAGTACGGCACCGGTTCCAGCCGCGATTGGGCGGCCAAGGGCACGGCGTTGCTGGGCGTGCGGGCCGTCGTGGCCTGCAGTTTCGAGCGCATTCATCGCAGCAACCTGGTGGGCATGGGAGTGCTGCCGTTACAACTGCCGGAAGGCACCACCGCGCAAACGCTGGCCCTGGATGGCTCGGAGACCTACGACGTGGTTGGTCTGGACGCGGGCTTGCACCCCCGACAGCAACTCGAACTGTGCATCCGCCGCCGTAGCGGCGAGGTCACAGTGCCGGTGCTGTGTCGCATCGATACGCCGGTCGAGCTGGATTACTACCGCCATGGGGGGATTCTGCCCTACGTGTTGAGGCAACTGCTGGCTGGCCAACAGGCTTGAGTCACCAGGGCGGACGACACCCTTCCTGGCGGCTGGGTCGGGGAGCAGCGTCGCCGCCGACAATCGTCCGGTCAAGCAGTCGGTCGGCTTGCGGGGGGCAGCGCCCCGGCCGCTGGGCGAGTTAACCGATGCTGTTGACTTCGTGGCCGCAACCCGCAGAATCCGGCCATGCAACAATCGTTCCGCCGAACCAACGTAACAACGGAGACCCAGCCGACCACACCGTCCCTGCCTCAGACCGCGCCCGGTGAGACGCGCCGTGACTTTCTCAAACAGTCCGCCCGGGCTGTGGCCGGCACGGCGCTGGCCGGCGTGCTGCTGCCGCGTGTCCACGCCGCCGAGGCCAACACGCTGAAACTGGCCCTCATTGGCTGTGGCGGCCGGGGCGGTGGCGCCATCGCCCAGGCCATGTCCACCAAGGGGCCAACAAAGCTCTGGGCCGTGGCGGACTTTTTTGAGCATCGCGCGCGCGGGGTGCTGGACACGCTGCGGCGCCGGTTTGAGAAACAAATGGACGTGCCGCCGGAGCGCGTCTTTGTGGGGCTGGACGGCTACAAGCGGGCGATTGACTCGCTGGAGCCGGGCAGCGTGGTGCTGCTGGCCACGCCGCCGGCGTTCCGACCGATTCACTTCGAATACGCCGTGCAGAAAGGCATGCACGTGTTCATGGAAAAGTCGTTTGCCGTGGACGCGCCGGGCATCCGGCGGGTGCTGCGGGTGGGCCAAATGGCCCAGGAAAAAAACCTCAAGGTGGCCACCGGGTTGATGAGCCGCCACTACCTGCCGCTGGAGCAGATTGTCGAGCAAATCCACGCCGGCGCGATCGGCGAGGTGATCACGGCCTACGCCTACCGCATGCACGGGCCGGTGGGATTCACCCCCAAGCCGCCCGGAATGTCGGAGCTGGCCCACCAAATCGCCAACTACAGCAACTTCACCTGGCTCAACGGCAGTTTCATTGTGGATTGGCTTATCCACAACATTGACGTCGGCTGCTGGGTCAAGAACGCCTGGCCGGTCTCGGCCCAGGGCATGGGCGGACGCCAGGTGCGCCGCGAGCCGGACCAACTGTTTGATCACTACATGGCCGAATACACGTTTCCGGACGGCACGCGCATGGTCGCCCAAGGGCGGCATATCACCAAGTGCTGGGAGTTCTTTGGCAACGTGATTCATGGCACCAAGGGCTGCGGCGTGCTGGGCGAAGGGCAGCCCAACCCGATGCTCTTTAGCGGGCATCATCCCGACCCGAAGCAGGTGCAGTGGCGCTACCGCGGCGAGCCGTGCGACCAATACCAGCGCGAGCACGACCTGTTCTTCGACGCCATCCGCAACGACCGGCCCTACAACGAGACGGAGCGCAGTGCCAAGTCCTGCTTTGCAGCCATTATGGGCCGCATGGCCTGCGAATCCGGCCAGCTTGTCCGATGGGACGAGGCCCTGGCCTCGACGGTGGAACTGGCGCCCGGGCTGGAGCACTACACCATGGATTCCAAGCCGCCGGTCATGCCCGACGAGCAGGGGCGCTACCCCGTGGCCATGCCCGGCCAAACCCAGGCGTTCTGACCCGGCTATTTCCCACTTTCTCGAGGCCGCCGCAGGCAGCGCCGACTCGATGTGCCCCCTGCCTGCGGGCGGGAATGGCTTTTCTTGCCGCGGCGTCTCCGCTTTAATGGGGCGAGCGATTGCTTATGAATGAAGCGCCAAACAGGGCCAGACCGCGGCATTTTGCCAGCGACAATTACTCGGGCATCTGTCCGGAGGCCTGGGCCGCCATGGCGGAGGCCAACACCCGCCACGAGGTCAGCTACGGTGACGACACCTGGACGCAAAAGGCCTCCGACCTGATCCGCGAGTTGTTCGAGACGGATTGCGAGGTGTTCTTCGTGTTCAACGGCACGTCGGCCAATTCCCTGTCGCTGGCCACGCTCTGCCAGTCCTACCACAGCGTGCTGTGCCACGAACTGGCCCACGTGGAGACCGCCGAGTGCGGTGCGCCGGAGTTTTTTGCCAACGGCAGCAAGATCCTCCTCATCCCGGGCACCGAGGGCAAAGTCACCCCCGCCGGTGTCGAACACGCGGTGCACCGGCGGCACGACATCCACTATCCCAAGCCGCGCGCGCTCAGTCTGACCCAGGTCACCGAGGTGGGCACGGCCTATTCGGTCCATGAGCTGCACGCCCTGACGGCCACGGCGCGCGGCTGCGGCCTGCGGGTGCACATGGACGGGGCACGGTTTGCCAACGCCGTGGCCGCGCTGGATGTGCCGCCCAAGGAGATCACTTGGAAAGCCGGCGTGGACGTGCTGTGCTTTGGCGGCACGAAGAACGGCCTGGCCGTGGGCGAGGCGGTGGTGTTTTTCGACCGCGAGCTGGCCCGGGAGTTCGACTACCGATGCAAGCAGGGCGGGCAGTTGGCCTCCAAGATGCGTTTTCTGTCCGCCCCGTGGGTTGGCATTCTCAAGGATGGCGCATGGTTGCGCCACGCGCGCCACGCCAACGCCATGGCCCGCCGGTTGGAGGCCGGCTTGCGTGGCCTGCCGGGCCTGCAAATCACCTACCCGGTCCAGAGCAACGCCGTCTTCGTGCGCATGCCGCCCGCTGTCGAAAAGCAGATGCACGCGCGCGGCTGGTTCTTTTACACCGGCGTCATCACCGGCGAGGAATCGCGGCTGATGACCAGTTGGGACACCACACCCGAGGACGTGGACGCCTTTGTGGCGGACCTGCGTGAACTGCTGCTGGCGCAGCAACGGTCCGGAAACGAGCGACCAGTCGGCACCCCCCAAGCGGCGGCGGCGGCCTGAGAGACAACAGATGCTGGTGAAACACGGGGTTCGGATTTATCCCATGAAAACAAACTCCCCAAAAACCCTCGCAAGAAGAACCGTTTGCCGGATGTTGCTCGGACTGACCGTGGCGTGCGTGGCGGTCGGGACGGCCTTTGCGGCCGATTCGGGCGCCAAGCTCAAAGTGCTGGTGGTGACCGGCGGCCACGGTTTCGAGCAGGAACCGTTTTTCGACCTGTTCCGCGCCAACACGAACATCACGTGGACGCACGCCGCACACGCTGCGACCAGCGCCACTGCCTACGAGCGGGCCGACCTGCTCGACCACGACGTGGTCGTGCTCTACGACATGCCCGGCCGAATCACCGATGCCCAGAAAGCTCGCTTCCTAGCGCTGTTCGAGCGCGGCATCGGCCTGGTGGTCTTGCACCACGCGCTGGTCTCCTTTCAAGACTGGCCGGACTACGAGCGCATCATCGGCGGCCGCTATCCCACCTCCGCCGGGCGCGGGGGCGCGGTGACGCCGGAGGTGGGCTATGAACATGACGTGGACGTACCCGTGGTGGTGGTCGCGACGAACCATCCGGTGACCGCCGGCGTGTCGGATTTTACCATCCACGATGAAATCTACTGGGGCTTCCGCGTGGGCCGGGACGTGACGCCGTTACTGACCACCACCCATCCCAAGAGTGGC
>Ga0101944_10007287_pt1 | contig 11167 bp, 8 predicted proteins | sample DewCreD2012metaG_FD_75245 | JGI IMG/M metagenome (GOLD analysis project Ga0101944, IMG submission 75245) | Hot spring sediment bacterial and archeal communities from British Columbia, Canada, to study Microbial Dark Matter (Phase II) - Dewar... ... | reverse complement strand
CTGAAGAACTGACCTGTGCCACCACAATGTTGTAGTTTCCAGCACCCTCCAGCTTTTCTCCCCATTGCGCCGCATGAGCAGGTGTTTCAGCGAAATATTTACCGTCCGCGGACTGATTTACTATCCGAAACTGGCCCGTTGCTTGGAGATCATCCAGTTCAGCATGCGACACAGCACGATAGAGTTGATCAACCTCATCCCCATACTTGGCCGCCACCTTGCCCGCGGTGGCCCCACCGCCTGCCAGCGGCACCATGGCCGCCGCCGATCCGCCCATGTACGCCATCTCAGACCTCCTCCTGGAGACCCTCGGTCCTCTGGGAAAGATACCACCGCCGGCATTCCGCCAGAAAGGCGAGGACCGCCCGTTCCCGGTAGTCGGGGTAGGTCCAGGGCAGGGGCTCGAATCGGCCGGAGCGGAAGATGAGGGTGAGTTCGGCATGGATGCCTTCGCCGAGGTATATGCGGTGGCCGTAGTCTTTGGTCGAGGCGAGGACGAGGTTGTGGAGCGTGAGGATGCCGGGGTCGAGGTTGACGATGCGCCGGCCGGCGCGGGCGAGGTTCTGTTCGAGGGCGTTGGTGGCGAGTTTGGCCGGGACGAGCGCGTCGCGCGCTACCGGTCGGGCGAAGCCGAGCCAGAGCCGGGAGAGGTTCGGGCCCATTTCGGCGGCGTAGTAGTCAGTGAAGTTGAAGGGGATGGTCGGGCTGCTATGGGAAGTCGGGCCGAAGAGGTTTTCGAGTTCGGCGAGGCAGTCGGGCAGGGGTGCGGCCGGAGCGGTGATGATGCCGACAATCAGTTGCGCCGGAACGGACACCGGTTCAGTCGGGATTCGCAGCCGGCGAATCGGGCGGAGCCGCGGTTTCGGCGGTGCCGGATTCGTCGGTGTCGGCGCGGGCTTCGCGGGCGGCGAGGAAGGTGCTGATTTCTTCGGGCCGGGGCAGGTCGTCGAGCGATTCGAGCCCGAAGTAGCGGAGGAATTCGCGGGTGGTGCGATAGAGAAAGGGGTTGCCCGGGCGGTGGGCGCGGCCGGCAGTGGTTATCAGGCTGCGTTCAAGCAGTGTGATGAGCGGGCCGGAGCAGTCGACTCCGCGAAGTTTGTCGATTTCGGGCCGGGTTATCGGCTGACGGTAGGCGATTACCGCCAGGACTTCGAGGGCGGCGCGGGAGAGGCGGATGACGTGGGTGTGCTGGTAGAGTTTGCGGACCCAGTCGGCGTAGTCGGGAAGGGTGTAGAGCTGGAAGCCCTGGGCGACGCGGTGGATGCGGAAGGTACGGCCGGCGGCGGCGTAGGTGGAGTTGAGTTCGTCGATTGCCGTCCGCAGTGCGTTTTCTTCGCCGCCGGTGAGTTCGCTCAGGCGTTTGAGGCTCAGGGGTTCGTCGGCGGCAAAGAGCAGGGCTTCGACTATCGCCGGCAGCGGAGCAGAGTCAGGGGTCATCGCCGGGCGAGGCGGAACCGGGCCAAAAGCGCGGTTGCGGCGAGCCGGAGGTCTTCTTCGGGCAGGAAGCAGCAGAGGCTTGTTGCCGAGGTGGCGAAGGCGTCGAGATGGATGCCGGCCTGATGCAGGGTGTCGAGCGTGCCGGAAAGGATTTCGGCGTCGGTGCCGACGCCCGGGCCGACGACCGATACCGAGCAGAGGTCGGCGTTGATGTCGGTCCGGGTCGCGCCGACCTCGCGGGCGAGGGCGGCGATGACCGGCCGGGCATCGGCAAGATGGTCTTTGGGGATGATGAACGAGAGGTCGAAGCGCGTGTCGTGGACTACGCCGTGGTTGAAGAAGAGCACCGGCACGCGGGCCGCGGCCAGCCGGGTGACGACCTGATGCAGGCAGCGGCGTTTTTTTCTGACGTCGACGAGCGATACCCGGGCCAGCTGCTGGCGGTGGGTTATCGCCCGGACGAACGCCTTCTCCAGTTTATCGGGATGAGTTACCACAGTGCCTCGCTTTCTCGTGAAGGACGACCGGATTATCAGCGGAACCCGGTATTTCTCGGCCAGCGCACAGGCGCGGGGATGAATTACTTCGGCGCCGGATGCGGCCAGCTCGGCCAGCTCGGTGAAGCTGATGCGCGCAACCGGCCGCACCAGCGGAAACACGGCCGGGTTCTCGGTGAAGAGGCCGTCGACGTCTTTGTAGAATTCGCAGCGGTCGGCCTTGAGCCAGGCCGCGAGCGCGACCGCGGTGACGTCCGAGCCGCCGCGGCCGAGTGTGGTGATTTCGCGGTCGTAGCTGACGCCCTGAAAGCCGGCGACAATGGGAATCGCGCCGCGGCGCAGACACTCGAGCAGGCGCGTGCCGCGGATTTCCTGAATCCGGGCGTCGGAATGGAAGCGGTCGGTGATGATGCCGACCTGCGAGCCGGTGAACGATTGGGCCGCCTCGCCCGCGGCCATAATCGCCAGCGACAGTAGCGCCATGGTCTGGCGTTCACCGGCGGTGAGGAGCATGTCGAGCTCGCGGCGCTGGGGATTGGGCGTAATTGCGCGGGCCATTTCCTGCAGTTTGTCGGTCGTCGAGCCCATCGCCGAGACGACGACCACCACCCGGCAACCCTTGCGCCGCGTCGCGACGATGCGGGCGGCGACGCGGCGGATGGCGTCAAGGTCCTCGAGCGAAGAGCCGCCGAACTTCTGGACGACGACCGGAGGCCGACGGCTCATTGCGAAAGCCCCGCAGTCTTCAGCCAGCGGCCGATGCGCCGGGCGGCTTCGCGCAGTCTTGCCGCCGAGGCGACAAGCGCGAAGCGGACAAAGCCTTCGCCCTGCCGGCCGAATCCGGAGCCCGGCGCGGCCATGACCCGGCAGTGCTTGAGCAGTTCGAGCGTGAAGGCGTAGGAGCGGGAGCCGCGCTGGCGTTCGGCAAATCTCTGCGGCAGTCGCGCCCAGACGTAGAAGGTGGCTTCCGGAACCGGGACCGGCCAGCCGGCCCGGGCCAGCTCGGCGCAGAAGACGTCGCGCCGGCGCCGGTACTCGCGCCGGACCGGGCCGGAAAGCGCGGCATGGCGCAGGGCGAAGGCGGCAGCGTCCTGAATCGCACCGAACGGGCCGGAGTCGGTGTTCTGCTTGACTTTGAGCAGGGCCTGAATCAGTTGCCGGTTGCCAACCGCCATGCCGATGCGCCAGCCGGCGAGCGAGAATGTCTTCGACAGCGAGTTGAGTTCGAGGCAGCATTCCATTGCACCCGGGACTTCGAGGATGCTCGGCGGCCGCTGCCGGCCGAAGTAGAGCTCGGAGTAGACGTTGTCGTTGACGACAAAGAAGCCGTGCTTCAGGGCCAGCGTGACGACCCGGCGGTAGAAGTCGAGCGGGGCGACGGCGGCAGTCGGGTTGTTCGGGTAGTTCAGACAGAGCAGCTTGAGCCGGGACGCGCTGCACTCGAGCCAGTTCAGGTCGGGGAGAAAGCCGTTTTTCTCTTCAAGCGGCACGGTCAAGGGGACTGCGCCGGCGAGCCGGGTCTGGTTGGGATAGACCGGGTAGTTCGGGTCGCAGACCGCGACGACGTCGCCTTCGCCGCAGGTGGCCCAGATGAGATGGGCGGCGCCTTCCTTGGAGCCGAGCAGCATGGCGACCTGCTTTTCCGGGTCGAGCTCGACGCCGAAGCGGCGCCGGAACCACTGCGCGACTGCCCGGCGGGCGCTGAGTTTGCCGGAGTAGCCGGGATAGCGGTGATTCTCCGGGTCTTTGAGGGCGCGAACCAGTGCCTGCACCACCGGCGGCGGCGGCTTCAGGTCGGGCGAACCTTCTCCCAGGTCTATCAGGCCGGTGCGAACGCCGGCTTTGAGCTCGTCGAGCTCACCGAAGAGATAGGGCGGAATCCGGCCCAGCCGGGCGGCAAAAGCGTCGCGCATCGGCTAACGTTCTAGCCGGAAACAGCCCCAAGTCAAGCAAGCTCCGGAGCCGAAAGAGTATTGACTGTGGCGGCGGAGCGGCTAACATCGGGCGTGGCCGGAGCGCGGCTGCGGGCGACGACTGCAGTGCTGGTGTCGTTCGGCATCGGGCTGGGCGCCGAAGGGTTCTACAAGGATTTGTTCATGGACGGCGGGACCGGGCTGACGCACCGGGTCCGGCTCTACGCGGCCGAGAGCCTCCGGTTGAACTACGAGTATATCGCGGTCGAGGACAGCCTGTTGTTGCGGCATGTCATGGTCGCCAACGCCGACGATGCCAACGGCCATCTGCTTTATCCCGACGGTGCGCCGCGGTTTCGCGTCATCTATACGAATGGCGGCAACGCCGGCCGCCACGGATTCGCCCTGACCGCCACCGGCCGCCAGCGAATCCGGGACTTCTTCAGCAACGGAGGTTCGTACACCGGTTCGTGCGCCGGTGCCTACCTGGCGTCGCTTTCGAATCTCGACCGGGGGGTCGAGCCGAGTTTCTATCATATTTGGCCGGGGAGAACCAAGAACGCCCACATCTACAACTCCTACGTCGGCAATTCGATTCCGGAGAGCTCGGCACTCCTGCGCTACTATAACTTCGGCGGCGACTTCTATATCGACAGCCTTTACCAGAACGGCGGGCCGTTTGCCAACGAGTCGCTCGACTGGCCGCCGGGGACCGAGGTGCTTCTGCGCTACGACACCGCCGGGATTGTGGCGAACAACAAGGCGAGCTGCTGGGCCTGGAAGGCGGCTGACTCGACCGGCCGCATCGTCGTCGTCGGCTCGCATCCGGAGGGCTGGTCGTTCGGTGAGCGGCTGCGACTGATGAAGACGATTCTCCAATATGCGCTGGATGGGGTCGGTGCCGCCCGGGTCAAGGCGGTTCTCGCTAACGGTGTGACCCGGGTGATGGACCAGCCTACCGGTGGCGACCCGGCCCATGCCAAGATTGGCGACCGGCAATGCCACCACTTCGCATTCGACGTGCCGGCCGGCGCGCGTGGGCTCGCGGTGGCGCTGGACGGAGACGATTCGTTTCACCTGAACCTCTACCTGCGCCGGGACAGCTTCGCCTTCCGCAGCCGGGCCGATTTTGCCGACACCACGGTGGGTGCGGACAAGAGCATTTACGTTCACGCGCCGCTGCCCGGCCGCTGGTTTGCCGGGGTAGAGTGCATGACTACGGTCGAGACCTACGGCGACAGCATCTTTCTTTACCGCGGCCGCACCGATGTCCTGAACGGAGTGGCCTATTCCATTACCGTAAGCTGGAGCGGCGGGATTGTGGACGGGAGCAGCCCGTCTGGCCCGACGCGGGGCGCGACCGTCGTGCGCGGGCCGTTTTTCGTGACGAAGGAGGTAGGGCTGGTTGTGCTTGACGCAGCCGGTCGTCAACTGCGGCAAGGTCGCTTGGCGCCCGGGGTCTATTTCGTGCGCTATGGCGCGGCGGCTCCGACGCGGCTGGTCGTGACCCGGTAGCTAGAACTCGATTACCATTCCGCCGACTATCCACCGCGCCATCTGCAGGACCGTCTCGCGCTCGGGGTTGCCGTCGTGGTAGGCGTACATCCAGACGTTCCGGGAATCGAGCAGGTTCTGGGCCTCGAGATACCAGGAGAAGCTCCAGCGCCTGAACAGGAACTTGTGGTCCCAGCGCAGGTCGAGCCGGTTGTAGTCGGGATAGCGGGCCGAGTTGTGGAGGCCGGTGTTGTCGAGCCAGCGCCGGGTGTCCCGGTTCCATTCACGCGGGGTGTAGGGCCGGCCGGTCATGAACCGCCAGCGGGCGCCGATTCTGGCTTCGTCGGAGAAGACGATGCCGCCGATAGTCGCCTTGAACCAACCGGGCAGGCGCTGATACCAGAGCTGGCGGTGGAACTCAATCGCGTAGGTCCCGGTAGCGGTCAGGATATGGCGGTAGTCGTAGTCGGCGGGCCGAGTCGAGCCGGGCTGGCCGGGGACGGCCTCGCGGGACTGAGCCAGCGAGTAGGCGAGGCTGCCGTTCCAGTTGCGGGAGTATTTCTTCTGCAGGAAGAGCTCGAGGCCGCGGCTGGAGCCGGAGCCGGAATCGTAGTAGACCGGGCTGAAGTCGTGGGAGTCGGACGTGAACCAGTGCGCGGCGATGGGCAGGAAGCTCGTGTTCTTCTGGAAGCATTCCAGCGACACCTTGACGTCGTCGCCGAAGCGGCGTTCGATGCCGAGGACGTAGTGGTCGGCGCGGCGGCTGCGCAGGCGGCGGTTGGCGGCGGTGTCGGAGAGGAGCACGTGCCAGGGCGGGTTCTGGTGGTGCCAGCCCCAGCCGGCGTTGGCGCTGATGCCGGCGAGCAGCGGTTCCGAGGAGAAGCCGACGCGGGGGGAAATGTCGGTGCGGCTGGTGTAGTCGAAGCGGTCGAGCCGGGCCCCGAGCGTCAGGTGGCCGATGCGAGTTAGCGCGGCGCGGTGTTGCAGGAAAGCTTCGATGCGGCCGGCGGCGGCCCGGCCGGTGAGGTGCATCCGGAGCACGTAGGGATTGCCCTGCGGGTCGAGCAGCGGGAATGAGTCGATGATGCGGTTGTTGTCGTCGTAGACATAGCGGAAGACGGTATCCGGCCGGACGTAGAGGTTGTAGTCGAATGGCACGCGGGTGGCGCCGATACCGGCCTGCGTCTCATGGCCCGGGGTCCAGCGCCAGGTGGCGTCGTAACGGCCGGCAATGTAGGACTCGCTTGTCAGGCTCGATTGAATCGTGTCGGTTACGGTCGTGTCGGCGTAGACGAGAGCGTCCCAGGCGGTTTTGGAGCTGGAGAGAAGCAGCCGGCCGAAGCCCTGCTCTCCGAACAGGGTCTGGAGGCCGATGCCGGCGGCGTAGCGCGTCGTGGTCTGGCGGATAGAGAAGTTGTTCTCGACGACGTTCTCGCCCGGCAGGATCCGGATGAAATCGCGGCCCCAGAGTCCGAGGCAGAAGAGTTCGTTGGCCGGAGTCAGCCGGAAGGTCGCCTTGCCGAGCGCGTTGTCGTATTCGGGGACCGCGGTCATGCCCCAGACGCCGGCTTTGGCCATGAGTTCGAGAAAGCTCTTGTGATATGAGCCGATGAAGGAGTTGCCGGTGCCGGGTAGCGGGAAGCCCGCGACCGCGCCGAGTCCGGCCATGCCGAGGTCGATGTTGCCGTCGAGTCCGGCGAGCGGCCCGCGTTTCAGGCTGATGTCCATCACCGACGAGGCGCGGCCGCCGTAGCGGGCCGGGAAAGCGCCGGCGATGAAAGCGACTTCGCGGACGAGCAGCGGGTTGAGCAGGTTTATCGGCCCGCCCTGAGCAAATACCGAAGGGAAGTGATTAGGGTAGGGTAGCTCGACACCGTCAATCAGAAACAGGTTCTCGTTCGGGTTGCCGCCGCGGACGATGACTTCGTTGTCCTGGTCACCAGAAGAGACAACCGAGGGCATGGCCTGAACCACGCGCTGGATGTCGCCAGAACCGCCGGGCGCAAGCTCGACTTCTTCGGCCGAGAAGCTGCGTTCGGAGACCGGCGCATCCTTGACCTTGGGGAAGTAGTCGGCGCGGACCTTCACGGCGGAGAGAGTAATCGCCTCGACCGCAAGGGCGAACGAGATTTCGCTGGCGTGGCCGGGTGTTACAATCACGTCGGCTCTGGCCTGCGACCGGTAGCCGACCATCGAGGCTTCGACCGTGTAGGCGCCGACCGGAACACCGGCGATGAAGAAGCGCCCGTCCGGGTCGGCGGCCGCGCCCAGTTCCGTGCCCAGCACGACCACGCTGGCACCGGCCAGCGCTGTCCGGGTCGAGGCGTCAATGACCCGGCCGGTAATCGCACCAGTCGGGACAACCTGCGCGAGCAACGTCGAGCAGAAGAGCAAGACGATAGCGACCGTTCTTGTCATGTTGTGTCTCCTGAAAGCAGGGGTGCAGCGGTCCCCGGTTTGAAAGAGCCAGGTCTCAGCAGACATGGTATTGCCGCTTCCTGGTAACGGCGAAGACTAGCGGTGAGGAATGCAGTTGTCAAATACGGGCGGGAAAGGCGGAGGGCGGCAGCGCCGCCCTCCGCTTCCGGTCGAAAACTGTCGGCTACTCGACGACGAGCAGCCGGGTTGCGGCGCCGGCATCGGTTAGAAGCTGGGCGAAGTAGATACCGGCGGCGACTCGAGTGCCCGAAGCATCGCGGCAGTCCCAAGTCAAGCCGCTCGCCGGCGAATCGAACTTTCTGACGACGCGGCCGGCGGCGTCGAGCACGGTCAGATTCTGCGCGGAGCCGTTCCACCTGAAAGCGGCGCGGCTAGTGAGCGGATTGGGCCGGACGTCAAAGCCAACCGGCGTCCGGCGACTCAGTTCTTCGCTCACTGCCGTGCCGGTCCAGGGCGCGTTCCAGTAGAGGCCGTTGAGCCCTGAGCCGACGAAGACGCAGCCGGCTCCGGTTCCGGGCGCGCCGGGCGAATAGACGAGCAGCGGCCGGACTTCCTGGCCGGTGCCGGCGCTGCGGGTGGTGTTGATGCGCAGGGTGTCGGACCAGGAAGACGGGTTCGACTGCTCGCAGTAGTGACGGTAGACCGTTCGGTAGGTTTCTTCGCTGATGTAGGAGGCGTTCATCCAGGTGTTGCCCGGGTCGGCGTAGGGCTTGATGTCGCCTAACCACTCGTCGGCAGAAACGGAGCCGGCGAGATAGTAAGAAGGGCTCCAGGTCAAGCCGGCGTCGGTCGAATAGGCGTATCTCGTGTCCCAATCGCCGGAATTCTCGAAGTTGTGAGAGTAGAGCACCCAGACGGTTGCGCCTGACGGCGGATAGTAGAACGACGGCGCCATCACCGGGTATCGGACCTCGAACGTGTCCGGCATGATGCCGGTTTCGCGCCAGGAGTCGGGAGCGCCATAGAGAGTGTTCACCAGCAGGTTTACATGCCCCCGGTAGGGGCTGAAGCCAGCGTGGCCGGCAACATAGAGGTATTGGCCGGCGCCGGCCTGATATGAACCGTCGCTGACGAACCGGAATCGGTTGGTCTGAGCCCAGTTTTTGGCGAAGTTGGTGGAACGGAGTATGTAGTCGTCCATAGCCGGCCCGTGGTCTTCGTTGCCGGCGCAGCAATAGAGGTAGTAGGGACTGAGGTAGTCACGGCAGAAGGTGAAGTTGTTGATGGTGGCGGTGTCGTGCGAGACCCAGAATGCGGTGAGGCCGGTGCCGTTGCGGAGAGCGCGGGCGCAGGTGACGTCGCCGTTGTTGTCCGGGTGCAGGACCGGCACATAGACGAAGGCGGAGTCGCCGGCGCCGACCACCAGGTGGAGCCGGCGGACCGGGGAAACCGGGGCAGTCCGGAATGAGAACAAGGGCTGCCAGGTGTTGCCGTGGTCGGTCGACTTGGCGACGCGGACAGATGAGTCGCGTGCACGCGACCAGGCGACGTACATGCTGCCGTTCATCTCGTAGTCAGCGCCGGTGGCGAGGATACGGCCGGTGTCGAGGACGATGTCAGGGCCATCGCCGACCTGCGGCAGTTCCCACGGCTCGGTGATGAAGGTGATGCCGCCGCCGTCCTGCGGCAGGGCGGGCTGGGTTTCGAGATAGATTTCCTGGATGCGGTTTTCGAGCGCCTTGACCCGGGCCGGGTCGTTTTTGACCGCTTCCTGTTCAGCCCGGAGCGCCTGCACGCGCGGGTCGCGCGCGGCCGGGGTCATCGTGCCGAGCGAGCTGGGCGGTTCGAGGGCAAGGCCAGTGGCCAGCGCCACGAACAGCAGTGCGGACAGTGTTGTTTTCATGCAACCTCCATTAGTTTTGCAGACGGTCAGTGGCCCTAGTCGCAATCTTAGGCCGGTTGCCGCCGCTGTCAATAGCAGGCAGTCCGGGAGGGGAGTCAGCTGTCGCGACTGCGGCCGGCAGCCTGAGTCACTTCCTGCCAGACGCGCAGGAAGTTGGCACCGAGGATGCAGCGGATTGCGGTCTCGGAGTAACCGAGGTGGAGCAGTCGGTCGGTGATTGTCGGCAGCTTCGAGACGTCTTCCAGTCCGGCGAGCGAGCCGGCGAAGCCGTCGAAGTCGGAGCCGATGCCGACGAAGTCAGGGCCGACCAGTTGAACCACGTGGTCGATGCCGGCAATGACGTCGGTAATGGATGCCTTGTTTTCGTCAGCGTTGAGGAAGCAGGGCAGGAAGACCATGCCCATCACACCGCGGCTCGCTGCCAATGCTTTGAGCTGGTCGTCGGTAAGATTGCGGTTGTGGTCGCGCCGGGCGCGGATGCCGGAGTGGGAGGCGATGACCGGCGCGGCGCTGGTTTCGAGAATCTGGAAGAAGGCGGCGTCGGAGCAGTGGGAGACGTCGACAATCATTCCCAACCGGTTCAGCTCGCGGATGGCGTCACGTCCGAGCGGCGAGAGGCCGTTGTGGGGTTTGTTTTCGTCGCCGGAGGAGTCGGCCAGTTCGTTGGAGTTGCACCAGGTGATGGTGAGCAGGCTGACACCGGCGGTGTTCCACTGCTGCAGCCGCTCCAGGCGGCCTTCGAGGGCGTGGCCGCCTTCGACGGCGATGACTGCGGCGATGCGGCCGGAGCCGGCGATGGCGAAGGCGTCGGCCGGCGACATTGCCAGCGCGAGCCGGTCGGCGTTGCGGGCGCAGAGTTCTTTGACGGCTTCTGCGCCGCGCTGGACAAACGGGTCGAGTTCGCCGGGCCTGAGGGTTTTCGGGTCGGGCCAGATGGCGAAGACCTGCAGTTTGACGCCACCGTCGGCGAGCCGGGGCAGGTCGAGGTGACCGGTTGCCGAGCGCCGGTCGAGTTCGCGTTCGCCTTTCAGGTGAGCAAGGATGGAGTCGCAGTGGAGGTCGGCCACCAGCGCCGAGCGGTGGAGTTCGATTGCCCGCGCCGGCGAGTCGTTCACGATGGGAGCGAGAATATGCCGCCGGGGTTGAATGTCAAGTGAAAGGTTTTGTCGGTCGAGTAGCTGGCGCTGACCGGCCGGGCATGGTGCCGTCGGGTTGTATTCGGAGAGTCGGGTTGTATAACCTATAGAGCATAAGTCCGGAATGCGGCAGAATCGGCCCAGGCGGCGGATTTTCAAGGGGTTGGGCGAATCCGGCGGAATTGAGCCCCCCACTCCGGGGGCGGTCAGGGGGGTGGTTGGCGGAATTGCGGGGCAGGCCGGGGCGGTCAGGGTACAGACGGCAGGGCTATCGTTCCGTCGTCGGTCAGCTCGACGCCGAAGGAGATGGTGCGGAGTCGGGCGAGGATTGACCGCCGGTCTCTGTCGTCGCGGACGAGTCGGGGTCGGAGCTCGCCAATCCGGACCGGAATGACCCGCGCCGAGATG
>Ga0101944_10007286_pt1 | contig 11167 bp, 20 predicted proteins | sample DewCreD2012metaG_FD_75245 | JGI IMG/M metagenome (GOLD analysis project Ga0101944, IMG submission 75245) | Hot spring sediment bacterial and archeal communities from British Columbia, Canada, to study Microbial Dark Matter (Phase II) - Dewar... ... | reverse complement strand
AGGACTTCCTCAGCAGCCGCGTTGAGGTCTGCGGTAGTGACGCCGGGTTGTAAAAGTTCTCGAACGGCCGCCAGAGCCATGGCATTGAGGCGGCCAGCAGCGCGCATCCGGTCAATTTCCGCGGGGGTTTTGAGGCGGATGTCGCGTTCCCAGCCCATGTCAACGTCCCAGCACAGCCAGCAGATCGGCCGTGACTTTCTCGATCGGCTGGGCGCCGTCGATCTCATGGAGGCGGCCGCGCTCACGGTAGTAGGCGATCAGCGGCGCGGTCTGCTTCGTGTACACGTCCAGGCGCTTCTGCACGACGTCGACCGTGTCGTCGGGTCGCTGGTAGAGCTCGCCGCCGCACTTATCGCACTTCCCGACGACCTTCGGCGGGTTGAAGACCTCGTGATACACCGCACCACACGACCGGCACGTCCATCGGCCGGTCAGCCGGCGCATCAGCGCCGAGGTCGGCACGTCGAGGTACACGACGCCATCAAGCTTCGCGCCGCGCCTGGCCAGCAGCTCGTCCAGCCCGGTCGCCTGATCGATCGTCCGCGGGAAGCCGTCGAGCAGCGCGCCACCGGCGCAGTCCGGCTGGCTCAGTCGCTCCTCGACGAGCCCAAGCGTGATGGAGTCGGGCACGTACTGGCCGCCCTTCACGTAGGCTTCGGCCTTCTTGCCCAGCTCAGTCTGCTTGGCCATCGCCTCGCGGAAGAGGTCGCCCGTGGCGACGTGCACGAGCCCGATCTTTGCGGCCACGCGCTGGGCTTGCGTACCCTTACCGGCGCCCGGAGGGCCCATCAGGATCAGGAAGCGCGGACTTGCCACTGGCCTACCCCCAATTCTCTTACTTTATGAAGCCTTCGTAGTTGCGCATCATCAACTGCGCCTCGAGCTGCTTCATCGTGTCGATGACCACGCCCACGACAATAAGCAGTCCCGTGCTGGAAAGCACCAGCGACGAGCTGATGTCGCGCACTAGGAATGGCAGCACCGCGATCACGCCCAGGAACAGCGCTCCAATCCACGTGATCCGGTACATCGTCTTCGTCAGGTACTCCTGCGTCGGCCGTCCGGGGCGGATGCCAGGAATGAAGCCACCGTACTTCTGCAGGTTCTCCGACAGGTTCTGCTGCTGGAAGATGACCATCGTGTAGAAGAACGTCATCCCCACCACGAGGATGAAGTACAACACCCAGTACACCCAGCTCGTGGTGTTGAAGACCTGGTAGACGAATTTCGCCACGTCGCCCAGGAAGCCACCTGCGTTAACTAGGTAGCTCGCGACAGTGCCCGGGAACAGCATCATCGACATAGCAAAAATCAGCGGGATCATACCCGCCGAGTTCACCCGCAGCGGGATGTGCGTGCTCTGGCCGCCGTACATCCGGTTCCCTCGGATGCGCTTCGCGTATTGCACCGGGATGCGCCGCTGCCCTTCCTGCACGTAGACGATCGCCGCGACCGTGATCAGCCCAATGACCAGGAACCCCACGAGTGCCGGCACGTTCGTCGTCCCGAATATCGATTGACCGACCATAGTCGGGAGCCGCGAGACGATCCCCGCAAAGATGATGATCGACACGCCGTTCCCTATGCCGTTCTCGGTGATCAGCTCACCCATCCACACGAGAAGCACAGTGCCGGCTGTCATACTCAGCAGGATCGCGACCGTGTTCAGCCAGGCGTCCCCCGTGAAGCCGAAGCGACTGATGATGGGGGTGCCTCCCGACTGCTGACCCGAAGCCAGGATCGTGCCAGTCCCGTACGCCTGCAGGATCGCCAGCGGGACAGTGAGCCAGTGGGTGATCGTGTTGATCCTATGCCGCCCCGACTCTCCCTCCTTGCTGATCTCCTCGAGCCGAGGAATGATAGGCACAAGCAGCTGCATGATGATCGTCGCCGTGATGTAGGGGTATACGCCCATCGCGGCGATCGAGAAAGTGGTCATTGCGCCGCCAGAGAACAGGTCCAGCATACCCATCAGCTGGTTGCTTCGGAACAGGTCGGCGAGCGCAGCGCGGTCAACTCCCGGCACCGGCACGTGCGCGATGAACCGGAAGGCGATCAGCACGCCGAACGTGAACAGCAGCTTCCGCCTGACATCCTCTAGCTTGAAGGCGTTGGTGACTGCCTCCAGCATCAGCCTACTCCTTGGCCGGCTCGCTTTCGGCCTGGCCGATCACCTCGACCGTCCCACCCGACTGCTCGACCTTCGCCTTAGCGCTCGCCGAAAAGGCGTGCGCGCGGACGGTCAGCGCGCGGTCAAGCACGCCGTCGCCCAGGATCTTCACTCGACTATCCGCCGAAGCGATCATCTTCGCCTCTGCCAACGTCTCCGGGCTGACTACCGAGCCGGGCTCGAAGCGCACCAGTTGGCGAACGTTCACGCAGGCGAAGTCGCGTGCGGCGCCATTCGGGTTGAAGAACTTGATTCCGCGCTTGAACGGCATCCGCATAATCATCGGCAGCGCGCCGCCCTCGAACCCGGGGCGGATGTGCTTGCCGGCCCGGGCTTGCTGGCCCTTGGTGCCCCGTCCCGCGGTCTTGCCGCGCCCCGACCCGTGCCCTCGGCCCAGCCGGCGGCGGTCCTTCCGGGCGCCCGGTGCTGCTCGCAGGTTCTGCAGGTCCATCTATGCAAAGCTCCCTGACAAGGTGCCTGAGGGAACGTCTTGGCGCTCGCCCCAAGCCGAGCCGCGCCACGGCGCGGCCACTAATCTCGGACCCTTACTCGGCCTTCGGCTCGTCCACCGGGACGACCGTGACCAGGTGCTGCACCTTCCGGATCATGCCCCTCGTCGACGGATTGTCCGGGATGACCACTTCATCTTGCAGCCTATGCAGTCCGAGACCACGGATTGTGTCCTTTTGGTCCTGAGCGTAACCGATCGCGCTCTTGGTCCAGGTAACGCGCAGCTTGGCCATCTAGCTTCTCCCGCCCGGGGCCGGGGCCTGAGGCCTCGGACCGCCGAAGGATCGACCACCGCCGGGACCGCCGAACCGACCACCCCGTCCACCGGGTCCGCCGACCGTGCCCGGACCGCGCCGCGGCGGGCCGCCGCGCCCGTCTCGCCGGCCAGCCTCCGCTGGACGCTGCGCTCGGCGCTCCTCTGGCGATGGCTGCGTTGCGGCGTACGCCGCGCTCGCCGCCGCCGCGCGCGCCGCCAGCCGTTGCAGTGCCGGCCTGGGCCGGCGCTGCGCCTCCGACTCGGCGCTCTTCTGTTGCTTCAGCCCTTCCAGTGCCGCCCGCGCGACGTTGATCTGGTTCGCGCTTCCTAGCGACTTCGTCAGAATGTCGCGGACGCCGGCGAGCTCGACCACGGCACGCACCGCTCCTCCGGCGATGACACCGGTACCGGGAGAAGCTGGCTTCAGCACAACGCGAGCCGCGCCGAAAATCGCTATCGTCTCGTGAGCGATCGTCGTGCCAACTAGCGGCACCTCGATCAGGCTCTTGCGCGCGTCATCGGCGCCCTTGCGAATCGCGTCCGGCACCTCGTTGGCCTTGCCGAGCCCAACGCCGACGTGCCCCTGCTGGTCGCCCACGACGACAAGCGCGCTGAAGCTGAACCGGCGCCCACCCTTAACGACCTTGGCGACCCGGTTGATGCTGACTACGCGCTCCTCAAGGTTCAGTTCCGCGGGATCGATGCGTGGCATGAGTCCTCCTCGTCGCGGGCTAGAACTGGAGACCGGCGCTGCGAGCGCCGTCGGCCAGGGCCTTCACCCGGCCATGGTAGAGGAAGCCACCCCGGTCGAAGACGACCGCGCTGATGCCAGCGGCGAGCGCCCGCTCCCCGAGTACCTTGCCGACCACCTCGGCTTTGGCGGTCTTGGTCTTGCCCTCAAGCTGCACCTTGACCGCCGGCTCGAGCGTCGAGGCGGCGACCAGGGTGTGGCGCTTCGTATCATCTACGATCTGCGCCGAGATGTTGTTGAGGCTGCGAAACACCGACAGACGAGGGCGCTCCGGAGTGCCGGAGACCTTGCTGCGCACGCGGTTGTGCCGGCGCTTGCGAGCCTCGAGTGGCGTTAGGCGTCCCATCCAGTCAACTCCAGTCGTGCTCTACTTCTTGCCCTTGCCAGCGGCCTTGCCCGCCTTCAGGCGGATTCGCTCGCCGGCGTAGCGGACGCCCTTGCCCTTGTAAGGGTCCGTCTTCCGCAGCGCGCGGATCGAAGCCGCCGTCTCGCCGAGCAACTCCTTGTCGTTGCTCCGCAACACGAACCGCCCCGAGAGCCACCCGTTCGCGGCCGTTGGCGTGAACGTCTCTACGCTCGCCACCTCTACCGACGGCGGCGTCTCAATCTCCACCGGGTGCGAAAACCCTAGCTGCAAGCTCAACCTACCGCCGATCCGAGAGGCGCGATAGCCCACCCCCGTGATCTCCAGCGTCTTCTCGAAGCCCGATGTGACGCCCGTCACCATGTTCGCGATCAGCGTGCGAGTGAGACCGTGCAGCGATCGGTGCTCTCGCTCGTCGCTGGGCCTCTCGACCAGCACCTGGCCATCCCCAACCTTGACTATCATGTCAGGATGAAGCTCACGCGAGAGCTCCCCGCGTGGGCCCTTGACGACGACGCGATGGTCCTCGGTCCGGACCTGCACTCCGGGCGGTACCTGTATCGGGGCCCTGCCGATTCTCGACATCTGTTGTGAACCCTCCGTTGACTGCGTCGACGGGCACTCTGCACGCTGGCATCAGCTACCAGACGTGGCAGAGCACCTCACCGCCGACGTTCTCGTGCCTGGCCGAATCGGCAGTCATGACGCCGTTGGGCGTTGTGACGATGGCTATGCCCATCCCACCAACGACCCGCGGCATGTCCTTGGCCTTGACGTAGACACGCAGCCCAGGCTTGCTGATCCGCTTCAGCCCGGTCAGAACCGGCTGCTTCTTGCCCGTGTACCGGAGCCAGACCCGCATCGTCCGGAACTTCTGGTCCTTGACGATCTCGTAGTCCTTGATGAAGCCCTCTTCCTTGAGGATCTTGGCGATCGCCAGCTTCATCTGCGAGGCCGGCATCGTGGTCTGATCTTTGCGAGCGATAAGCGCGTTGCGAATGCGGGTGAGCATATCGCCGACTGGATCGCTTATCTGCATGGTGACTCCTCCATATCGCCCGGTGAGGTGCGGAGCCGAACCCGCGTCGTGCCCGTCCTTGTCACCGAGTCCGCGCGATTGCTACCAACTGGACTTGACAACACCAGGTATCTCGCCGGCGAGCGCAAGCCGGCGGAAGCAGATTCGGCAAAGGCCGAACTTGCGGATGAACGCCCGCGGGCGGCCGCAGACCTCGCACCGACTGTGCTGCTGCACCTTGAACCGAGGCGGCAGTTTTGACTTAACGATCTTGCACTTCTTGGCCACGCTTGCCTGGTCTCCTTAGGTGTGTGCTCAGGCTGGCCGCGGCGGCTCCGCCGCGCGTCCGACCGTGCTCTGTGTCACGACTTCCGGAACGGCATTCCGAGCAACGCGAGCAGTCGACGCGACTCCTCGTCAGTCCGAGCAGTCGTGACGATCGTCAACTCCAGGCCGCGCAGCTTGTCGATCTTGTCGTACTCGATCTCCGGGAAGACAAGTTGCTCCCGAAGGCCCAGCGAGTAGTTCCCACGCCCGTCGAAGGCCTTTGTCGAGACGCCCTGGAAGTCGCGCACGCGCGGCAACGCAACGCTCACGAGCTTGTCCAGGAATGCCCACATCCGCTCGCCCCGCAGCGTGACCATGCAGCCGATCGGCATCCCGGCGCGCAGCTTGAACGCCGCGATCGAGCGCTTCGCCCTCGTGATCACGGGCTTCTGCCCCGTGATCGAACTGAGGTCCTTCGTGGCCGATTCCATCGCCTTGGCGTTCGAGATCGCCTCGCCCATGCCGATGTTCACGACGATCTTTTCGACGCGCGGTATCTGCATTACGTTCTTGTACCCGAACTCCTCGCGCAACTGCGGGCAAACCTCGTTCAGGTACTTCTCTTGCAGCCGCTCCCGCGGCTTGGTGACAACCATTGCCATCGCCTCCCTAACTCCACCTCGATCGCCTCGGGCCTCCGTGCTGGCGCGGGCCCAAGGATCGCGGGCGGGCTATCCGATCTGCTCGCCGCAGCGCTTGCACACCCGCACCTTGCCGCCGTCCGGGAGGAAGGCGTGGCCGACGCGGGTCGGCTTGTCGCACTTCGGGCAGATGAGCGCCAGATTGGACACATGGACCGGGGCTTCCTTCTCGACGATGCCCGCCTGCCGGGCCTGCGCGCTCCGCGGCTTCGTGTGCCGCTTCACGACGTTCACGCCTTCGACGACCGCCTTGTCCTTGTCCACCAGCATCTGGCGAATCTTGCCGGTCTTCCCGCGGTCGCGCCCCGCGATGACCAGCACATTGTCGTCTTTCTTGATGTTCACCGAAACAGCACCTCTAGGTGGAGCCTTGCATCCGGTTCGCGCCGGCGCGCCGCCCCACGCGGTTCGGGTCTACCCGCGGGCCTCACAGCACCTCGGGCGCGAGCGAGATGATCTTCATGAAGCCGCGCTCGCGCAGCTCCCGAGCCACCGGCCCGAAGATGCGCGTCCCGCGCGGGTTGCGGGCATCGGAAAGTATGACCGCGGCGTTTTCGTCGAACCGAATGTGCGATCCGTCCGGCCGACCGTACTCCTTCGCGGTGCGAACGATAACGGCCTTGAGCACTTCGCCCTTCTTCACCGCGGCGTTCGGGGCGGCTTGCTTCACCGCGACCACTATCGTGTCGCCCACTCCGGCGGTCTTCCGGTTGGAGCCGCCGAAGACCCGGATGCACATCACTTCCTTCGCACCCGTGTTGTCGGCGACCTTCAGTCTCGTCAGTGGCTGGATCATCGCTTGTACCCTCTCGATCTGGCGAGTGACAGGGGCTACTACTCCTGCCCGGCCGGGCCCAGATCCAGGCCACGGTCAAGGATCTCGACGACCCGCCAGCGCTTGTCCTTGCTGATCGGCCGCGTCTCGACGATCCGGACCACGTCTCCGACCTTGCACTCGTTGTTCTCGTCGTGTGCCTTGTATGTGTAGAGCTTCCGCATCGACTTGCGGTAGATCGGGTGTGTCTTCCGCTTCTCCACCCCGACCACCACCGTCTTCTGCATCTTGTCGCTCGTGACCTTGCCGATCATCGTCTTGACGTGTCGGTGTGCCCGCACCTCGGACGAGCCGGCCCTGCTGCTCTCATTCGTGTCCACTGTGTGCCCTCGACGCTCCCGCGCTAGTTCTGCGGCTGCAGTTCGCGCTCGCGCAGGATCGTCTCGATCCGGGCGATGTCGCGGCGGACGACCCGCATCCGTGCGTAATTCTGGAGCTGGTGCATCGCCTTCTGTAGCCGCAGGTTGAACAGCTCCTTGTGAGCATCGTCGAGTCGAGCTCTCAGCTCGGCATCGGTCAGCTCGCGCGCTTCTTTGGCCTTCACGCTACTCCCCCTGCTCCGCTGCCGCGGCCACAGCCTCATCGTCGGCCTTCTCCGCGCCCTGCTCGGGCTCGGTCGCCGGCCGCGAGATGATGCTCGTCTGGATCGGCAGCTTGTGGCTCGCCAGGCGGAATGCCTCCTTCGCCACATCTTCTCTCACGCCGCCGATCTCGAACATGACCCGGCCGCGCTTGACAACAGCAACCCACCGATCCGGCGCGCCCTTGCCGCTACCCATGCGCGTCTCGGCGGGCTTGGCTGTGACCGGCTTATCCGGGAAAATCCGGATCCAGACCTGCCCGCCTCGCTTCATGTGGTGCGTGATTGTGCGCCGTGCCGCCTCGATCTGCCGGCTGTCGATCCACGCCGCTTCCTCCGCCACGAGACCGAACTCGCCGAACGCCAGCGTGTTTCCGCGGTTGGCTGGGCCGTCTCTGCGGCCCCGATGTTGCTTGCGGTGCTTCACCCGCTTGGGCATCAGCATCAGACGGACTCCTGACCAACTGCTGGAGTGGCGGGCTCGGCCGGAATCCCAGCCTCTTCGACCGCGGCCGCAACCGGCTGGCCAGCAGCGACTGGAACCGGCGCTTCCTGCGGCGCGGCCACCGCCGGCCGGGGCGCCACTTTCTTCTGCGGAAGGATGTCGCCCTTGTACACCCAAACCTTGATTCCGATGATGCCGTAGGTCGTCAGCGCCTCGGCGGTCGCGAAGTCGATGTCGGCCCGCAGCGTCTGCGCCGGAACTTTGCCCACGACCTCACGCTCGCGGCGCGACATCTCTGCCCCGCCAAGGCGTCCCGCGATCACGATCTTCACGCCCTTGGCGCCGCGCTGCATCGACCTCAGAGCCGCCTGCTTGATCGCGCGCTTAAACGCGACGCGCCGCCGCAGTTGCTCCGAGATGCTCTGCGCGACCAGGTACGCGCTCAGCTCGGGGACGCGAATCTCCTGGATGTTGACCCGGACCTTCTTGCCGGTCTCTTTCTCGAGCCACCGACGAAGCTCCTCGACCTTCGCGCCGCTCCGGCCGATGACGATGCCTGGCTTTGCCGTGTGAATCTCGACCGTGACCTGGTTCGCCGAGCGCTCGATGTCGATCCGCGGCACGCCGGCGTCCACCAGCCGCTCGCGGATTGCCTTCCGCAGCCGCAGGTCCTCGTGGAGGAGCTTGGCATAGTCCTTCTCAGCGTACCAGTGGGCTTCCCAGTCTCGGATCACGCCCAGGCGGAACCCGACCGGGTGCACTTTCTGTCCCATTAGCTCTCCTTCTCCGCGAGCACCACAGTCAGGTTGGCGGATCGCTTGATCAGCGGGCTGACTCTGCCGTGCGCGCGCGGTCGGAACCGCTTCATGCTCGGACCGGTATCAGACGTGATGCTGTGGATGTACAGGTCCTCGGCGTCGAGCGCGTCGTTGTTCTCGGCGTTCGCCACCGCGGAGGCGACGGCCTTGCGCACGGCTTCGGCGGCTACCGTCGGCATGAAGCGCAGAATCGCCAGCGCCTCGTTAACCGGCTTGCCCCGCACCGCGTCGACGACGAGCCGCATCTTGCGGGGCGACATCCGGATGTACTTCTCGCGAGCAGTCACCTGCATTGCTTACCCGCCCCTCCTACTTCGTCTTCTTCACGGCGGTCACCTTCTCGGCCGACCGGCCGGCGTGACCCCGGAACAGGCGGGTCGGCGCGAACTCGCCCAGCTTGTGCCCAACCATGTTCTCGGTAACGTAGATGGGCACGTGCCGTCGCCCGTCGTGCACGCCGATCGTGTGCCCCACCATCTGTGGGAAGATCGTCGAGTCCCGACTCCACGTCTTGATGACCCGCTTCTCGGAGGACCGATTGAGGTCCTCGACCTTCTTGAGAAGGCTGGCCTCTACGTAGGGGCCTTTCTTGAGCGATCGTGTCACTCTTGGCTAACCTCCTGACTATCTGAGCCGCTCGCCCCTACTTGCGGCGACGGACGATGAACTTGCTGCTCATCTTGCTGCTCTTGCGCGTCCGCACACCAAAGGCCGGCTTGCCCCAGCGCGTCTTCGGCCCAGGCAGGCCGATCGGCGCCTTGCCTTCGCCCCCGCCGTGCGGGTGGTCCCGTGGCGTCATAGCCGACCCGCGGACAGTCGGCCTGCGACCGCGGTGCCGCGACCGCCCAGCCTTCCCGAGCTTCACGTTCCCGTGCTCGACATTCCCCACCTGGCCGATCGTCGCGTAGCACCGAATGTGGATCCGCCGCTGCTCGCCCGAGGGCAGCCGCATCAGCGCGTAGTCGCCTTCCTTCGCCACGAGCTGCGCGCCAGCGCCAGCCGACCGCACCATCTGCGCGCCCTTGCCTGGCTGGATCTCAATCGCGTGCACCGTCGTGCCCACTGGGATGCTCCCAAGTGGAAGCGCGCACCCGGGCTTGATCTCCGCGCTGGGCCCGGATGTCACCACGCTCCCCACAGCCAACCCCACCGGTGCCAGAATGTAAGCCGGCGAGCCGTCCTCGTAGCGGATCAGCGCGATTCGAGCCGACCGATTCGGGTCGTACTCGATCGCCTCGACCGTGGCTCGGGCGTCGACTCTCCGCTTGAACTCGATGACCCGGTACTTGCGCTTGCTCTCGCCGCCGCGGTGGCGCACCGCGATGCGCCCCTGATTGCTCCGTCCGCCCTGGCGGCGAAGCGCCTCGGTCAGCGAACGCTCCGGCTCGGTCTTCGTGATCTCCTCGAACGTCTGGCTCGTCGCCCCGCGACGGCCCGGCGAAGTGGGCTTGTACGACTTAAGTGGCATTCCTCACCCTCCTCGCTAGGACGCCTCGAAGATCTCGATCCGTTGTCCCTGCTTCACGGTAACGACTGCCTTTGTCCAGGGCTTGGTGGGCACCTGGCGCCGGCCGACTCGTCGCGTCTTGCTGGGGACCCGGATCATGTTGACGTCCGTCACGTCAACTTTGAAGGCCTCGTGAACCGCCGCCTTCACCATCGGCTTGGTCGCGCCCTCCGCTACCTCGAACGAGTACTTGTTCAGGGCCGAGAGCATCGTGTTCTTCTCGCTGATGACCGGTCGGATCAGCACGTCGTAGAGGTGCATTCGCTATGCCTCAACTCGCTCGGGCTGCTCGCTCAGGCGCGCCTCGATCCTGCGGACGGCTTCGACCGGCAGCACAAGGTACTTGTGGTTCAGGACAGAGAGCGTGTTGACGATGTCGGCCGGCAACACGTCTGCCCCTGGAATGTTCCGCACCGAGCGGACAACCAACTGGTCGGACCCAGGCATCACTACGAGAGCCGAGCCGTCGATGCCGAGTGCGCCGAGGAACTTCACCGCGTCACGAGTCTTGCCGGCTGGGATCGCGATCTCGTCGAGCACTCGAATCAGGTCTGCGCTGGCCTTGTCCGAGAGCACGCTCCGCAGAGCGGCGCGTCGCATCTTCTTCGGCATGTCCTGCGCGTAGCTGCGCGGGTGCGGTCCGAAGACCACTCCTCCCTTTCGCCAGTGCGGGGCGCGGACCTGGCCCTGCCGTGCGCGCCCGGTCCCTTTCTGCTTCCAGACTTTCTTGCCGGTGCCCGAGACTTCGCCTCGGGTCTTCGTATCGGCCGTGCCCTGCCGGGCGTTGGCCTGCTGCATCAGCACAGCCTGATGGACCAGCCCCTCGTTGACCTCGCACGCGAACACGTCGTCGGCAAGCTCAACGGAGCCGATCACTTCCCCGGCCATGTTGTACAGGTCTGCCTGCATTCGCATCTCCTCAGGGAGGAAGGCCCGCTTCGCGAA
>Ga0101944_10007285_pt1 | contig 11168 bp, 11 predicted proteins | sample DewCreD2012metaG_FD_75245 | JGI IMG/M metagenome (GOLD analysis project Ga0101944, IMG submission 75245) | Hot spring sediment bacterial and archeal communities from British Columbia, Canada, to study Microbial Dark Matter (Phase II) - Dewar... ... | reverse complement strand
TTTCCCGGTCAGCCGGTACCGTTGAGAGGCGAGCGGCTTATCGGGTGGTCGCCAGTCGCCGGTGTCAGCGTACACGATGCGACCGAGTGGCAAGGGGGCGCGCCGACGTGCGCGCGCTGCGACCCATAGAAATACCCCTCCGGCGACGACCAGCGCGGCACACAACAGCAGGAGGGGGACAAGCGTGCCCGTCAAGCCGCTCACATCACGGCGCTGTGGGAGCTGGCAGGATCACCCCCGAGTACCGTGTGATCTCGATCGGCACGCCCACCGGATCCCACCGGGCCAGCCACTCGGCATCCTCAGGCGATATGCGCACACAGCCCTTCGAGGCTGGCTCCACTCCCAGCGCCTCAGGTCGGTCGTAGACCTTCTCGTCGCCGTTGTTCACGTATGGGACGCTGTGGATCAGGATGGAGCCGGTCGCTCCCGGGAAGAGATACCAGATGTAGTCGGCCCACAGGTCCGTGCCCCGAAACTGGGCCTTGCCCCAGAATGCCCCTACCCGTCCAGTCCACGCCGGGGTGAAGGAGTTCTCGTAGGGTGCGCCGGTGCTGACCGCAATCGTGCGCACCAGCGTCTCACCTTCGTAGACGAGCATCTCCTGGCGATCCTGGTCCACACGGAGAAACCGTTCGTCAACCGGTGAGGGAGTCAGCGTACGGGCGTAGGACGGCACCGGTGTCGGGGGTGGCTCGGGCGTGGCGGTGGGCTGCGGTGTATGGGTAGCCGTTGCCGTGACGGCCGCCACGCGCTGGGGTGTCGCCGTCCCATCGCCACGCGTCGCCGTCGGGCTGACACGACTGTCAGTTGCTTCGGACGCGACCGCCTCGAGAGTTGTCGCCGCAGTAGTTGCCACATCGTCGAGACCAGCCGCAGGTGTCATCTCAATGGCAGCACTCACCGCGGCTCGCTCACCGAAGCCGAGCCAGGTCAGGGCACCGAACACCAGCCCGCTTTGCACCGCGACGCCCCACACGCCGAACGCCGCCAGAGCCAGGCAGGCGACGACTGCTTGCCGCCTGCGTTTCACCAACCAGAGCCAAACACGAGCCATAGCACCCCTATGCCCACCAAGCATCCTATTCCGAGCAATACATACCCCACGTGCTGATACCGCCGCGCCGTCGCCACATTCCAGCCGTGACGGCTGTGAAACTCGTGTCCCTCATCGAGAAGACTCGCGTGACTCGATTGACAGCCCTGCACACGATGAAGCCACCACGCCCGACGACAATACACGTATTGCGCGACGTCACTCGCGCGTATCCACGCCACCTCATCGTGCGGGGCGGCACCCGCCCCGTCAGTCGTGTCCGATCCTATCGGTGCCGCCCCCTTCACGCCGGCTTCGTCTCTGTGCCTCACGCGACGACACGATCCTCGCCGTCGGCGGCTGAGTTGATCTCCACCGTTTCATCGAGATTGGGAAGACCAAGATTCCGGGTCAAGCTGCGCAGCGCCGCCTTCATGTCTTCCTGCCGTACCGCTACCGTCATGTCGCCGCGCGTGCGCTCCAGGACGCCGCGCACCATATCGGTGTTGCGGCGCAGGCCGCCGGTGATGGCGTCGGGAAAGTCAACCGTGATCAGGAGCGTGTAAACCTCGTCCATCGCCTGCAAGAGTCGCTCTCCGACAGCCACGTCCCCCCGACGCAGACGATCGAGGACATAACGCCGCACCTCCCCCATCGCCTCGGCCAGTCCGTTGAGATAGGCAGCCGCCTCGACGCGGAGTTCCTGCGGCGTTGGCACGTCGCAGTCTGTCACCAGCGCCAGGGTGATGTGGGCCTCACTCAGCTCCTTGAGCGCATCCTGAGTGTAACCAGCATAGTACAGGTCGGGCTGTGTCCCGACGTCGGCGATCATCTCGGCCGCCGCGGCGCGCGCAGTCGCCAGCAGCTCACGTGCCACGTCGAACTCGTCGCGGTGAACCGCGCGGATGGAATTGGCACAGAGGCGAATGATCTGCCGCGAGCGGCGCAAGGTCTCATCGCGCAGCGCATTTACCCGCTCAAACTCGTCCCGAAGGCAGTCAATAATGGCCGGCAGGTTTCTCATTCTCGTCAGAAGGGCATCTCGGTCTCGCCCAGCCCGCCGGCTGGTTCGTGCAAGACGCCACTGTTGTCACCTGGCTCGCCGGGCCGAGCGCCCGGGCCGCCCAGGAATTTGATCGTGTCAACCAGCACTTCGTAGCTCGCGCCGGATGATCCGTCCTGGCGCTGGAATACCCGCGGGGCACCGGTCGCCTTGTCCGGCTGGAGGCGACCTTCTATGTACACCTGGCGACCTTTGGACAGATACTGATTGATGGTCTCCGCCAGCTTGCGCCAGGCTGTGCAACGAAACCAGACCGTTTCCTCACCCTGGCTGCCATCCGGGTTCGTCCACTTGCGATTTGAGGCCACCGAGAAACTGACGACCGGATCGCCGCTGGGTGTGTACTTCAGCTCCGGGTCACGACCCAAATTACCGATGATGACGACCTTGTGAAACATGTCCAATCTCCTCCTTTCAGTAGAGAACTGCCCTGGTTGCGCCGAGTTTACCCCCGATAACAGCCTCTGTCAACCACAGGACATCTGTTCTGAGTCATATCCAGCCTTCGAGTCGCCTGTGAAAAAAGCCACAATGGACTTGCTTGATTCTCGACCTGGGATAGAATATGTGGCGCTAGCCACACTCCCATTCCAAACTGCCAGGAGGACAAATGACCGCTTTTCGTGTGCTCGTGACCGACGAACTCTCACCCCAGGCTATGGAGCTCCTCGACGCCGCTGCTGACGTCAGTTACGATGTCGTGAAACGACCCCCCAAGGAAAAACTGATCGAGATCATTCCTGAGTATGATGCCTTGTTGGTGCGCAGCAGTGGCCGGATTGACGCCGATGTGTTGGCTGCCGCCACACGCCTGAAAGTTGTTGGACGCGCGGGTGCCGGTGTGGACAATATTGACGTCGAAGCCGCATCGCTGCGCGGTGTGATGGTCATGAACACGCCCGGCGCCAACACCATCGCGACGGCCGAACACACTGTGACAATGATGCTGGCCCTGTGTCGCCACGTGCCACAGGCCGATGCCTCTCTCAGAGCGGGACAGTGGGAACGCAGCCGCTTTATGGGGGTGCAGCTCTATCAGAAGGTGCTGGGCATTGTCGGCCTGGGGCGGGTCGGACCGCAGGTGGCGCGACGGGCCCAGGCGTTTGAGATGACGGTGATTGCGTACGATCCGTACATCAGCGCCGACGTCGCCCACGAGCTCAAAGTCGAGTTGGTCAGTCTGGACGATCTGCTGGCACGAGCGGATTTCATCACCCTCAATGCGGCGCTGACAGCCGAAAATCGCGGTCTGATTGGTGCAGCCAGTATCGCGAAAATGAAGCGGGGCGTACGAATCATCAACTGTGCGCGCGGGGCGCTGGTGGATGAGAGTGCCCTGTATGACGCACTGGTTGCTGGTCAGGTGGCCGGCGCAGCGCTGGACGTATTCAGCGAAGAGCCACTGCCGGCCGACAGCAAGTTGCGGACGCTTGACAATGTGGTGTTGACCCCGCATCTGGCCGCCAGCACCGTTGAGGCGCAACGCGACGTGGGCACCAAGATCGTCGAGCAGGTGCTGGGCGCATTGCGCGGCGAGAGCTATCACAATGCCGTCAACGTCCCGGTGGCCGATCCCACTGTCTTCCGCCAGTTGAAGCCATACCTGGCACTGGCTGAACGACTTGGGTCTCTGCAGATGCAACTGGCCGACGGGCCGATCAAGCGCGTCGAGCTCGAGCTGCGCGGCGACGAGGTGGCCGACCACAGCAAGCCGCTCACGGTTGCCCTGCTCAAGGGATTGCTGGATCCGATCGCCGGCACTACGGTCAACTACATCAATGCGCCTCTGCTGGCGCGGCAACGGGCGATCACCGTGTCGGAGGCCACCGGTCTGGGCCGGCCCAACTACGCCAACCTGCTATCGTGTCGTGTGGAGTGGGACGGCGGTGAACGCGTCATTGCCGGTTCGCTGCTCGGCCACGAGCTGCCGCGCGTGGTGCAGGTGGATGATTTTGTGATTGACGCACAGCCTGAGGGAACGATTCTGGTGCTCGAAAGTGTGGACGTGCCGGGTGTCATCGGGCGCGTCGGCACTTTGCTCGGCGCGCACAACATTAACATCGCCGAATGGCGCCTCGGGCGGGTCGCACCCGGGCACGAGGTCCTGTCGTTCATCAACCTGGACTGCGACGCGACTCCGGAAGTGCTGACGGAGCTGGCGGCGCTGACGGGTGTGGTGCGGGTGCGACAGGTGAGACTGTAGACGATCTGGCCCAGACGACGGCCCGGGTGCTTACCTCAGGGGAGGAATCCGAGCGGATTGCGCTGCACCTCGCCCTGGCGAATCTCCAGATGCAGGTGGGGACCGGTGGCGTTGCCAGTGGTTCCCACCTCGCCGATCTTCTGACCCTTGGCGACCGATTCACCGACCTTCACATAGTACACTTTCAGGTGGGCGTACAAGGTCTGGAACCCGTTGCCGTGATCAACCAGCACTATGCGCCCATAGCCGCTGTCATCCCAGCCAGCGGCGACGACATAGCCGGAGTCGGCCGCGACGACCGGCGCACCCTCCCAGGTTGCGATGTCAATCGCGCGATGACGCCCCCAGTAGCCCTGAGAGATCGAACCACTGGCGGGCCAGCCGAAGGAGCCAGTACCCTTCTGCGCGTCTGCTGGCGCGGGACCGGCGTAGGCCACAACCTGACGTGGCACATACGGTTTGCTGCCACCCGGCACCACCAGCCATTGCCCGACCTGAAGCTGGGGATTGTCCGGGTCCAGATTGTTGAGCGGGAACTTGATGATGGCTTCGGGATCAGCCTTGAATGTTGCCGCTATCTTCTCAACGGTGTCTCCCTTGCCCACCTGATGGTACACGCCATCAACGGGCAGGATGATCAACTCCTGTCCCACGCGCAGCAGGTCCGGATTGTCCTCCACGAAGCGCCCGTTGGCCCACATGATAGTCTCCGGCTGGATGCCGAATTGATAGGCAATGCCGAAAATGGTGTCACCGGACTTGACCACGTAGGTGGTGATCTCCTGGCGCGGCCGCGCCTCCGGAATGACGGTGAAAGGCACGGCAGCCCGCATCACGATCGAGTCGTCTTGCGCTAGCAACGCCGAAGGCACAAGCGCCGTGTCACCGGCAAGAGCCGCTGCCGGTGCCGGTTGGTCACCCACACGGGGAAGTACATAGGCGGGGATGCGAACCAGGCCGGACTCCGCCCCTGGCAGCGCGAGGAGCGAATTCCGCGCGAAGAGCAACGTCACGCCGATCAGGAGGACGATTGCGGCGTGCGCAGCGCTGCGGCTGCGCAATAGGTCATCCGTCCACCGCGCCGCCAACCACTTGCCAGTGTGACCGGGAAGCCAACCGCGAGTTGAGCGCCCGCTCCCTGTTGCTGCAGCCGAACGCGTGCGCCTGAAGGTCAGCCGACCGGACAGCTGGAAGGATCGTCGTTCTACGAGGGGTTTCTGCAAACTGCTTCCCCCACTTCCGGCGACCAACAGCGCCCCGTGATATCGTCCACGCGGCGCATCTTACCCGACCCAGGTAGCCCTGTCAAATGGGGAAGCAGCGTCTACGGCTGGTGCAAGGTATTGAGGAACTCCTCGTTGGTGGCCGTCTTGGGCAGACGCTCCAGAATGACTTCGAGCGCCTCATTCCCGCCGCCGAGTGCCTGGATCATGCGCCGCAGCGTCCAGATGCGCGCCAACACCTTCTCGTCCAGCATCAACTCCTCGCGCCGCGTTCCGGAGCGTTCGACCTCGAAGGCAGGGAACACCCGCCGCTCGGCCATCTTGCGGTTGAGATGCAGTTCCAGGTTGCCGGTGCCCTTGAACTCTTCGTAGATCACGTCATCCATGCGGCTGCCGGTATCTACCAGGCAGGTGGCAATGATGGTGAGGCTGCCGCCCTCTTCAATGTTGCGCGCGGCGCCGAAAAATCGCTTGGGCGGATACAGCGCTGCCGGGTCAATACCACCCGACAGAGTGCGCCCGCTCGGCGGAACTACCAGGTTGTACGCTCGCGTCAGACGCGTGATCGAGTCAAGAAGAATAACCACATCGCGCCCGCCTTCGACCAGCCGCTTGGCACGCTCGAGCGCCATCTCGGCAACACGGGTGTGATTGGTCACCGGCTCGTCGAAGGTTGAGCTGATCACCTCAGCCGCAACCGAACGATCCATATCGGTCACTTCCTCGGGGCGTTCACCGATGAGGACGACCATCAGATGCAGGTCGCGATAGTTTGTGGTGATCCCATTCGCAATCTGCTTGAGAACGGTTGTCTTGCCCGCTTTGGGCGGCGATACGATCAGCCCGCGCTGGCCGCGGCCGATCGGTGCCAGGATGTCAATCAAGCGCGTGGTCAGATTGTAGCGATCGGTCTCCAGCTTGAGCTGCCGATTGGGGAAAATCGGGGTGAGCCGCTCAAAATCCGGCCGCTTCTTGGCGACCTCCGGGTCAACGCCATTAACCGCCTCGACGCGCAACAATCCATAGTACTTCTCGGTCTCCTTGGGCGGTCGCACTTGCCCGATGACCATATCGCCCGTGCGCAGGCCGAAGCGACGGATCTGCGATTGCGAGACGTAGACATCATCGTTGCCCGGCAGCAGGTGGTCGGAGCGCAAGAAGCCGATGCCATCCTGAATGATCTCGAGCACCCCACCGCCGAAGATCAGTCCCTGTTCTTCGGCATGCGCCTTGAGCAGCCTCAAGATCAGATCGTCCTTCTTGAGGCGGCTGTAGCCCGATATCTCCTTCTCCCGGGCAATCTCTCGCAATTCGTCGAGGGTCTTGTGTTCCAGATCAACAATATTCACGGTACACTCCTGAGCAGAGTCGCTCGCTGAACGCGACAGCGGCAGGGAAGACGCAGCGTAGATGGCCCACGACCTGATCCCCGAGCTGCACGATGCACGGGAATAGCACAGCCATCACATCAGGCCAGCGTGAGGATGAGACGTCCAATTGGTATTAGATTTCCACTCTGGAAACCACGCGGCGCGCCGCCAACCCGCCTGTTAGCTGATGCACAGACTCAAATCTTGGGATGATAGACAGGCCTTGAGAAAACCAACAGTGATGTGTAGAAGCCCAATGAGCCGGGGTTATGACCGTCTATATTATAGCACCACTTGTTCTGTACGTCAACTTGTGGAATCAGGTTGCGAGCAAGAGGACTGATCGTGAACATCAGGTATGACGAGCGAATAGGTGCGCGGCGCCCGGTTCACATCCGAACAGCCAATGGCGCCCGCACAGCCACTACAATCCATGCCGCAAAGTGCTGCCGTGGCACCGTCAACACGCAGTCGTCCCAGACGCACCAGCGTCTGCACCATGCCGTCCAGGGCGTCCCGGTCAACATCCAAGCGCCGGCTGATCTCATCCAGACTCAGCGGACCATTCGCTTCTCGCAGCACCCGCAGCAGCTGTTGCAGCATCCTCTCACCCCCAGCCGAGCAATCGGCCGCCCTGGAAGACCACAAACGCCGCCAGCCACGCCAGGCTGATCTGCCCGACGATGCTGAATGCCAGCCAACGCAGGCCGAGCTCGTGGCGGCCGGTCCATGTGGCGACCACGCAGGGCGTATACAGCAACACAAACACCATGAAGGCGACAGCGGCCAGCCGGGCATGCCCGCCGCTTGTCCGGTCGAGACTCACCTGTAAGCGGACCGCCAGCGCAGTGGGTGGCGGCTGGTCCTCCGCCTCGAACAGGTTGATGCCCACAATGAGCGGCACTGACCTGACCGTGTCTATGGTGGCCTGGACAAAGCCGGTCACAACCAAGCCGACATCCTGGAAGAAGGTGCGCTCCGAATCTCCCGTATCCGGCCCTTCGTCCACTCGATGCACCTGGGACAAGGTGCTGATAATAACCTCTTTAGCCACGAGACCGGTGATGAGTGCGCTGCTGTTCTCCCAACTGCCGAAGCCGAGCGGCACCAGCGCCGGCGCGATGCGCTCTGCCAGGACGGCGAGGGCGCTGTCAGGCAGAGCCGTGGCGCCAAATTCCCCCTCACCCCGCAGCGGAATGGCTGTCAGCAGCCAGATGACGATGCTTGCCAGCATGACCACGGTCGTCACCCGGCGCAGGAACGAAGAGGTATGTTCCCACATGTGAAACCAGACTGACCGCAAGGTGGGCATCCGATAAGGCGGCAGCTCCATCACAAAGGGCGATTCGCCATAACCCCGAAACAGGGTGTTCTTGAACACAATCCCCAGCACAACAGCGACCGCGATGCCGGTCAGATACAGCGCGAAGATCACCAGCCCGCGGCTGTCGGGAAAGAAGACCGTGGCGAACAACACATAGACTGGCAAGCGAGCGCCGCAACTCATGAAAGGCACCAGCAGGCCGGTGAGCAAACGGTCTTTCTCGCTATCCAACGTGCGGGTGGCATAGATGGCTGGCACCGAGCAACCGAAGCCCAATAGGAGAGGCAAGAAGCTCTTGCCGTGCAACCCGATCACGTGCATCAGGTTGTCCATCACGAACGCGCCACGCGCCATGTAGCCGGTGTCTTCGAGAAAAGCCAACACCAGGTACAGCGACATCAGGATGGGAATGAAGACAATCACACCGCCAACCCCGGCAATGATCCCATCCACCAGCAGATTCTGCACCCAGGTGCCTCCCAGACCGGCCAGAGTCAGCAAGCCGATGACCCAGCGGCTGAGCGGGCCGTCCACAAGGTCGGAGAGCCAGTTAACATAGGGACTGGCCACATCGGTCGTGATCTTGAAGACGACCCACATGAAGGCCAGGAAGATGGGTATCCCCAGGACCCGATGCGTGACGATGCGATCAATGTGATCCGAATTGGTGAGACGTTGCTCGATCGTGCGAGTCAGCACCTCACGCGTGAGACCGTGCACAAAGCCGTACCGGAAGTCAGCGACAACGACACTCACGTCGTTGCCGTAATGCTGGCACAGGTGGGCCCGGCTGGTCTCCAGGGCGCGGATGACCTCTGCGCCATCGCCGCAGCGGCTCACTTCCTTCAGCAGCGCTGGATCGCCTTCCAGGAGCTGGATCGCCAGCCAACGGGCAGGGTATTGGTTCGCCAACGCTGGCGATTTCTCAATGGCCGCCTGCAGGCGCGCGATCTCCTCCTCGATGTCGGCGCTGTAGCGGATCAGCGCCCCCGGCCGAGATGCGCTGTCAGCGTAGGGACGGTCGAATTCGGTCATGCCAGGGCCGTGCCTCCCTTCTCAGGCCCATTCCGCTCGATCGAGGCGGGCACTCGTCCACCCGCTGGCCTGCTATCGGCAAACCGGGCGATAGCGTCCTTCAGTGCCTCGATGCCGTGACCGGAACGCGCCGTCATCGGAATCACGGGTATGCCACCGAGCAGCTCCGAGAGGCGATCCACGTTGATCTGGATGCCGCGCGTAGTCGCGACGTCGGTCATATTGAGCACGACGATGAGGGGGATACCCGTCTCGAGAATCTGAGCGGTCAGGTAGAGATTGCGCTCCAGGTTGGCGGCATCCACGACGTTGACAACCACATCTGGTCTGTCACGCACAATGAATGTTCGGGCGATTTCCTCCTCTGGCGAGTAGGGCGACAGGCTGTAGGTGCCCGGCAGATCAATGATATTCACCATCGCGCCCGGCACCTGAAATGAACCCTCGCGCTTCTCGACGGTCTTCCCGGGCCAGTTGCCCACGTGCTGACGCGCACCGGTCAGCAGGTTGAACAGCGTGCTCTTGCCCACATTCGGATTGCCCGCCAGCGCCACTGTCAGAAGGTGCGGTTGGTCTTGCATTTACTCATCCACGATCTCGACGAGGACCTTGTCGGCCATGCCGCGCCCGATGGCCAGTCGTGTGTCGCGCACGGCCAGGAGCAGCGGTCCGCCGCCGTTGCGTCGCAAGACCTCAATCTCGACGCCGGGGGTCAGTCCCAGTTCTGAAAGACGGTGCACCACCTGATGTCCACCCTCGATGCGCACCAACCGACCGCGCCGGCCGGGTTGCAGTGAGGTAAGTGGGATCGTTATCGCTGAGTTCATTGTGACACCTCGTGAGGAGTGACGGATGGCACATCATAGTTCGGTTGCACCGTAACACGTTCGGCCAGACTGCGGCACACCGACAACTGACCACGGGCGTTCTGGATGAGCAGGACGCCGTCGGACGAGGCAGCGAGTACCTCCACCACAGCACCGGCCGCTACCCCTCGCGCGCTCAGGTACTCCTGAACCACGCCGTCCATAGTGACCTCGATCACCTGAGCCCGCTGACCGACAGAGAGAGATGCCAATGTTGCGACCGGTCGGGATGCCTCTGAAGCGAACAGGCAGGGGATCGGCTCATCCCGGGGACTTCGGTTGGGATAGGCCAGAAAGGCGGCGAAGCCGATGAGCCAGGGCGAGATGAAGACCAGGCCACGGAGGAAATCGCGACGCTCGCGCCGGGTCCAACGCCAAGGTTGGGCCGCAACACCGCTCATGATACTCTGCCTCCAGTGCAGCAAATGGGGTGTGGGGGGTGCATGCGCATCCACCAGCATGTGGATGCGCATGCACTTGGGCAGTCGATCGGTCGCGCTGTTAGCTCTTGCTGAGCCGAACCTCTTCCTCAGTAACGGCCTTCTGAAAGTCCGCCAGAGCCTGCTGGGCCGTCTTGTTACCATAGATGACGGCGTCGACGACGTCCTTGGAGAAGCTGCTCAACGCGAAGGCCAGCGCCGGCGTTGCGGGGTTGACCGTCTGGATCTCGGCTTCGCGGGCCAGCGTGTTGACGAAAAAGTCCAGGCCCTTGTAGCGACTGACGTCCATGGCAGCCCAGAACTTTTTCGATGGGCCGATCCAGCCAATAGTCTCGAAGATGATCTGCGAGGCCTCCTCGCTGTCCAAGAACTCGGCCAGCTTCCAGGCCTCGTCGGGATGCTTGCTGGCCATAGGCAGCATGACGCTGTGCGCGCCCCAATGTGTGACCTTCTTGCCGGCCGCAGCACCGCCGGTGGGCGCCCAACCGTAGAAGAACTCTTTGCCGGGAGCGTTCTTGTCCAACTCGCCTGGGATCCAGTAGCCGTTGGTGGTCATGGCCAAGCGGTCAGAGACGAAGGCGGAGCCAGGCACCGCGATCCAGCCGGGA
>Ga0101944_10007284_pt1 | contig 11170 bp, 1 predicted proteins | sample DewCreD2012metaG_FD_75245 | JGI IMG/M metagenome (GOLD analysis project Ga0101944, IMG submission 75245) | Hot spring sediment bacterial and archeal communities from British Columbia, Canada, to study Microbial Dark Matter (Phase II) - Dewar... ... | reverse complement strand
ATGATCGTGATGCCGGAGAACATGAGCGAGGAGCGCAAGAAGATCATCAAGGCCCTGGGCGGCGAGATGATTTGCACCTGCGCGGAGGACAGCCTGGACGGCTGCCTGAAGAAGGTGTGCGAGTTAAAGGCTTCCGACCCGCGTGTCTGGGTGGCGCAACAGTTCGAGAACCCGGCCAACCCGGAGGTCCACTACCGCCAGACCGCCGAGGAAATCTGGGCCGACATGGACGGTCGGATCGACGCCTTCGTCTCCGGAGTGGGCAGCGGCGGGACTTTGCAGGGCGTAGGCCGCTTCCTCAAGGAGAAGAATCCTGCCATCAAGCTGGTCGCGGTCGAACCCAAGAACGCCTCGGCCCTGCTCGGCCAGGAGCCGGGCATGCACCAGATCCAGGGCATCGGCGACGGTTTCATCCCGGCGGTGCTCGACGTGAAGTTGATCGACGAGGTGATCGAGGTCACGGACGAGGAGGCGGTCGAGGCGGCGCGGCGGCTGGCACGGGTCGAGGGGATCCTGGCCGGGACCAGTTCCGGGGCCAATGTCTTCGGCGCCCTCCATCTGGCCGAGCGCCTCGGCGGAGGGAAACGGATCGTCACCATCCTGCCCGACCGGGCCGAGCGCTATTTTTCCACCAGCCTGATCTGAAAGCTTTTTTCTTTTATTGCCGGGGTTTCAGGGAATATATGAGCATCTGGACCCCGGAGATGGTCTGGACCGACCTGGCCACCTTCAAAGACTCTGGTTTTGAAAGAGCCTTGAAGGCGTCTTCCGTCAGCAAGGTCTCGCCGCGTTCCGCGATGTCTTCCCCCAACTTGGAGGCGCAGTTCATTTCGTCGCCGAACACCCCCTCGCGGTCAGAGCGCAGCGCCCGGCCGTAGCCGATGCCGATGGAGAGGCCGAAGTGGTCCGCCGCGTTGAGCAGGGGGATGGGGTTTTCCTCAAAATGGCGGTGGAGGGTTAAGGCGGCGCCGACGGCTGCGTCGACGGTGGGGAACTCGGCGAAAAAGTTATCGGCCCAGGTCCGCGCGTCGATCGCGTTGAATTTTTTCGCCGTCTCGAAGCAGGCCTGGCGCATCCGGCAAAGGATGGAAAGAAAAAATGCCGGCCCCCGGAGCTTGACCGTCCGGGTAAAGCCCGAGGAGTCAACCACCATCATGGCGGAGGTCTCGCCGAAGCGACGATCCAGTTCCGCGCCAAGGGTGTCGAAGTCGCGTTCCTTGGATTTGGTGATGAAGTCGAACAATTGGTCGGATTTTTTCATGACGGCTCCGTACTGTTAAAATATTTTAACCTGCGTTGATTTTATCTGCGGGGGCTTGAGGTTTCAACCCAAAGGCCACTATGTTAGATTCAACCGGACGCCCACCAAGATGAATATAAAGCAAGGTACTTGGGTGGGGCGACGACAACGGGAAGAAAAAATCCGACAAACCGTCTATTATAAATTATGGACATCAAGGGGATTGGTGTGCTGGCATTCTCTGCCCTGGAGGATAAGATGAAAAGGTTGATCTTTTTGGCGATTTTTTCGTTGGTTGCAACGCTTCCCGAATTGGCCTTCGCCGAAAATGCCGCCTATGACGCAGGATATGCCACGCCCCGTTGCGCCTCCGGCCAAAGCCCGTGCGTGACAGGGACTACCCTAATCAATGGCCGGGCCACCCTCGGGCCGGAGCCGAACAACAATGTATCTCCATACAATAAAAACACCATCGCGGCTTCCCCTTGCCCGGACGGGAGCTCGGGGAGCTATCACTCCGATGAATCCCTCGACGCCTACACCATTACCAACCTTTCCGGACCGTGGTTCCAACCGGGTAACACCGTCCGGATCGACGCCACCGCCTGGTGCTACAGCACTAGTGATACCCTTTATGTTTACGAGTCCGCCAACGCTTCTTCACCCACTTGGGTCTACAAGGGAACCGCCGCCTGCCCCGCTCCCGGCTCTCAGCTTCTCTCCGTCACTTTCAACCTCGAGGCTGGCGCCGACAACCACGCCTTCCGCGTCTCCCTTGACTACAACGCCACCGCGGGGCCCTGCAACATCGGTTCCTTTAACGATCACGACGACACCGTCCTGACCGTGGTTTTCGATTCGGATGGGGATGGACTGACCAACAACCAGGAGGTTATCCTCGGCACCAACCCGCTCGTCGCCGACACCGACTCCGACGGTCTTAACGACGGCTACGAAGTGAACTATACCCCGCTCACCTTCCCTTGCGTCGGCGCCGGCAACTGCGCCTCCCGCTCCGGCTGCTCCCAGCTGTCTTATAACGGTCATAACTACCTGTTCTGCCCCACAGCCCGCAACTGGACCTCGGCCCGGGATTTCTGCCGCTCCTTTGGCGGCGACCTGGTCACGATCGAATCTTCCGACGAAAACACCTGGGTCAGGTCGCTGATTGGCTCCGTTAGTTGGATAGGGTTCAACGACATCGCTTCGGAGGGCAACTTTACCTGGTCGCACGGCGCCGCCAACCTCTTCACCGCCTGGAATGCCGGCGAACCCAACGACGCCGGCGGTAACGAGGACTGCACGGAGTTACTGAGCGGGTGGAACGACAACAACTGCGCCAATTCAATCCGCTTCGTCTGCGAAGACGGTTTTGTCCTCAACCCGAAAAGCAACGACTCCGACGGTGACCTGATCACCGACAACACCGAAATCTCGACCTACGGCACCCACCCCAACAACTCCGACACCGACCAGGACGGCCTGTCCGATTACAACGAGCTTTTCGGTTACGGCACCAACCCGCTATTGGTCGATACCGACTCCGACGGCCTGACCGATGACTATGAAATCTTCACCTCCGGCACCAACCCCACCCTTGCCGACACCGACGGCGGCGGCGAGAACGACGGCAGCGAGATCAACTTTGGACGCAATCCCTTGAACTCCATTGACGACCTCTATATCGTCACTATCGGGACCGGGACCAGCGCCTGGGTCATCCCTCTCAATGAAAGTTACCACGACGTCCGGTCTCAGTGGATCTATCTCGCCTCCGAAATCGCCGGCAAGGGCGAAATCCGGTCGATGGCCATCTACGTCAACTCCATCCCCGGCATCGTGATGAACAACTTCACCATCCGGATGAAGCACACCTCTCTTGACCGCTACACATCGTTATCCTGGGAGGGGCCGAACTCCGGCTGGGTCACCGTTTATCGCAACAACGAGACCCGGGGAGTTACCGGGTGGCGAACCTTTAAATTCCAGGTTCCCTTCTACTACAACGGCATGGATAACCTGATGGTGGACTTGAGTTTCGACAATTCCACCACCAGCACTAGTGGCCAAGTCAGATTTACCTCCGTAAAAGACAACCGGGTACTCTATTATTATGTTAACTCCACCGCCGGAGACCCACGGAACTGGAGCGGAACTACGCCAGCCGCCCCTTATTCCCTCAACCGCATCATGAACCTCCGGCTCGATATCGCCAAGGACACCGACGGCGACGGCATAACCGATCGCTACGAGATCGCCAAGGGCCTCAATTACACCAACCCCGCCGACGGGCTCCTCGACCCCGACGGAGACGGCCTCAACAACTGGGAGGAATATTTCTTCGGCACCCTGCACAACGACTCCGACACCGACAACGACGGACTCTCCGACTACGAGGAAGTCTATCTCTCCTTCACCGACCCCAACGACGCCGACACCGACGATGACGGCATGACCGATGGCTATGAATACCTCTACGGACTCAATGCTTTCTATAATGACGCCGAAGCCGACGCTGACAACGACGGAATGTCCAACATTGTCGAGTTCGGACTTCTCACCGATCCCCTCTTCCCCAACAACGACAACGACCGCGACGGACTCATGAATGAAGTCGAGAACGACACCCGAGTATTCCTCGACCGCGCCCACACCGGCACCAGCCCCATCCTCGCCGACACCGACGCCGGTGGAGAACTTGACGGACTCGAAGCCGCCCTCGGCCGTAACCCTAACACCAACCCCGCCGATGATAAAAAATGGAGCGCCCTCACCCGGACCTATAGCAATACTTACGAGGAAGTCGGGCCGGCCATCGGAGTTACCAACGCCGACACCGTGGTATTGGTCTTTGAATGGCCCGGAGCCTTCCTGGGCTTTAGGCTCTGGTCCGGGTCCTCATGGGGAGGATACTCCTTCATTGGCAACTCTAACTCTCATGATCCCGTCCTGCGCAATTCCCCCAACGGCCAACTCCACCTTTTTTGGCAAGAGTCCGACGCCACGCAGTGGCGGCTCCATCACGCTGTCTTCTCCGGCGCTACTTTCACCGGGGCCGAGACCCTGCTCACTCGATCCAACCAGGCCTTCATGGCCTATGATGTCGTTATCGACGATGACGGGTATTTCCACGCCGTCTGGGCCGAAAAAATTTCCACCAACTATTACGTCTATTCATCCAACAACACCTATGGATACTGGGATTCGGCCGCCACCCGGTACGGCCCCTCGACCTCCGCCATCTCCCTCATCCGGATGTCCGTCGATTCCCTCAACCAGGTCCACGCCGTCTGGAGCGTCGCCAACTCCAGCAAGGACATCTTCCATACTATGCGTAATTACGCGCGCATCTGGATTGCCTCCAGCCTCATCGGCAACGGCTCCGACCCCACCTTGGCTTCTGATGCCGAGTTCAGGACCTTTGCCGCTTGGAAACAGAGCGATGACGATGTGCATGCCCGCGTGTACGATTACTTCGGGGGCGGGTGGGGCAACGACTTCAACGTCTCCCAGTCCATCAAGAAATCCTACAAACCTGGTCTCGCCGCCGACCGCTACGGAAACATCACTCTCTTCTGGAACGAACAGGAAAACGATCAGAATACCATCACTTCTTCCGTCTACTATCAAGGAAAGTGGCTCAAGCCGATTAACGTCGGCTCCGCCCAGGTCACCACGACCTCGCCCTCGGAGTTTACCTCTATCGGGCTTAAGGATGGGACCCTCTTCCTTCTTTTCCAGCAAATCTACGCTGACGGGACCGACACGGAAAACACCTATTCACGTCTCCTCTACGCCGATAACGACTCCGACGGGATCCGGGACAACCTCGAATTTTTTACCGGTACGAAATACAACATTGCCGACTCCGACGGTGACGGTCTCAGCGATGGCTATGAAATGAAGACCTCTAAAAGCGATCCCCTCCTCGCCGACACCGACCAGGACGGGCTCAGCGATGGAAGTGAAGTCTCCACCTACGCCACCAGTCCGTTAATCCCCGACAACGAAAGCGGGGGCGAACAAGATGGCCTCGAAATCTACCACTCTCGAAACCCCGTATCCGCCGCCGACGATGTCAAGTGGAGTACCGCCGAGAACGCCTACTCCGGAAGCTGGTACGTGGGAAACCTCAGCCTCATCTTCGACGCTGCCCAGGCGCCCCATATCGTCTTCACCGAGTATGGAAGCCTGAAGTATATCAAGAAGACCGGCTCCTCCTGGGATGCCGCCATAAACATCCAGTACGATATCAACGCCTGGATGAGGAATACCGCTTTCGTCTACGGCCCCTCGACCAATCTGAGCCTCGTTTGGGAGTACGCCAACAATAGCGGCCTTACCGAAATCTACTTCGCCCAAAAAACCTCCTCCTGGGGGACCCCCGCCAACATATCCAACTGCTCCCCTAACCAGTGCTTCCAGCCCAGCCTGGCCATCGACGCCGCCGGCACCCTCCACCTTGTCTATGCCAAGGCGGCAACCTATTACGGAATCGGCGACATCTTCTACATGACCAACAGTGGCGCCGGTTGGAGCGCGCCCGTCAACTTGAGCAATACCCCCACCGCCACCTCCCGCTATCCTTCCATCGCCATCGGCGCCGACGGCGTCGTCCACGTCGCCTGGTCCGACGGCAGCTACGGCAACGAGGAAATCGTCTATAAACGGTATACGACCTCCTGGTCCGCCAACCTCCGTCTAACCGAGACTTCCCCCTCATCCATCAACCCCAGGATCGTCGCCGGTCATGGCGGCAAGGCCATGATCTCCTGGCAGGAACAGACCGGGACCGGCTCCGGCAAACTCGCCTTCAAGGAGGGCATCGGCAACCAGTGGTCTTTGACCGTCTTCCCGCTCGGAGATGACGACCCCTCCCTCACCTCAACCTCGCTCTCCCCACAGTTCTTCACCGCCGGAGTCTATTTCATCGCCTCCGCCGTCACCAGCATCCAAACCAACTACCTGACCTCGAGCTACATTATCCCCTTTAACGGCGATCGCTGGTTCGCGCCCCACGCCTTCAAACCATCACTCGGTGGGTGCTCCGACCTGCGACTGCCCCAGATCAAGCTCGATGCCACCGGCAATCTCCGGCTGATCTACGTTGACATGGATGAATGCAGCGAGACAGGGGCCATCAAATATCTGACTTTAACGTACCCCGACACCGACTCCGACGGGGTCAATAGCCTGCAGGAGTTTTACCTCGGGACCAACCGAACTCTTGCTGACACCGACGGCGACGGACTTTCCGACCTCGTCGAGGCCCAGTACCTGACCAGCCCCCTCAAGTACGACTCCGACGGCGACAACCTCTCCGACTATGCTGAAGCCATTTGGTCGGGGACCTCCACCACTTCTCCCGACACCGACCACGATGGCCTGACCGACCTTTGGGAACTTGAGTGGGGCACCAATCCTCTTGACGACGACTCCTCCGCCGACCCCGACGGTGACCTTGTCACCAATTTCAACGAGTTCCTCCACCACACCAACCCGCTCGACTCCGACACCGACCATGACGGGATGCCGGACGGCTACGAGATCAGCCAGGGCTTTTCCCCCGTTTCCAACGACGCCTCTGGCGACCCCGACGGCGACACTCTTTCGAACCTGGTCGAGTATCAGCGGGGGACCAACCCTCACTCCTCCGACACCGACGGTGACGGCCTTCCCGACCCCTGGGAAGTGCAGTACCTCGCCTGCATGTTGCCGCTCGTTTCCGACGCCTTCGCCGACTACGACGGCGACCTTTTGGCCAACAACACCGAGTACGCCCAGGGCCGCAACCCCTGCGTGACGGCCTCGGTTCCGACCTCCTCCTGCTCCTCCTCGGTCAGCCTGACCAACGGCTCGACCATTGGTCTGCCCTTCACCGCCTCCGACGCCTACGCCACCGTCCAGCTCAAGGTCTCGTACAACGGCGGGGCCTATCTCAATTCCGGCCTCGTCCTCACCGGCTCGTCGGGCCGCTTCGTTTACACCTTCAACAAGGGGAACGGGGTTTATCGTTTTTACACGGTGGCCTCGCTCTCGCTGGTGTTGATTGAGGACGCTCCCGAGTCTCCGCCCTACGACGCGATGGTGACGTACGACACTTTGAAGCCGGCATCCTACGTGAGTTCGGCTCCGGACTACGCGCCCAACGCGGCGTTCACGGTTTCGTTCATCTGCGACGACGCTTCGGCGACGACTCGTTTGTGGTACCGGAAGAACGGAGGCGCTTGGACCAACACCGGTCTTTCTGCGACGGGCCTGTCGGGGAGTTTCAATTTTACTCCGTCGGGCGACGGGGTTTATGACTTCTACACCCGGGCGACGGACCTGGCGGGGAACGTTGAGGACGCCCCCACGCTTCCCGCCTTTGACGACACCACCACGGTCGATTCCTCGGCGCCGGTGGTGACGACGATGACGGTGATGGACGAGGGGGTTTACACCTCGCTTGACGACCGTTTGCACGCGACCTGGACGGCGGCGACGGACTCGGGCTCGGGCATCTTGCGTTACGAGTACGCGGTCGGGACGGCGGCGGGTTTGACGGACGTGGTGGGCTGGACGAGCGTGGGGACGAACCTGGAGATGACGCGCTACGGTCTTGAGCTGGTCGAGGCTCAGACCTATTACATCGGGGTCCGTGCGGTCAACGGGGCGGGTCTGATTTCGAGCGGCAAGTGGTCGGACGGCATCATGCTCGACTCGACGTCACCCTCGGTTGTTTCGTCCACTCCGTCGCACCGGGACGTTTTGAACGACTTCGAGCCTCCGGTAATGCAGCCGGTGAGCATCCGGTTGGGGGATGTTGGTTCGGGGATCAACTGGTCGAGCGTGGTGGTGGTTCTCGACTTCGACACCATCACCTCTTACACCCAGAGCGGTTCGACCATCTCGTTCGTTTCCTCGGGCCTTCAGTTCGGGAACCACGTGATCAACGTTCAGGCCTCGGACCTTGCGGGCAACGACCTTTTCCAAAACATCATTTTCGTCCTCGAGGACCCGGACCGTGTGATCATCAACCCGGTTCGGGCGGACTGGCGCGCGGGCGACGGCCCGATCACCTTCACCGCCGACGGGGGCACGGGTGAGTATCAGTGGACCGCGACCGGGGGCGTGCTTTCCGACATCGTGGGTTCGACGGTGACCTTCACTCCGAGCGGCCCGGCGGGCGCGTGGATGGTTGCGGTGTCGGACTCTTACCTGGTGAGCGCGGAGGCTCTGGTTACGGTGCGCGGGGCGGTCTCGCTCTCGCCTTCGGTGGCGCGGCTCAACCCTGGTGATACGATAACGATTACGGCGGCGGGCGGTTCGGGGACGTTCGCCTGGACGGTGGCGGGCGGTTCGTGCGCGCTCTCGGGCACGCGCTCGGAGGTCTGCCTGTTCACGGCCGGGGGCAGCGACGGCGACTTCACGGTGACGGCGACCGCTGGTCCCGACTCCTTCACCGCGCAGGTGGTGGTGGTTGGTTCGGTGGGCCGTGCGATCGTGGTGGTCGGCGGCGGGTTGGTTGACGGCAACCGCCAGGTGGACAGCCTGAACGCGATGGGCCATTTCGCCTACGAGACGCTTTTGGCCCGCGGTTTCAGTCGTCAGCAGGTCTGGTATTTGAATCCGGACGCGACGCAGTTGTACGACGGCGACGGGAACGGCGCCCGTGACGACATCGACGGGGTTCCGGGTTCGTGGGCGTTGGAGGACGCGATCGTGAGTTGGGCGGCGGCGGACCGCGGTCTGGACGATCCTCCGGTCGGCCCTTCGGTCCCGCTGGTGATTTATTTGGTTGACCACGGGAGCGCGAACAGCTTTTTGATCAACAAGGTTTCGTCGGCGTCGGAGGACACGGTGAGCGCCACGGCGCTGGACGGCTGGCTGGACTCGTTGCAGTTGGCGACAGGCGCTCCGGTGGTGGTGATTTACGACGCGTGCTTCTCGGGTTCTTTCCTGGACGAGCTGGCGGGTCCGAACCGGATGGTGGTGACCTCGACCAACGCTTCGGAGACGGCTTACTTCACGGTGAACGGTACGGTTAGTTTCAGCCAGTTTTTGTGGCAGCACCTTCGCCAGGGCAAGAGCCTTTGGGAGAGCTTCAGCTCGGCGCGGCTGGCGTTGGCTTCGTGGAGCGGGCAGCGCCCGCAGTTGGACGACAACGGGAGCGGGACGTTTACGGAGCCGGGTGGTGACGGGTTGGCGGCGGGCGGTTACTACCTGGGGGCCTCGTTCGTTTCGGGGGCTCCGGCTCCGGGCCTTCTCACCTGCGGCGACGTGGAGCTGACGGCGGGGGTCCCGGCGGACATCTGGGCGGAGGTGACTCAGCCGACCGTAGACAAGATCGCGAGCGTGTTCGCGATCATCTCTCCGCCGGGTTATTCTCCTCCCCCGAGCACGGGTAACTTCGACACCCCGTGGCTGGACGGCCCGGACGGGAAGCCTTTGCCCAAGGTCCACCTCAAGCACAACGGCCTGACCGGCCGGTGGGAGCACACCTTCACGCCGGGCGAGATCAGCCGGATTTTCACGGTCAACGGCCGCTACACCGCGACGGTTTACGCGGTCCACATCAGGGGGATGGTGTCGCTGCGCTCGGAGTTCGCGCTGATCATCTTCGGGCCGGACGCCTATGAGCCGGACGACGGTTTCGCGGACGCGAGCGCGATCGAGGTGAACGCGGGCTCGGCGCAGGCGCACAATTTCCACCAGGCCTACGACGAGGACTACGTGAGCTTCGTCTCCGCGGGCGGGACCTACACGGCGTGGACGGACAAGTTGTCGGCAAACTGCGACACCGTGCTCGAGCTCTACGACGACTCGTATCAGTTGCTGGCGATGGACTACGACTCGGGCCCGGACGGTTCGAGCCTGATCCAGCTTTATCTGCCGGCGGGGACGTATTACGTCCGGGCGTACAACTACGACGGTTTGGCCTTCGGGGAGGACACCGAGTACGAGCTCCGGGTGGACCACGACGAGCTGGGCTCGGGCTCGGGCTCGATGGAGGGTTATGTTACGGACAGCGTTACGGGGTTCGGGGTTTACGGGGCGCAGGTGAAGATGACGGTCGGGGGGGTGAGCACGACGGTGACGACCGGGGCGGGTGGTTATTACCTGTTCAGCTCGTTGGCTCCGGGCTCGTACTCGCTTTTGGTGCGCCGGACCAACTACACCGATTACACCGCGAGCGGGGTTACGATCAGCGACGGTCAGCGTTTGACGCGCAACGTGGTTTTGACGGCGAAGACCGGCACCGGCATCCTTGCCGGCACGGTGCGCGACCTCGGGGTCCCGATGGGCGGCGTTCGTCTGGTGATCTCGGGCGCTCAGCTTTTGACCAACGTTGACGGGACCTACTCGGTCCGTCTGATGGCGGGTTCGGCCCACACCCTTTCGGCCTCGGCGACCAACTACAACGACTTCAACCAGAGCGGTATTGTGGTGACCTCGGGCCTGACCACGACCTTGAACGTTGACATGGTGGCGGTCGACACTGACGGTGACGGCCTACGGGACACGGTGGAGACGGGATGCACTTCGCCAACGGACCCGGACTCGGACGACGACGGGATCGTTGACGGCGGGGCCTCGGGCGAGGATAAGGACTCGGACGGGGTGGTGGACGCGAACGAGACCGACCCCTGCGACCCCGACACCGATAACGACGGCGCCGACGATGGTCTTGACTGCAACGGCCGCGACGTCAACAACTGGCTGAGCTGCGCCACCTGCCTCGACTCCGACACCGACACCTACTACACCGGTTGCGACGCCTACGTCACCATCCTGGGTCCGGACTGCAACAACGGGAACGCGGCGATCAACCCGGGCGCGGTCGAGCTCACCGGCGACGGTGTTGACCAGAACTGCGACGGCGCGGAAATGTGCTACCTCGACAACGATGACGACAACTATCGTCCCGACGGCGTGAGTACCAAGTCC
>Ga0101944_10007283_pt1 | contig 11170 bp, 3 predicted proteins | sample DewCreD2012metaG_FD_75245 | JGI IMG/M metagenome (GOLD analysis project Ga0101944, IMG submission 75245) | Hot spring sediment bacterial and archeal communities from British Columbia, Canada, to study Microbial Dark Matter (Phase II) - Dewar... ... | reverse complement strand
ATCGTCGTGGGGATGAAGCGGACGGGGTCTGTGACCATCCAGAATCTCGACCCAACCTGGCCGCTGACGGTCCACCGGCTGTCCATCCTGGACCCCGGCGACTTCCTTCCTTCAGGCGCGTCGTCCTTTCCAACCGCAACCAAACTTCCGGGCGGCGCGACGGCGAAAAACTTCATCGCCCCCGCCGGCAGGCAGGAAGACCGTCTGGCGCCTTCGGCGGCAGCGCCCGGCGCGCTGGACGCGGCGGCGCCCAGCTCCGTCTTGATTTATGGTTTAGATCTTCTGTCAGGCCATCTTCACTCCTTCCTTTCGGATAAGCCGGGCGACATGACCGATCTGGGTCCGGTGGCGGCGCCCTATTCCCCCTATTATGCCTGCGATTTTGCCGGCGGGGATTTCTCCAAACTCTATCTATTAGACGCGGACGCCAGCAAACTGCTGGCGATGAATACGGCCACCGGCGAGATTCGCACGATCGGCATGGCTTCGACGTCCGGCGGACAGATATGGGTCGGTCTGACCGGATCGCCCAATGGGTTGCTCTATGGCGTGTCGGCCGAAGCCTACGTCAGCGGCACGGCTCCCGCGAAACTCTATCGCATTGATCCTCAAACCGGTGCCTCCACCTTCGTGGGTGAAATCAAATCCTCCGATGTGTATAATCCCGTCAGCCCCTTTATCCAGTGTATCGCCATGAACGCCCGGGGCGAGCTCTATGGCATGGACAGCGGCAAAGACAATCTCGTCTCGATTGATCCGCAGACCGGCGCCGCCGTGGTCGTCGGCCCGCTGGGGGTTAATGCCGAATTCAGCCAGGGGATGGACTTTGATGAGGTCAATAACATCCTCTATTGGGCGGCTTGGAGCATGGATACCGGACGGCAGGAACTGCGGGTCATCAACCTTTCGACGGGCGCCAGCACACTGGTGGCCCCCTTTGAGGGCTTCGTCCAATACGAAATGGCCGTCGCCAACGGCGGGCCGGCCTTCCGTCTGGTCAATCCGCCCTCGCAGCCGTTTGTCGTGCCGCCGGGCGGGTCGGTGAACGTCAGCGTCGAGTTCGCGCCGCGCGCCTACGTCAACAATCAGCAGGCGCGGCTCGTGGTCCAGAGCAATGATTTCGATGAACCCGCCGTCGCCCTGCAACTGACCGGCGCCGGCCGCGTGGACTATCTCACGGTCACGCCCGCCTCCGGCGTCTCCGCCAGCGGCCATCCCGGCGGACCCTTTACCCCCGCAACGGCGGTCTATACGCTGCAAAACACGCGGACCAGCGCGATTGACTGGTCGGCCAGCCTCACAACCGGCATCGTTCAACTCTCCAGCATGGGCGGTTCCATTCCCGCAAGCAGCTCGATAGACGTGACCGTGTCCTTCACCGCCGCGGCGGCCAGCCTGCCCCCGGGCGTTTATACCGACCGCATCACCTTCACCGATCTGGCCACGGGACAGGTCGCCGCCGCGCGCGATGTTGTCTTGACCATATTCACCAGCCCGCACATCGCGGTGACGCCCGCGTCCTTCAGCGTCACGCTCCCCTATGGCGGCTCGGACACGCGGACGCTTAATGTCGCCAATCTGGCGGACGGCGACGCGCCCTTGAGTTTCGTTGTCGCGTCCAGCAACACGGCGTGGCTGACCGTCGCGCCCGAATCGGGCGCCAATCTGGCGCCCGGGTCAAATGTCGACTGCACGGTCACGCTGGCCCCCGGCGCGCTGCAGCCCGGAACCTACAACAGCCAGTTGAACGTGCACAGCAACGACTTCGTCACTCCGCTCGTCGTCGTGCCGGTGTCCATGACTGTCGTGGCCGACAGCCTGAACGTCACCCCCACCACGACCTTCGCCAGCAGCGGCATTCAGGGCGGCCCCTTCACGCCGGCCTCGCGCAACTACACGCTGACCAACACGTCGGCCGCGCCGCTGGATTATTCCGCCGCCACGCCCGCGTGGATCACGGCCAATCCCGCCAATGGAACGCTCGCGGCGGGCGCCAACGTGACGGTGACGGCAACGATCAACGCGGCGGCCAATACGCTCGCGCCCGGCCTGCACGCCGAAGACCTGTTGTTCACGAACGTGACCACGGGCAAGACCCATCCGCGCCGCGTCGAATTGACCGTCAACCTTCCGGCGCCGGCCGTGTTCTGGTCAGAGCCGCTGGACACCGATCCGGGCTGGGCGCGCGAAGGCCAATGGGGCTTTGGCACACCCACGGGACGCTTTGGCGACCCGACCTCGGGTTACACCGGCCCCAACGTGTTCGGCTACAATCTCAAGGGCCGCTATGGCGACTTCATGCCGAAATACTGCCTCACCACCACGGCCATTGATTGCAGCGGACGCTCGAACGTGACTCTCAAGTTCTGGCGCAAGATGTGGAATGGTCCCTCAGGCAGCGAGTCCGGCGATCATGCCACCATCGAGGCCAGCAACGACGGCGTCAACTGGACCGTCATCTGGAACCACTATGGCAATACCTTCAAGGATGCGGCGTGGACGGAGATGACCTGCGACGTGTCCGCCGTGGCCGACGGACAGCCCACCTTCTACCTGCGCTGGAGTCAAGGCCCCACCGACGCCGGAACCAACGACTTCGGCGGCTGGAACATTGACGACCTCACGCTGACCGGCGCCACCTCGCAATGGCTGACCGTCTCGCCGCTGGAAGGCGTGACGGCCATCGGATATCCCGGCGGCCCGATCACTCCGGCCAGCGCAACCTACCGGTTGCGCAACATCGCCGCGCGCGACATTGACTGGAGCGCGGCAGCTTCGCAGCCCTGGCTGGACATCACACCCAACGGAGGAACGCTCGCCGCCGGCGCGACCCTGGACGTCAGCGTCGCGTTCAACGCCGCCGCCATGGCCTTGCCCGTCGGCGCATATTCCTGCGACGTCGTCTTTACGGACCTGTCAAGCAGCACGGATCATACGCGTCCGGTGAATCTGACCATCCTCGACAGCGCGGGCGAAATCACCGTGACCGATTCCGTGCCGCCGGTCTCCGACCTGTTCGTCCCGTTTGGTGGAGTTCAGGTCGGGACCTCCGCCACGCAGACGGTCACCCTTCACAACTCCGACGCGAACTATCCGCTGGTCTTCACCGGCTTCCTCATGCGTCCGGTCAAGAATGTCGCGCCGTTCTCCGCGCCCACCATCGAGCCTTCGGCAGATTCGGCGAACGCCCTCGACTCCACGGCCGGCGAACCGCTCCAACTGACGCCGCCTTGGGACCTTCTGCCGGCGGCAGGGACGCCGCTGTTCCGGGTTCCCGCCCTGACAGCGGCGCCGCGCGCGGTTCCCGCATGGGGCGTGGACCTCCTGGCGGGCCGCCTCGTCTCCTTCATGACCGACAAGCCCGGCGACATGGTCCGCACGAAAGCCGCCGACGCCAATACCTGCGCCGTCGAGTTCCTCAATGGCGACTTCACCACACTTTACGCAATCACCCGCGCCGAACAACTCGTCCGCATTGACGTCGCCACTGGACTGCAAACCATCGTCGGCCCGTGCGAACCGGAGATGTTTTTCGTCTGGACCGGCCTGGCGCAGGACCCGACCGACGGCGCCCTCTACGCCACGGCGGTCAGCGCGCCCTTAACACTCCTCTACCGCATCAATCCCCTCAATGGCGCAGTCACGCGCATCGGCCGCATCCACTTTGGCGACGGCTATGGCTCGATGATCAACGTCATGGACATCGCGGTGAACTCCCGGGGCGAAATGTATGGCATTTCGCAAGGCTTGAGCTGCCTGCTCCGCATTGACGCCACCAGCGGCTTCAGCCAGGTCGTCGGCTCGCTCGACATGCCCGAAACCCAACTCAACTACTTATCCGGCCTGGATTTCGACGAGGATACGGACACGCTGTATTTCTCGCCCTACACCTCCGATGGCGGGGCCGCGCTCTACACGCTGGACACCACCACCAGCGGCAGCACGAAGATCGGCGACTTCCCCTATGGCTCGTGCGTCACCATGGCCATCGCCGCCGGCGGACGCGGCGGCGCCTTCGAAGTCCTCAATCCGCCCGCCTTCCCTCACAGCATTGCGCCCGGCGGGTCCTATGCGCTACAAATCCGCTACGCGCCCCAGACCGTGCGTGACGACGAATCGAAACTGACCCTCCGCAGCAACGACGCCGACGAGCCAAACGTCGAGGTCCGGCTGACGGGGTCCGGCCTGCCCAGCAACCTGGATCTCTCGCCCGACGACTATCTGATCTCCCAGGGCCATCCCGGAGGTCCGTTCACGCCGGAAACGCTCGACTACACGATCAGCAATTTCGGCCCCGCGCCGATCCAGTGGGAAATCCGCAAGACCGAAGACTGGGTTTCGGTTTCGCCCGCCGCCGGAACGCTGGCGCCGGGAACCTCCGGCACGGTCACGGTCGGCTTCACCGCCGCCGCCAGCGCCCTGCCCGTCGGCGAATACAGCGACCTGATCTCCTTCGTCAATATCACGGCGGGCGGCCGCGCCGAACACACGCGCGAAGTCCGGCTGGACGTCTTCACCGCGCCGGAGGTCGGCGTGTCGCCCACCTCGATGACCGTGGTCACCGTCATGGGTGGCTCGACCAAGCGCCCGCTGACCATTTCAAACGCGCCGGGCGCCGACGACCACCTCGATATCCAGCTCACCGCCGGCGAAACCGGACGCTCCCTCAACGCCCTTGCCGCGGGCGAGACCGGACATTCGGTCAGCCGGATCGCCGCCGCGGCCCAAGCCGCCGCGCGCCTGACGCCGCCGCCCGGACGCGACTTCACCGTTCCGCAGCCCGGCGCCACGTTCCGCCCCGGCCGGATGCTCGTCCGCTTTGCCAACGGCGCGACGTCGCTTGAGCGCACGGCGGCGCTTCAGGCCGCCGGCGGCGCCACCGTGCGCCATGAATATCGCATCGTGCCTGGACTGTGCCTCGTGGACCTGCCGGCCGGCATGACGGTCGAGTCGGCGCTGCAATCGGTCAACGGCCAGCCCGGCGTCTTATACGCCGAGCCGGATTATGAAGCGCAGGCCCTCGCCACCATTCCCAACGATCCCTCCTTTGCGCAACTGTGGGGCATGAATAACACGGGCCAGGGCGGGGGAACGCCCGACGCCGATATTGACGCCCCCGAGGCGTGGGACACCGCCACGGGCAGCGAGCGCGTCGTCGTCGCCGTCATTGACACCGGGGTGGACTACACCCATGCCGACTTGGCCGCCAATATATGGACCAATCCGGGCGAGATTCCCGGCAATGGCCTTGACGACGACGGCAACGGCTTCGTGGACGACGTCCACGGCTATGACTTCATCAACAATGACGGCGATCCGATGGATGACATGAACCCGATCTACCACGGCACGCACTGCGCCGGAACGATCGGCGCCGTGGGCAACAACGGCGTCGGGGTCGCCGGCGTCTGCTGGAACGTCCGGATCATGGCCCTGAAGTTCCTCGGCGCCTCAGGCAGCGGCGACACATCCGACGCCGTCCGCGCGGTTGAATACGCCGTGTTGATGGGCGCGCGCCTGACCAGCAACTCCTGGGGCGGGGGCGGCGCAACCCAGAGTCTGCGCGACGCCATCGCCGCCGCCGGCGCCGCCGGCCAGCTCTTCATCGCCGCCGCCGGCAACTCCAACCGCGACAATGACCTCACGCCTCTTTATCCAACCGGCTACGACTGCGACAACATCATCAGCGTCATGGCGACCGACAGCAACGACGTGCGCGCGAGTTTCTCCTGCTACGGCGCCACGACGGTGGACATCGCCGCGCCCGGCGTCGGCATCTACAGCTGCAAGGCCGGCAACGCCTATCAATCCCTCAGCGGCACGTCGATGGCCACGCCGCACGTCGCCGGCGCCGCGGCGCTGCTGCTGTCCGTGGACCCCGCGCTGACCTGGGCGGAAATCAAGGCCATCCTGCTCGACACTGCCGACCGCAAGGCCTCGCTGACGAAACTGTGCGTTTCGGAAGGACGCCTCAACATCGCCGCGGCGGTCGAGCGCGCCACCGCGCCCTGGCTGTTCGTGGACCCGAAGTCCGCCGCCGCCATCGCCCCCGGCGCCGCGAAGGACGCCACGGTGGCCTTCCGCGCCACCGACCTCGCCGCCGGGACCTATTACGGCCAGATCACGGTCCGCAGCAACGATCCCTTCAAGCCGATGGTCAGGGTCCCGGTGACGATGATCGTCCAGCCGCAGGGGACGCTTCTGCCCGGCGACGTCAACGCCGATGGAAGCGTCAACACGACCGACACGCTGCTGATCCGCGACCACCTCTTGAAGCGCTCGCTCCTGACCGGCGACTTCCTGACCCGCGCCGACGCCAACGCCGACGGCGCCGTGGACGCTGCGGACCTTATCTGGACCGCCGCCAACCCCTTCACGCCCTCGCTGTGAACTCGGCGCGAAGGGCTTGGAAGCCCCAATCCGTCAGTCCGGCCCCGCGCGAGGTGGAAAATCGTTTGTAGTGCGCCCTTCAGGGCGTCCGAAACGCTGTCGACGGGTGAATATCGAACGCCCTGAAAGGCGCACTACAAACAGGACATAGCCTTTGCAGGCTGAATGATTGGGGTTGGAAGACGCTTGATCCTAATTTCGGCAGTTGAATCCCACAGGATACATGGAACACGTGAGAAACGAATGATCCTAAATCCGGCAGTTCAGAGTGTAAGTCCTTATACGCCAACACAAAACGCCAAATCATTGGAATTCGCGGAGCAGTTGAAATCTCGCATGCACGTTCAACTGCCGGATTTAGGATGATTTGCGCCAATGGGCGTTGCTCCCAATGGGTGAGCCAGAATCCAGCAGTTGAGACTTTCGGGGCGCGCCTTGCTTCAGATCATTGCAATCCGGCGGCCCCGGAACGATTTGGTTTGTCGGCTTCAGCCGACACCCGGTCAGCCACCGTCTTCAGACGGTGGAAAAGCAGCGATAACAGGGCAAAGCCGGCTTCCAGCCGGGCTTCTCGATGGAAGGTTTCAACCCCCTGCGACACCATTCGCTGCCATTGCATAATGTGAAGAACCTCAACAGATTTGACACGATGCATAAGATTTACAAGAGAGCCAATTGCAGAATGCTGTAGCACGGGCGTCTCGCCCGTCGTAACTACGCTTGCATCGTCTTTTTTCGCCGTTTTTCACGGGCGGGACGCCCGTGCCACGGCGGAATGGCGCATTCTGCAATTGGCTCAAGAGGCCTGCAAGAATCCCCGTCCAGATTGTACGCGCTCTGTAAAGCCCGAAACGGTTTCACTCAATGGATGAATCCCGTCGAGAAGCCCCGCTGAAGCTGAGCATTACCCACATCTTGTGTGAACTGCAGATTTCGCCTAGTCAACCAGACCACAAGAAATGTGAAAAAAAGCCCTATCTTTCTAGCAAACCCCGTGCCATATTGCTCTCGTGACGCCCTGCACGAGACATCTCAACCGCTCCCAAGGCCTGCCGCACAAGGTCTCTGCGCCGACCGTGTTTCCGACGGACTGGCGCAACGAAGCGATCAGCGATTGGGCAGCGCGCCAGTACCGGACGGTCTCGCTGCCCGACGCGCGGCTGGACAAACGCCTGCTAATGATCGCGCAGACGCTGGCAGCCAAACCGCTCGACAGCATCAATCAGGCTTGCGACAATTGGGCCGGCGCCAAGGGCGCCTATCGCTTCATCGAGAACAACGCCGTGACCGCCGACGCCCTCATCGCTCCCATCACGGACGCCGCCGCGCGCGACGCCGCTGGGCGCGGCGCCATCATTGCGGTCCAGGACACCACGGCGGTGAGTTTTCCGCGCGCGCGCGCCGCCACGGGATTGGGGCCCATCAATGACGCGCCCCAGGGGCGCGGCATGCTGGTTCACCCGGTGCTGGCGTTGCGTCCCGACGGCGCGCCGTTGGGGCTGCTGGACCTGCAGCGGTGGTGTCGCGATCCCGACCCCACCCAAGACACCGCCGCCAAGGCCCGCCGCTCGATCGAAGACAAGGAAAGCGGCAAATGGCTGCGCGGCATTCGCGCCGCGCGCCAGGCCTTGGATGACAACGTCCCCGATGAGCAGCGCCCGCGCCTGATTCACGTCTGCGACCGCGAAGGCGATATTCATGACGTCTTTGAGTTGGTTGCCCAAGATGATGACGGCGCCATCATTCGCAGCAGCCAGAACCGCCGCGTCGTCACCGACGACGGGCGCAGCGCCCTAGCCTATGACGCCGTGGCGGTCGCGCCATTGCTGGGGACCGAAATCCTCAAGGTCCCGCGCAAACACGGCCAATCCCGGCGGCAAGCCACGGTGGCCCTCCGCGCCTGTCCGTTGACGCTGAGGCCGCCGACCCCACACCGTGCGGGCGCCCAACCGCGGCCAGCGATCCCGCTGTGGCTGGTCGAAGTCAAGGAACTCAACGCCTCGCGCGGCGTCAAGGAGCCGTTGCGTTGGCTGCTGTGGACCACCGAACCGGTCACGACGCGCAGCGTGGCCCTCGAGATGGTCCGTCTCTACAAACTGCGCTGGAAAATCGAAGAGTTCAACCTCGTCCTCAAGAGCGGTTGCCGCGTCGAAGACCTGCAGTTCCAGACCGCCGAACGCCTGGCCAAGGTCCTCGCGCTGTACGCTCCGGTGGCTGTGCGCATCCTGCAACTGCGCGATTGGGCGCGCATCCAACCCGACGCGCCGTGCACCCTTGTGTTGACCGATGAACGATGGCGCGCGCTGTGGACCTACATTCATAGCAAACGCCCCGCGCCAAAGCAAACGCCGCCCACCATCAAACAGGCCACGCTGTGGATCGGCCGCCTAGGCGGACACCTGGGCCGCAAAAGCGACGGCATGCCCGGCGTGCGAACGTTGTGGCGTGGATGGCGCGACCTTGACCTGTTGACCACCATGTTCATCTTGGGCGATCCGTAAACGCCGCCATCGCGGGCCACCGGCGGACCCGCAAGCCGCGCCACCGGGCCACAAACGCCGGAATCCCAACTCCTGTCACGTTCCTCTCGGCAACCTGTGCTGGCGGCACGAGCCGGCGTGGATTCCCGCGCCCCACGCTTGAGCGTTGGCGTCTGCATTCGAGCCATGCATACCCGCTTACTGTCTGCGACAAGGCGCGCCCGCGCCCGATCCCTCACGCCGGCCCGTCACGTCCCAACCCATCGCTTGAATATTCTGATCAAAACAGCCCCAGTTCCCAGCAATTGTGGGTAATGCTCAGACAGAGGTCGGCGGCCGGGCGCGCGAGCGCGACTACGACGTGCTGACCATCGGTGATCACCCGCAGCAGAAGGCGAGAGCGGTCGCGATCTCGTACGTGTGCCAGCGGCGCGTGGACGGCATTGTGGCGCTGGCGTTCGGGGCGACGATCAACACATGCTGGCCCGCCCATGCCGCGATTATCAGCGTAGGAAGCCCCCGTCTTGTTGGCCGCGAGTGAACCTGGACGAGGCCTATGGCATCGAACTGGCTCTGAAACACTCAAGGAATCGGGGCATCACGAGATTCCGGATATCGGCCAGAAATCGGCAATGGGCATCGACTCGGAGCCCCGTATCCGGGCGCTTCAAGCCGGCGCGCCAGCCTTGAAACCGCCGGAATGAGCGTGGCGCCGCCGGGGCTTCGAGCCACCAGCGGCGCCGGACGCCGTCGCGCGCCGATTATTGCGCCGTGACGCTCACGTCATCGATCCAGAGATTTTCGCCGCTGTCGATGGACGTGCCCTCGAACTTGATGCGGAAGTTTGAGCGGAAATACTGCGCGTCGCCGCCGGAGTTGTTGATCGTGACGACGCACTGATGCCACGTGTCTTCGGCTGAGTTGCCCAGTTCGAATCGGTTGGCATACGAGCTGCCGTTGTAGAGTTGCAGGTAGATGTCGTCGGCGTCGTCGATGTCATCGTCGCGATACCAGAAAGTGATGGTGATCGTCGAGTAGCCGGTGGTGTTGAGGTTGTCGGAGATCAGGTCATTGTCGGCGCTGCCGGCGTGGGCCGAATACGCCCCTGTGTATTTCTGGCTGGTGTTGCGGTCCCAGTCGGTTGTTCCGCCGTCGGTCCATTTGTCGAAGTTGGTCTCGAAGCCGTCGCTCAGGAGCGTGACGGGCGAAGGCGTCGGCGTGGGCGAGGGCGCGGCAATGACCGTGATTCTCAGGGTCGTCTCGTCAAACGCGTTGGCCGCGTCGGTGACGCGGACAGTGAAAGTGTTGAGGCCTGCGTCTCCGGCGCCCGGGGTTCCTGACAGCGCCCCATTGGGGGCGACCGACAGCCACGCCGGGCCGCCGACCTTCGAGAACGTCAGCGTGTCGCCCGCGTCCACATCTGAGGCGTCGCCGGCAAGTGAGCCGCTGTAGGCCTCGCCCTCGCTGGCGTCGGGCTTGGTGAGCGGATCGGCGGTGAAGACGGGCGCGTCATTGATGTTGAGGACCGTGATGCTCATCACGGCCTCATCCCACAGGCCGCCCGGGTCGCTGACGCGCACAGTGAACAGGTTCGGGCCAACGTCGCTGTTGGCGGGCGTCCCCGACAGCGCGCCATCGGCCGCGACGTTGAGCCATGCCGGGCCGCTGACCTTCGAGAACGTCAGCGTTTCGCCGGCGTTGGGATCGCTCGCGTCGCCGGCGATCGAGCCGCTGTAGGCGCTGTCTTCGAGCGCATCGGCTTTCGTGAACGGATCGGCGGCGAAGGCGGGCGGGAAGGCGTAGTTGGCGTCCATCCAGTCGAGCAGGGCGCGGTATTTGTGCGCCTCGGCCAGCGGCTGGTCGGAGTATTCCATGACGCCCCACGAGCCCCATTTCGAGGGCGCGGCGCACGAGCTGAAGTTGGCGAACGTTTCGACGCCGTTGGCCTGAAGCATGTCCAGATACTCGATGTAGCGCGTGTGCATGCGCGGATCGCGGTTGGCGGCGATGAGGATGGTGGTCAACGTCGTGTCATTTTCGGCGCCGCTGGAGCCGACGAAGTGCTGCCCGCCTTCGTAGGTGATGAGTTTCCACCCCTGTTTGTCGGCGCGCGCCTTGTTGGCGATCGTATGAGTCTGTTCGATGGCGATCTCTGCGGGCGCCACAGTGTCGAGGATTTCATCCACCGTCGGATAGGCAGGCGCGAGGGGCGGGATGTCCGCGGGCTTGTAGATGAAGCCGAAATACGGCGCGCCGGCCAGGACGTCGGCCATGACGCGGTTGGGATTAATCGCCGGATC
>Ga0101944_10007282_pt1 | contig 11170 bp, 11 predicted proteins | sample DewCreD2012metaG_FD_75245 | JGI IMG/M metagenome (GOLD analysis project Ga0101944, IMG submission 75245) | Hot spring sediment bacterial and archeal communities from British Columbia, Canada, to study Microbial Dark Matter (Phase II) - Dewar... ... | reverse complement strand
GTCTTTGTTGATTTGATATCTATATATATCCCACGGAGAAGAATTGTAATTAAAGCCACAACTACAAAATATTTTCCTATTGCCATCATATCCATAAGGAAGATATGTAAAGACGAAGGAAAGAGATTTAATTTAAATTGAAGAGTTGTATAAAGCGGATAAAAAATCATTCCGCCGAGGTGAATTCCGTATTCTTTTAATTTTAAGAAAATCCTTAATCCAAGTTCATTTATTAATGGCGCATCAGGAGGTGTGACAAAATGTTGAAATATTAATGATATATTTCCTCCCTGCCCTGGAGACAGTTCTCCTATCCAGAGATGGTTTCTCAAATACCATAAAACAAAAAATCCTGGTGGTATGATCAAAGTTAATATCGCTATTTTCCATTTTTTTTGATAAATCAAAAAAAGAACCGCAGCCAGAACAATTGCCAAACCAATTTCGCGAAGAAGTGTCAGGCAGGTAATGGAAAGAAGGAAAATAATAATATCCTTATTCCTGGGTGTTTCGGCAGTTGAAATTTTTTCAGCAAAAATTAAAAATAAGAGGATAAAAACTAAAAAAGGCGCTTCTGAAAGTACCTCTGTAGAATAAATCAGTGTAAGCGGATTAAAAGCAATTAACAGTGCTGCAATTAAAGCACTTCTCCTCGAAGAAAATGAAAGCACCCAAAAATACATCAATACAATTGCAAGAATACCCCAGAACATAGTCCAGATTTTTACTGCAATCAGTGAAAGAGGGAAAACAATTTGGACCGGTGCAGTTATTATCGGATATAATGGTGCATGTACGACAAAGCGATCCGGATCAGGTTGGGTATTGTCCACAAAACCCTTTCCGTGTGCCAGGGAATTTCCTATAATAAGATACCGCGCACTATCAGGATTTAACAATGAAAGATCATTTAGCCTGAGAAAACCCAGAATGGCAAATAATATACAAATAACAAGCAGGTAACGATGATCTCTAAGTTTTTGTGATATCATGTAATTTTTAACTCCTGGCTATGAGATTTTCTGAAAGGTTGAAAAACCGCAAGAACAATGGCAGTATAATAGCATAAAAGAGCAATGGTTGGTACACCTGATAACGCCGCCAATCTATGAATAAACAGTGTTCGGAATTCAACCAGGTCGTTGGACCCCGAAAAATTGAGCAGCCAGATCTTCGCGTCGAGAACCAGAGTATAAATTTCAACCGGAGTAAACAGATAAAAAAGAATCGCACACATTAATAACCACCCATTTTCCTTAAAACGGCGTGGGGTTGTAATAAGATAAAATATTCCTGCCAACCAGGTTATTATATATGCAACACCTACTACTATAGAGCTCTGGGCGATCAGGTCAAAGACTGCCCGTTCAACATAAGGATGAATATTGGGTTTGAAGTCAAGTGTTCCCATCTCAAGCAAATCAAATCCTATTATGGCCCTGATGTGCAAACCGCCGAACCAGATAATACCACTCAGTATTAAAATCAGAAGAAATGTTTTTGATAATTTAGTTTCCATTTTTACTACCAGCGTCAATTGAATAATTTTTAAACCAGCTTAATTCATCCAGTAAATTAAACAAAGATTCTAAATTTTCTGGCGTTGGTTTTAGAAATTTATTCTTTATCCTGTCCTCCTTTTCATAAGAAAGATTCGCAACAAGTAATGTAATTAATTGAATAGATTTTTGAAGAGCAATTTTGAACTCATCAGATAAACGTAACGTAAGAGAATTATCTGTATTTTCACGTCTAAGAATTGACCTTGAATTCGTAATGAACTTTGAGATGAAAATCAATTCTTCAAATTCAGACTGCAGGCTATTTTCTTCAGCAATTTCAAGAAACATACTGATTTCATCACGGTGCTTAAATGTGCGTCGGGCATGTTCTTCTACATTATTTATATAATTCTGAATAGAAGGATTCATTGGGGAGATTGAACTTTTTCTCCAATTGGCAGGTATATTGAAAATGTGGACCCAACACCGACAGTACTCTGTACAGACACTTTTCCTCCGTGGGCTTCAGCAACATGTTTAACCAGTGCCAGCCCCAGGCCTGAACCTTTTTCATTTACAAGGGGAACATTTTTTGCCTGAAAGAATTTACTGAACAGTTTACCAAGATCTTCCTCGGGTATTCCAACACCGGTATCTTTGACCTCTATATGAATGCATCTTCTTCCTGTTAGTCCGCTAATATCACATTTTTCTTTTACCAAAACACTGACCGTAATGGTTCCATCGTCTGGTGTATATTTAAGAGCATTGGAAAGGAGATTGCTGAAAGCCTGACTGATACGATCCCTGTCGAGGGGGATATTGGGCACCTCTTCTTTTATGAATTTTAATTTAATCTGCCTTGTTTGCGCAATAAGTTCTGCTTCCTGGATGAGTGGAGTTATTACCTCGAGCACATCTGAATCTTCAAAATTGAATTTCATCAAACCTGATTCCATCTTTGCCACATCGAGAAATAAATTTATAAAACTATTGATTCTGTTCGTAGCCTGATGAATCATCCCCACAGCATCTCGCTGACGCGGTGTAAGTGGAGAACTATCTTTTGCGTGAATTATTGAATAACATCCGGCTTTTATTACCTGAAGTGGAGTTCTCATCTCGTGTGATATTTCAGACATCATTTCCATTCTCATTTCATCCAATTTTCTTAATTTCTCACTCATCATATTAAATGCACGTGTGAGATCTGCTATTTCATCCTGGGAGGTAACAGGCACAGATTCATATTTGCCTTCACCCACCTTTTGTGTTCCTTCTCTCAATGCTTTTATGGGTCGGGTCAGGGATTGGGCATATGGTCGGGCAATAACCCAGGTAATGACAATTATTACCACAAGAATTGCCGCAATACTCAACGGTTGAGTAGATTTTTGTGCATTATTTTTTTCAAAAATATTGGACAAATTCGGGCGAAAGTTAAGATAGGTATTTAAAAATTTTTGACGAACAGTATCGGCAATTTCATTTTGCAATTTCCAGGCTGAAGAATCCATTACATTATTTTTGTTGTTAACCGGCGATAATCTTGATGTAATTTCCTGAAATGAGTCATACGCTCTTAATATTTCCTCTAAATTTTTTTCATATGGTGTACCCTTACTTAACTGACTGCATGAGTCTGCATACAATTTAAAACGCCCCATCAAAAAGTCCAGTTTCTCCCAATCTTTTACTTCCCTGCTTTTAAGATAAGTGGAAGTCGCTGCCACCTCCAGGTTAAAAACCGTCTCCATTCTATAAATCAGCGGATAGATCTGGGATTCAACGGAATCCGTGGGTCGCATTTGAAGGAATACCGTTAAACTTACCAGAAAAACAGATATCATTGCGGTAATGATACCCAGCAGAAATTTTCTATATATACTTATATTCAATGATTAACCGATAAATTTATATATATCTCTTTAAAAATTCATCATCTTTATCAGATTCGGATTCAAGATACTCGACAATCCTGAGAAAGTCAAATAACATCTTGTAACTTTACTCTGGTTTCTGTATATTCGTGAAAATAACAGGAAAGGACAAATGGAAGAGATACGTACAGCAGCATTTGACGACGCAACTAAGAAACAAATAGAGGACTGGCTCAAGCAATCCGATATTCATATAAGAGCAGGTAGATATCTTGCGGCTGATGAGTTACTGCAAAAAGTATTCGCCCTGGAACCTAAAAACGAAACTGCACATGCGCATCAGGACCGAATTCAATTTTTAATAAGACAACTATCCCAGCGAGTGGGATTAGAACACGATCTTTATCACGAAATCCTCAAATACAGACAGAGAATTGCAAACCGCAACGCAAATCGGGTCAATCTTCTCCTCAATTCTGCACAGCAACTTCTTGAACAGGGTGAATTTAAAAAAGCCTCTGATCAGGTAAGAAAAGCGCAGGCTCTTGATCCCGAAAATATGATTGCAAAAGCATTAATTCAACGCCTCGCTGAAATCAGGGCGAAAGGCGGGGAAGAACTAACAACTACTTCAAGAGAATTAAAATTTTCAACACTTTTACGAGAACTCTGGCGGGATGGGGTACCATCTGAATCACAGCAAGAGGTAATTACAAAAATGCAACATGAGTTCAAAATTACAGAAAAAAGGCGCCACGAGTTAGAGAGAGAAATTCGTAACAAACTTTACAAAAACGAACTCCACAGAATCTGGCTGACAGGGGGCGTTTCAGCATTTACACATAAAAGCGTGGATGCACTGCATCGAAAATACAAAATATCAAGAGTTGATCGGTCGGTTATTGAAGCAGAACTTTTAAGAGAAGTAAGAAAAAATAGAATACGTGGAAATATTTTAGTCGTTGACAGCAATGAAGATATGCTTATTGAGATAAGTTCAAAATTAAGAGAGAATTATTATGCAGTAATTTCAGCCGGTACAACTGACGAAGCGATGGAATCAATAAAAACAATAATACCCGATATTATTCTGTCTGAACTTTCATTAGAAGGACAGTTAAGTGGTTTTGATTTTTATGAATTTATCAGAAGTACTCCATCTACAAAGCAAATACCATTTATTTTTATGGCAATTGAACCTGACCGTTCTATAATATTGATTGGTAAAAGATTAGGAGTTGATGAATTTATAACCAAACCGTTAGATTATGAATTCCTGCTCGCAGTAATATCTGGAAAACTATTCCGATTTCCGAATATAAAACCTGCTAAAAACTAAATCTGTCAAAAATTAAAAAACCTCACCATAAAGTATCCCTATTTTCCTTACCGTTCGAACAGGATAAAATCAAGGTGGAGTGATTTAAAATAAAATCATTACGGCCGCAATAAAATAAAAAGCGGGTTTACAACCCGCTTTATACATCAACAAGATTTTAATTAAAATTTATAAATTAAAATTGCGCCCTTATGAATTCCCGATTCAGACGTGCAATATGTGTTACAGAAATCTTTTTCGGGCACTCTACTTCACATGCGTATGTATTTGAGCAGTGTCCGAATCCTTCTTTATCCATTTGATTTATCATATTCCTGACACGAATTTTTCTTTCTGGATGGCCCTGGGGTAAAAGTGCAAGTTGAGATATTTTAGCACTCAGAAACAGCATTGCAGACGAATTTTTGCAGGCAGCAACACATGCTCCGCAGCCGATACAGACCGCAGCGTCCATTGCTTCCTCTGCAATTTCCTTCGGAATTGGAATCGTGCTTGCTTCAGGAGCACTTCCCGTATCAACCGATACGTATCCCCCCGCCTGTATAATCCGATCAAATGCTGTACGATCCACCACCAGATCCTTAATAACCGGAAAAGCCTTTGCGCGCCACGGTTCCACAACTATTTCCTGTCCATCTTTGAAATGCCTCATACGGAGTTCGCACGTTGTAACTCCGCTCTGATTACCGTGAGCACGTCCGTTTATATAAAGACCACAACTACCGCAAATTCCTTCACGGCAATCATGATCAAATGCAATGATATCTTCGCCTTTCCTTGCAAGTTCCTGGTTAACTGCATCGAGCATTTCCAGGAACGACATGTCGGGAGAAATATCCTTTGCAGTATAGGATACGAATCCCCCTCTGGATTCTCTATCTTTCTGTCGCCATACTTTAAGTGTGAAATTCATATGTCTATTTCTAAAATTATTATAAATTTGTATAACAATTTTTTACTTATAACTTCTTGTTGCAGGTTTTACATATTCAAATATTAACGGTTCTTTATGTAATTCCCACTTTTTTTCGCCTTTGTATTCCCATGCCGCCACGTAAGCAAACTTTTCATCATTTCGCTTTGCTTCACCGTCTTCAGTTTGATATTCTTCTCTAAAATGCCCACCGCACGATTCTTCTCTATGCAAACTATCAATAACCATTAACTCTGCAAGTTCCAGATAATCTGCAACGCGATAGGCTTTCTCTAGTTCCTGGTTAAAGCCATCAAGGGAACCCGGGACGATTACATTTCGCCAGAATTCCTCACGTACCTGAGGGATCAGATCAAGCGCTTTTTTAAGGCCGCTCTCGTTTCTCGCCATTCCGCAATACTCCCACATCACATTACCAAGTTGTTTATGAATAATATCAACAGGTTCCTTTCCCTTTATTGAAACCAATCTCTTGAGCATTTCTTTTGTTTCTTTTTCGGATTTTTCAAATTCAGGATGGTCTGTTTTAATTGCCGCGAACTTTGTCGTGGCAAGATAATCACCAATTGTGTATGGAATAACAAAATAACCATCAGCAAGTCCTTGCATTAACGCACTTGCACCAAGTCGGTTCGCACCATGATCCGAAAAATTTGCTTCACCAATAACATAAAGTCCTGGAATTGTACTCATCAGATTGTAATCAACCCACAATCCGCCCATTGTATAATGTACTGCGGGATAAATCCGCATAGGAGTTTCATAACCGTTTTCATTGGTTATCTCATGGTACATATCGAAAAGATTTCCATATTTCTCTTCCACCCACGCTTTACCGTTCCTTTTGATGGTATCAGCGAAGTCAAGGTAAACCGCCAATCCTGTGGCACCAACGCCAAACCCTTTATCGCACATCTCTTTTGCCCGTCGGGATGCTATGTCGCGTGGCGCCAAATTTCCGTATGAAGGATATAATCTTTCCAGGTAATAGTCACGTTCTTCTTCAGGTATCTCTCGCGGATTCCTTTTATCTCCCGCTTTCTTCGGAACCCAAATACGTCCATCGTTTCGCAGACTCTCGCTCATAAGTGTTAATTTAGACTGGTAACCGCTTGAAAGCGGGATACATGTGGGATGTATCTGTGTAAAACAGGGGTTTCCGAAGAATGCTCCTTTTTTATGGGCTTTCCAGACCGCCGTGGCGTTAGAATATTTTGCCATAGTTGCCAAATAAAAAACATTGCCGTATCCGCCTGTAGCGAGAATAACTGCATTTCCGACAAAACGCTCGATCTGACCATTCTCCAGGTTACGAGCAATAACTCCCCGTGCCTGGCCGTCTATTACAACAAGGTCTAACATTTCTCTTCGGCCATAAAATTTTACACGTCCCAGATGTGTCTGTCGTGACAGTGCACCATAAGCGCCCAAAAGTAATTGCTGGCCTGTTTGTCCGCGGGCATAGAACGTGCGTGATACCTGTGCTCCGCCGAAAGAACGATTATCCAGCATACCGCCGTACTCACGGGCAAAGGGTACTCCCTGTGCAACGCACTGGTCAATAATATTGCCGCTCACCTGGGCAAGTCTGTAAACATTTGCTTCTCTTGCCCGGTAATCTCCTCCTTTCACTGTATCATAAAACAAACGCCAGATACTATCGCCGTCGTTTTTATAATTTTTTGGTGCATTGATACCACCCTGCGCAGCGATGCTATGAGCACGGCGTGGGGATTCGTGGTAAGAGAGTGTAATCACGTTATACCCCAGTTCAGCGAGTGATGCTGCAGCGGAGGCGCCCGCCAGACCTGTACCAACAACTATGATAGTATATTTTCTTTTATTTGTAGCATTAACAAGTTTCAGGTTGAACCGATGATTATCCCATTTTTGTTGAATTGGGCCTTCAGGAATTTTTGAATTTAAAACCATAGTAATATCCGATCTTTCATTGAATCAAATAAAAATAAACTGGCATTATTGCAAAGGCAAGAGGAATCAATAACCAGAAAATAATACCACACCATTCAATTAATTTAATATATTTTTTACCTCTTAATCCGAATGTCTGAAGTGCAGATTGAAATCCATGATGCAGATGAAACGCGAGCAGGAAAAGTGCAACAAGATAAAACAAATCGTAAACAGGATTGGAGAAAGCACTCCGGACAAGATTAAACATCGAGAAATGTTCCCCTGCTTCGTAACGGGATGTCCACCAGAACGTTCTCATATGAATAACAAGAAAAATAAAGATTATGCTTCCCGTGAGAAACATTGTGCGTGAAGTAAGTGGACTCGTTTCACCTGGCTTTCTGACCTTATACTGAACATCGCGTGTTTGTTTGTTAATAAACCAGGTATATGTTGCGGTGATTATATGTATAAGTATAATAAGAAAAAGCAGAACTTCAATAATTCTGATCAACACTACCTGTGGGAGCAATTCCGAATATACATCAAAAGCAGCACCATTATCGTTTCGGAACAAAAGCAAATTTCCAATCAGGTGTATGACCAGAAAGGCAATGAGTAGAAACCCTGTCAATCCTACAAAAAGTTTCTTCCCAACTGAAGAGTTATAAAACTGGATGAATGTATTCATTTTTTAGATAGCGATCGTTGTGAAAAATTATTATTGGAATAAGAACGAACGTGATGATGTTGTGATATGGTTGGTATTTTTAATATCACAGTTAAAAATTTATGAAAAGAAAAAATAAGATGCAAGAGTATGTTTTAAAATAATTCATATTTGAGATAAATTAATCCCATTAATAATATCCATAGTTAAATCATTCAAATCGAATCATTTAGAGAATGATTCACCTATATATCTTTTAATAGCAATACCGCTTCCGATTAAACCGAGCAAAATTCCCATAATAATTATCACAAAATAAAACTCGGGAGGAATTTTGAAAAAATCCTTTAATTCTTGCGAGATATAAGGAGTCCCGAATTTTTCAAGAGCATAAATAAATATTGCAGCCAGAAAACCGCCTATGAGTCCCTGTAAAATCCCACCCACCAGAAATGGTGCTCTTATGTACCATCGGGACGCCCCTATAAGTTCCATGGTTCTGATGTTTTTCTTTTTTGCATATATTGATAATCTAATTGTATTGGAGACAAGGACCAGAGAAGAAACAGCGAGAAAAACTCCAAGCAAAATTCCAGCTATGGATAATACATTTGCCCGTTGATCAATAAAACGGAGCAAATCCTTTCTATAAACAACCTCCTCCACTCCATCTATCGAAGAAATTTTTTGATTTAATTCTTCCGCTTTCGATGGTGTATTACAATTGCTCTTCAATGTCACTTTAAACGAAGCCGGAAGTGGATTAAAGTCGAGTATTGTGTTTATATCCTCACCAAATTCCTCCTTAAATATTTTAGCCGCATCATCTTTTGAAATAAATTTGACACTATCCACTTCATCAAATGAAGCTATTTTTTCTCTTATTGCTTCCCTCATTTGCGAATCGACATTATCCTGAAGAAAGATTTCAAACTCAACGGCATGTTTTACAGTTTCTATTAGATTAGAAATTTTTATTGAAAATATTGCAAACAAACCGATAAGAAGTAAAGAAACCGTAATAGAAACGATGGAACTGAATGATGCTACCGGATTTCGGCGAAATCCCGATAATGCTTCATCGAAAATGTATGAAATTTTCATCTGTAACTACCTAAAAAATTTGATTCATCCCGCCAGAAAAATAACTGCCATTTTTCATTAATATCATTTCTCACAAATGTAAGATTAGCGTAGCCATCAATTCTCTCAATGTCTCCAGGATTAAAAGTAACTGTAAGATTAAATCCACGTATAATAGACCGTTTCAAACTTCCCGTATCGCTTGAGAGGACATTATTCCATACAAGGGAGAGCGACTGCACACTCTGAAACAAGCCATATGTCGAGCGCATTTCGTCGTTACGCCCCCATGTTACATCAACTCCCATTTCATAATCACGATAACAGAATGTAAAATCAGGATGCAGTAGAGAACCATAAAGAGTCGTATCTTCAAAGGCATAAGCATTCCGAAACAAACAAAACATATTATCAATTATCGTCATATCCGAGCATGTTGTGGCATTCAATTCGGTATCGAAGCGAGGTGCAAACGGATTAATGCACTGCAATGAAATAAACATAAAAACAAGTACAGGCAACAATCTTTTAATATACATGATATTTTAAATAACTCCATGTTGAATCGGTCACCGTTTTTCTGTCGTCCCATTGATAAATTGCCCAACGTTGCTGATTATCCAGAGTAAGGTAAAGATGAATATAACCTCTCACCTGTTTTGCTACACCAGATTTTTCATGAGGGTAGAAGAGTAAATAATTTGCTGTGTATTCAGTCGAAATTGAAGTTCGGTTTTGCTCTCTTAAATCTGAAAACTCCAGAACAGGGACTGATTGCGCAGGTGGCCCAAGGTTTTCAAAATATCTTCTTTCTTCTTCTTTTCCCCAATTTGCAAAAATACCCTGGAAATCCCCTGATGCCGAGAACGAAAATTTTCTTGTGGATGCAGAGGTATCAATAAAACACCGCAAATAATTATCTACATTATGGTCAATAACTGCAGATTTAAAATTATCAAGTACTATTTCTGCAGTAACCGGAGGTTTAAAAGCCGAAGATCCTTCAGAGGGAGGTTCAGGATCACGAAGTTCACATCCGCCGAGTAAAAAAACCATTAAAATAAATCCAACGAATTTCATCTATTCTCTTTTATATAGGAACGCGTGCCTCAAGTGCCCGCACCAACGTTGCTTCATCAGCGAATTCAAGATCACCTCCTATCGGAATTCCCCGAGCAATACGGGTTACTCGAATTCCAAGAGGCTTTAATAAACGCGATAAATAAATTGTCGTCGCTTCACCTTCTATATCCGCACTAAGCGCAAGTATAATTTCCTGCACATCTGACTTTATCCGCGATAAAAGTTCATTTACTTTTAAATCATCAGGTCCAATCCCCTCCAGTGGCGAGAGAGAGCCGCCAAGAACATGATATAGACCCCTGTATTCGTTTGTGCGCTCAATCGCAAGTATATCGCTTGGTTCTTCCACCACGCAGATTATTGTTTTATCGCGGCGCGGACTGCTGCAAATTGGACAGGGATCCGTTTCTGAAAAATTCCAGCATTTAGAACAGTATTTCATTTTCTCTTTTACGTTTATAAGCGCCTGAGCTATTTTCATCACTTCTTCCCTTGGAAGTTTCAATATATACATTGCAAGGCGCTGGGCAGACTTCCTCCCTATTCCGGGCAGTTGAGCAAATTCTTCTATAAGTTCGTTTAATGAATCTGACATTTGATACATTTTTTATTCTTTTTATAATTTAAAAAGGTAAGTTCAGTCCAGGAATATTTGGTATCATACCGGCAGTAGCTTTTTGCATCTCCTCCTGTGCCATTTTCTGGGATTCCTGCAATGCTTTATTTACTGCCGAGACAACCAGATCTTCAAGCATTTCCGGATCC
>Ga0101944_10007281_pt1 | contig 11171 bp, 11 predicted proteins | sample DewCreD2012metaG_FD_75245 | JGI IMG/M metagenome (GOLD analysis project Ga0101944, IMG submission 75245) | Hot spring sediment bacterial and archeal communities from British Columbia, Canada, to study Microbial Dark Matter (Phase II) - Dewar... ... | reverse complement strand
CGAGAGCCGGAGCATGGGAACCTCGTGGGAATGCACGGCGATGCTGGTGAACGGGGAAAGGTCGAGCTTCAGCGACGCGAGCGTGGCGCCCGGCCAGGCGTCGCGGAGCGCGCGGTGGAGGTCGAGCATGACGTCGAAGAGCATGAAGGCGGAGTTGGCGAACAGTTCTGCCAGAGACGAGCCAAAAACGGCGACCTTGAGGTCGGCGGTATGCTCCAGCAGGCGGTAGCGCTCCCGGCCACCGCGGTTTATGACCGGTTCCACACCCGGACGGTCAGCGCCAGCCGGTGATCTCGCGCAGGATGTTCAGGAGGCGTTCCGGGTCCAGCGGTTTGTGCAGGATGTGCTTTGCTCCGGCGGCGCGGGCATCGTCGACCAGAGTCGAATCGGTGTAGGCGGTGATGAGGACAAAGCGCGTATCCGGGATGGTCTTCAGTCCGAGCCGCAGCAGCTCTATTCCGTTGCCCTCGGGCAGGACGATGTCGAGCACGACCGCATCCCAGCCATCGGTCTGGATGTGCTCCCGGGCTTCGGCACAGCTCTGGCACGGCGTGACGTCGAAGCCGGCGGCGGCGAGGATGTCGCTGAGGGTTTCGAGGAGTCCGGGATTGTCGTCAACCAGCAGGACCCGCGGTCGGTCGGAGCGCGGTCGGACAGATGGAGTGTCGGTCATTGATTGGCCTCCGTGAGTAACTCTACTTGAGACGGAAAGCGGAGCGCGACTGTCGTGCCCGCGCCGGGCGTGCTGGTCAGTTCGACCCGGCCGCCGTTCAGCCCGACAAGAGAACGGACAACGGTCAGGCCGATGCCAAGACGCTGTGGCGTTCTGCTGAACAGGGGCTCGAAGGCCCGGCGCAAGGTTTCGTCGTCCATGCCTGTGCCGCTGTCCTCGACCGTGATGGTGACCTCGGGGTGCCGGACTCGGCCGAGGACGCGGAGCTGGCCGCCGGCAGGCATGGCCTGAATGCTGTTGGTGAACAGGTTGGCCAGCACGCAAGTGAGCTGTTCGGGGTCGCAGAAAACCTGAGTGCCCGAAGCTACGGCGATGTCAACCGCGATGCCGGTCGGAATCGGCAGCCGGCTCAGGGCAGCATGAACCAGCAGCTCGACGTCCGCGGGCTGACGGTCGGGCGGGCGCTGGTCGGCCAGGGCGGATAGGTTTGATATCAGGAGATCGACCCCCCGTAACTCACGTATGAGGATGCTGAGATGGCGGCGAGTCTTGTCGTCGATGTTCTCGCCGAGATGGAGATTCAGGAAGTAGGCGGAGTTGCGGACGACGGAGGTACACTGCCGCAACTCGCCGGAAATGCAGGACGCCATTCGACCGATTGTCCAGAGCCGCTCGGCCAGCAGACGTTCGTCGGGCAGGCCGTCCGAAACCGAACTGGCGTTCGTTGTCATCCTCGCACCTCCCGTCACACTCTTCCGAGGAGTGCGCGTGCTGATGGTAAGCCAGGTCGGTGCGTTTGTCAACTGTCTTTATTTCGGCGCGTCAGAGTTTGTCAGGTGAGTGCTGTTCGCGGCGAAAGGCCGGTGACGGGAGCGCGCAGTCGCTCGAGCAGGGCAACGATTTCCTCCCGGTCGAGTCCTGTCCGTTCGAGCTTGTCCATGGTCTTACCGTCGAGCCCGTGACGGTAGCGCAGATAAAGGCGGTCGGTCAGGGGCAGCGGTCGGGGCGGCAGCATCATGACTTTCCCTCCTTGTTTCGGCCGGCGGCCCTTCTCATACAGCCACTTCTGTCCCAGCCGCGCTCTGCCACCCTCACAGAATTATAATGGCTGACCGACCCGAAGTCCAGACCGGGGCAGGCTTGATTCGACGGGACGCGGCATTAGTATCTTGCCCAAAGAAAGGAGAACCGATGCTGCCGCAACTGGGCAAACTGGATAGAGAATCGTTCAATCGCATTATCTTCCCCTACCTCGGCAAGGAGGATTCCCGGGTCATCGTCGGGCCGAAGCACGGCGTCGATGCGGCGGTTATCGCCCTTGACGACGGGCCGGTCGGCCGTCGCCGGGTGATGGCGGTTGCCGAAGACCCTACGTTCGGGATGCCGGTGCTGATGCCCTATTTCGGCTGGGGCATCGTCCACATCTGTGCCAGCGATGTCGCGGTGCTGGGAATCCGGCCGCAGTTCATGACCATCTGCCTGCTCCTGCCGCCGGGTATCGAGGAAGAGGTGCTGGCCGCGACCTGGAAGCAGGTGCACGAAGAATGTCTGAAGCTCGGCATCGCCGTGGTCGGCGGCCACACCGGCATCTACGGCGGCATGCCCTATCCGCTGAATGGCGGCTGCACGGTCTGGGGTTTCGGGAACGAGGAGGAGATTACCCCGGCATCGGCGGCAAGACCGGGCGACCTGGTGTTGATGACGAAAGGGCCGGCGATTGAGGCGACCGGTATCCTGGCGATTCAGGCCGAGGCCGAGCTGAACAAGGCGATTGGCGCGGAGATGACGCGCGCGGGCAAGGAGCTGTTTCTGGAGATGACAGTGGTGAAGGACGCGCTGGCGCTGTTCGGCTGTGCCCGGGCGATGCACGATGCGACCGAGGGTGGTCTCCTGAACGGCGTCTACGAGATGGCCGAGGCTTCGGGCATAGGGGTCCGCCTTCAGGAGAAGGATATCTTCACGCCAGAGGCGGTGACCCGGGTCTGCGACTACTTCGAGATTGACCCACTCATCTCGATCAGCGAGGGAACGCTGGTGGCGGCGGTCCCGCCGGCCCGCCGGGAAGAGGCGCTGGCCCGGCTGAGGTCGGCCGGAGTGCCGGCGTGGTTTATCGGCGAGTTCACAGAGTCGGGTCGGACGTTCGAGCGCAAGGACGGCAGCGTGCAGGAACTCGAGCCGGTGAAGGTAGACCCGTTCTGGGCCGCCTATTTCAAGGCGCTGTCGTGACCGGGGTCGAAAGGCTGGAGCAGGCGGTCCGGGCACTGGAAGCCTGCCGTGAGTTCGCGGCGCTGGTGCCCGAGGTCAGAGTTAACTTCGTCTATGCTCCCGTAGGTGTGAAAGAGGCGGCCGGAGTGCTGGGGGTTGACGGTCGGATAACGGTCGTGGCCGGGTTGCCGAAGGCGGCCGGTCCGGTCCGGCCGGGCGTCTCCGACCACATGGCCCGGCTGCTCATCGAGGCGCAGAAGTTCGACAGGACAATCCGGGCCGGGCTGAACTTCCGCTGGAACGAGGCAATCATGGCGTTTGTCGAGGAGTATTGCCGGAAGCACGGGCTGGCGCTGGGCAGTATCGACCGCAGCGCGGAGCCGCGCGAGCTCATCGGCCGGGAACGCGGCTCGATGGAATGGAAAGTGGCAGAGCTGGTGGAAACAAGCGGGGGACGGGTGCCGCCGGTCTTCTACGAGTCGCGGGGCTGGGGCAAGGAGCCGCTGTTCGTGCTGGTCGGGTCGGAACCGGAGCCGGTCGCGGAACGGGCAATCGACATCGCGCTGGGGTTTGCGGCGGCAGGCCGGCGCACGGCGGCGGGCGGGTAGCAGGAGCGTTGCTCCTCAGTCGGCGAGCCGGCGCGCCAGCCGGTGGCTGAGGGGTGCGAAGCCGAGGCGAGCGAAGAAGGCGAACGCGGGCTGGTTGAAGTCGTAGACCGAGAGCTGGATTTCGTCGGCCTGCTTTGCCCGCGCCCAGGCGGTGAGGGTCTCCATCAGCGCGGTGGCGATTCCCCGGCGCCTGAACTCGGGCAGGACGACGATGCCGCGCACTTTCACGGACTTCAGGGGCCGCTTCTGGGGGTAGTCGGGCATCAGCTCGATTCCGGCGTTGATGATGGCGACAATCCGGCCTTCGAGTTCGGCGACGGCAAGAAAGGTGTCCGGGTCGGCCATAAGTCTTTCGGTGCGGTCGCGGCGGCGGATTTCGCCTTCGGGCCGCTGGAATCGTTCGGGCAGGGCGGCGCGGTGGGGTGCGTCAAGATGTTCGGCGAGTTCGAGTATCGCGGGGAAGTCGGCCATCGTCGCGCGGCGGATGAACAGTCCGGGAACCACGGTCTGGAATCAGCGGATGCTCTGCCAGCGCCGGAAGACTTCGTTGACCGTGGCCGCGACCCGGGCGCAAACCGCGTCGAGGAGCCGCTGGGCCCTGGCCGGGTCGAAGTCGGGCAGGCCGTCGTCGGAGTCGTAGAGGATGATTGAGCCGGGATAGGGCGAGATGGTGGTGCCGGGCGGAGCCGGGAACGCGAGGTCGGGCCGGAATTCGTCGGCGCGGACTTCTTCCGGCGCAGCGGCGATGACCATCGCGGTTTCGTCGGTGCCGCCGTGGCCGCCTTCATGGCCGTAGACCGTGCGCGTCTCTTCGGCGCAGAGAACCCACCAGTCGAGCGCAAGGCTGAACATTTTCTTCTCGCGATAGAGGCGGAAGCAGATGTCTTTGAGCTGGCCGGTGTTGCCGCCGTGGCCGTTGAGAAAGACGATGCGCCGGAAGCCGGCTTCGGCAAGACTGGCCGCGACTTCGTAGACGTAGCGTTCGAAGGTTTCGGGCGTAACGCTGGTCGAGCCGGGCCAGGCGAGGAGCGAGCGGGTGATGCCGTAGGGGATTGTCGGCGCAATCAGCGCGTTGACCGGCGCGGCGATGCGGGCGGCGATGGCTTCGGGGATGGTGTTGTCGGTGCCGAGCGAAGTGACGCCGTGGGCTTCGACCGTGCCTGTCGGCAGCAGCACGGCATCGGTTACTTCCGGCACGATGCTGCGAAACTCCTGCCAGGTGAGCCCGGCGAGTCTATGGGTGCGGATGGTCTTCTCCATCCGGGCAGGATAGGCGTAAACAGGCCTGTGGTCAAGAAACGGGGAGACAACGTTTCCGGCCGGGAGGCGTCTAATAAGGTAGGAGGGTAGCCAGAGTGGGGTTGCTAGCTAGGCGCATCTAATGCCTCCTTGTGACGACTTAGCGAAGCTGGAGAGGACGGACGCAAGCCCGTCCTCTCTGCTTTTCCTGCCGGTGTCTGCTCTGCGCGTCATCAGAGCAGTCCGGGCAGCCCCGGGGGTGGCCTGGGGTCTGATACCCCATCGGGGAAAATCCCGGCTGCGGCTCCTTGGCAGCAGTCTGGCCGGCAGAGCCGGGTCTTGTGGTCGTATAACTCCGGCTCGTCCGCGCCGTCCGCAACTTGACATCCGGCCGCCAGCCGGAGATATTACTGACGTGCGGGAACAGCCCGGCGCGCAGACCATCCGCCTGATGGCGGAGATTGACAAGGCGATTCCGAAATGGCCGATAGAGTAGGATGAGGTCCGAAGAAGGCAGGCTGATTCCGAAGCACGGCGGATACCGGAAGCTGCGGAGTTTTCAGGTGGCCCAGGCCGTATATGATGCGACCGTGGTCTTCTGCGACCGGTTCCTTGACCGCCGGTCGCGAATGCGCGACCAGATGGTTCAGGCGGCGCGCTCCGGAGTGCAGAATATCGCCGAAGGGAGCATGGCGTCGGCAACGTCGAAGAAGGCCGAGCTGAAGCTGACCGGAGTCGCCCGGGCCAGCCTGGAGGAGCTGCTGCTGGACTACGAGGACTTCCTGCGCCAGCGCGGGCTGCGGGTCTGGGGCAAGGAGTCGCCCGAAGCCGTGGCGGTCCGGAACTCCTACCGGTCAGACCGGTCGGACGAGTCGGACCGGTCTGACCCTTACCATGTCCGGACTGCCGATGCCGAGACCGCCGCCAATACGCTAATCTGTCTGGTCAATCAGGCCAGCTATCTTCTTGGCCGGCAACTGGAGAGGCTGGAACAGGCGTTCGCGGAGGAGGGCGGATTCAGCGAGCGCCTCTACCGCGAGCGCCGGAAGCGACGGGGCACACCCTGACCTCGACTTCCCGGTCGCGACCTCGCCAGCGTGGTGGTGTGCTAACCGCCATCCGCGAAACCATCCGCCTGATGGCGGAGATTCCGGGAAAACCAAAGGAATGAAGCGTGAGTGAACGTGTGACCGAGCACGAATTCGGCGGCAGTTGGACGGAGGACAAGCTCAAGCGCGTGCGCAACTACCTGAATGCATACACGACCATCTTCACCAAGGGCAAGTTCGCGCAGAGATACCAGACGGTCTACTTGGATGCCTTCGCCGGGACTGGGTATCGGACACGCAGAAGTAATAAGGGGAGAGACGGCCTTGCGCTGTTCACTGACGCGCCTGAAGCTGATGAAGTGGAACTACTGGAAGGGAGCGCCGCCAACGCACTCAGCGTTGAACCGAGGTTCGCCCGGTACGTATTCATCGAACTTGACCCGCGGCGTGCGAGGGAACTCGAGAGGCTGCGGGAGCAGTTTCCCGCGGCTGCGAAGTCCATTGAGATCCGCGTGGGTGATGCCAACTGTAATCTCCAGCGCTTCTGCTCGGAAACGGACTGGGCAAGGAACCGTGCAGTTGTTTTCCTCGACCCTTATGCCATGGAGGTGGAGTGGCGTACCATTGAGTGCATTGCGAGCACGAAAGCCACAGACATGTGGATGCTCTTTCCCGTGTCCGCGGTGAACCGGCTACTGACCCGCAGTGGCGAGCCCCCTGCCCGGTGGGCGGAGGCTCTGTCAACAGTGTTCGGGGACGATGGCTGGCGTAGCGTTTTCTACAAGACCCGGCATTCGGATACGCTGTTCGGGAGAGAGAATGAGCTGGCTAAGGAGGCGGATTTTGCAGCCATCGGTCGGTATTTCGTCCACCGTCTGCAGACCGTCTTCCCCAAGGTGGCGGTCGCGCCAAGGCCGCTGCTGAATTCCAGGAACGTCCCGTTGTTCCTGCTCTGTTTCGCAGCCGCAAACGCTGGCCCCGGAGGTGAGATTGCCCTGCGCATCGCCAGAGACATATTGAGAGCGTAGCCGATGGCACTGAACTCTTCCATCGAATGGACCGAGGCGACGTGGAACCCGGTGACGGGATGCTCGAAGGTGAGCGCCGGTTGCGCGCATTGTTATGCGGAGCGGTTTGCGCTCAGGCTGCAGGCGGCCGGGATGAGGAAGTACCGGCACGGCTTTCAGGTGACGACGCACGAGGAGGAGCTGCTGGTGCCGCAGGGCTGGCGGAAGCCGAGGATGGTGTTTCTCTGTTCGATGGGAGACCTGTTTCATCCTGAGGTGCCGGTGAGCTTTATCAGGCGGGTGTTTGCGGTGATGCGGGCCTGCCCGCAGCACGTGTTTCAGGTTTTGACGAAGCGGAGCCGGCGGCTGCGGGCGATGGCACACCTGTTGCCGTGGCCGGAGAATGTCTGGATGGGCGTGACCGTGGAGAACGAGCGCGAGATGCGGCGGGTGGCCGACCTGCGGCAGACTCCGGCCAGAGTGAAGTTTCTCTCCTGCGAGCCGCTTTTGGAGGAGATTCGCTGCCTGCCACTCGGGGGGATTGACTGGGTGATTGTCGGCGGCGAGTCCGGGCCGGGGGCGAGGCCGATGCGGCCGGAATGGGTGCGTTCAATCCGGCGGCAGTGCGTTGCGGCGGGGGCGGCGTTCTATTTCAAGCAGTGGGGCGGGACGCGCAAGCAGGAGAACGGGCGGCGGCTGGATGGCCGGCTGTATGAGGATATGCCGGCGATTGCGGTAGACCGTTAGGCCGCGGGTTTTTCAGTTCGACACCGGAGTCAGTCGGCAGGACCGCCGAGCCGGCGGGCGGTTCTGCGGATGGTCTGGAGGCATTCCTGCGGTTTTCTGATGATTTCGCGGCCGGAGAAGCGGAGAATGCGCCAGCCGGCAGCGGTGAGGGTGTTGTCGCGGTCGCGGTCGGTTTCGGCCTTGTCCGGGCCGGTGTGCCAGCGTTCGCCGTCGCACTCGATGTCGATGTTGCCGTCGCGGCAGAAGAGCGCGAGGTCGAGCAGGTAGCTGTGGCGTTTCTCGCGGACAGAGAACTGCCTTTCGGCAGGGATGCCTTCGCGGCGGGGCCGGTTGTAGAGCCGGTCTTCAATCGGGCTGGTGTGGAAGAGGTCGTTGATTTCCGCGGCGCGGAAGAGGCGTTCCAGAGTGGTGGGGATGAAGACGATGCGACGGAGCCGGCGGCTGGGAATCGGCCGTTTGAGCCGGCGCAGGCGGTCGATGGCGAGGCGGTAGTAGTGGTCGTGGGAGCGGGGGTGGTCGGGTTCGTCGGGGAGGAGCCGGATGCGTTCGATTGTGGTGATGCCGGTTATCTTGGCGTAGCAGTTGACTGACCATTTTTCGGCGCCGAACGCGGCGGTCTGGTAGAAGGCGAGCCAGCGGTAGCGTTCGAGGTTTTCGGGCGCGGCGCGAAGGGGGATGCGGTACCAGTGTTCGGTTTCGAGGCAGCGCCAGTCTCTGGGTTGGGTGACGACCGCGACGAGGGCAGGGGTGGAGCGACGGGCCATGGCGGATTGTAGGGCATCGAGGCGCACCGGGTCAAGTCCGGTTTGCTTGACAGCGGTGAGGGGCTCTGAAGCACTGGCGCGAGGCCTATGCGATTGACCCCGACGACCCGACAGTCAGGGCCAGTTTTTCGCAGCTTCTGGGCCGAATGGGCCGGCAGGCGGACGCGCTGAAGGTTCTGAACGGCGGCGAGCCCTTGGACTGACCCGCAGCGGGCCCGGAGCGACACAGATAGGCGACTTCGGGCCTACCCCTTAAGCGTGGCAGCATGGGCTCGGGCGGCTGTCCCTGGCAAGTTACGGTTTTGCAATCTGTTATCCGCCTGACCCGGAGTGAAGTTCCGGCTTGCATTGTTGCGTGGTTTCAGGTAGTATTCGTGCTTGACTTCTGGCTGGGGTTGGCTAGTATCTGGTTGACTTCAACCTTACAAGTCGGAGATTGTTCTTTGACAATTTGGAGAAGAGGCAGGCTGATTTCATCTCAAGCTACTAAGAGCGCATGGTGGATGCCTTGGCAGTTGGAGGCGATGAAGGGCGTGGTAAGCTGCGATAAGCGTCGGACAGGTGCACACAACCTTTGACCCGGCGATACCCGAATGGGGCAACCCGTGCGGAGTCATGTCCGCACATTCCGGGATGAATCCATAGTTCCGGAAGGCGAACCCGGTGAAGTGAAACATCTCAGTAACCGGAGGAAGAGATAGAAAACTCCATTCCCTGAGTAGTGGCGAGCGAAAGGGGAGAAGCCTAAACCGATTCCGGTGTCAAGCCGACAGGCGTTGCCGGAACGGTGTTGCGGGACCGGCCTCGCTGACTGTCGTGAGGCGAGGGAGTCAAAAAGGCCGTCTGTTAGCCGAAGTCTTCTGGAAAGAAGTACCATAGAGGGTGATAGTCCCTTAGGCGAAAGCGGGCGGTCCTCCCGGCCGAGTTCCCAAGTACCGCGGGACACGAGAAACCCTGCGGGAATCCGGGAAGACCACTTCCTAAGGCTAAACACTACCAACTGACCGATAGTGAACCAGTACCGTGAGGGAACGGTGAAAAGAACCCCTGGCGGGGAGTGAAATAGAACCTGAAACCATGTGCTTACAATCAGTGGGAGCAGCTGCTGTTCTTTCCGCAAGGTTTGGGCAGCGCTGTGACCGCGTGCCTTTTGCATAATGACCCGGCGAGTGAATGTGTGCGGCAAGGCTAAGGCTCTTTGAGCCGTAACCGTAGCGAAAGCGAGTCCGAACAGGGCGATTCAGTCGTACGCATTCGACCCGAAACCCGTGTGATCTACCCATGGCCAGGTTGAACTTGAGGTAACACTCAAGGGAGGACCGAACCGGTGACCCTTGCAATAGTCTCGGATGAGCTGTGGGTTGGAGTGAAAGGCTAATCAAACTGGGTGATAGCTGGTTCTCCCCGAAATGCCTTTAGGGGCAGTCTGTGGCGTTCAGTTGCGGAGGTAGAGCACTGGATGGGCGCTTCCTCACAATGTGAGGGAAAACCCGACCAAACTCCGAATGCCGCAACTCTAGAGCCATGGAAAGAGGCTCTGAGCTCTAAGGTCCAGGGCCGAGAGGGGAATAACCCAGACCACCGGCTAAGGCCCCCAAGTGTATGCTAAGTGGAAAAAGAGGTGAGGTCACTCAGACAGCTGGGATGTTGGCTTAGAAGCAGCAATCATTTAAAGAGTGCGTAACAGCTCACCAGTCGAGTGGTCTTGCGCTGAAAATTCACCGGGGCTCAAGCATGCCGCCGAAGCCGTGGGCTTCCGCCGCAAGGCGGGAGCGGTAGGGGAGCGTTCTGTTGTAGGCAGAAGGCGTGCCGTGAGACACGCTGGACGAACCAGAAGTGATTATGCCGGGACGAGTAGCGTTAAAACAGGTGAAAAACCTGTTCGCCGAAAACCCAAGGTTTCCTGGGGAAGGTTAATCCGCCCAGGGTTAGTCGGTTCCTAAGCCGAGGCCGAAAGGCGTAGGCGATGGGAATCCGGTCAACATTCCGGAACCACCTTGGCGTCGTTACGAGCTAAGGGGGGACGCAGAAGGAATGGCCCGGCCCCGTGTTGGATCGGGGTCTAAGCTGTCGGGATGGGGCGCAGGCAAATCCGCGCCCGTAATTCCCGGCGGCGATGGGGACCTTGCCGCGAGGCAAGGGAACCGGGCCGGCCCTGCTGCCGAGAAAAGCCCCTATGTCAGACGTCAGGGTGACCGTACCGTAAACCGACACTGGTGGGTGAGGAGAGTATCCAAAGGCGCTCGGGTGATCTCTCGTTAAGGAACTCGGCAATCTAACCCCGTAACTTCGGGAGAAGGGGTCCCGCCGCAAGGCGGGCGCAGTGAAGTGGCTCTACCGACTGTTTAACAAAAACACAGGTCTCTGCTAAGCCGTGAAGGCGACGTATAGGGACTGACACCTGCCCGGTGCCGGAAGGTTAAGGAAGGGGGTCAGCTGCCGCAAGGCGGCGAAGCTCTCGACCGAAGCCCCGGTAAACGGCGGCCGTAACTCTAACGGTCCTAAGGTAGCGAAATTCCTTGTCGGGTAAGTTCCGACCTGCACGAATGGTGTAACGAGTGGAGCGCTGTCTTGACGAGAAGCCCGGCGAAACTGTAGTGGCGGTGAAGATGCCGCCTGCCCGCGATTGGACAAAAAGACCCCGTGAACCTTTACTATACCTTGTCATTGGATTTTGGCTGGGCATGTGTAGCATAGGTGGGAGGCTGTGAGGCCGGGCCGCCAGGTCCGGCGGAGCCATCAGTGAAATACCACCCTTGTTCAGTTGGAGTTCTAACACTGTGCTCTGAAGCGAGCCGGTGGACAGTGGCAGGCGGGTAGTTTGACTGGGGCGGTCGCCTCCCAAACGGTAACGGAGGCGTTCAAAGGTCGGCTCAGCA
>Ga0101944_10007280_pt1 | contig 11172 bp, 6 predicted proteins | sample DewCreD2012metaG_FD_75245 | JGI IMG/M metagenome (GOLD analysis project Ga0101944, IMG submission 75245) | Hot spring sediment bacterial and archeal communities from British Columbia, Canada, to study Microbial Dark Matter (Phase II) - Dewar... ... | reverse complement strand
CGTTGGCCAGGCCGTGGGGGTGGAGGCAAAGCACGTCGTCGCGGCTGGTGTTGGTGCCGAGCGCGTCGACCAGGATGTAGAGCAGGGCCTCGGGCTTCTCGCCGACCAATTGGATGCCCTGGTGGTGGCAGCGCATCTCGATGGCGCCGCGCAGGTAGCCGATGTCGCCCTCGGTGCTGGCGAGCTGGACGAAGTACGAATCGTCCGGGCGCCAGGTGACGCCGACGTTGGTGTTGACCGTGGTGTCGCCCGGATTGATGACGGCGCCGATGGGGGTGACGCGGCTGGCAACGGCCCCGGCGGCTGGACGGCCGAAAACAGTTACGACGTTAATTACGTCACCGCTGCGACACCGTGGGGCCCCGTGATCTCGGAGCGAATGCGCGTCATACCGCACGCCGCCGCGTCGAACTGCTTCCAGGACAACGAGGGGAAATGGTGGCGCATCTGCTTCGGCTCCGACGCGACAGGTCCGTGGAACGACATGCTCGGCTTCCTGCCCCTGCGAGTGGAGCAGGCCGGCGCGGAACTGATCGTGGATGTCGAAGACCCCAAGAATCTCGACGACCGCCGGTTGAAGATCATCGGCGATGGCCAGATTGCCGAAGTCAAAACCGTGTTGCAGACCCTGCCATGAATCCCTCGCGCGCCCGCGGTGTTCATTGCTTCGATCCCGAATTCGACCTCGTGCGGATGCATGTCGAACGGGTCGCTGACGGCGAAACAGCCATCATCCGCACTATCCGGATTCCGGACCTGCTGGTGAGCAATGCCCAGGGCCAGGATTTTTGCATGAGTCAGAACAAGTTCGACGCGAACTTGCAGCACATTCCTCTGCGGCGCGCCGGGCGCGATGATTCGGGCGCGGTGATTTCGCTTGCGCCGCAGATTATGCAAGCTCAAAACGGGGCGGAGGCGTTATGATGCCGCCCGGGCAAACAACTCAAATACCAATCAAAAGGAGATCAACGACATGTGTGGCAAAGCAATCCTCAAGACGGCCATAATGGCTATGGCCCTGCTGCCGGCATGGCTGACCGCCGGCGATTCCGCCGCCCAGGAAACGGGCCAGGCTCGCCTTCTCCAACCCGCCCTCGACGAGCCGCTCCGCGATCCCTCCATCTGTCGCGGCCCCGATGGCGTCTATTACCTGACGGGAACCAGCGCCTCGACGCGGCCGGACGGCGCCCTCGATTTCGACAACAACGCCGGCATCCGGCTCTGGAAATCCGCCGACCTCCAGAAGTGGGACGACTTGGGATTTGTCTTTGCGATTACCAAGGAAGGCGGGCTGGGATATAACTTGTTCGGCTTCCTGCGCAATCACCACGCGCGGCCCGACGTTCCCGACGCGCCGCGCGACCTGCGCGGCATGACTTCGCCCGAAATCCACTATCTCAAGGACACGTTCTGGATCACCTTTTCCCAGAACGGATACGGAACCGGCCTGCTCAAGAGCAAAACCGGCAAGGCCGAAGGCCCCTACGATTTCCACGCCGTCATCACCTCGCAAGGCGACGATCCCTCGCTCTTTCAGGACAAGGACGGCAAGGTGTATTGGCTGTGGAGTCCGGCCTGGATCGCGGAAATGAAGGAGGACCTCAGCGGTCTGGCCGGCGCGCCGCGCCTGCTCACCTGCGTTCCCAACAGCAAGATGGGAGACGACGTCTTGCTGGGTGACCGCGGCCCCTTCCTGTTCTTCGCCGATGGCGCCTACTATCTGACAATGGCCGACGCGCGCGAACGCCTCGGCATCAACACCAACGACACGATGGTGGGGCGCTCGGCGACGCTCTTCGGCCCTTACAGCAAGCGCGAGATCATGGTCCCGCATGGCGGCCAGACCACCGTCTTTCAGGCGCCGGACGGCTCGTGGCTCGCGACGTTCTCCGGCCAGGACCGCTACGCCGCGTTCCGCGACCGCGCCGGATTCGTCCCGCTGGACTGGGTGGGGAACCATAATCTCAAAGGCCACAACGAACACATCTCGGCGAGCAATGACGATCTACCGCGCTGGCGCAAGAGCGTCTGGACCACGCGCGGGCCGTGGCATCGCATGCGCCCGCTGCTGGACAAACCGGACATGCGCATCCGGGACATGAACATGATCCAGGCGCCCGATGGCTTTTTCTACTTCACCGGCTCGGTCCATGGCGAACCCTACAAGGCCCGCCTCGTGATCTATCGCTCCAGGGACCTGAAGAACTGGGAGGAGATCGAGGTCTATCACTTTGACAAGGTCGCGCAGGTGTCGCCCGAACGCCGCGCCTACCGCAGCGACAAGCGCGGCGACTGGGGCAATCACTTCATGGACTGCGAGATTCATTACATCAAAGGCCACAAAACGTTCTTCATCTATGCGGGGATGTATAACGTCAACTCACTTCCCGGCGACAAAGGCAATGGCCACGCCATGCTGTTGCGCAGCACGACCGGCAAGGCCGAAGGCCCTTATGAATACTGGGCGCCCGGCCCCAGCCAGTGCTCCTTCTTCGAAGATGACGACGGGACCGACTATGCGAGCATGGGAGGATCGGCGCTTTACAAGATGAATCCCGACCTCAAGGGATGGACAACCATCAATCGCTTCACCACGCCTCCCGGCGGCGGAGGCTTGTGCGAAGACGCCGGCGGCGACGTGATCCGCATCCACGGCCTGTGGGTGTATTTCACCACCGGCATCAGCAGCGGCCATTGGTGCAACAACCCCTCCGGCAGCACCTCGCTGCTCTCCTATGATTTCCACTACTACACCGCCGAAAAACCCGAAGGACCCTGGACCCTCGGCGCGACGCCCGGCATCCCCTTCGGCGGACACGGCGGCGTGTTTCAGGGACTCGATGGCCATTACTACGGCGTCTTCTGGGGCGACGACTGCTTCGCCCCCTGGCGCTGCAAGCCCGGCCTGGTCCGCCTGACGACCGAAATGAAAAACGGACAACTCCACATTGACGTGGACGAAAACTGGACGCCGGACGACTTCAAACCCGGCAAGGGCGAACAGCTTCGCCATTAGATGGGGGACGACAATGAATAATCTTCTGAACAAAGCGATTGCCAGCTGGCGCCCGAACACCGCGGACGGCGCCGCGTCTGGCGTTGAAGGGAGCTGCGGGCTGCTTGGCGAAGCGGGATGGCCTTGCCTGCGCGGCAAGCAGATGACGCTCTTTGTGCGGGCATGCGCGCGCGATGGCGCGTGGAGTGGAACGCTGCTTGCGCGGGCGGACGAAGCGCCGCATGCGCGGCTCCTTTACTGTGCGCCGATCAATCCCAGGCACATCGGCAGCCGCGAACGCGCGCGCATGAGCGACGACACGGCCATCGAATATCTGTGGCAAACCGACCCGCTCAAGAAGCGCGTCGTGCCCGAGTATTTCTCCGACAATTCCCCGTTCGACTGGCAGGTCAGTCGCAAGCATCCCGACTGCCTCGAAGGCCTGATGCGACTGGCGGCGCCGGTGGACCTGATTGGCCGCGAGGGATGGCGCGACATTGTCATCCGGTTCAACCACGCCACGCTGTCGATGTTCGTGGATGGCGCGTTGGTGGATGAGGAATGGCCGCACGGTGAATTGCGCGGATTTGACGGGCCGTTTGTCATCGGCGGTGAAATGAAAGGGGGGGCGCCGTCCCAGGACTTCAGCGGACAGATCGGGCTGGTCGCAATCTGGGATCGCGCGCTCAGTGACGAGGAGATCGCGTTCCTCAGCGGTGGAACCGAAAAGGCGCGCCGCCGCCGGCGTGAGATTGAAGGCCCGCCGCCGGCGTCGCTCCAATACTGGCGTCCGCCGGGCTACAATCAGTTTGTGGGCGACTGCATGCCGTTCTATCATGAGGGCGTTCTACACTTCTTCTATCTCAAGGATCGCCGGCACCATCAAAGCAAGTGGGGATGCGGCGCGCATGCCTTTGGACACGCCAGCACGCGCGATCTGGTTCATTGGACGCATCATCCCGACGCTCTGACGATTGATCACCAGAACGAGCTGTCACTGGGCACGGGGAACTGCTACTTCCATAATGGCGTCTTCTATCTGTACTGGATCGCGCACAACCGCCGCCTGCCATTCACTGACGCTGCTGCTCATCAGGATGACATCTTCGTCGCCACCAGCAGCGACGGTGTGCGATTTACCAAGCAATCCGAGCCTTGGGTGAGGTTGAATTACCGCACGGGCGGCGACATCAATCCTTTCGTCTTGCATGATGCGGCGTCCGGCCGGCACGTGATGGTCATCGGCGGCGATGAAAAGCATCTCGACGGGATCGAGCGCTTCGAGTCTCAGGACCTGAAGACTTGGCGGCCGTCGCAGGCGCTGGGCTCCGTGGGCAAGCTGGGAGTTTGCCCGAGCTACCTGGAGTGGAATGGGTGGCGCTATATTGCGTCATGGCGCCGGACACCGCTGACGTATTGGATGAGCGATGCCCCGCTGAACGAGGACCGGTTTTGTCCTGGGCCCGAAGGGCTGGCCGATACGGTCGCCGTTCCAATGATCGCCCCCTTCAGCGACAACCGAGCGCTGCTTGTGGGCTTTCGCTGCTACCAGAACGGCTATGCCTCGCAAGCGGTGTTTCGGGAACTGGCGCAGCAGCCCGATGGAACGCTGCGGGTCAAATGGGTTGAGGAGATGATTCCGCCCTCTGGTCCGCCTCTGGCTTTGCCCGTCGCAACGCTCCATGGGCGCGTTAGTCGGCACGGGGATAGCGTCCAGGTCACAGCAGTGGATGGCTGCGCGGCGGCGGCGATTGAAGACCTGCCGCGGGATTGCCGTGTCACGATGCGCGTCATTCCCGGCCGCGGCTCTTCGGCTTTCGGCCTTCGTCTTCGCGCCGACAAGACGAGCGCGTCAGGCTATGAACTGCGCTTTGTTCCTGAACGGCATTCGCTCGAGATGCGCAGCGCCCCCGGCGCCGAACCTCGAAAATCGGGCACATTCAATGGAGAGCCTGAAGTTATTGATCGACTGGATCAGCCATTCAACCTGGACCTCATTATCAAGGAAGACTTCTTCGACCTGAACCTTGATGACCGCGTGACGAAGATTCATCCGCTGCTGTGCGATGGGACTGCGCTGTGTCTTTTCGTCGAGCGAGGCGAAGTCACGTTTGAGATCGTAGCGATTCGCCCGCTGACTGGAGAGACGAAATGAAAGACTTGCATTGGAGCATCAGCCCCTCGCGTCCGGATGAGTTTGACTATGTGTCGGACATGCGCAAGACGCTGACGCTGCTATCTGAGCGATGCGCGTCGGCTTCTTCACCGACTCCTTCGTCTCTGATTCGCAGCCGTTACAGAATTCTGCCACGAATGCGGATGACGTTTGGATGGGGCCAACTGCCGCAGGATGCCGCAGCCATCGGCGCGGCGGAAATTGCGAGGCTCCGAGCAAATGGTGGGTGGATTTATGATGTTCGGACGTCGTGCGTCCCCACGGGCGAGAATGCGGTCCTGCAATATGAAACGGATGATTCGCCGCTGCGCGCGCTGCGCGGTGAATGGTCGTACTCGGCCACGTATGACACGCCCGATGCGTTCAAAGATTACCACGCTCAGGGACAGATCACTTCCGGCGGCGATATCCGATTGCGCCTGCGTGGCGGCCTGGAGTTTTCGGCTGGACGTGTTGAGCCAGGGGCGCCGCTCGTGGCTTACTGGACACTGCTGGACACCCTGCGCGTCTCCGCCGATGCGGGCGCGGGCGCCGGTGTGGTGGCCCTTCTCGAACACCTCGAATGCCTGAAGCCCGCCTGCCGCGTCGTTCACTTCGATGAATGGCTCTGTGAGCTTGGGCCTGCGCCGATGCGTTTGGAGGGTTACTGTCTCAGCGGCGTGGGCGTCGAGCCGCAATACTGGTGGTTCGATGATTCCGACCGGGCCATTTTCATTGGCACGACCAACTACCTGTATATCCTTGAAGAATGGGGGCGTGAAGAAGGCCGGGCCTTGGCCAGCGTGGAAACTCGCAATGAGAAGCCCGCGCCGAGCGCAGCCGCCCCGCGCCCGGTGGTCCATCCTCAAACATCCCGCCCTGGTTCCACCCGCGGCAAGCCCAATATACTCTTCATCAACACCGACCAGCAGACATGGGACGCCATCAGCGCGCTCGGCAACCGCTTCGTGCGGACTCCCGCCCTTGACCGCCTGATGGCCAACGGAATCCGCTTTGCGCGCTCGTATTGCACGGACCCGGTGTGTTGCCCGGCGCGGTCGAGCTGGGCCAGCGGACTCTACACATCAGAGACCGGTTGCCTCTACAATGGCGGCCGCATGCATGAGGATGTTCTGGACGTGGGCCAGATGCTGCGCGGCGCAGGCGGCGCGGAAGCAAAAGACGGCGGCTATCTTGCGTTGCATGCGGGCAAGTGGCACGTTGACGGACGCGACCCGCGCGGCAGTTTCGAGACGCTCTACTACGGCCGCAGCCACATCGGCGCGTGCGCCGGGGAACTGTACGATCCGATCACGGTGCGCGCGGCGATGGATTTTCTGGACGGCCACGATGGCCGCCGGCCTTTCTATCTGCAGATCGGAATCATCAATCCACATGACATTTGCGAATTCGAACACAGTCACGAACACAATCGAATCCCCGATCCGGTCGATGCGGGTCTGGTCGCGCCCGATGAACTGCCGCCGCTGCCGCCGAACCTCCATGTGAACTTCAAGGAACTGGCGCTGCAGGAGGCGTTCCACCGCGCCGGCAAGGACAGCCTCGTTCATGGCTCCATCCGCGAGGGCACGCGCCACTGGACGGACAATCATTGGCGTTGGCTGGCGTGGAACCTGTATCGTTGCGTCGAGCGCGCCGATCAGGACATCGGACTGGTTTTGAACGCCCTTGAAGCGTCGCCGTATCGCGACAGCACACTGATTCTTTTTTCAGTGGACCACGGCGAAGCGGCCGGGCGCCACAACCTCTTCCAGAAGTTCTCGCTCTATGAAGAGGCCATCCGCACGCCTCTGGTCGCCTCCGAATTCGGGGAAAGTTTCGGCATATCCAAGGGCGCCGTGGATGAAGAGCATATGATTTCAGGCGTGGACCTGCTGCCAACGATCCTCGACTATGCGGATGTGGCCGTGCCGTCGGGCGCGAGGCTGCAAGGTCGGAGCCTCCGGCCGTTGATCGAAGGCCGGGCCGTCCGCGATTGGCCGCGGTACGCGTATGTGGAAAGCAATGTCTGGGGCCGCGCCCTGGTGACGCGCCGCATCAAGTACATCATGGAGTTTCGTCCGCACGGCGATGAAGCGGCCTGCGGCGCCGGCGCCTATGTCCCGCCGCGAACCGCCACGCACGAAATCGGACGCGAACTGCTGTTTGATCTGGAAAACGATCCCTGGGAGACTATCGATATCTCCTGCGCGCATCCCGACCAGATCGAGCAAATGCGGGCGCTGTTGCGTTCCCATGAACAGCGGCTGGCCTCACGACCGGTCGAAGAGAGGTCGCGGGGCGTGATGGACCAGTGGCGGCGCGCGTTGTTAGCACGAGCACACGCCTGAGGACTTCGGGCATATGGTCGAAATCGGAACGCCAGACTTTGCGAGAGGATGGACATCCAATGAATCCGGGAACAGCTCTGCTTTGCCTTGAAAACCCCCAAGCGCGTCTGATTATACGCAATGACGGCTCGGGCGAATTCATTGAAGGCGCGAGCGGCGCGCGGCTGAAGTTCGGCGCCGTGGGCCTGCAGGAGGAAGGGCCGGTCGAAAACGGGTTGTGCTGGCATCGCTCGGACCGGCTCATCGGCGAGCAATACGCCTGCCGTTTCCGGGGCGAGGCGCTGGGGCCGGATCGCGCCCGTTTCGTCATCCTCGGCGAGCGCGGAGAGGAGCGCGGCGCGTTTGTCTGCCGCTGCGCGCTGTTGGCCAGAGCGGACGCTTGAGGACTTCGAGCATGCAACCGAAGTCCGCGCGCTCAATGTCGCAAACGGATTGACATCACACGCCGTGAAAGAAGGGAAGTCAGCAGACATGCGAACGGACGGGATGTGGATGCGGGTCTTTGCGTTTTCCATTTTCCTGACGCCGGTTGCGGCGGCGGACGCCGGCAGGACACTTGATGAATGGCTGCGAGTTTATGAACCGATGTTCTTGGCGCGTTCGGCGGAATGGCGGAAGGTCGTCTCGGATCCCGGGAAATTCGAAGCGTTCTATGAAGGCGCAAATGAGGTGGATCGGCTGCAACACCGGTTGATGCTCCGGATTCTCAGTTATCGCACGCCGTGGTTCAAAGCCTGCGATGAGCCGTGGACGGGCGTGGAGAAGCGCGAGGCGTTGATCCAGGAATACCGCCAATGGTTCCAGAACAAGGGCTGGGACATGATGCGACGCTGGCGCAAAGGGGAACTGACGCCTGCCGAGACGCAGTTCATCCCCGTATTGAAGATCGGCTATCTCTACCGTGGATACGTGGAATTGAAATCCGGTTTTGGCCGGGGAAAGGCGCTCCCGCAGCTCTCCGCCGATGAAAGCGCCTGTGTCGCATACGTGGACGGCATGATGGACCGCTTTGAGGCGACTCAGCGCAAAGCGCTCGAGCGGCGCCCGCTGACGGAGGACGACCTCGACGTGTTTCGCGCCGTCGCAGCGCTGGACCGGATGCGCAATGGCGCGTTTGGATCGCCGTTTCCTGATCTGGGATTGCGCCGGGAACAGCCCCTGGCGCCCGGAACGAGGAACGCCGAATGGTTCTTCCCCAAACTTGACGCGACCTTCGCCAGCCCCGCCTACACCGACAACTACCCCCGCCACCCCTTCGACCTCTTCTTCCCCGAATCGGTCGTGTGGGCGCTCAAGGGCCTGGCCGACTTTGCGCTGGATGAAGCCGGACGCCTGGCGCCCAAGCCAGAAGCCGTCGCAGAGATGAAGCGCAGCCCGGATTTTTTCCGCCTCTCGAACTTTCGCGGCAGGAAAATCGTCCTACTCATCAACAGTTCCATGCTGAACGACCATGACGATCACGGACGGCACATGCACTGGAGAATCATCGAGCAACTGTATGGCGAACAGGTCGAAGTGATTTATGTCCACACCCCCCATGGCCGCGGCGAACAGTGGTTCCCCTCCCAAAGCCCCTTTGGTCCCCCCATGGACTACAGCCGTATTGGCGCCGCCGGAAAAGAGTTCCTTGGCAGTTGCCCGCCCACGAGAGAGGAGCTGGCCCGCGACGTGAAGTTGTCGTTGATGCTGTATCCACATCTGTCGCACACGTATTCGTATGGTCTGCCCAACGCCGTTACCTGGTATGGCTTAGACGGCGGCAACATGTCCGACTACAATCTGGTCCTGATCGACATTGACGGCACGGTGGTGTTCAATCAGCGGCCTCCTTTCCCGTATGTGCACCGGACAACGGGCATCCTTCGCAATCGTTTCTGCGTGCCGCTCGTGGAGCAGGAAATCCGCCGCATGATCGCGAATGGGGGCCGGGGCGTGACCGGCGCTCAAGCGCGACTGACCATCAAAGACCTGAAGTCCTGGAAGTGTCCCGAAGGGGCGCGCCAGATCACGTCGCCGATGGCTGGGGAAAAGACGACCTATCGCTTCGAGGGCTATGATCCGGCCATGCGTCTTATCTCGGTCAGTGAGCAGGGGCGGGATGGTTTTGGGACGCCACGGCAGTTGCGGGTCAACCTCGACAAGTCCGTCGAATACTACACTGTATTCCACATAAACAACCGCGAGATCGAGGTCACGCAACTCAAACCCGGCGATCTGGTCCACCTCGCCACGTATCAATATCCCGGACAACCGCAGATTTATGCCTCGCTGGTCGGTATGAACCATTGCTATTCCCGGGGCGGCAATCCAAAGGCGCCACTGGCGGCGGGCTATTATGATTCGTATTGGGTTGCGGGAACCGTTCAGGGCGTGGATGCGGTTCGGCGCCTTGTCAAAATCACGCGGCGCGCGCCCGAGCCGGAGAAAATGCACGGATTGCGCTACATTCGGCAAGCCGGCGCCAATGCGCGACTCTTTGGGGTCGGACTCCGCAACTATCAGTTGCTGCAGGCATCCCTGAAAGAATATGCGGACACCCCGGAGACGGTCGTCCGGGTCGTTCCCGGAGCGGTGATTTTCCGCAACGGGGAACACCTGGGGGCCAGCCTGGCCGCCGATGGTGCTTGCGATGTGGTGCCAGTGACCATCGTTGAGCTTCGCGGCAGTGTATAGCGGCTGATCGCCGGAGATGTCGATCCGCAAGCGGCCACCGTCGAGGGAGATGACGTGATCGGTCCAGATGTTGTTGTAGCAAGAGTTGCGTCCTACGCAGAAGAGGCGGCCATCAGGGCTAGTCGATCTGAACCAGAACGCTACGGTGTAGTCGGTGGCAGGGATGCGGATTTCGTGCTTCACCGGGAGCAGGGCGAAGTCGAATGGCCTGGTGACCGTGAATGTGACGGCTCCGCCGAGTTTGCCCTGCGACCAGCGGGTTGCGCCGGTGAGTGTGCCGGTTATGCCGGCGCCGACGGTGCTGCGAGCGCGGATGCCATTGCCCTCGTCGAAGGTGAAGTGTGCGATCAGGCCATTTCGGCGGGGGCCGTCATTCGGCCGTGCCTGGAGGTCGGCGGTGTCGGGCTGCACGGGGGCGTCTGCCGGGTAGAGGAATTGCCGCTGGATGTGGTGGCGGTCGACGTCCGTCGTGCGGGCCGCGGCCTCGAGGCCGCGGCGCGCGACGCGCGCTACGCGGCGCTGGCCGCGTCCGCGCTTGCGCGCCGCGCCGTGCTCGTGCTGACCGCGCACCACCGCGACGACCGCATCGAGACCTTCCTGATCCAGTGGCTGCGCGGCGCCGGCCCGGACGGGCTGGCCGCGATGCCGGCCGCCCGGCCGTTTGCCGACGGCGCGCTGACGCTGGTGCGCCCGCTGCTCGACGTCGGCCGCGCCGAGATCGATGCCTACGTCGCCGAGCACGCGCTGACGTTCGTCGAGGACCCGAGCAACAGCGACACGGCCCTGCTGCGCAACGCGCTGCGGACCCGGGTGCTGCCGGAACTGGAGGCTGCACGGCCCGGCTTCGCGTCGGCGGCCGCGCGCAGCATCGACCTCGTGGCCGATGCCGCGCTGGCGCTGCGCGCGCTGGCGGCCGATGACCTGGCGGCGTGCAGCGCCGGCGTGGCGGCCGGCGCGCTGCGCCTCGACCGCTTTGCGTTCCTCGCGCCGGCCCGCCA
>Ga0101944_10007279_pt1 | contig 11175 bp, 8 predicted proteins | sample DewCreD2012metaG_FD_75245 | JGI IMG/M metagenome (GOLD analysis project Ga0101944, IMG submission 75245) | Hot spring sediment bacterial and archeal communities from British Columbia, Canada, to study Microbial Dark Matter (Phase II) - Dewar... ... | reverse complement strand
GCCTCGACCTGCTGCGGACCCATCGCGAAGCTGATCGTGAAACTGAACCGGTTGCCACTCAGCCACCCGTTGCCGATCGTCGCGGTGCCCATCGGACTGGTGACGGTGCCCGTGAGGGTGCCGTCGGGTGCCATGGACAGATCCGCGGTGACCTGCTGGCTGCCCTGCGGGGTATCGACGGTGAGCGACCATCGCCCGCTCAGGTTGCTGGCCGGCGACTCAGCGGGCCGCGCCGACTCGCGCACCTCAAATCGGCGCCCGTCCACAAAAACCAGCTTCACCCTGGTCTTTTCGTCGAACAGATCGCCATCGGCCACCACCAGATTGGCGATCTTGCCGGCTTCAATCGAGCCGAGCCGGTCTGCCACTCCCAAAATCTCTGCGGCGTTCAGGGTCAGGGCGCGGAGGGCGGCTTCGCGGGGTAATCCGGCCGCGATGGCCCTGGCCACGTTCTTCAGCAGGTCCCTCGGGTTGGAGATCCCGTCGGAATAAAACGCGAACTTCACACCCGCACGATGCAGCGCCGCGGGCGTGGACGGTGCGCGGTCGCGGAAGCGCAGCGACCGCAGCGATTCCGGAGCTTCAGGGTCGGCTTCGCGGTCGCGTTCCGGCCAGCGCAGACTCACCAGCACGGGCACCTTTGCTTCAGCCAGCGCGCCGGCAACTTCATAGCCCTGCTGCGCGCCGTACAGGACATACTTCCGCAGGCCGATCTGCCGGGCGATATGGATGGCGCGGTGAATCTCCACAGCCGTATTGGCGGGCAGAAATACGGGCCGACCGGCGGCCAGTGCTTCATACACCACGCGTTCGGTGCGGTCATAGCCGGGCCGCTCCATCCCGCGCGGATTCCGCTCATAGATGGCGCTGGCCTGCCCGTAGTGCTCGGCATCCAGGAACACCTGCTTGATGTACGCCAGCGTGCCCATCAGCGAGCCGGGGAACTCCCGGAATCCGCCCGCGGAGCGGAACGTCAGGTGCAGCGTGGCCGGAGCCTTCACCACCATCTCGCTGGCGCGCGCACCCGCCGTGTTGACTACCGCACCCTGCCCGGGAAAGATGCCGCGCTGGGGCGTGCTCAGCACCGTGGTGAACCCGGCGTTGCGCCAGGACTCGAACCGGCGGTCTTCCGCGTTCAACTCGTCGGCGGCCACCTCCCACGGCGTCGACGCCGGACGATCCTCCGGGCCCTGCGCCAGCCGCTGCTGGGCCTGCTGAGCAGGCGGGCCGGCTGGCTGCTGGCCGGGACGCTGGGGCTGCCCGGTCGGCAGGCCGAGGTCGGTGAGCGCATCGATCAGGCCCGGGTACACCACTAGGCCTTTGCCGTCGATGACCCAGGCCTCCGGCGGTATCGCCACGTCCGTGCCGACTGCCGCAATCAGCCCGTTGGCGATCACTACCGTGCCGTTTTCGATGACCGGGCCGCTGCCGGTGACAATGCGCGCTCCGCGCACCGCAAAATACGGCGGCGGATTCTGCGGCACCGCCGTGGTCGCGACAAACATCACCACGAGTGACGCTGCAGCCGCCAGCAGCAGAAATCTGCGCACAGTTCGACGTGGCATCCCGCACCTCGTACAACGAAGTTTTCGCTGCTTCCCGCCCGCCTGCGGCACGCGCGAGGACGTCAGAAAAACGCACACGAGTGGCCGCAAGCTGTCAGCTTAGAAAGAACGCGCGATGCTAGCGACAGGTTTCCACAGAGTCAAGACCGCAACCCGATGCTGCTGGATGCGGCAAACCCGGCAGAGGCGCAGGCGCTGAACGCTGATTGCGTCGCCGCAGGAAGGCCAGATGCGGTCCGCGCCCGTGGCCGCTGCTGATTTTGGATGGATCGCCGAATCCAGCACGTCCTTCGGTACCTCCAGCAAAATTGTCACCGGCGCTGGCGCCTGCGTGATCTGGCCAGTTCCGTCAACCTTTCACCCACGCGATTCTCCCATCTTTTCCACTCGGAAACAGGCCTTCCCCTCCGGGAATACATAAAGCGTCTTCGGCTGGACAAAGCAAAGCAGTTGCTCGCAACCACATTCCTGCGCGTCAAGGAGATTTCGAATCAAGTGGGGTACGGCAGCTAGAGCCAGTTCGCAAGGGACTTCAAGCAAGCCTACGGCGTTACGGCGCGACAGTTCCGGCACAGAGCTGGTGCAGGACACGATCCGAGATAACAGCCGCAGCCAAAGCAGAAAAAGGCAAAAATAGTAAGATCTTTCAACTCTTTGGTGTTGCCTGCGCGGCATACTTCGCGCACACAGTATGTATCCACATCTCCCAAAAGGAGGCGAGAAGATGGAGCGCGGTGCCATGTTCCTCCAGCTTGTAGGAACAAGCCTTTTGCTTCCAGTTTTGCTGGTGCTCAGCACAACGGCTCAGGCGCAGTGCCAAAATCAACTGTGCGCCTAGAACGGAGAAGATTGCTGGCAGTGTGGCGCGGGCAGGGGATTCGGGTGTCGGGTCGATAGCTGTCGCAGTTGTACGCATACGAGCTGTGGTGAGGAAGTGTTGCTGGAGAGCGGTGTTTCAGTATCGTTGTCGCCTGGTGAAGTCTTCATGTCCAACTCTCGCCAGCTTGGGGATTGCAGGCATCTCTCCGAGGTTCCACTCAGACGACCAGTTTTGGCAGCGTTTCCTAACAGCGCGACGCCGCAGCCTACTCAGACCATTTTCGCACTGAGGTCGCACAAGGGTGCGCCTGCGGTTCTTATCTCCGCCACCCACACCAGCTCCGACCTGCTGGCCGGCGCTCGACTGAAGAATGTGGGAGAGAAAACCATCGTCGCCTACCGTATAGGTTGGGAAATTCACATCCCCGACCAGAAAAAACCAGAGACGACTTTAGGCGAATGGATGAATGTCCCGCCCGGAATCCCTCCCGGCGAGATCGCACAGGTTCCGCCGCAGGCTGTTTCCGTCGAACTCGCCCGCCGCGGCGCAACACGAATTGCCTTCTTCGTAGGGGAAGTCAAGTTCAGCGATGGAACAACCTGGCGACATTCAAAGAACGATACCGACCGGCCAACGGATTAGAAACGAATATCTGAAAACATGTCGACTCCGTTTGTTGGCCTACGAAAAGTATCATCCGTCTCGAGCGGACAGGAATCAGGTGCGGTCACTTCCGGCCGGCACGCAGTGTGGAAAACCACCGTCTAGTTGCGCAGCGGCTTGCCGGTTTTCAGCGTATGCGCGATGCGTTCCTGCGTCTTGCGTTCGCCGCAGAGCGAAACAAAGGCTTCGCGCTCCAAATCCAGAATGTACTGCTCGCTCACAAACTGCGGCGCGCTGAGCGGCCCGCCGGCCAGCACGTGGGCCAGTTTGCGCGCCACGTGCGCATCGTATTCGCTGATGTACTCCCCGCGGAGCAGCATGTGAATGGCCAGCTTCGCCGCCGCCAGGAACGATTCGCCAAGCACGCGCACCGCAGTCGGCGCCGGCGGCCGGTAGCCGGCGCGCACCAAGGCGAGCGCGGTTTGCTTGGCATCGGCAATCAGCCGGTCCGTATTCATGGAAATCAGGTCCGCCTCGCGCAGATACCCCAGCGCGCGCGCCTCTTCCGCACTGGTGGACACCTTGGCCATCGCGATGTTTTCAAACACCGCTTTCAGCGCGTGGTAGAGGTCAAGGTCGGAATCCGGCGGACCCGGCGGCCCGCTCAGCGAGATGCCGGCCCCGGCCGAACGCGCCTTTTCGTTGGCGCGGACGAGCATTTCCTTTGTGCCGCCGCCGGCCGGAATCAGTCCTACGCCGGTTTCGACCAGCCCGATGTACGCCTCTGCAGCAGCGTGCGCGCGGGCGCCGTGCAACGTGATTTCGCAGCCACCGCCGAGCGCCATCCCTTGCGGGGCCACCACCACCGGCCGCGGAGAATATTTGATGGCCTGATTGACATTCTGAAACTGCCGAACCGCGTAATCGATTTCGTCCCACTCCCCTTCCTGGGCGGAAAGCAACAGCAGCATCAGGTTGGCGCCCACGCAGAAGTTCTGGGCCTGATTGCCCACGACCATGGCCTCAAACTCCGACTGCAACCGCGTCAGCCCCTTGTGCAGCATGGCCACCGTGTCGGCGCCGATGGCGTTCATCTTGGAGTGGAACTCGCAGCAAAGCACGCCGTCGCCCAGGTCGATCAGGCTGGCGCCTGCGTTCCGTTCGATCTCCTTCGTGCGGTCTTTCAGCGCCTTCAGGATGAGGATGCCTTCCGGCTCGGGCACCGGCTGGTGCTCGCCCGAGCTGAGATCGAAATATTTCGTCGTGCCGTGCAGGGATTCGTAGAACGATTTTTTGCCGGAGGCGAGCAGCCGGGTCACCAGCGGCGGCAGGGTTTCGCCTTCCTGCTCCAGGCGCCGCGCCATCGCTTCCACGCCGACGGCATCCCACAGCTCGAACGGGCCGAGCTCCCAGGCAAACCCCCAGCGCATGGCGCGGTCCACATCCACGATGCGGTCGGCGATTTCCGGAATGCGCCGCGCCGCATACAGACACATGCGCGAGACCGCGCCCCACAGAAACTGTGCCGCCTTGTCCCCGGCGGCCAGCAGCATCCGCAGCCGTTCCCGGGTGTCCTCGATCGTTTTGCCGGTTTCGAGGGAAGCGAACCGCACCTTCTGCCGCGGACGATATTCCATTGTCCGCCAGTCGAGCGCGAGGATTTCGCTTTCCCCGTTTTTCTTCACTCGCTGGTAGAAGCCGCGTCCGGTTTTCTCGCCCAGCCAGCCACGCTGAACCATGGCTTCGACCAGCGTCGGCACACGGAAGATCTCGCGCGATTCATCTTCCGGCACGTGCTCATACAGATTCCGCACCACGTGCACCAGCACGTCGAGCCCGACGATGTCGGCGGTACGAAATGTGGCCGACTTCGGCCAGCCCACCGCCGGCCCGGTGCAGGCGTCCACTTCTTCCACGCTCATCTCCAGCTCCTGCATCAGCCGGAGCACGTTCAGCATCGAGTAGGTTCCGATCCGGTTGGCGATGAAGTTCGGCGTGTCTTTGGCCACCACCACGCCCTTGCCCAGTCGCCGGTCGCAGACCTGCTCGAGGGCCGCCAGCACCGCCGGTTCCGTTTTCGGTCCCGGAATCAGCTCGACCAGTTTCAGGTACCGCGGAGGGTTGAAAAAGTGCGTCCCGGCAAAATGTCGCTGGAACTCTTCGGATCGCCCTTCTGCAATCTGTCGGATAGGCAGCCCGGAGGTGTTCGTGCTGACGATCGTGCCCGGCCGCCGGTGCTGCTCCACCCGCTCGAGCAGCCCGCGTTTGATGTCCAGATTTTCCGCCACCGCCTCGATGATCCAGTCCGACTCGGCGCACCAGGCCATATGGTCCTCGAAATTCCCCAGGCGGATCCGCTGGGCGTGATCCGGAGTGAAGAACGCAGCCGGGCGGGACTTCTTTGCGGCTTCCAGTCCCTGGCGCACGATGCGGTTGCGCACTTCCGGATGCTGCAGGGAAAGTCCGCGGGCCTGCTCCTCGGCCGTCAGCGTGTTGGGGGGCAAGTCGAGCAGGGTACAGGCCAGACCCGCGTTGACCAGGTGCGCGGCGATCCGCGCTCCCATGGTTCCGGCTCCCAGAACGGTTACCTTTTCGACCCTGTAGCTCATCGCCTTCGTCCATCCTTGCTCAGCGCTGTGCATGATGTAGCTGTGCACGCCAGCATGCGATTCGGTAAACTGTTGTAAGTCCAGCCAACTCAAGCAACAGGGGAAACGAGGGTACTAGAGGGCTCCGTTGCGGTCAATGGCAGAGGACTTGCATCCAATTGGTTAGCCGACAGCGATTCGGCGGAGGGCAAAGAAAGATGGGCTCGCTGGTCCGATGGGTGTCCAGCGCTCTCGAGCGCGTCCGGGAATTCGCCTACCGGCCCCCGGAGAGCTTCTCTCCGGCGTCAGAGCCGAAAATCGGCCTGGCGCTGGGTGGAGGCTTCGCGCGCGGCATCGCCCACATCGGCGTACTGAAAGTTTTTGAACGGGAGCGCATCCCCATCCACTGCCTGGCCGGCACCAGCGTGGGGGCGCTGATTGGTGCTGCCTATGCCTGCGGCACCCCGCTGGTGGAACTCGAACGGCTGGCTGCCGCCACCCGCTTCAAAGATTTCGGCCAGTGGACACTTTCCTGGCTCGGCCTGGCCAGCAACTTCCGCCTGGAATCGTTTCTGGCACGCTTCTGTGCCGTGCGTCGCTTCGAAGAGCTGAAAATTCCGCTCGCGATTGCTGCCACCGATTTGCAGAGCGGACAGCCCGTCTACTTCACTTCCGGCGAGCTGGGGCCGGCGTTGCGTGCTTCCTGTGCTTATCCCGGCCTGTTCCTGCCGGTCGAGCACGAAGGAAAACTGCTTGTGGACGGATTCGTCGCGGCTCCGGTGCCGGTCGAGGCACTGGCAGCGCTCGGCGCGAACCGAACCGTGGCGGTCTATCTGGCGACGACGGCGCCGCACGAGCAGCCGAAACATATTGCCGATGTCATCGGGCGCTCCTTCGCCATCCTGCAGCAACACGCCCACCAGAGCTGGCGCACCAGGGCTGACGTCATCATCGAACCGGATGTGAGTGACTTCGCCTGGGACGATTTCAAAAGAGCATCGGAACTGATCGCAGTCGGTGAAGCCGCTGCCCGCGCCGCGGTGCCGAAGATCCGCGCGCTGCTCGTGCGTCCTGCACCCCTGGCTCCGACCCCGGAGATCCGGGCTTCCCGCTGACCGAAATATCGAAACTTGCTCATGGAAAGCTTTTCCGTTCCCGGGGTGGCACAACGAAGAGAAGTTTCACTGGGCAGTGCGGGGAAGTTCTTCGATGGCGACTTTCACCGGTTTGCCGTCCCCCTTGCCGCGCTGGTTGAGCCACTGTTCCAGCGCGGCCGCCAGCCGCTGCGGCTCCACGCGCGAGCCGGCTTCGAGCAAACCCTCAGCCACCGGCAGCGTGTCGTCGAATTCCGGCGCGTTCGTGAAATTGCGCATGGCAAAGCTATCCAGCCACTCGAGCGGGCACAACCGCTTTTCGTTGCCGATGATAACTTCTACGCGCAACTTGCGGACAAACATCGCCCGGCTATGGTACTCGAAACGGTTGCCGGGCACAGCAGATTTTGCAACACGGGCATTCCCCTGTTGCGTTTGTCGGGGCCGTGGCCTAGACTTTTTGTTTAAAGGCCGCGTCCCTGCAGCCGCTTGCCCGCAAGGCTTCTCCGGTCCGCCGCGCCGGAACAACGTGTCCTATTCGTCGGAGGCTCCGTGGCCACACCGCTGGAAAGATGGGTCGAAGAAGCTGCCGCGCTGACCAAACCAAAACAGATCGTCTGGTGCGATGGCTCCGAGGCGGAGTATCGCCGGTTGCTGGAGCAGGCGCTGGCCGAAAATGTCTTCCTTCCGCTCAACGAGCACTCCTTCCCGAACTGCTACCTGCATCGCAGCGATCCGACCGACGTGGCCCGCACCGAACAGGTTACCTTCATCTGCACCCGCGAGAAAAACGACGCCGGTCCCACGAACAACTGGATGGCCCCGGAAGAAGCCAAGGCCAGAGTGCGACCGCTGTTCGATGGCGCCATGCGCAACCGCACCATGTATGTGATCCCGTACCTGATGGGGCCGGTGGATTCTCCCTACAGTCGCGTCGGCGTCGAGGTCACCGACAGCCTGTACGTGGTCATCAGCATGATGATCATGACCCGCGCCGGAAAAAAGGCGCTCGAACGGCTGGGCCGCTCGGAAGATTTCGTTCCCGGGCTGCACTCGATCGGTGACCTGAATCCCGAACGGCGCTACATCCTGCATTTCCCCGAAGAAAAGCTGATCTGGAGCATCGGCTCCGGCTACGGCGGCAACGCCCTGCTCGGCAAAAAAATGCTTCTCGCTGCGCATTGCCAGCTGGCTGGCACGCCAGTAGGGTTGGATGGCCGAGCACATGCTCATTCTGGGCATGGAAGACCCCTCGGGCAACGTCACCTACATCGCCGGCGCCTTCCCCAGCGCCTGCGGGAAAACCAATCTGGCCATGATGGTATCGGCGCTCGAGCCGATGGGCTACCGCGTCTGGACCGTTGGAGACGACATCGCCTGGATGCAGATCGGCCCCGATGGCTACCTGCACGCCATCAACCCCGAAGCGGGCTTCTTCGGCGTCGCCCCGGGCACCAGTTGGCAGACAAATCCGAATGTGATGGAAGCGTTGCGGAAAAATTCTCTGTTCACGAACGTGGGCCTGACACCCGACCGCGAGCCCTGGTGGGAAGGCATCGACGGGGAACCGCCCCCGGGCACACTGAACTGGCGCGGTGAACGCTGGACGCGCAGCAAAGGACCGGTGGCACATCCGAACTCCCGCTACACGGTGCCCGCACACCAGACGCCCAGCATCTCCCCGCGCTGGGAAGACCCGCAGGGTGTGCCGATCTCTGCGTTCATCTTCGGTGGACGTCGCGCCCGGCTCGCACCGCTCGTCTATGAATCCCGCGACTGGCAGCACGGCGTGTTCATCGGCGCTACGATGGCCTCCGAGACGACTGCCGCTGCCACCGGCGCCGTGGGCGTCACCCGGCGCGACCCCATGGCCATGCTGCCCTTCTGCGGCTACAACATGGCCGACTACTTCGCTCACTGGCTGGCCATGGGACAGCGGATCCCGCATCCTCCGAAAATTTTCCACGTGAACTGGTTCCGGCGCGGCGCCGACGGCAAATTTCTCTGGCCCGGTTACGGGGAAAACGCCCGCGTGCTGAAATGGATCGTCGAGCGCGTGCAGGGCCGCGGCCGCGCCATCGAAACGCCGATCGGCTACGTCCCCGCGCCCGATGCGCTCACCCTGGACGGCCTGCAGCTCCCTCGCACCACACTGGAAGAACTGCTCCGGGTCGACCCGGCCGACTGGGTCAGCGAACTCGACGACATCCAGAAGTTTTTCAAGAAATTCGGCAAACGATTGCCCGCGGAACTCTGGCAGGAACATCAAAACCTGGCCGACCGCGTCAGCCAGGCCAGCCTGGCGCGCAAATAACCCCGCAAGTTTCCGAAACCGCGTGCGCCTGCCGTACGCACCGAGCACCGGCCTCTGCCGCTACCAGCCACGCATATCCCGGTGCAGAAAGCGCCACACATACAGCAGCAAAATTCCGCTGCAAACCGCCACGCCGCCCCAGGTGAGCCATGCGAGCGGCAGCTCCGGATAGACCAGCCGCTCCAGATAATGCTCCAGGAATGATTCCTCGTAGCCGACCAATCCTGCTCGTGTCTGAAAGTATTGCTCGGCCAGCGTGAGCGGGCACGGCCACGGCCCCACCGTAATGACAATGCCGTAGAGCAACGAGCCGATGTGCAGCCAGCGAAGCAGCGGCCGCCGGCGCGTAACCAGCCAGCCGAAGATCACCCACAACAACCAGAACAGATGCAGCAGCAACGCGGCAACGGCCAGAAGGCGATCCAGGTTCATGACGTACAGCACGGCAACGGGCGAGCCGGCACAACTTCAAAGAATGCTTTCGATTTCCGCGTCCAGGGAAACGTGGGTATATGCGAACCCGTTGATCTGATACGCTTCGCCCTGCTGATGACTCAGGTGCAGGAAGCGGCTGATCTGATAGTCCTCGTCCAGGATGGAAAACAGCCGCTCGGTCTCTTCCCGCCCCAGCCCGAACTGGCTCAGCGCTACCGGCGGCCCGTATCCTCCCGCCAGTTCGCGGTATTTCGCCACTACCTCGCGCAGTTGCATGACTGCCTCCGCCGCTGGTCGCCGACCCCACCGCACAAAGCACCCGCAACCCGCAGCTTCAGATCCAGACGTATGCGCCGGCCGCCCCGTAGGGCACGTTGATATAGAGCAGGTTGGCCTCGGGCAGTTGCGTCAGAGCCATGCACAGCGCCGCCGCTCCGTGCGCCGTGCACAGCCAGCGACCGGGGGCCGACGCAATCAGTACCGCTTCGTCCAGACTGGCGACTTCGTGACGCGAGAGCCACAGCCAGCGGCCCGCCCGCGAACAAATCTCACATGCACCGGCCCGTTCTGCCAGCCGCTGCTCGATTGCCTCGCGGACCTCGTCCTGCAATCCCGCCGCGACGAAATCGTCGCGCTCCAGGAAAAAATACTGCGAGCAGGCCTCGCCATCCGGCTCGAACGCCACCACCCGCCCGGAAAACGACTCCAGCTCCGGAAGCACCACGGTGAGAAAACAGCTCCGGCACAGCGAAACTTCAGGCCGTTGCGTCGGCCGCGGCCAGTGCGGTTTCCCGCGCAGGTAGACGATGTCCGGCACGAACAGCGCCATCCAGTCGGTTTCCTGTTCGAGGTGAATGCATTCGGCCGGCGCACCCAGCAGACGCGCCCACCAGCCGCGCGTCCGCGGCCGGAACGCTACCCCCGGATAGGCCATCTCCAGCGGAAGCTTATCCACGCAACGCTCCGCTGCTCATTCTACGCGAGGCCCGGACAAATTTGTGCAGACAAATGCTGCCGATGCTGGCTTGGATTCTGATTTTTGCATTTCCCGCTGTGCCACGAACTTCCCCTGCACAAACTGCGGAGTGCGATTGCCTGGCGGGACACTTTCCCGCCGGCCTTCACCGGCGCCCGCGCTCCAGCGTCCTGCCCGGGCCAGGGCCGGCTGGTAGCTCTCCCGCAGGGCGCTGTGATTTGTCTGCCTCGCCGGCTTCCGCTATGATAGCCATCTCCGAGATCTCGGGATGGAATGCGGCAGGATGGTTTCCATGCCGCCGCACTGATAACAACATTTTCCCTGGAGGAACGCATGCCCATCGCAGTCGGACAGCCAGCCCCGGACTTCACCCTGAAAGACCAGCATCAGAACGAAGTCAAGCTGAGCGACTTCCGGGGCAAAAAGAAAGTTGTCCTTGTCTTCTATCCGCTCGACTGGAGCCCCGTGTGCACGAACGAGCACGCCTGCTTCGTCAACGACCTAAAAGAATTCGAACAGCTCGACGCGCAGGTGCTGGGCATCAGCGTGGACAGTGTCTGGTCCCACAAGGCCTTCGCCGAAAAGATGAACATCCGCTATCCCCTGCTGGCCGATTTCCACCCGCGCGGCGCCGTGGCCAGCCGCTATGGGCTCTATCTGGAAGACAAGGGGATCACCGGCCGCGCCGTGGTCATCATCGGCAAAGACGGCAACGTGGATTACATCACCCGGAAAGTGATCCCCGCCTCCCGCGTCCGCGACGTGATCCAAAACTCGTTC
>Ga0101944_10007278_pt1 | contig 11176 bp, 12 predicted proteins | sample DewCreD2012metaG_FD_75245 | JGI IMG/M metagenome (GOLD analysis project Ga0101944, IMG submission 75245) | Hot spring sediment bacterial and archeal communities from British Columbia, Canada, to study Microbial Dark Matter (Phase II) - Dewar... ... | reverse complement strand
GGGGCCGCGGTCGCCGATGCACCGCCCAAGGCGGAATACCACCAGCCGCTGATATTCTGGTACGACCTTGATCGCATTGACCAGGAAGATCAACACGACCAGGATGATCGCTCCGACAATACACAGGAGCGTCAAAGAAGATGAAATGGGTTCCATAGTTATTCCTCCGGTTTGACTTGCTCAACGGTCAGAATCAACCCCTGGCGGGCAATCACCTTAATGGCGGCCCCGCTGGGGATATAACTGCTGCTGATGGCTGTCCACTCTTCTCCTCCCACATAGACGGTCCCCTCCGGGCGAAGGTCGGTGCGGGCAATCCCCACCATGCCGATCAGCCGGTCGAGGTTATGGCGGGGGGTGGCCAGGGCGGCTTCCAGACTCTTGCGGGCCATGAACCAGAGTAACAACCCGGAACCGCCTGAAACGATCACCGCCAGGATGGGATTAACCGCCGGCCCGCCCTGTGCGGTGCGGAAGACGAAGATTGATCCCAGGATGAGCAGAAAGATGCCCGCAACCAGGAAGAGGGTAGACCTTCCTCTGCTCCCACCACGCGGCCCGCGGACGGCGAACACCAGCGGGAACACGGCGACGATCATCACCACGATGGCCCAGCCGTTTACCGGCAGGGTGACCAGGGTATAGCCGGCCAGCAGCAGCGCAAACAGGGCACCGACTTCAAGGATGCCCGTTCCCGGTGAGAAGAGGGCCAGAATGGCGAAAACGAACCCTCCTACCAGGAGTACAAAACCGACGTTTGGATCCAACAGAAGGTTGTTGATCATAAGTCACCGTCCCTTATTCATTATACATGACGGGCACCCGGTTTCACCTCAACGTTGTATCAATTTTGGGGAATCCGGCCAGGCCGGGCTGGCGGGGGCAATTTCGCCCCAGAACTGAAATCCATGCCACCATCCCCCCGGGGATATTGGTATCTGGCGGGCTTGGTGGTAACATTTAAACGTGCGTTGCAGTTAAACGGAAGGAGAAGCGAGATGACCGTTCAGATCAGTATTCTGGGGCTGGGCCAGGTGGGTTCTTCTATTGGCCTGGCGCTGGCTGCGGCTAGAGATCAAATTACCCGTGTGGGCAACGACCGGGAAGCGGAAGTCCTCAAGCAGGCGCAGAAGTTGAATGTGGTGGATCGCATCGCCCCCACCCTGCCCGATGCGGTCGGCGGGGCAGATGTGGTCATTCTGGCTTTGCCGGTAGACGAAGTGCGTTCCACCCTCCAGACCATTGCGCCCCATCTCAAGCCGGGCGTGGTGGTGCTGGATACTTCCCCCGCCACGGTGCAGGCCACCTGCTGGGCGCAGGAGCTGCTCACTTCTCCCGAGTGCTACTTCCTTACCTTTACCCCCGCGGCGAATGCCCGTTATCTGGGAGAACTGGATCAGGGCCCGACTTCGGCGCATGCAGACCTGTTCAAGGACAACATCATCATGATCACCAGCGCGCCGGGGGTCGATGAATCGGCGGTGCAGCTGGCCGAGAACCTGGCGCGGCTGATCGGCAGCACGCCGATTTTCTCAGACCCCTACGAGGTAGACGGGCTGCTTTCGGCCAGCCACGTTTTACCTGGTCTCATTGCGGCGGCGCTGGTCAACGTCACGGCGGGGATGCCCGGCTGGAATGACGGGCGGAAGATCGCCAATGCCCGGTTTGCACGCATTGCCGACCTTGCGGCTTACCCCGGCGGTGGAAAAAAGCCCGGAGAAGAGGCCCTGCAAAACCGCGAGAATACCCTGCGCGCGCTGGATAACCTCATCGGTGAGCTTTACGAAATACGTGAAGCCCTGGCCAGCGGCAATGAAACCGCCTTCCACGAGCGGCTGGAACGCGCCCGCCAGCTCCACGCCGCCTGGTTCCGCCAGCGCACCTCGGGCACGTGGGAAGAAGGCGCCCAGGGGGCCTCTCTGCCTTCGTTTGGCGAGACGCTCGGGCGCCTGTTTGGGATCCGCCCGAAGGGTGATCAGGAAAAGCGCAACAGTAACCGGTAGACGATGGCCTGCTTCTGCTACATCCTGGAATGTGCCGACGGCACCTATTACACCGGCTGGACCACCGACCCGCGGCGCCGCGAAGCCCAGCATAACCGCGGGCGCGGGGCCCGGTACACCGGTCAGCGCCGCCCGGTGCGCCTGGTGTATGTGGAAGAGCAAAGCGACCGCGCCGCGGCCATGCGGCGCGAACGCCAGTTGAAAAACCTGACCCATGCTCAGAAGAAGGCGCTGGCTGAAAGCCAGAGGTGACCTTCTCCGGTTTGGAGGCAACGGGTAGATTTTCTTTCTTGAGAGGCTGAACATGACCCAACGCGAAACCTATCCCATCGATATTGCCGGGGTGCACCGCGAACTGCCCCTGTTCGAGATCAAACCCGGCCTGCGCATTGCCATCCTGAACATCCTCGGCGACACCGAACTGGTCACGGCCTGTTCAAAGGCGCTGGCCGAAAAACTGGCATCTGTGGATTATGATATCCTGGTGACCGCCGAAGCCAAGAGTATCCCGCTGGCGCATGGCCTGTCGTATGAGACCCACAAGCCCTACGTCATTTTACGCAAGTCGTACAAACCCTACATGGGCGACGCCCTGCGCGCTGAAACGCTCTCCATCACTACCGGACAACCGCAAACCCTCTACCTGGATGAGAAAGATCGCCAGCTGATCGCCGGAAAGCGGGTGGTCATTGTGGATGATGTGATCAGCACTGGTTCCACATTGCAGGGAATGCGTATGTTGCTGCAGAAAGCCGGGGCCGAGGTGGTGGCCGAGGCGGCCATCCTCACCGAGGGCGAACGCGCCAAGTGGGCCTCGATCATCTCGCTGGGTCATCTGCCCGTCTTCACCGATTGAAACGCTCCTGAAACGAACGGCAACCCTGAGCCGGGTTTGAGGCTCAGGGTTGCCGCGGCGTTTTACTTAGATCGGGGTCATTCGTACTTCAGGGCGAGCACCGGCACCATAGTGGCGGCGCGCAGGGCCGGGTATAACCCCGAGACCAGCCCTACCAGGGTTGAAAACGCCAGGGCAAAGATGGGCAGCCAGGGGGCGATGTAGGCCGCCTGCCCGGCTTCCTGCCCGCCCATCATGGCCGCCTGGCTGGCAAGGTAACCTGCGGCCAGCACATTGACTACCTGCGCCAGCGCCCAGGCCAGCAGTACCCCGCCCAGGCCGCCGATCAGGCCAATGCCGGCGGCCTCGCCCAGAAAGATGGTCATCACATTGCGATTGGTGGCGCCGATGGCTTTCATCAGCCCAATTTCACGGGTGCGCTCGAGGATGGCCATGGTCATCGTGTTGGCAATGCCGATGGCCGCCACCAGGAGGGCGATGGCCCCGATGCCGCCGAAGACGATCTGGATGATGGTGTAGAAATTGTTGATGCCCTGCACAAATTCCATCGGGGTAGAGGCCTGGAATCCCAGATTGTTGATCGTATCGGCCAGTTTGGTGACGTCGCGCGAGTCCCTGGCTTTGACCATCACCATTTCGTACCCCTCTTTACTGCGGTTGATGCGCTTGCCGTTGCCCCACTCGTTCCAGGCGGTCAGGTCGTCCATGCGCACCACCATGGCGTAGTCGGTTTCGCCCATCTTTTGTTTGAGGATGCCCACGATGCGCAGGGGGATGGTTTTTTCTACCGTGGTGCCTTCCTGAGTCCAGCGAGTGAGGATGAAGCGCACCTGTTGGCCGATAATCTGAGGTTGTTCGGGCTGGGGCTGGCCGGGGCGCCAGTTGGGGTCGTTGAAGCTTTTCGCCGCAACTTCACCGATCAACGCGGTGCCGCGCTCGAGCTTGAGAGAGCCCTCGAGTACTTCGTACCCCATTACTGAGAGATCCTCGGCGCCCACCGCAAACACATAGGGGTAGGTTTCCAACCGCCCCACCTTCACCCGCCCGGGCCAGCGAAGCGAGTCGCGGGGAATGACCATCTCCACGCCCTCCAGCCCGGCCAGCTCTTCGATGGCCTGCGTGGTGAGCATTTTGGTCTGTGTGGGCTGTCCCGAGTCGCCGCCTCCACCCGGCCTCGACATCATTACCATACCTTCGCCGCCGTATTTGGGAAACACCTGCACCATGGTCAGGTCGGTGATCCCGGCAAAGTTGCGGGTGGCGTTGCGTTGCAGGCCGGTGGCCAGGGCCACCAGCAACACCACCGAGGCGGTGCCGATCACCACGCCGATGGCGGTGAGGGCTACCCGTCCTTTGCGGCGGCTGAGGTTGTAGAAGATCAGCGCGATCAAATCAAAAAGGCGCATGGTTCCCTCTCACGGCCCCTTCTGGGGCGGGATGATCACGGGTTGTTCCACCGGGGCATTCACTGGCCCCTCAGTGGGGATTCCCTCCATCCCGCCGGGGAACGCCTCAGGCTGGGGTGGGGCGCTGTCCAGCCCGATGAGGCCTTTCAGGAAGCGCAGCACTTTTTGCCAGAAGGTCTCTTCTACGGTTGGCAGAACGCCCGGTCCTTCCATGCCGGGGTTGCCGTTCATGCCGGGGCCTTCCGGGCCGAGGGGAGCGCCTTCCAGCACGTTGAGGGTGATGGTCTGATTGATCTGGCGCGACTGGTTGAAGTCATCGGTATAGTTGATGGCCACGTTCAGGTCCAGAGGGCCCGGCTGGGGTGGGGTGAGCATGGCATCGAGGGTGAAGAAGCCCCCCGGGTCGAGCGGCCCCACCAGCGTGGTGTTGTTCTGCACTTCGGCGCCGGCGGCGGTGACGGTCATGTTGCCGAGCACGGCCTGCTTTCGTCCAAGGTTCACTACCTGCAGAGGCAGGGTGGCCATTTGCTCGGCATAAATGGGGCCGGGGTCGCGGTAGAAATTGACCTCCACCGAGGGAAGCTGGTAGATCAACAGGGTGATGACCTGGTCGTCAACCAGGCGGTTGCCTTTGGGGTCAGTGTAGACAAACGAAATCTTGAGCGTGTAGGCGCCCGGGTTGGCTGAGACGTTGACGATGAGGCGGGTGCTGGTCTTTGCCGTGGCGCTGGCTGGCAGGTCGCCCAGGTAAACCAGGTTAGAAGACCCCACCGGGGCAAAGTTGGTCAGGTCGCCGCTCCCGCCGGAGACCCCACCCGGCTGGGGGGTGCCGCTGGGGTCGGGCGAAACCCCGCCCCCCAGCACCATGGTCACCGAGCGGGCGTCGGCGTTGCCCAGGTTGCCAATCTCAAGATCGAGGTTGAACTGCGTGCCCGGTTGCAGGGGGTCAACGTCGGTTTGATACGCGGCGATGACCAGCTGGGGGCGGAAGACCTGCGCCTGGGTAGGAGTGGGGGTTGGAGCCGCCGCGCCCGAATAGACGCGCAGCTGAAGGGTGATCGAAAAGGCCTCGTTGTAGGCGACGCCGTTGGCGTCGGTATAGGTGAGCTTTACCGGCACAATGCCGACCCCCTGGCCGGCCAGGGCCGAGCTCACCAGGAAGCGCTGGGAAACCTCACGCTTGCTGCCCACATCCAGACTGCCCAGCGCCACCACGCCGCCGGTATCCTGCGGGAGGAAGCTTTCGTTGACAAAGGAGAGGATCAGGTTGCTGGCGTTGAGGGCGCCGTTGTTGCGCAGTTCCACGAAGAGCTTGAAGGAATCGCCCACGGCGATGGTGTCTTTATCCAGATAATAGCCGCTCACCACCACCAGCGGCCGCGCCGCGCCGGGGGGAGTGGTGGGCTGGGCGGTGGGCGGGGCGCTGACGGAAACGGAAATGAGCCTGGAAGCCGCCGGTATGGTTGGGTCGGTGGGGGTGAAGGTGACGGTAATCCCTTCTGAGCTCCCCGGAACCGCCGTGGCGGAGAGATTAATCGCAACCTGAACGGACTGGGAGTCGTTTGCGGCGATGAAGACGCTCCCCGGCGCAGAGACATTCCCCAGCCCGCTGGCGCTGGTTGTGATGGTCACATTTATATCGGTGAGGGCGTTGTTTTGCACCGTGAAGTTGAAAAGCACCGAACTACCGGGCAGGCCGGATTTCGACACCTGGTCTACAGAGACGCCCAGGGTGCCGGTCTGCCGGAGATCAACGGCCTGTACGGTGACGCCCGGCCGGGGCAGGGCAAGCGCCGCCATCAGCAGGGTGAAGAGGGTCAGGATGCGGAGCAGAGATGATTTCGACATAAACGATTCCTCCATGGGTTACCCCGTTGGTTCGGTTTGAATGCTGGCCTCGTATTCTTCGCGGCTCACCAGTCTTCCATCCAGCAGGTAGAGCACGTGGGTGGCAAAACGCAACATGCGCGGGTCATGGGTGACCACGACCACCGTGCGCCCATCCCGGTGTAAATTGCTGAGCAGTTGCATAATGCTGAAGCCAGTGGTGGTATCCAGGTTGCCGGTGGGTTCGTCGGCCAGGATCAGGCGGGGGTTGTTGATCAGCGCGCGGGCGATGGCCACCCGTTGTTGCTGGCCGCCCGACATTTCTACCGGGCGATGCCGCAGGTGGGTTTCTAGCCCCACCAGTTCGAGCAGTTTTCGGGCGCGCTGGGCGCGCTCTTTGCCCGGAATGCCCGCAAAGCGCATCGGGAAGGCGGCGTTTTCGAGGGCGGTCATGCTGGTAATCAGGTTAAATTGCTGGAAGACGAACCCCACGGTGTTCCGCCGGTAAATTGCCAGGGCGTTTTCATCCAGGGTGTTCAGGTCTAACCCGTTGACCAGCAGGGTGCCGCTGGTGGGGCGGTCGAGCCCGCCGATGAGGTAGAGCAGGGTGCTCTTACCCGAACCGGAAGGGCCCATGATCACGGTGAAGGTTCCTTCGGAAATTTCAAGGTCTACCCCTGCCAGCGCGTGAACGCGGGTGCGCCCCATGACGAAGGTCTTTCGCAGGTTGCGGGTTACGATGAATGCAGAAGAGTCCGGCATCGGTGGTTGTCTCTAGAACAGGAAGAACGGACGGTTGACGGTGAGCGTGCTGAGCTGGGCGCCGATGAACCCGGGCAACGCTTCGAGGGCCAGGAAGATCAGCAGGGTGGCCGCGACGGCCCCGCTCACCCGCGCGCGCGGCAGGCCGGAGCCAACGCTCGCGCCGAGGATCAGAAGCGCGATTTGCCAGATCAGATACAGATCGATCAGCCCGAGGAATGCGCCCAGGTAAGCCAGCCCGCCGGTGGCATCGGCCGGCAGGAAGCCCGAAAGCCCCGGGCGGCTGATCAGCCGATGGGTGACGAGCATCGCGCCAATTTGCACCAGGGTGCGGATGGCGTAAGGCAGCATACTCCATCCCGCCAGGCTGAAATCTGCCGAACGCGACCCACGGCTGCCGCTGAGGGTGAGGATCATGTGCAGGATGGCCGCCAGCAGGAACCAGCCGATCCACACCCGCGCCAGCGCCCCCAGCGCCGGGAAGACCACCATGAACAACGGGCTGGTGTTGGGCTGGTTGGCTTCCATGTATTTTTGCTGGGCATCGGGGCTCCAGTACTGGAAGTCTGCCGGGAGTTCAGGCGGTTTGCTCAGCGCCATTTGCGTGCGGATCGGCCCGGCAACCAGCGCGGAGACGACGACCAGCAGGCTGAGGAGCAACAATGGCGTCAGCCAGGTGGACGATTCGGATTGCACGACCTCGCGCAATGCCCTGGCCGGGCGGAAGAGCACCGGCAGAACCCAATCGAACCGCAGGGGTTTCTTCGGCTGCTGGGTTTCTTCGATTTCTTCGATATTTGTCATTGCCTTGACCTCAAAAGAAAATGGGGTGGATTTTCCATCAAGAAAAAGACGTTCCCTCCAACCGTTTGGTTCCCAAAAATTCAGGCCAGGGGGCGCCATTGATTACTGGAATTGTACACTGTTTGGGGCGGGGTGGAAAAGGGGAGGTTAAAAAAAGATCAGTTCTCCCCTACCGCCAAAGGCGTAGAGGGGCGCGGGAGTGGCGCTTATCAGGGCAGGGGATTCAGGGGAGCTGGTCGGGCCGCACGCGGTAGAGTTCGACCTCGAAGCGCGACCGATCTCCGCGGTGAATGGCATGGTAGTATTCGATGGGTGTGCCGTTCTTCAGGTAGGTGACGCTATCGAGCAGGATCATGGGGTCGTTTTCGCTGACTTGAAGGAGCAATGCTTCGCGTTTGTTGGCGCGCACCGCTTCGATGGTGCGCCGTCCGTGAGAGAGTTCGAAGCCGAGTTCGTTCTCCAGGATGTCGTAGAGAGAGCGTTTGCTCAGGTCGAATCGAACCACCTCGTGGCAGAGGGCATCGGGCAGGTAGGTGGTGACCAGCACGATGGGCTCATCATCCACAAAGCGCAGGCGCTCGATGCACAGGACTTTATCATCCGGGTTGATGTTCAGATATCTGGCCACCTTGGGCGGGGCGGGGATGATTTCGTTGCGCAGTACGTTGGTGGTGATGTTGTGCCCCCGATCGCGCATGTCCTGATAGAAACCGGTCAGTTTCTGGATGAGGCTCTCGTTGATTTTGGGTTCGGCGATGAACGTGCCTTTCCCTTTCTTGCGCTGGATGAGCTGATCATATTCCATCTGCTGGAGGGCCTGGCGCACCACCGTGCGGCTGACGCCGTACAATTCGCAGAGTTCGGGCTCGCTGGGGATCTGATCGCCCGGCCGCCATTCTCCGGAGCTGATTTTTTCCTTGAGGATATCAATGAGCTGAATGTAGTAAGGAACGTAGCTGTTGAAATCGATCGTTCGGGGCATGAAGGCCCTCCGGGTTGTATGCTTGTTATTACAAATTATAGAAGAGGCGCCGAAAAAAACAATCCCTTAAGGGGCACGAAATCCCCAATCGAGCAGTTCTTGCCAGCGGATATACTGCTCAACTCGTGATGCGTAGAAAGCCTGGCGTTCCGGTTCGGGCGGGTAACCCGGTTCGATGAGCCGGGCGTGCTCTTCGGCCATCGCGGCCAGGTCGGTAAACAGTCCGGCGGCTTTCCCGGCGATCAATGCGCTGCCCCATGCGCCAAATTCACTCCCCTGCAAGGCGCGGTACGGAACGCCCAGCACGTCGGCCTTGATCTGATTCCAGGCCGGGCTGCGAGCGCCCCCTCCGGCCACCCGAGCTTCCTGCCATTGCAGATCGGGGACGAGTTCACGCAGGATGGAAAGGTAAAAGGCATATTCGTAGGCCACACTCTCCAGCACGGCGCGGATGAAGTGCGCCTGCGTATGCCCCCAGGAAAAGCCCAGCCAGGCGCCGCGCATGGCCGGCTGGGCCGGGCAGATGCGCCCGCCCAGATGGGGCGAGAAGAAGAGCCCATCGCAGCCGGGGGGAGCCTTCAGGGCTTCGGCGATCATCTCGGCGTAGAGGTCGTTTTCTGTCGTGAGCGGCCTGCCGCGCCGGGTGTTGTAAAACTGGTCGCGGAACCAGCGGAGCGCCAGTCCGCCCCCGGCAATATAGGCCAACGGGTGCCACAGACCGGGGATGACCGAGCGCATGGTGAGCAGGGCACGATGGGCAGTATCGGCTACAAAACGATCAGTGCAACCGGCCAGCACGGAGGCCGTGCCGGCCACGTCGAAGAGCATGCCCGCACGGGTAATTCCCGCGCCGAGCGCATTGGCGGCTGTGTCTCCGCATCCGGCGGCAATGGGGGTGCCCGCGGCCAGGCCGAAATCTTGCGCGGCCTGTTCCCGCACCTCGCCGATCACCTGCCAGGGTTCGACGATGCGCGGGAGCTTGCTCGGATCGACGCCCAGCAAACCGCACAGCTCATCTGACCAGCCCCCACGCTGAGCGTCGCTGAAACCGGTGAAGTGCAGGAAGGTAACATCCATGAAGGCCTCTTCGCCGCGCAACTGTGCCATTTTCCCGGCCACGTAGGCTGAGGGGGGCAGGAATTTCACGATCCGGCGGTAGGCTTCGGGCTGTTCTTCCTTCCACCAGAGAATTTTCGGGCCGTGGTCGCAGGTAGGAGGGCATCCGGTGAGGCGGGTGATCCGCTCGGCGTGGTGGGCGTTCAGGAAATCGATATAGGGCTGGCAGCGCATGTCCAGCCAGGAGTCGAAGCGAATGGCCGGGCGATAGGCTTCATCCACGGCGCCGATGCCGGCCATCTGACTGTCGAAGGCGATCGCCGCCACCTGGCGCGGGTCGATCCCGCTTTGTTGCAGGCAGGTTTTCACCGTCTGAGCGGCGGTGGCGTAAAAATCGTCGTTTTCCTGCTCCACTACCCCGGGGCGGGGGTAGTAGAGGGGGACTTCAAGGGTGGCTTCGGCCACTTTTTGCCCTGCGGCCGTATACAGCGCCGCCTTGGTACTGCTGGTGCCCAGGTCTACTCCGATCAGATAGGCTTGCTTCACCCTGACCCTCCCTGTGAATTTTTTAACGGGCTGGCTTTTCGGCCCGCGGAACATACACCAGCGGCGGACGCAATTCTTCGGCAATTTCAGCCAGCCGATCAAAATGCTCCGCAATGGAGATGTGCAGTACCTCGGCGATGACCTGCGTCCAGCCATGCAGGAAGTAGAGCCAGCCGTCTTCGACCCGCAAATGGCGCGCCTCTTTCTGCGCCATGGCCTGATGCCAGAAGTCCAGCTCGCCGCGGTAGTTGATCTCCCAGGCGATGCCGTTGCGGGGGAATAACGCTTCGTCGGTGATCGGCGATCCCGGTGTGTCCTTGCCCATGCCGGTAGCGTTGATGACGATGCTGCCGTCCACGACGACTCGATCAGAGTTCAAGGCTGCTAACGCTCCCGGTCCTCGCGGATCAGAGATACGCTGTCGGGCATTTCGCCATAGACGTCTCGCAGTTTCTCACGTAGTGCATCGATACGCAGGACCGCCTCGCGGCGCCAACAGAGGTTGGCCTCCCTGGCCTGCCACTCCTCGAGCAACTGCTCGACGTTGGCCAGGCCGCGCTGTCGTGCCATCGCCTCTAGCTTCTCATACAGTCTCTCGGAGATCACGAGTGACTTGCCCATAGTCAGAACTGCCCCCTATCAGCCTCTACATCAGCATCTACATTCTCGATTATACCTCTGTGCTGCCTGCGGCGCAAGGTATGGAGCCCGGCTTTGGCATGGCCAGCAAAGTGAAGACGGCTGGCCCCTCCGTTCCCCTCAGTTCCGTCAGTTCCTCCAGTCCCTCAAATTCGTATCGGATACCGCCCATACTCCAGGCACGTCGTGCGCATGGCCTGGTAGTTGGCCAGGGGCACATACTCGGTGACCGAGTTGCCGCTGCCCAGGCAGTAGCCGCCCCCGGGCGCCACCTCGCGCAGCAGGCGCTTGACCT
>Ga0101944_10007275_pt1 | contig 11191 bp, 5 predicted proteins | sample DewCreD2012metaG_FD_75245 | JGI IMG/M metagenome (GOLD analysis project Ga0101944, IMG submission 75245) | Hot spring sediment bacterial and archeal communities from British Columbia, Canada, to study Microbial Dark Matter (Phase II) - Dewar... ... | reverse complement strand
TGAACGGATTAATATTACCGCCCTGAGAACGCCGGAAGATATTGCGGTAAAACATTTTTTAGATTCGTTAAGTATTGTGCCGTATCTGCCGGAGAAAGGACGCATGGCTGATATCGGTTCGGGGGGAGGGTTTCCGGGGATTCCTGTTAAAATTGTGCAGCCTTCGCTGCATCTCACACTTATTGAAGCATCACGTAAAAAAGCCAATTTTCTACGGCACATTGCGCGCACGCTTGCGCTGCGTGGCATTGCGGTTTGGGAAGGCCGCATTGAAAGCATGAGCGGCGAGGAGCCCTTTGACTGCGTCACGGGCAGAGCAGTTGCCGATTTAAAAAAGTTTCTGAAGATAGCGGCCCCGCTGGTTAATGACCAGGGAATTATTGTGGCCATGAAAGGGCGAAACATTGCTGGCGAGCTGCGCGCCGCAGAAGAGGAGCTGGTAAACAGCCATCTAAAATTGATTGCTGAAAAAATTTTTCCGCTGCCCTACCAGGGAGGGACTCGCACGATTCTGCTGTTTAAAAAATGTTTCACGTGAAACATTAAAAAACCGGCGTCGGTGGGAATTGTTTCGCAGCCATAGCACGGTGCTTTTCCGATGGCAGCACAACCCCGGAACCTGCCGTTTTCCCGTGAAATATTGTGGGGGAAGTTTTACAGGTTTTTGCATTGCGCACCGCGTATTTTTATGGTATGGTTTTATTTGCCACAAAATAATTTAACCTATTATTTTAACTTTTATTTTTCAGGTTAAAGCTAAGCAAACGGGCAAATTACCACCGACATCAACCGGCACACACATAGAGCCGGAAAACGTGCGCCCTACAGGGCATTTTTAGAGTCAATGAACGGAAAGGTTATCTGTATTGCGAATCAGAAAGGCGGGGTGGGCAAGACGACCACTGCTATAAACCTGGGCGCGTCGCTTGCCCTAAAGGGGAAAGACATCTTGCTGGTTGATATTGATCCGCAGGGCAATGCGGGAAGCGGCATAGGGTTTAGCCGGGGGCAATTTAATGATAACATCTACCACGTTCTGGTGCTGGGCAAAGATATTAAGTCCATTATAAAAAAAAGCGCCATTGAGAAGCTTGATTTTGTCGGCGCCACCATTGATCTTATCGGCGCTGAAATAGAGCTGGTAAATCTGCCCGCCCGCGAGACCAGGCTGCGCAACTCCCTTGACACGATTAGGGAACACTATGATTATATCCTGATAGACTGTCCGCCGTCATTAGGTTTATTGACGGTCAATTCGCTCACGGCCGCAGATTCGGTATTGATACCGCTACAATGTGAATACTACGCCTTGGAAGGGCTCAGCCAGCTTTTAACCACCGTTAAGCTGGTGAAAGGCAGCCTTAATCCGCAGCTTTCCATAGAAGGCATTCTATTAACTATGTTTGACAAACGTAACAGTCTATCCCATCAAGTTGCCAAAGAGATCAATGAACACTTTTACAGCAAAGTTTTTAAAGTAATCATTCCCCGCAATGTGCGCCTGGCAGAAGCACCCAGCTATGGTAAGCCGGTGTTTTTTTATGATAAAAGCTCGCCGGGGGCGCAGAGCTACCTTGATCTGGCTGAGGCCATCATTCTTAACCAGAGGAATTAACCATGGCACACAGAAAAGCGTTAGGAAAAGGGCTGGGGGCGCTTATCCCCGACTTGGGGGTCACGCCCGAGGCTCTTCCGGAAGGGATGATAATGATAGGCATTGATGAAATCCGGCCCAATCCACGGCAGCCGCGCCGGAATTTTGATCCGGAAAAGATCCGGGAGCTTGCGGCCTCGATTCGGGAACATGGCGTCATTCAACCGCTTATTGTGAAAAAATGCGCCGACGGCTTTGAGCTTGTCGCCGGCGAACGACGCTGGCGGGCGGCGCAGAAAGCAGAACTCGCCAAAGTGCCCGTCATTGTAAAAACGTTAGAAGACAACCGCCAATTGGAACAATCGTTAATCGAAAATATCCAGCGGGAAGATTTGAATGTCATTGAAGAGGCAGAGGCATTTCAAAAGCTGCTTGAGGAGTTTGGATATACGCAGGAAGTTCTGGCCCAGCGGCTGGGTAAAAGCAGAACCAGCATAACCAACACGCTGCGCCTGTTAAAGCTTAACCGCAAAATCAAAGACGACCTGATGCAGAATAGGATTACGATGGGTCATGCGCGGGCTTATTTGGGCCTTGATTCTTCCTCCCAACAGCTTGAAGTTCACAATCAGGTAATCAAAAAGCAGCTTTCCGTGCGCCAGACCGAACGGCTGGTTAATAGACTCAAACAGCGCACAAAATCAGCGCCGCTGGTCGCCCCACACAGCGAGCAGGAATTCATTGTGCACCAGCTTCGTAAAATACTGGGCACCAAAGTTTCCATCCAGCGCACCGGGAATAGGGGGAAAATCATTATTGAATTTTATTCCCCGGCAGAGCTGGAACGGATTTTTGAACTTTTGTCAGGATAAAACGATGAAAAACACCAAAAGCGCAGAAGAGCACAGGGAAGAAAACAACCACGCCGAGGGACTCTCCTCGCCATCTGATCAATATACGGCTGAAAGCATAAAGGTGCTGGAGGGATTTGAGGCAGTTCGCAAACGTCCGGCAATGTATATCGGCAGCACGGATGCCCGCGGCCTCCATCACCTGGTATATGAAGTGGTGGACAACAGCATAGACGAGGCCCTGGCCGGGTATTGTGATCGGATTGAAGTTGTCATTCATCTGGATAACAGTGTAACAGTTATCGATAATGGCCGGGGTATTCCCGTCGATATACACCCCACTGAAAAGCGCTCTGCCGCCGAGGTGGTCATGACGACCCTGCATGCCGGCGGAAAATTTGATCATAATACTTACAAGGTTTCCGGCGGGTTGCACGGGGTGGGCGTTTCAGTGGTAAATGCTCTTTCAGAGCGATTGGAGCTTGAGATCTGGCGCGACAACAAAGTGTATTATCAGAAATATGAACGCGGCGAGCCTATTGGCGCGCTGGAAGTGGTGGGAAAAACCACCCGCACCGGCACCAAAGTCGTTTTCAAACCTGATTCAAGCATATTTGAAACCGTTGACTTCAGCTTTGATTTGCTTTCCAACCGCTTGAGAGAGCTTGCGTTTCTTAATAAAGGCATATTTATCAGCATTGAAGATGAACGGACCGGCAAGAAACACGAATTTCAATACAAAGGCGGGATAAGTTCTTTTGTTGAATATCTCAATAAAAACAGGGTCACGCTCTACCCCAAGCCAATCTATATCAGCGGAGAAAAAGAAAACATCGTGGTTGAGATTGCCCTGCAGCATAATGACGGGTATGCAGAAAATATTTTTACTTTTGCCAATAATATTAACACACAGGAAGGGGGCACCCACCTGGTTGGATTTAAATCCGCGCTGACCAGAACGGTCAATAGTTTTGCCGCGAATTCGCGGTTTATGAAGGGATTTAAAGGAACACTTGAGGGAGATGACATCAGAGAAGGGCTTACCGCGGTCGTGAGCATTAAAATCCCGGATCCCCAGTTTGAAGGGCAGACTAAAACCAAGCTGGGGAACAGCGAAGTGAAAGGGATAGTGGAAACATTGGTAAATGAAAAGCTGGGCGCCTATCTGGAAGAACATCCCGCAATACGGAATAAAATTTTGGACAAGGTAATTGAAGCCGCACGGGCACGGGAGGCCGCGCGCAAAGCAAAAGAACTCACCCGCAGAAAATCGGCTCTTGACAGCGGATCCCTGCCCGGAAAACTGGCAGACTGTCAGGAACGGGATCCAGCCCGTGCCGAGCTGTTTTTGGTGGAAGGCGACTCTGCCGGAGGATCGGCAAAGCAGGGTCGAGACCGGCGGTATCAGGCAATCCTGCCCCTGCGCGGCAAAATTCTCAATGTCGAAAAAGCCCGCTATGACAAAATGCTGCAAAACGAGGAGATAAAAACCATCATAACGGCTCTCGGCACCAGCATTGGAAAGACTGATTTTGATGTGAGCAAATTGCGTTATCACCGTATCGTAATTATGACCGATGCCGATGTGGACGGCTCGCACATTAGAACGCTCCTGTTGACCTTTTTTTACCGGCAGATGCCGGCCTTGATAGAACGGGGCCATCTGTATATAGCACAGCCGCCGCTTTACCGGGTCAAAAAGGGCAAACAGAAACCGCGCTACATAGAGGATGAAACAAAAATGAATGATTATCTGCTGGAGTGCGGCGTGGAAGGCTTAAAAGTGTCTGCGAGTCAGGGACAGGGGTATCTTGCCGGTGCCAAGCTTATGCAACTGCTTAAAAAAGCTATTTTATTTGAAAACAATGTGGAAAAACTCGAAAGACGCGGATTGGATAAAAATGTTTTAAGCGCGCTTGTCCTGGATGGCAACTACGACAAAGGCATGCTAAAAAACAGGACACAGGTTGAATCGCTGATTAAGAGCTTTAAAACCCATAAGAGCTTTTTCTATCCCTTCATTCCGCCCACCGAATACGAAATTATTGATGATAACGAACACGACTGTTTTGCAATCAAGTGTTTCATTAAAGCTAACGGCAAGGGCAAAGAGATGCTGATTGATTTTGAACTGATGGTGTCTCCGGACGTTGAGGGGCTTAAGAAGATTGCTCAGGGACTTAAAACCATCGGGAATCCGCCCTTTACCATCGAAGCCGCGGAAGAGGGCAGCAAAAAAACCGTTGATACCCTCTCTGAAGTTTTGCATTATATACTGGAGCGGGGAGGGAAATCTCAGGAAATTCAAAGGTATAAGGGGCTCGGGGAGATGAATCCCGAACAATTGTGGGAAACCACCATGAATCCGGACACCCGCACGTTTTTGCAGGTTAAGATTGAAGATGCGGTTGAAGCGGATGAAATATTCACTATCCTCATGGGCGATCAAGTTGAACCGCGACGAGATTTTATTTATAATAATGCACTGCATGTGCAAAATCTTGATATATAAAAAAAATTTATATAAATAATATTTTTTGTAATATAAAAAATTATTATGGATCAAAATGTTAATATTGTTCCGGTAAACATAGAAGATGAGATGCGCAAGTCCTACATGGACTATGCCATGAGCGTCATTATAGGGCGGGCGTTGCCCGATGTCAGGGATGGACTTAAACCAGTGCAACGGCGCATCCTGTATGCTATGGAAGATATGGGACTGCAATGGAACAAGCAGTATAAAAAATCAGCCCGGGTGGTAGGCGATGTTATTGGTAAATATCACCCGCACGGCGACGCAGCAGTGTATGAAGCACTGGTGAGAATGGCCCAGGATTTTTCTATGCGCATTCCGCTCATTGACGGCCAGGGAAACTTCGGCTCGATGGATGGAGATCCGCCCGCGGCCATGCGCTACACAGAGGTTAAAATGGCGCGCATAGCTTCTGCAATGCTTGCGGACATTGAAAAGGAAACGGTTAATTTCACCGCCAATTATGACAATACCCTTACAGAACCGGTCATTCTCCCTTCAAAAGTTCCCAACCTGCTGGTCAACGGCAGTTCCGGCATTGCGGTGGGGATGGCAACCAACATTCCTCCTCATAATTTGGGAGAAGTGGTGGATGCGCTTCTGATGCTGATCAGCAACCAGGATTGTTCTATTGACGAGCTTATGCAGTTGGTGCCGGGACCTGATTTTCCCACGGGCGGACTGATTTACGGGACCGAGGGATTAAAAGAAGCGTATGAAAACGGCAGGGGCACCATTCAACTGAGAGCAAAAGCCCATATTGAAAAAAGAGCCAAAGGCGACCGGGAAGACATAATAATTACAGAAATTCCCTTTCAGGTAAACAAGGCCCGTCTGGTTGAACGGATTGCAGAACTGGTGCAGGAAAAAAAGATTGACGGCATTGCCGACATCCGGGATGAGTCAGACCGGGATGGCGTTAGAATAGTGGTGGAATTGAAAAAGGATGGCATAGGCAAGGTTATTCTTAACCAGCTCTATAGGCTGACCCCGATGCAGTCTTCGTTTGGCATTATACTGCTCGCCATCGTCGAAAACCAGCCGCAGATATTGACCCTCAAAGAAATTTTGCACCAGTTTATTGAATTCCGCAAGGAGATTGTCATTCGGCGCACCCGGTTTGATTTGCGCAAAGCAGAGGAGCGCGCCCATGTCCTTGAAGGCCTGAAGATAGCCTTGGATAACCTGGATGCCATTATCAAGCTGATACGTTCGTCCCAGGCTCCTGCTGAAGCCAAGGCGCGGCTGATGCAGGACTTTAATCTGAGTGAGCTGCAGGCGCAGGCGATTCTTGATATGCGCCTCCAGCGACTGACCGGCCTGGAACGGGAGAAGATCAACGAGGAATATCTCGAGACCATAAAACTTATGGAAAAATTGCGCCACATTCTGGAAAATGACCGCCTGGTGCTGGAAATCATCAGCGAGGAGCTTACAGAGATCAAACAGACCTATGCAGACAGCCGCAGAACAGCGCTGGTCGAACGGGTTGAGGATATCAGCGTTGAAGACCTTATTGTAGAAGAACAGGTGGTGGTCACGGTTTCAAATACCGGCTATATCAAGCGTAATGCCTTAAGCCTGTACCGGACACAGGGGCGGGGCGGAAAAGGCGTCACCGGCATGACCACCAGAGAAGAAGATTTTGTCGAAACCCTTTTCGTTGCCTCAACCCACGACTATGTCCTCATCTTTACAAACCGGGGACGGGTGTACTGGCTTAAAGTGCATGAGATTCCAGAAGGGGGGCGGACAGCACGCGGCAGACCAATTGTCAACCTGATTAAGCTGTTACCCGAGGAGAGCATTGCGGCAATCCTTCCGGTGAGCACATTTGAAGAAGGCAGATATGTGGTCATGGCCACCAAGAAAGGCGTGATAAAAAAAACCGCGCTCAGCGCCTTCAGTCATCCCCGGGCAGACGGCATTATTGCAGCGGCCATAGACGAAGGCGACAGCCTTATTGACGCACAGCTCACCGACGGCAGCAGGGAAATTTTTCTGGGCAGCAAGAACGGTTTGGCCATTCGGTTTCATGAAGACATACTGCGCCCGATCGGCAGAGTTGCCCGGGGGGTTCGCGGCATGTCCCTTGAATGCGGAGATGAAGTCGTCGGCATGGAAGTTTTAAGCGGCGATGCCACGATTCTGACGATTACGGAACACGGCTACGGCAAACGCACCAAGAGCTCTGAATACCGCATTCAGGGCCGCGGCGGCAAAGGGATTATCACCATTAAAACCACAGAACGGAATGGCTCGGTAGTCGGCATCAAGCAGGTGACAGATGATGACCACCTTATGATTATCACCAGCACCGGTAAAATCATCCGCATCGCCGTTTCCGATATTTCCGTGATTGGCCGGAATACCCAGGGCGTGCGGCTCATAACCATAGAAAAGGATGAAAAAGTGGTCGGAGTGGCGCGGCTTGCGGAGCAGGAAGCATAGCGAACCCACGCCAGCGGCGAGAAGAGACGGTATCCGCCGCGCTCTTCTCTTTTTTATTTAAATGATATGGAAGATTGCACCATAGGCGTTATCGGCGCCGGGAGCTGGGGAACGACCCTGTCGCACATGCTCGCCGAGAAGGGGTTTGCTGTTACGCTTTGGGTTTTTGAAGACGAACTGTTTCCCGTTCTTCAAACGACGCGCTGCAATACCCGGTATCTTCCCGGCATCAAGCTGTCCCCAGGGCTCGTTTTTACTCGAAGCATCGCCGAGGCGGTTGCGGGCAAGCAGATTCTCCTCTGGGCCAGCCCCTCGCAGGTGTTTAGATCCCTGTTTGCAGAAGCGCTCCCGTTTGCCCGTCGGGAGGTCATTCACGTGTGCGCCTCGAAGGGCATTGAAAACAGTTCCCTGCGGCGCATGTCCGAAATAGCAGAAGAACTGGACCCGGACTTGCACCACCGGCGCTTTGTCGTCCTCTCCGGCCCCAGCTTTGCCCGGGAAGTCTGCATGAAACTGCCCACGGCTGTTGTGGTCGCTTCCCGCGACGCAGCAAGCGCGGCGCGTATTCAAAAAGTTCTGGCAACGCCCTGGTTCAGGACCTACACTAGCCGTGATGTCGTGGGGGTGGAACTCGGCGGCGCGTTAAAAAATGTCATCGCACTGGCAGCCGGCGTTGCAGACGGCCTGGGCTATGGCAATAATACCCGGGCAGCGATCATCACGCGCGGGCTCGCGGAGATAATACGGCTGGGAAAGGCCCAGGGCGCTGATTCTGTAACATTTTCCGGCCTCTCAGGGCTGGGAGATTTAGTGTTAACCTGCACCAGCACCCAGAGCAGAAACTATAGTGTGGGCATGCAGCTGGGACAGGGAAAAACGCTGGAGACGATTTTGTCAGGCATGAACGCTGTTGCAGAAGGAGTTTTTACCACGCGCTCCGCATTTTATCTTGCCCGTCAATACGGGATTGAAATGCCCATTACCAGCGAGGCCTATCAGATTCTCTATGAACAGAAGCCGGCATCTGCAGCCGTGAGGGAACTTATGGGCAGGGAATTAAAAGATGAGACGCCGGGATAACCCGCTGGCTGCTTGTGGGCAGCAGTATTAACCCGAGTGCATCCATGTCTGAAGCCAAAGCATTTATCCTGGGAATTGATGTCGGTTCGGTGAGCGCAAAAATCGTGGTGCTGTGCCGCACGCGAGACATTGCCGAGGAACATTATATACGCACTTATGGCCGGCCGTTTGAGACGGTGGTGTCTTTTTTGCGCGCTTATACGGCGCGCATACCGCGCCGCCTTATTCAGGGCGTGGTATTTACGGGAACCGCAGGAGCGGTGATAGCGCAACGCACCGGCAGCCGCAGCGAAAATGAAATTATTGCCCAGGCACGCGCCGTTGAATGTCTTGTGCCGCAGGTGCGAACGGTCATTGAAATGGGTGGTCAGGATTCAAAGCTTATCTTTCTCCAGCCCGAGGGCGATGGCGCCACCGCGCGCATCAAAGACTTTTCCATGAATACCCTCTGTGCAGCGGGAACCGGGTCTTTTCTTGACCAGCAAGCCGCCCGGCTGGGGTTGAGCATAGAAGAATTTAGCCGACTGGCGACCCGTTCAAAACATCCTCCCCGGATCGCCGGCAGGTGCAGTGTATTTGCCAAAAGCGACATGATTCATCTCCAGCAAAATGCTACGCCGGATTATGATATTGTGGCCGGCCTTTGTTTTGCCGTGGCCCGAAATTTTAAAAGCACCATCGCCAAGGGATTTCGCTGTCACCCGCCGGTCAGTTTTCAGGGGGGAGTTGCAGCCAATTCGGGCATGCGCCAGGCCATGATGCATGTTTTTGACCTTGCAGAGCACGAGTTCATCATACCCCGCCATTTTGCTTTTATGGGGGCTATCGGCGCCGCCATCCTTGCCTGGGAGCATCCCGAACGCGATTATCCGTTTCCGGATCTGCAGCGCTGTGCACTTATGCCCGTGCCGCACGAAACGCGCCGCCGCGCCACTCCGTTAAAGGCGCCGCGCAGCCAGTCGCCATCTGTTGCGGGCAATAACCCGGCTGGGGCAACGGCGAGCATGATACCGCGCGAGGCATTCATGGGCATTGATGTGGGTTCGATCAGCACCAATCTGGTGGTCATTGATAGCCATAAACGGGTGCTTGCCAAACGCTACCTCATGACCGCGGGGAGACCTCTTGAGGCAATCAAGCGCGGCCTGCGCGAGATCGGCCAAGAGATCGGCAACGGGGTTACCATCAGAGGCGTTGGCACCACCGGATCGGGGCGATATTTGACCGCAGATTTCGTCGGCGCCGACGTCATTAAAAATGAAATTACCGCGCAGGCGCGGGCCGCAATCCACCTTGATCCTGAGGTGGATACCATTTTTGAGATCGGCGGGCAGGATTCAAAATACATCAGCGTGGATAATGGCGTGGTAGTAGATTTTGAAATGAATAAAGTGTGCGCGGCAGGCACCGGCTCGTTCCTTGAAGAGCAGGCTGAGCGCTTAGGCATATCCATTAAGGATGAATTTGCCCGTCTTGCCCTCAGTGCGGCTGAACCGGCGCCGCTGGGTGAGCGCTGTACGGTTTTTATGGAATCTGACATGATTCACCACCAGCAGCAAGGCGCTTCCCGGGAAAGCTTGGTTGCCGGCCTCTGTATTTCCATTGTCGTTAATTATCTCAATAAGGTGGTAGGCGATAAAAGAATCGGCAACAGAATTTTTTTTCAAGGCGGCACTGCATTTAATGCTGGCGTGGTAGCGGCATTTGAGCAGGTTTTGGGACGCGCTGTGACCGTGCCGGAGCATCACGAGGTTACCGGTGCGTTAGGCGCTGCAATTTTAGCTATGGAACAGGCACCAGCCGGTGCCAGCCGCTTCAAGGGCTTTGAGTTGAGCGATCGCGCGTATGATCTGACGTCGTTTGAATGCCCTGGATGCGCCAATAGTTGCAACATTAAAAAACTGTCCATAAACGATGAAGCACCGCTTTTTTATGGTGGTCGCTGTGAAAAATATGAGCACAGAACCAGGGAAAAAGCTGAAAAACCGACGCCGGACCTGTTTGCTGAGCGCGAAAAATTTTTAGAAGACTGCTGTGCTTTGTCACGCCCCAGCCACAGCGCCAAAGGTGCGCTCGGGATACCGCGGGCGCTGATTTTTCACGAACTCCTGCCGTTTTTTGTGACTTTTTTTCAAGAGCTGGGCTATGAGGTGGTGCTTTCAGACCAAACCAATAAAAAAATAATTAATGAAGGGGTGGAAGCTGCCGTTGCCGAGACCTGCTTTCCAGTTAAAGTAGCCTATGGCCACATCCTGAACCTTATTAAAAAGGGCATAACCAGAATTTTTCTGCCTTGCATTGTTTCGCTTCCGCCACTGTCTTCCCAGAGTCCGGCAAGTTGCGCCTGTCCCTATGAACAGACCATTCCCCATACTGCTGCGGCAGCGATTGATTTTAGGCGGCGAGGCATAACGGTTATTCAACCAGTGATGCACCTCAATGAACCGCCCGAGCGGGTTGCCCGGGAGCTGTTTGGAGTGCGGCGCGCCTTGGGTGCCACGCGAAGCCAGATCAAACAGGCGCTTGCCGCGGCGTATCAAGCCCAGCAGCGGTTTACCACAGCCTGCCAGAAACGAGGGGCGGAAATTCTTGCCGCACTGCGCCCGGATCAGCCGGTTATGGCAATAATTGGGCGACCATATAATAGTTGTGATCCCGGCGTGAATTTGCAGATACCTA
>Ga0101944_10007273_pt1 | contig 11192 bp, 11 predicted proteins | sample DewCreD2012metaG_FD_75245 | JGI IMG/M metagenome (GOLD analysis project Ga0101944, IMG submission 75245) | Hot spring sediment bacterial and archeal communities from British Columbia, Canada, to study Microbial Dark Matter (Phase II) - Dewar... ... | reverse complement strand
CCACCGTGGAACGGCTGCTGCAAGCCCAGCGCGACCCGGAGCATTACGGCAACATCATCGTGCGCGTGGCGGGATATTCTCAGATGTTCAAGCTGGTGCCGACCGAACTGCAGAATCACATCATCGCCCGCACCAAACACCGGCAAAGTTAAGCGCTGTTCTTATTCCAAATTCCACACCAGCACAACCCCCTCATGGGAAGCCGATGCCAGCTTTTTTCCATCCGGGCTGAAACTAAGGTTGATCACCATATCGCTATGACCTTCAAGGCGTTCCAGCAACTTGCCGCTGGCGGTGTCCCATAACAAAATCTCGGCGGCGGCGGTGGCGAACATCTTTCCATCCGGGCTGCGTGAAAAGTTTCCGTTGGGGTAGCGGCGGGGGGCAGGATGGTGTTCGTTTTTGACGGCGGCGGGGCGCTCGGAGAAGTGTTGGTTGGGGGAATGGTTGTCGGTTGAGCTGTGCAAGCGAGAAGAATTGCAGCGATGAAAAGAAAGGATAAGACGCGTTGGATCATTGCCATCCTATCCTTTCTTTTTTCCGCCGGGGGATTGGGATTGCTTATCATCTGTTTCACTTGATTGCGCAATGTAAAGTCCCTTTTCTACTCGGAATTTTTCCCGCACCTCGCTAAGGCTGACCATACGACCATTCATCTGTACAAACCAATATTCCCAACCATTACAAGGCGCATTATTCATGTAGTGACTGCCTGCTTTATGAATACTCCCCTCAAAACCATCTTCGGTGCGAATCCGAGAATCGGACTTGATCGTCGCAACTTTTCTCTCATCCTTTCTAAAAAACAACTTTTGTCCGGGCTGTAAATAGCCGTTTTCAACCAAAACCGAGAACTCAACTTTCGGCGCAGATTTGGCTTTGCTTTTAACATCAAACGTTGCGGGGTCTAGGGTTTCTGGTTGAACAGCATCTATTCGTTTTCGAGCTGTTTCAATATACTTTTTTTCTCTTTCAATTCCAATCCAATTTCGATGAAGGCGTTTGGCGGCTACGCCGGTTGTTCCACTGCCAAAAAACGGGTCAAGTACCACATCTCCGGGATTGCTGGATGACAAGATGACTCGATAAAGCAAAGCTTCTGGTTTTTGCGTAGAATGGGCTTTGCAGCCATTTTCATCTTTTACCCGTTCTGCACCTGTTGCTAACGACAAAAGCCACCAATCGGAGCGCATTTGTTTGTCATCATTCAAGCCTTTCATGGCTTGGTGGTTAAAAGTGTACTTTGCGCCTTTAGCCGGGCTTGCCCAAATGAGCGTTTCGTGCGCATTGGTAAAACGGACGCCCCGAAAATTGGGCATTGGATTGGTTTTTATCCAAATGACATCATTGAGAATCCAAAACCCTAAATCTTGCATGATTGCCCCTACCCGAAAGATATTGTGATATGAGCCGATTACCCATATTGTGCCGGTTGGTTTTAGAACCCGCTTACAAGCAGATAACCACCGCCGGGTAAATTCATCATATGCCTGCATAGACTCGAACTTATCCCACGGATCATCTACAGCGTCTACTTTGGTCATGTTTGGACGGTGCAGCTCATTTTGCAACTGCAGATTATAGGGTGGATCCGCAAAAATGAGATCAATCGATTTCTCCGGCAGCGTGTCAAGGATTTCTATACAATCACCTTCGATAATCCGATTCAAGGGTAGTGTCATCGCTATCATCTCTAATATGATTATAAGGCTGTTTCATTTTACCCCAACTCTTTAGGCAAAGGGATTCATAGAAACCCACGAGTAGCGCGGAACGGCGCGGACGGAATATTCCCTGCCGTATAAGATCGCTTCGGCTGCCAGGATGCCGCTGCGTACTGCCGCGGCGATGCCCTCGCCCATGTCGCGCGTCGCCAAACCGGCAGCATCCCCGACCAGAAAGGCATTCCCCTGCCGCAGATGCGGCTTGCGCTGCCGCAGGTAATAGGTATAAGCGCTCGGCTGGAACACATGACCGCGCACCAGCCCGCTTTGTGCCAGTCTTTGCACCAGCCGTCCCCAATGATCGATCAGGCGGTTGTTGCTGCCGCGCATTCCGTCTGCCGTGCCGCCGATGCCGATATTCAGCCAGCCCCCGGCTTTGGGTACATACCAGGCATAGCCGGGCAAGCCATCCTGAAAGAACCACAAACGGCAGGCGGGATCTGCTTGGGGATAGTGAAATTCCTCTTCCATTGCCACAATGAGCGATTCTCTCGGCTTGGGATGGGCGGGCTTGAACAGGGTCTGATAGACCGGGCAGTGCGTCCCCCCAGCCCCTATCAGCCGGCGGGCAAAATATTTGCCGTCGATCTCGTAGCCATCACCGGTTTGGCGGATCGATTTGACCTCGTGCACTTCAAACGGCGCGCCGGCGCGCCGCAGCAGCCACTCATCGAATTCGATGCGGCGGATGGCGTACTGCCGCGTGCGCAGCTTAAAGCGAAAATTCTTGATCGCCACCTGAAACGAGGAAAAGGTGGTGAAAGAGCAGGGATAATCGGCGATGGCGAAATCCAAATCGTCCAGAACGCCGGGGGTGATCCAGCCGGCGCAGGGTTTGGGGCGCGGGAAGCTGCTGCGATCGAGGATGAGGCAATTGGCGCCGCCCTGCCGCAAACGCCAGGCGCAGGCAGCCCCGGCAGGTCCGCCGCCGACGATGAGAACATCGACCTTGATCATCGGCAGCCTCAACTGAGCCGGCAATCCGGCTGGGGAGTGCCTTTGCGCGTCATCACGATCTGCCAGAGCTGGGTGTTGCGCGACCGGAACCCGCCGGCGCAGCTCAGCAGGTAATAGCGCCACATGCGGTAGAAGCGGTCGCCGTATTTGGGTTTCAGACGATCCCACGCCCGCTCGAAGTTGGCATACCACGCCATTAACGTTTTATCATAGTCGGGTCCAAAGTTGTGCCAGTCTTCCATGACAAAGATACCTTCCATTGCCCTGCCAATTTGGGCAATGGAGGGCAGCATGCCGTTGGGGAAGATGTACTTGGTCGTCCACGGGTCGCCTGAGACCGAGCTAACATTGCCGCCGATGGTGTGAATGAAAGCAATCCCGCCCGGCTTGAGGCAGCGATCGACCACCTGCATGTAGGTGCGGTAATTCTTATAGCCCACATGCTCCAGGATGCCGATGGAGATGACGGCGTCATACTGTCCCTGCACCTCGCGGTAGTCCTGCAGGCGCAGTTCCACCGGCAAGCCCTTGCACAATTCCATGCCCAATGCCACCTGTTCCTTGGAGACGGTTACCCCCAGCACCTCTGCGCCGTAGGTTTCGGCAGCGTACTTGGCAAAACTGCCCCAGCCGCAGCCCAGCTCCAGCACGCGCATGCCCGGCTTCAAGCCGATTTTGCGGCAGACCAAATCCAGCTTGGCTTCTTGCGCTTCATCCAGGTTGGATGCGTTCTTCCAGTAACCGCAGGTGTAATTGAGGCGCTTATCGAGCATAGCGGTATAGAGGTCGTTGCCCAGGTCATAGTGCTTCTCGCCCACCTCGTAGGCGCGCGATGCCGCCTGCAGGTTCAACAGGCGGGCGCGCAGCCAGTGCCAGGCGATCTTCCAATTGCCGCGCACGCGGACATCCAAATTGGCGTTGAGGGCGCGGGTGATGAATTGATCGATGGCGTCGCAGTCCCACCAGCCGTCCATGTACGACTCGCCCAAGCCCAAATGCACTTCTCCCAGCACGCGGTCATAGAGGTGGGGATTATGCACCTGGATATCCCACGGGTTAGGACCATTTACCTGGATGCCTGCATATTCGAGCAGTTCACGAACGATTTTTTCGGAAGAATTGGATGCCATGATAAACCTCCTGTTGGATCATATAACACCCGGATAGAGAAAAAGGGATGGAAGTATTTTTATTGTATCAAGAAATTAATGGACGGGTAGGAAAATCCCACTGGGAGGGAAGATATCTCTCGCAAAGACGCAAAGTGCGCCAAGGATTTTTAGAAAATTAACCGCGAAGGTGCGAAGGACGCTAAGATGTTTTTCGCAAAGGCGCAGTTTAATCTCTCGCAAAGGCGCGAAGTGCGCAAAGGATTATAAAAAACTTTGCGTTCTTGGCGTCTTAGCGGTGAAAAATTCCCCGTCATTTCATTTCGAGGGGCGGGGGGATGCCGGCAGCCCTATCCGCCGACCAACCAGCCCCGAGAAATCCACTTCGTGTACAATGGACAGAATAGGAGACACGGAGTAGAACAAATTCGGGGGTCAAATGGAGGGATTATACAGCAGGATTTGAAGGCTGTTTTTTTTTGCAGCATCATGGGTATGATTTCGTTATGCTATAATTTTTCTGTCAGGAATTATCCGAATAATTTCATCTCAGAGAAAAATCTTAACACACAGAGGGCAAGATGGACTTAACCGGTCAAACCATTGGCGGACGGTATCATATTATAGAGCCGCTCGGGCAGGGCGGTATGGCAGTGGTCTATAAAGCCTATGACACGCGCCTGGAGCGGATGGTGGCGATCAAAGTCATCCGCACCGCAGCCATCGCCCCGGAGCAGTTAGCAGGTTCCATTTCGGTTTCCGTTGTGCCCTCTCACCCTGAACTTTGATCCGCTTTTTAAGGGGATAAGGGTCGGTCTTCAGTGTAAACTTTTACAGGAAGTTAACATCCTGTTAACCTGCCCTTTAATCGGCATTAACAGCACAATGAGAAAATTCAACTTGAATTCGCAAGAATAATCTATAAGGAGAACAATATGCGTAACAAGTTATTTACAATTTTCTCAGTCGTCATGATTGCCAGTATGATCCTGGCAGGGTGTGCGACCGCCACGCCGCAAACGGTGAAGGTGGTTGAAACCCAGGTCGTCAAAGAGGTTGAAACCCAGGTTGTTGTCGAAAAAGTGGTCGAGACCAAAGTGGTGGAAGTAGAAAAAGTTATCACCCCCACCCCTGGTCCCGAAGAACCCACCCCGCTGCCTGCTGGCTCCGTCCAGATCAACGGCGCCGGTGCTACCTTCCCCCTCCCCATCTATACCGAGTGGACCTATGCTTACTCCTATGTTGATCCGTCGGTTGTGATCAACTATCAAGGCATTGGCTCTGGCGGCGGCAAGAAAGCCATCGTTGACAATACCGTTGATTTTGCCGGTTCTGACTCGCTTCTGAAAGACGAAGAATATGAAGCCGGCAAGGACCTGCAAATGTACCCTACCCTGGCTGGCGCCGTTGTGGTTATCTACAACTTGAAACCCGCCAAGGATTATCCCGAAGGTTTCAAAGCACCCGCGCTGATCTTCGATCGTCAGACATTGGTTGATATCTATAACGGTAAAATCAACAAATGGAACGATCCCAAGATCGTCGAACTCAACCCCGAAATGGCGGATTACCTGCCCGATGCCCTGATTACCGTTGTTCACCGCTCCGATGGTTCTGGCACGACCGAAATCTTCACCAAAGCACTGGCTTCCTTCAGCCCCGATTGGACTGCCGGCGCCGGTTCTTCCATCGAATGGCCGGTTGACAAAGCCGGCAACGGTATGGGCGGCAAAGGAAACCAGGGTGTGGCTGCAGCCGTCATCAACACTCCAAACTCCCTCGGTTATGTTGAACTCTCTTACGCCGTATCCAACGGTCTGAAATTCGCCGACCTGATCAACAAAGCCGGCAACAAGGTTACCGCCAATGCCGAAAGCGTTGCCGCTGCTATGGCTGATTTCGCCGGCGCTTTCTCCGATAAACTGACCGCCACCATCGTCGATGCTGAAGGTCCTAACTCCTACCCGATCGTTGGTTACACCTACATCATCCTGCATACCACCAGCATGACCGATTGTGTCAAAGCCAAGAAACTGCTCGAGTTCTTCATGTGGGCAATGACCGATCCTTCTGCGACCAAACGCGCTGGTGATATGGGCTACTCTGTCCTTCCAGAAGCTGTCCGCGAACTGGTCTTCGCTAAATTCAACGAAGTTACCTGCAACGGCCAACCTGTCCTTCCCTAAGCCTACTTCCTAGTCCCCAGGAGGGTCTTGCTGGAACAAATTTGCAAGACCCTCCAAGTTTATCAAGCTGCGCAAGTCGAGCGGTTTCATCTACAGTGTCGGGACTACACGGTATATGAAATAGCTTTCCTTGTGGCGGAAAATCATACGAAAGGAAGCGGACATGAAAATCAATAAGCAAAGACTGAACCCTTTTCAGTTAAAAATCCGAACCTTGTTGAAACCACTCCAAAAATTAATCCGCCATGGCGATTATCCATGGCAGGGGGTATTAATTGGAGTATCAGCATTGGTCATGATTATCGTTCTGGCAGTTGGCGTGATGCTGTGGCGGGAGTCGAGTAATGCCAGAACAGCCCTGGGAATTGAATTTCTTCTGCCGACCAGTAATCCCAGTTGGAATCCGATCACGGATGAATTCCATGCCTGGCCCTTCATTTATGGCACTTTGATGACTTCCATCGTCGCCATCATCATCGCTCTGCCCATCAGTTTGGGAATAGCCATCTTTATGGCGGAACTCTGTCCCGAATGGCTCAAACTGCCGATCGACTGGCTGGTTGAACTGCTGGCGGCTATTCCAAGCGTGGTCTATGGACTTTGGGGCATTTTCGTTTTTCTTCCCAAAGTAGTCAGTCCGGTAGCGATGTTCCTCTATACCTCCTTTTCTCACCTGCCGGCATTAGGCGTATTATTCGCCGGACCCCCGCCTGCCAATGGGGCGACCCGCCTGGGCGCGGCAATGGTCTTGACCATTATGATCATTCCAACCATTACCGCGGTTACACGGGATGTACTGCTGGCTATTCCCGATAATCAACGTGAAGCCTCCCTGGCTCTTGGCTCCACAAAATGGGAATCCATCTGGAAAGTCCTGCTGCCCTATGGTATCTCCGGCATCCTTGGCGCCGTCATCCTTGGTTTGGGGCGAGCCTTGGGCGAAACGATGGCCGTTACGATGGTCATCGGTAACTCCATCGAAGGGTCGGTTTCCCTGCTGAGACCCGGCTACACCATGGCAAGCATCATCGCCAACGAATTTGCCGAAGCCGTCTCCATGATGCACTCCGAAGTCCTGATCGGAATGGGGATGGTTTTATTCTTTATCACCCTGTTTCTGAATATCATCGCGCGGTTCCTCGTCTGGCAGGTTGCCCGGCGGACACCGCAGGAGGCTCGCGTATGACTGCCACAATAACTGCTCCAACAACCGCTGCCCCTTCAACCCGTTTTCAGGAATTGATTGCCCAAAATCAGGCTTCGCGCCTTGCCCGCCGTAAAATCATCAACACCCTCATGTTATCGGTTACCGTTCTTGCCACCATCCTTGCCCTGATTCCGCTTTTCTGGATCATTGGGTATGTCCTGTATCAAGGCGGCAGATACTTCAACTTGGATTTACTCACCCAACTGCCCAAACCGATGGGGATGGCTGGCGGCGGTGTTCTTCATGCGATTCAGGGAACGATTATCATCACTTTATTAGGGTCTGTCCTGGCGATCCCTATTGGCGTGTTGGCGGCTTTCTACGCTGCCCGCTATCCCAATACCCCCCTCGGTATCGTCCTGCGCTTTAGCACGGATGTCCTTTCGGGTGTGCCCTCGATCGTGATCGGTCTATTTGCCTATGCTGTCATTGTCAAACCAATGGGACATTATTCTGCCTTAGCGGGTGGTTTTGCTGTGGCAATTCTCATGCTTCCTACCATTATCCGCACCACCGAAGAAATGATTAAACTGGTACCCCACACCCTGCGCGAAGGGTCATTGGCGCTTGGCGCCCCAGAATGGAAAACCTCGCTCAGCGTCATTTTCCCCGCCGCCCTAAACGGCATCATTACCGGTTTTTTACTTGCAATTGCCCGCGCTGCCGGTGAAACTGCACCCCTGCTTTTCACGGCGCTTGGCAATGAACGTTATGATGTGGGCATGATCATCCGCAATGGAATCAGCCAAAACCAGGGCATCTTTCAGATACTCAATCGGATTGTCGATCAACCTGCCGATTCCCTTCCCCTGACTCTATGGAAATACGCCCAACAGCCTTACCCCGAACGAGTACAACAGTCTTGGGCAGTGGCATTGGTGCTGATGATCCTGGTCTTGTTGGTCAATATCATTTCCAGGGTATGGGTCGAAATGCGAAAACGACGGTTACAAGGCTAAAAGGAAGATTACGATGGAACTTAAAATTGAACCAGTAAAGATTGATGACAAGAAACAATCTGACCTTAAAATAGAAGTCAGGAACATGAATTTCTATTACGGCAAGTTTAAGGCGCTGGCGGATATTAACTTGCCGGTATATACCAACAAGATCACTGCTATTATCGGACCATCCGGTTGTGGTAAATCGACCTTGCTTCGTTCCTTTAACCGCATGAATGACCTGGTGCCGCACACAAGAATGGAAGGGGAGATTCTGCTGGATAACGTAAATATATATGATCCCAGCATCGACGTAGTCGATGTCCGCCGCCGTATCGGGATGGTTTTTCAGCGTCCCAACCCTTTTCCCAAGAGCATTTACGATAACGTGGCTTTCGGTCCCCGCCTGTATGGGATTCACAACCGCAAAGATTTAAACGAAATTGTAGAAAAATCCCTTCGCCAGGCAGCTCTTTGGGATGAGGTAAAAGACAAGCTGCACCAAAGCGGTTATTCGCTCTCCGGCGGGCAGCAGCAGCGGCTGTGCATTGCCCGTGCCTTGGCGGTTGAGCCCGAGATTATCCTCATGGATGAACCTGCTTCTGCCCTTGACCCAATTTCTACCCTGCGCATTGAAGAACTGATGCACCAACTGGTCAAAGACTATACCATCATCATCGTTACCCATAACATGCAGCAGGCAGCCCGTGTATCGGATTACACCGCTATGATGATGCTGGTCGAAGGGACGCGTTCGGGTACGATCATCGAATTCAATCATACTATCACCATCTTCACCAACCCTTCCGATTCACGCACCGAAGGTTATGTAACGGGCAGATACGGATAAAACGACCGCTCGCATTGCCGGCTGGTTTTCACCGCTAATGAGACAGGCAGAGAGGAAAAAATTGATGACAAGGGATACGCTGGATCGACAGATACGAGAATTGCTCAATGAATTGATGACGCTTGGCAAAATGGTTCAAGAATCAACTTTAGGCTCGGTGGCAGCATTAATCAGGCGCGACATCGAAGCCGCGAGGTTACTTTACATCCAGGACAATCTGATCAACCAAAAGCGTTTCGAGATCGAAAATGCTGCCATCGGCACCCTTGCCACCCAGCAGCCGATTACCGCCGGTGACCTGCGCCTGCTGGCTTCGATCTTGGATGTAACCACCGAAATTGAGCGGATGGGCGATTATGCTAAGGGGATTGCCAAAATTTGCATTCTCTTGAAGGATGAACCCCTGATCAAACCTTTGGACGACATCTCCAGCATGGCGGATAAAACGGTCGATATGCTCCGCCGGGCGTTGGATGCGTTTATCGCGGCGGATGTGGAAACCGCCCGAGCTATCCCGGCAGAGGATGATGAGGTGGACGAGATGTACATCGCGATTTACCGCCAATTGGCAGCATTGATCCATCAAGATCCCAATACCATTGATCAGGTAAATATCCTGCTTTGGGCGGCGCATAACCTTGAGCGGTTAGCCGACCGGGTGACCAATGTCTGCGAACGAACAATTTATGCCTATACTGGTTTATTGACCGAAATTAAACCTTCGGATGACGAAATCAGAGGATATAAACAATAGAATAAAGAGATCGTCTCGTCTATTTCTCGCCCAATGGAATCACATCGCCGCTGGCGGATATCTCCTTTAGGATCGCCGGGTCTCCATAACAATACACACTCCCGGAGCTGCCCAGTTTTGCATCCAGGCGGTGCTTTACCCATAGCCGCGCATTCCCGCTGCTGTTCACCTGAACTTTGGCGTTTACACTATAGAGGTTTTCGGCATCGTAATTTCCGGCGCTGTTCAAGATCACCGATTGCTGATTGACCGATCCTTGATCGATTTGCAGGCTGCCCACGCTGTTGATCTCAACCTCCAGCGTATCGGCGGTTAAACCGGCCAGATGAATATTCCCCCGGTTGTTAATCGCGATTTCAAATGCCTTTGCCTGCAATACCGGTGCAGAGACATTGCCGCTGCCGGAAGCAATCAGGGCATCCAGTTGTTTGACTGTAAGCACATACCGCACAGGCAGACTGGGCACAATCGTTACATTTTTCTTCTGTTGGATGGTCAGCATCCCGTCCTCAACCGTAATCACAATATGGGGGAGGAGGTTATCCTCCATTTCCATATACAGGGATTCCTCTTCCCCAAGCTGGATATCAAGTTCGCCAACCGTTGCCAGGGTAACGCCTTGGATGTCTTGTACTACCCGCTTCTCACTCACCATCGTTCCCGATCCCTCGATCGAGTTAAACGGCACCCCCATGCCGCGGCAGCCGGCAAGGGATAACACTGCCAATAAACAAACCAAGCCGATTTTCAGTTTCATACCTCTGTTCTCCATTATTTCAATGATATGGCGCATTTTCGGATTCCGGTTTAAGGTCTATGGTTATCGTTCGATGGTATAGAGAAAAAGCTGTTCTCCCTGCGGTTGCGTTCGGCAAACCCAATTGCCCTGCGGATCGATCACCCCGCCCGGCGCCGAACAGGGCAGGTCAACCGGGTCGGCGTTATCTACGGTAACGATCCAGACCTGACCTGCCGCCGCCCGCAAACCTGCCGCCAGACGAAGAACGACACCATCTGTTTGAAGCGCTGGCGCAGTGCGTGTTGAGCGCCAGCGACGGGCCAATTGTCCTCTTCATCGACGACGCGCACTGGGCCGACTCCAGCACGCTCGACTGGTTGAGCTATCTGCTCAACCGCGCCCACGATCGCGCGCTGTTGCTCGCGCTGGCCTATCGCCCAGAAGAAGCGGGCGCGGACCTGACCAGACTGGTCGCCGATCGGGCCGCTTCCAGGGTGCGAATCCCGGGGTGTGGGGTATACCACAGATCCAATGGCTCCAGATGATTGGTGGTTGTCACGCGCTTGTTGTTTCGCATGTCTGAGGTCCCATCGTTCAGTTACAAGACTTGGATTGTCACCTCATCACTCGCCAACCCACGCTCTTGCTTTCGTGGAATTGGCACCATTTCGGTACTATTTACTCTATCACGGGTCTGATGCGAATGCAAGACTAATTGTCACGAA
>Ga0101944_10007271_pt1 | contig 11195 bp, 14 predicted proteins | sample DewCreD2012metaG_FD_75245 | JGI IMG/M metagenome (GOLD analysis project Ga0101944, IMG submission 75245) | Hot spring sediment bacterial and archeal communities from British Columbia, Canada, to study Microbial Dark Matter (Phase II) - Dewar... ... | reverse complement strand
ATCTGGAAGTAAAGTCAGTAGTCAAGAAATGGAAGGACAGGGCTTTTGCTGCGGGCGTTGATCGTGCGATTATTGAAAAAGGCGCCCGTATGCTCGGAGTGGATTTAAATGAACTTATCCAGGATACGATTCTGGGAATGAGAGAAGTAGCCGATCGGGTTGGCTTATAATTTTACCTCGGAATCTGAGATTAAGCGCTTTTTGGATATTTGACAGGGATGATTCTTTAATGCTATGATTTATTATGAGCATATGTTCATAACATAAAAATTAATAAACGGAATATACTCTTATAATAGAAAGCTAATCAGAACTCTGGGTTTGAGAGGAGGAAAGGGTTGAAAATTCTTGAAGATTTATTGTCTGTGCTCAATTACGATTGCCAGGTTAAAGATATCAGGGTTGGTCCTTTTCAGACAGCAGTGGTGACGCGGAATTGTGGGCTTGCATCAACTCCTCACGATTCCGGACCACATCATCAGGATTCGCCGGTTAAGGAAGCTGGAGCACTACTCGAAAAGAATCCTCGAGCTCTTGCCAATATGGCTAAGTCTGAAATTGAGCTTGAAGCATCTATAGGTATGGCAACAATAAATTCACTGATTGAGATTGACGAGAGCCGCTGTGTTGAGCTAAATGCGGCAGAGCTCATTGCAAGTAAAGGTGCTGGTAAACGGGTAGCCATTATCGGACATTTTCCTTTTGTATCACGTTTAAGAAGCATTGCTGGTAAACTCTGGGTGATCGAAAAACGCCCGCGTGAGGACGATTTCCCGGAAGAAGAAGCAATCAATTTACTTCCTCAGGCGGATGTGGTAGGGATCACCGGCACGGCTTTTACCAATCACACAATAGAACAATTGTTGAAGCTTTGCCGGCAGGATGCTTACGTAGTGGTGCTGGGAGGAACTGCCCCTTTGTCTCAGATATTGTTTGATTACGGTATCAGTGCAGTCTCAGGTACGAAAGTATTGGATAGTGAGGTTGTGATGCGCTTTGTAAGTCAGGGGGCAACCTTCCGTCAGATCAGGGGAATTCGGCTTTTAACCATGCAGAAATAGAAGGAAAAAATGTTTAAAAGGCTTTCTCATATCTGGTCAGTCAAGTGTGTGTTTGCAGGTTAGTTACCAGGCTAATCAGGGGGAAATTCTATCTTGAAGAAATCTGATCTTTGGTCAACTGGCGCCAATAAAAATAAAGAAAGGAGGTGGGGAAATGTATTCCGGTTTCCGGAGAGGTATGGGATTCAGAGGGAATTCTCCTCCCTGGCCTTATGTTGGCAGAGGCAGGGGAGGATTACCTCGCTGCTGGTACCCTGGATTTACTGGAACAGCTTCTGGTACTGCTACGGTACCGCGCTGGGCATCCACTCGTGATGCTGAACTCAATTTCCTGAAAAGCCAGGCAGAAGCTACAAAACGACAGCTTGAGGAGATTGAGCGGAGAATCCAGGAACTGGAAGAAAAGAAGTAAATGATGTAAGGCTCGGGGAATAACCCGAGCCTTACATTTTCATGATTATTGAAAAATCAGAAATTATCGATTTAATTGCTTATTTCCCGCAATAACAATAAGTTTCCAGACCAAGTATTTTTGCCGCACCAGAAATAGTAACCCCGTAAAAAATAACCGGTTTGTCTATCATGAAATTGCCAATTGTATTATTGACAATGGTACTTCCTGTGACCAGTGCTACATCGCACCATTCCAGGTGATATGCAGTCTTTTCAGGACCCTGGATAATTACACCGAATTTATTTGCGTTTATGTTAGCGGTATCCATATCGGTCACTCTAATTTCAAAGTTTTTGCTAAGGTATTCTACCATTCGTGGCTGTAAGCCTACGATAGCAATTTTTGGTTGCCCGTATTTTTCTTTAATATATTCTACCAATTTAATGCTGCAATCCCTGGGTTCGTTATCTTTACAATGCACTGATTTATCAATCAAATTGAAATTCCGCATTACAGCATTCAGGGTAGAGACAAAAATTGCCCGGCGGAAATTATTTTTTAAATCCATATTTATGATGTCAATCAATTTGCTTTTATAGTTTCCATACATGTCTGTGTAAGCGTGACCGAATGTCCCCCTGAATTCAGCCTGCATCATCCTTTCACGTCCCACAATGAGAGGATAATCTTTATCTTCAGGGTTACCAATAGCTTCTTCAGGGCTAAGCTGCCTTGCTGTGACGGTTACTTCGTCTGATTCCAGACTGTTCTTTTTGATTAATTCATTTATTTCCTTCTTTAACAATCCGAAAATATCCATGAATCCTTTTCCTTTCATATTTTTAATAATAAACATGCTTAAAATCGGGCATTGTGTTATAACTACCCTGAGAAATGGGAGTCGTTGCCGTTTTCAAATACTCTGATCCTTTTCATCCGCAGAATGATATATACTTGCTTACCCTTTTCCAGGCTCATTTCCTCGAAGATATGGCAGGGTATTTCGGCTAAAAGGCTATTACTGTTGATCTCCAGCTTAATTCTTACGGTATCCATTCGAGGGATAATGTCTTGAATTCTGGCAACGAAGCTGTTTACTCCAGGTCCCCGTGGTTTATCTTCAGATACATATACATGTCTCGGTAAAATAGCGATCCTGCGAATGGCATTACCATCGTGAGGAACGTAGATTTTTAACCCCCGCCACCCGACCTCCATTACTCCCTGTCCGGTATTTTTACAATAATCACAGTCAAGAATATTTGGAGCCCCGATGAAATCTGAGACTTTCTGGTTATGAGGATAAAACAAAAGTGTTTCTGGGTCATCTACCTGCTCAATTCTGCCATCGAGGATTATAGCCAGCCTGTCAGCTATATTCACTGCCTCCATAAGGTCGTGGGTAACATAGATTGTGGTTATCCCCAGTTTTCTCTGGATTTGCTTAAGTTCTGTTCTGAGGTATTTTGCAGTTTGAGCATCAAGGCTGGACAGCGGTTCATCGAGGAGCAGTATTAAAGGTGAAGGAGCCAGGGCTCTGGCAAGTGCTACTCTCTGTTTTTCGCCGCCGCTCAAGGAATGTGGATATCGGCCTACAAGATGTTTGATATTCATCATCTCAACCAGTTCGTTAACTCTCTCGCGGATTTTCACGGGATTCCATTTGCGGATTTTGAGGCTGTAGCCGATATTGTCAATTACATTAAGATGTGGGAAAAGTGCGAGATTCTGGAAAAGATATCCTACACCTCTTTCATTAGGTGGTATTCGATCTATTCTTTTTCCGTCGAATTGGATTGAGCCCTGGTAGTCAGTAAAGCCAGCAATTGCATTGAGCAGGGTGGTCTTTCCAGAACCATTAGGACCCAGCAGGCTTAGCAATTCTTTATCTCTAACCTGTAGGCAAATATAATTACAGGCAAAGTTTTTAATATTATCACATGTTATTGCCGGCATATCTTTTCCACCTGGATGTAAGTTTCATTTCAAGGAACTCGAATAGTTTCTCAAATATCAGGCACATGATTGCCAGAACGATTAAACATACTATTATGATATCGATGCGAATCAAACTTTCTGCCTTCATAAGTAAGGCACCGATTCCGGTTGGGATAGCTACCATCTCAGCAGCAATTATTACCCTCCAGGCCATTCCAGCTTCCAACCTCAGTCCAGTAAAAATATTGGGTAAAGCCAGTGGGATAACCACTGTGGTTAATAGTTGAAAATCTGAAGCGCCAAGGCTTCTCGCTGCTTTAATATAATCTCTATCAACATTTTTAATGCCTGTGATGGTGTTATACAGAATTGGGAAAAAGGAGCAGATGAAAATCAACATGACAGGTAACATCTCGTTGATACCAATCCATAACATCAATAGAGGAATCCACCCGAGTGTTGGGATAGGATAAAAAAGACTGATGAGAGGATTCAGGGCTCTGTCAGCTATTTTGTACCAGCCCATCAATGTTCCCAGAATTATGCCTGTAATTGAGCCAGCAGAAAAGCCTATCATGACTCTGGTGAGACTGCTCAGGAAATTCTGTCCGAGTATACCACTCGTACTTAAATGGTAGAACTCGACTATAACCGCAGAAAAAGGCGGCAGTAAATTACCAGGGATAAGATTGAGACGAGAAATCAATTCCCAGCACGTTAAAAAGAAAACTACTGGCAAAAGACCCCATCCCGGTTGCAATCGTTTCAGGAATTTCATTATTTTAAGAACCTCAAATCGAGTATATTCTCAGCTTTAAAACCAGTTTTTATATAACCCAGATAAGCCATATAATCGATTGTCTCCTGTATCATGGTTGGATCAATACTGGTGGTATATTCTAATCTGCCCATTGAATGTTGCATTGTCTCGGAAGTGATTTCTAATTGTTTCGCTGTCTCTGCCACGTCTGTTGGAAAAACCTGCTCACTCATAGTCTGCATTTGGCTGGCCATAATCCTGGAAGCTTCGAGCGGATTTTTGTTAGTCCAGTTGGTTGCCTTTTGTGAGACTTCAACAAGTTTTCTAACGACTTCAGGATGATTTTTAATCAATTCCTCTTTGACAATCAACACGCTTCCCTGCATTCCGGGCCAGATATCTCTGGCAGTTAATAACATGGTAAAACCGGCATTTTCTGCCATGGTTGCCCAGTGTTCAGGCATAAGAGCCGCATCGAGTTTGCCTGTTTTTATTGCTAATATTTGCTTAGGCGGATTCATTCTCTGAAGGTTTTTTGTAACTTGTTCTCGATTTAATCCGAATTCGTCAATGATTTTCTGGAGCATAATATCGGCTGCAGAGCCCGCTTCAACGCAACCGATCCTTATTCCAGGTTTTTCAAGGTCCTGCACAACCTTGATCTTTTCAGGGTTTACTGCCAGACCGTAACCGTATTTATGAGTGCCTGCAACTATTTTTAGTGGTACTCCTGCATTGGCATATGCACTGATGGCAGGTGCCAGGCAGATATAGGCAGCCTGGATGTCTCCTCGTGCCAGGGCTGCTGCCAGAGCTGTGCCAGTAACATAACTCTCATACGCGGATAGATTTAGACCTGCTCCAGCAAAATAACCTTTATCCAGGGCGATGTAAGCGCTGGCAGCATGGTCTGTAAATTCAACTGCTACGCCCAAATGCGCAATTTCTTTCTGTTTTCCCGAGCATCCGCTGGTAATGAAAATCACCAGTAATACAAAGGTGATGAATATAAAAATTTTTTTCATTAAGGCTCCTTTCAACGGCACACATGAGAATCAACAAAATGAATCCGTAATAGCGGCAGAAATCAGGAAATAAAAATAGCGCTTCCTTCTGCAAGAAAGCGCTATTTGAAGATAGTATTCAATGTCATTTCTCCTTTCCAATTTGTGGGAAGCAACGCCGTTTCCAGCGATGCCGTCGATCCTCCCGACTGAGGATACCGGCTGTCCACCATATCCTTTTATGTGACAGGATTTAGGTAAGACAGCTCCAGAGAAACCACAAAATTATATTATTTTTTATTTTTCCATGTCAAATTTGTTTTTTGTTCTTTGATCAAGATTTTGCGCTTGAAGATGTTTTTTGAAAAAAGCCCTTGACACGGGTTTACGCTGATGATACTATATTATTGTGAGCATATGTTCAAAATATGAATTTGAAATCTGTTCAGGTTGTGATATTGATCTTTGTATAGAACAACCGTTACGAAAAGTTAAGAAACTCTAATGAGGGGGAAGAAGATGCCAAACTATGATGGAACAGGGCCTCGAGGAAAGGGAGCGATGACAGGGCGCGGGCTTGGCTACTGTATCGTACCTATTGGGACGGTAACAGAGGAATTGGAATATCTGCAAAAACGTGAAAAGGCTCTTGAAGAGGAGCTTACGCATGTTAAAAGCCGTATTAAAAAGCTAAAACAACCGGCAGGAATTGCCGGGAAGGAGTAAATCATGAAAATAGCGATTACCAGTACCGGGCAGGGACTGGAAAGCATGGTAGATCCGCGCTTTGGAAGATCTCCATACCTGATCTACATCGATCCGGAATCGTTAGAATTTGAAGCAGTAGATAATCCAGGTGCACTTGCGGGTGGAGGTGCGGGTATTGCGACTGCCCAGGCTATCGCAGGTAAAGGAGTTGAGACAGTTCTTACAGGAAATTGTGGTCCTAATGCTTTTCGTGTATTATCTGCTGCCGGAATCAAGGTTGTCACCGGGGTATCGGGTAAAATAAAGGATGTAATTCAGGATTATAATGATGGGAAATATACTGCCAGTACACAGCCAAATGTCCCTGGTCACTTTGGTTTAGGTGGTGGAGGGCCTGGACGTGGGAAAGGTCCGGGTTGGAAATAGATAATTTTTTGGAGGTGTTTAAATGCCCAGAGGAGATGGAACTGGACCGCCGCGTGGCTCTGCAGGTCGTGGCGGTAGAATGAGTGGAAACCGACCTGGTTCCGGGCCAGGTGGCTATTGCGTTTGCCCTGCTTGTGGAGAGAAAATCCCTCATGAAAGGGGTGTACCCTGCTATAGTCAGAATTGTCCAAGGTGCGGTACCAGAATGGTAAAAGGTTAAACGCATTCCTGGAGAGTTCTAGTATTTAAGGAGACTATCATCCGGAAATGATATTATCTGTTGCGAGCGGAAAGGGGGAGAACTGGCAAAACCAGCATAGTGGCATTATTCGCGGTCCTGGCCAGGAATGCGGTGCTTGTTGATTGTGATGTGGATGCTGCCGATTTACATCTTATAATTAAACCGCAGGTGGAAGCAGTGAATGAATTCTGGAGCGGTCAAACGGCTTTTATGCACAGTGAGGAATGTATCCAGTGTGATCTCTGTCAGACGCTTTGCCGATTCAGGGCTATAAGTGATTATCAGGTTGATTGTATTTCCTGTGAGGGATGTGCTTTTTGCTCCAGAATATGTCCGTTTGATGCTGTTGAGATAAAGTAAAAATTGGCGGGACACTGGTTTGTTTCAGAAACGCGGTACGGCTATTTCTTACACGCAAATTAGCAATTGCTCAGGAGAACTCGGGGAAGCTGGTGGCTGCAATCAGGAAGGTAGCTCATGTGATAGCAGCAAAAAATAATCATGAGTTGATAATCAGCGATGGTCCTCCAGGTATCGGTTGTTCGGTGATATCTTCTCTGTCAGGAGCAGATCTGGCAGTGCTGGTAACTGAGCCTACTTTGTCAGGCATCTTTGATTTGCAAAGAATATTGGAAGTGTGTCAGCATTTTAATGTACCCGCCATAATCTGTGTAAACAAATATGGTATAAATCCTGAAAATAGGGAACAAATTTTAAGATTTTGTGAGCAAAAGGGGATAGAAGTTGCTGCCAAAATTCCATTTGATAGTGCGGTTACTCAAGCCATAATCAAAGGTTTACCTGTAATTGAGTTTTACCGGGGAAAAGTATCCATTGAAATCGAATGACTCTGGAGTATTATATTGGCGAAGCTACAAAGGTTATCGGTGTAACTCAACTCTGCGGAAAAACAGGGAGGATGAATATGCAGGAATTAATCAGTGAATTCATGGCACAAAAACGATTTGCTGTAGTTGGAGCTACAGATAATCCGCAAAAATATGGTAATCAGATAGTAAAAAATCTGAAAAGCCGCGGTTATGAAGTGTACCCGGTAAATCCCAGGTTACAGGAAGTAGAAGGACTAAAGTGTTATACTGGACTGGAAGACTTACCTGTCAGGGTGGATGTGGTGGATTTTGTGGTTCCACCTCAGGTTACTGAAAAAATGCTTGAGGATTGCAAAAAGCTTGGATTGAACCGTATCTGGTTGCAACCCGGTTCAGAAAGCGAAGCGGCGATTAACTTTTGCTATCAAAACAAGATGAAAGTTGTTTACGGCGTTTGTGTTATGATGAATTGAAAAACTCTTGTTTACATTGACTACCTGTATTCTTAAAGCGAATTTTGAGATTATAAATTTGACGCGAGGACAAAATGGGAAAGAATAGCGGCTCAAATTGTGCAAAATGTCTGGTAGAAGCATGCGTACCCAGGATAGGGGCTGATGAAAAACCGGAAATTTCAAGAGCGCCTGAATATTGTCCTATGAAAAGGAAATCATCAACCATTGAAAAGGCTCTATCAGAATATGATAAATCTGGGGTCCGGGAGTTTGCCCGGTTGGCTTCCATTCAGGAATTTGAGTGCTATGAGCAAACCCCTGAGGGTCGCAGGACGAAAAATCCGCGCATTGTTGAACTAATTCAATTTGCGCAGAAGTGCGGTTATAAAAAACTGGGGCTGGCTTTTTGTGCTGGATTGGCTACCGAGGCGAAGATTCTCACTGAAATACTGGAGACTCATGGATTTCAGGTGGTATCCGTTAGATGCAAGGTTGGAGCTATTCCCAAAGAAAGAATAGGAATAAAGCCAGATGAGAAAATCGCCGGTCCTGAAAATTACGAGTCCATGTGTAATCCGATCGCTCAGGCTGAAATATTAAATGAAGAACAGGTTGATCTGGCAGTTATGCTGGGGTTATGCATTGGACACGATACTCTCTTTTTAAAATACTGCCGGGTTCCGGTAACTGTTATCGCTGTGAAAGATAGAGTGACAGGGCATAATCCTCTAGCTCCACTTTATCTATGTGACTCGTATTATGCGAGATTGAAGCAGAAAAGAGTCTGAATGTTTTATTAAAATTCAGATAATTTCAAAGTGATGGAGGTTAGGTAATGCTCACCGAAGAAAAAATCCGGGAGGAATTGAAGCAGGTTATCGTTCCAGGAGTAAAACGCAGTGTTTGGGATATGAACCTGATTCGCGAGGTGTCTGTTTCAGAAGAGGAAATCAGAATTAACCTTGCTTCAACCGGTCTGGTTGCTGCAGCCCAAAACTGGGTCGAAACAAAAGCTCGGCATGTACTCGAGCAAATACCCGGTGTTAAAAAAGTTCAGGTAACATATTCAGAAGCAAAACCAGAAAGCCTGAACAAGATCAGTCATATTATTGCTGTAATGAGCGGCAAGGGTGGTGTCGGGAAATCAGTGGTAAGCAGCCTGATTGCTGTGGCATTGAGACGACTCGGGTACGAAGTAGGGATTCTGGATGCTGATATTACAGGCCCGAGTATACCAAGGATGTTTGGGATTGCCGAGCAACCACATTTCACTGAAGATGCGTTACTGCCGGTGCCTGCGCGCTCGGGAATTGAAATCATGTCAATCAATCTGCTACTGCCGAACGAAGAAGAGGCTGTCATCTGGCGAGGTCCACTGATCGGCAACACGATTAAGCAATTTGGCACAGAGGTTTTATGGGGCAGGCTGGATTATTTAATCATCGATCTCCCACCGGGCACGGCTGATGCACCATTAACGGTAATGCAGTCATTTCCAATATCCGGCGTAATAATTGTCTTCACTCCTCAGGATCTGGTGGAGATGATAGTTAAAAAGGCTATTAACATGGCGAGAAAAATGGAAAAACCGATCCTCGGAGTAGTGGAAAATATGAGTTATCTTTATTTACAGGATCTGGATAGAAAAATTGAAATTTTTGGTGAGAGCAAGGCAGAAGAAATGGCAAAGATCGCTGGCGCACCGCTGATCGCGCGCATACCCATAGATCCTGAGCTCGTAAAGATCTGTGATAAAGGTGAAATAGAGCGCTACGCGAGTAATGTTGTGACTGAATTAGGTGAATCTCTCGTCAGAGTTGCTGCTGTTTCGAAATAACATCCAATAACTACTTTGATTTTGGCTTATAGTGGAATTTATTATCTTAAAAGATGTACTTTCTCACGAGTTATTATAAAATATCCTTAATGCAGATAAAAACAGGAGGTAGTTTATGGCACACGGTTTTATGGGAAAGATTCTCTGGGTAGATCTTGGCACTGGCAAGATCCATGATGAACCACTCGATGAGAAAATGGGAAGGGAGTTTCTGGGTGGTTATGGACTGGGAGCAAGGATTATTTTCAGCCGTCAGAAAGCAGGGGTAGATCCGCTGGGTAAGGATGCCATTCTTGGCATGGTAACCGGTGTGCTGACTGGAACGGACGCAATGGGCGGCTCCCGTTATGTGATGGTAGGGAAATCTCCCCTTACTGGAGGATGGGGAGATGCAAATTCCGGTGGTTATGCTGGACCTCAGTTGAAGTTCTCCGGCTATGATGCGGTATTTTTCACCGGAATTGCTGAAAAACCTGTTTACCTGTTTATCAACAATGGTCAGGCCGAGCTCAGAGATGCTGCCCATTTGTGGGGCAAAGATACTTATGATACAGAAGACATTCTGAAAAAGGAACTGGGCGATGATATTGAGGTAGTTTGCGTTGGACCGGCTGGTGAGAAAGTCTCGCTGATTTCTGCCGTGATAAACAACCGTGGAAGGGCTGCCGGTCGGTCAGGTCTCGGCGCGGTCATGGGATCCAAAAAATTGAAGGCAATCGCTTTGAAAGGCAATCTGAAAGTGCCGGTAGCTGATCCTGAAAAATCCGCGGAGATGCGGAAACGGCATCTGGCTAATATGGGCCCACGGGCGAAATTTATCGGACCTTATGGGACGCCGTTCCTGTTCAATATGTCCTGTGAGATAGACGATGCCCCATGCAAGAACTGGGCTGGTGTTGCAATAGTGGATTTCCCGAATTACAAGGACATTGGTGGCGATGCAGTGAAAGCCCAGCAGGAAAAAAGGTATGCATGCTGGCGTTGTCCTGTAGCCTGTGGTGGGCATATGAAGGCTGGTACCGGCGAGTATGAGTATGTGGCTGGCGTGCACAAACCGGAATACGAAACCCTGGCAATGTTCGGTTCTAACCTGCTGAATAATAATCTGGCATCCATCATCAAAATTAACGATATCTGCAATCGGTATGGACTGGATACCATCTCTACCGGGGCTTCCATTGCCTTTGCGATGGAGTGTTATGAAAAGGGCATTATTACGGCAAAAGATACTGATGGTATCGAATTGACCTGGGGAAATCACAAAGCTATTGTTGCAATGGTCGAGAAGCTCGCCAGGCGAGAGGGTTTTGGTGCCGTTCTGGCGGATGGAGTGAAGAAGGCAGCCGAAAGAATCGGGAAGGGTTCTGAAAAATTTGCAATGCATGTTGGCGGGCAGGAAGTTCCGGCACACGACTCCAGGGGTGGAGCTCAATTTGCCATTGCTTACGGTGCTGAGCCTACTCCGGCGAGACATACACAGGGAGGAGAGGGACCGTATCCGGAAGGTGCAATGCCCCAGTATGATCCGAAGTCGTTTAAGG
>Ga0101944_10007270_pt1 | contig 11196 bp, 10 predicted proteins | sample DewCreD2012metaG_FD_75245 | JGI IMG/M metagenome (GOLD analysis project Ga0101944, IMG submission 75245) | Hot spring sediment bacterial and archeal communities from British Columbia, Canada, to study Microbial Dark Matter (Phase II) - Dewar... ... | reverse complement strand
CGCCCAGGGGATTGACGTCGTTCCCAATCCCCCCTACCCCGATCCGATCTATGCCGAGGACATCGCGACGTTCTACGTCCGCGAGCGCTATGCGCCGCAACCGCTGCCGTATCCTTATCCCCAGCCGCATCCCCAGCCCTACCCCTATCCCGGGCCGCAGCCAATCCGCACGGGACGGCTGAAGATCGATTCGAGCCCGCGCGGCGCGCAGGTCTATCTGGACGGCCAGTTCTATGGCGAAACGCCCATCACGTTGCGCAGCATCGCATTCGGGACGCATGAACTCTACGTCACCAAGAGCGGCTACGCGCCGCAGCGCCGGCTGGTGTCGATTGACAGTGAATCCACCGCCTACGTCAGCATCAATTTAAGGCGCGAACTTATGGGGTATCCCTATCAGGGCCGGGGCGGCGACGCGCCGCAAGGCGCGCCCGCTCCACAGACAGACGACGGAGCGAAGCGGCGGCAGGGCGGAGGCGACCAGACGCCGTAGCCGAGACCATCCAGTCCATTTTCTACGCATCCTCCGGGTCGAAGGAATTGGAAACGAAGCCCGGATCGGCTTCAGGCTCCGGAAGCAGGGCGAGCGCCTCGGATGAGGGCAGTTCCTCGACCTTGCCAAGGCGCTGGGTGATGATCCGCTGTCGTTGGGACGCCTTGTCGATCTCGCTGGAGGCCTGATCGAGCCTTTTTTTGACGTTTTCGAGCAACTCGCCGAACTTGCCGAATTGCGATTTGACTGCGCCGAGCAGTTTCCAGACTTCGCCGGAGCGTTTCTGAATCGCCAAGGTGCGGAATCCCATCTGCAGGGCGTTGAGCAGAGCGGCCAGAGTGGTGGGCCCCGCCAGCGTCACGCGATAGTCGCGCTGAAGCAGTTCGAAGAGGCCTCCGCGCCGCAAAGCCTCGGCATACAGCCCCTCCGTGGGGAGGAACAGGATGGCGAAGTCGGTGGTGTGGGGGGGATCGATGTATTTGTCGCGGATGTCGCGGGCGAAACGCTGGAGGCGTTTTTCGAGATCCTGGGCGGCGCGTTCGGCCGCCTCGGCGTCGCCCCGCGCCTGGGCATCGATGAGGCGCAGGTAATCTTCCTGGGGAAACTTCGAGTCGATCGGCAGCCACACTGGAGGCGCGCCGGGGCGGTCTTCCTGTCCGGGAAGCCGGATCGCGAATTCCACGCGTTCGGAGCGCCGGGGATTGGGCGAGATGTTGGCTTCGTATTGGTCGGGCGCGAAGATTTGTTCCAGCAACCGGGACAGTTGCAGTTCGCCGAAGGCGCCGCGGGCGGTGACGTTGGTCAGAACGCGCTTGAGATCGCCGACGCCCGAGGCCAGCCCCTGCATCTCGCCGAGGCCGCGATGGACCTGTTCGAGCCGTTCGCTGACCAGACGGAACGACTCGCCGAGGCGCTGCTCGAGCGTGGCATGGAGTTTTTCGTCCACGGTGGCGCGCATCTGTTCGAGTTTGCGTTCGGAGGCGGCCTGGATGTCGGCGAGCCGCCGGTCCACGGTGGCGCGCAGGGCCTCGGAACTTTTTTCGCCGGCCAGGCGCAGGGCTTCGAGGCGGGCTTCGCTGGCCTGGGTCAGCGCGTGCAGCTGCCGGGCAAACGAATCGAGCTGGCCCTTGTGTCCCGAGGCCATGTCGCCCAGGGAGCGGATCATCGATTCGTTGAACTCGCGCAGCCCCGCGCCCATCTCTTCGCGGGCGTGGCGCGCGGCCAGCGACGCCTCCTCGCGGTTGCGGCCGATCTCATCGCGGACGGCGCGTTCGATGCGGGCCAGTTCCTGGGTGGCCTCGCCGAGGCGCCGGTCCAGCTCGACTGGATCGACGCCGCCGCGGCGGCGCAGCAGCGCCACCAGCAGCGCCAGGGCGGTTGCGATCAGGACGGCATTGAGCGCCAGCAGGGCGTGCGTGAGCATGTGGGATTCTCCCTCAAGATGGCCGGAGGCATCGTAGGCCGCCGGCGCGCGCGAGTCAAACCCCCAAACGGGCGCATAGTTTTGCTTGCATCCCCAGCGCCAGTCCGCCTATTGACAGGGCCGCGCGGGCACACAGGCGCGCCAAACGCATCGGCCGGCAGCCGGCGGATTATCGCGGTGAGGAGTCGGAATATGAAATCGAGCATGACCTATGACGAATTCGGGTTTTCCTTCGATTCTTCCGGAGAGGGCGTGGAGGCGCTGGGATTTGACATTGCGGGCCTGATGGAAGAGGAGTCACCGCTGGCGACGCTGGAGGACGTCTGGAACGACAAGACGCTGCGCGAGCGGTTTCCCGACGCTATCGACCGCGTCGGCGAACACGACGCGGCGGTCGTCCTGGGCCGCCTGACCAGTCTGTTCGGCGCCGTCACGATCGAGGAGGGCGAATATCCGGGCGCAACGTTCTGCGCGCCTCTGGTGGTCTATCGCGTTGAGGATGGCGAAGACGAACCGATCGCGGCCGCCCTGCTGTTTGACCAATACGCCATGTCGCGGCTGACGGTCGTGCCTCTCGAAGACGACATCCGCCTGGCGCGCAAGATCGCCCGCGAAATCTGGAGCCTGGTTCTGGACGATCTGGACGATCTGGAGGACGCCGACGTGCGCGTCTTCCATCCCGAAGACGAAGTCTGGCTGGCCTTCGGCGTGGTCAATGGCGAGCCGTTCTTCAGCCGCGAAGACGCCGAGGAGGAGGAACTCGAAGAATTCGAGGAAGAACCCTACGGGCAGGACATGTATGAGGAGGAGGGCGAACGCGAGCGGGAGGAAGATTAGCGCATTGCGGGCGGATATCCCAATTTCCGGGACCCGCCGGTGATCATCCTATAATGCAGAGGCGACGGGCATGGCAGTGGATCTCAAGCAACTGGCGGCAGCCTGTGTGAAACATTTCGGCAAGGCGCCCGACGTGGTGACGCGGGCGCCAGGACGCGTCAATCTGTGCGGCGAACATACAGACTACACTGAAGGCTTCGTCCTGCCCATCACGGTGGATTTCGACGTCGCCATCGCCGCCATCGCCCGGGCCGATCGGACGCTGCGCATGGTGTCGGCCGACTATGAACAGCGCGCCGAGGCCGACCTGGACCACATCGACAAGAGCCAGTATCCGCTGTGGGCGCGCTACATCGTGGGCGTGGCCGATCAGTTCCTGCGCGCCGGCCATCGCATCGACGGCGCCGACCTCGTCGTTTTGGGCGATGTGCCGCGCGGATCGGGCCTGTCGAGCTCGGCAGCCCTCGAAATGGCCACGGTGACGGCGTTCTGCGAACTGGACAACATCGAAATGGACCCGGTCGAACGGGCCAAACTGGGACGGCGCGCCGAAAACGAGTTCGTCGGCGTGCCGTGTGGCATCATGGACCAGTTCATCTCGGCCTTGGGGACGGCCGACTCGGCGCTGTTCATCGACTGCCGATCCCTGGAATACCGGCGCGTGCCGCTGGACTTCTCGGCAGCCAAGGTCGTGATCTGCGACACGCAGAAAAAGCGCACGCTGGTGACCTCCGCCTACGAGCAGCGGGTCAAAGAATGCGCGCAGGGCGCGCTCACGCTCGGGCGCCTGCTGGGCCGCCCGATCAAAACGCTGCGCGACGTTTCCGAGGCCGACCTGCCCGTCGTCGAGTCGCGCATTGACGAGCCGTTGCGCCGCCGCGTGCGCCATGTCGTCCAGGAGAACGCGCGCGTGCTGGCGGCCGCGCAGGCGCTGGAGCAAGGCCGGTTGGAGGAGCTGGGCCGGATTCTGGCCGGCTCGCACGCCAGCCTGCGCGACAACTACGAGGTCAGCTGCGAGGAGTTGAACCAGCTGTGCGAGATCGCCGCCGGCATTGACGGCGAGTTGGGCTCGCGCATGACCGGCGCCGGATTCGGCGGCTGTTCGATGCATCTGATGCGGACCGAATCGGTCGAGGCCTTCCGCGCGCGCGCCATCGCGCAATACTACGCGCCGCGCAACCTCAAGCCGACGATCTACGTCTGCGCGCCCTCGCCCGGGGCGTGCCGCGTGGATGTTTAGCAGACGCTGGACAAAGTTCCGGACGAACGGCGGATTGCAGCCCCGCCATGTCAGCCGCGCGGGCGCCGCCGCAGGAAGAAGGCCTTGAGGTAGGCGGTCTCGGGCGTGGCCAGATGGATGGGGTGGTCGGGCGATTGGGCGCCCTCGCGCGCCAGAGTGAAATCGGCGCGGGCGTCCTTGGCCGCCTGAATGAGCATGGCGCGAAATTCGTCGGCCCCGACGTTGTGAGAGCAGGAGCACGTCACCAGCAGCCCTCCGTCCCGCAGCAGCTTCATGGCCCGCAGATTGAGTTCCCGGTAAGCCGTCAGGGCGGCGGCCGCGTCTTTTTTCGATTTGGCCAGGGCAGGCGGATCCAGAACGATGACGTCGTAAGATTCGCGCCGGGCGGACTGTTCGCGCAGGAAAGCGAAAACGTCGGAGTGGAGGAAACGACAGCGCTCCGGGTCGAGGCCGTTGATCGCGGCCCCCCGGGCGGCCAGATCGAGCGCGGGCTGCGAGGAGTCCACGCCCAAGGTCTCGCGCGCTCCATGAACGCCGGCGACGATCGACCACGCGCCAACGTAGCAGAACAGGTCGAGCACACGGGCGCCGCCGAAGAACGGCGCGGCCAGGGATCGGTTGTGGACCTGGTCGAGAAAATATCCGGTCTTCTGGCCCTCGATCAGGTCCGCCAGCGCCGTGGCGCCGTTCTCATGGACTTCGCAGGGATTGCGCGGAATCCCATGCAGTGTTCCCCTGCGCTCTTCCATCCCTTCGACGCGGCGGTAGGGAATGTCGCTGCGTTCCACGATTGCGGCGGGCGCCAATAAATCCTTCAGGGCGGTTACGATGGTCTGACGGCGCCGCTCCATGGCGATGGTGGAAATCTGGATCACGGCCTGGTCGCCAAAGACGTCCACCACCAGTCCAGGCATCAGGTCCGCTTCGCTGTGGCAGAGGCGATACGAGTGCGGCAGGGGGCCCAGGGACTCGCGATAGGCACGGGCCGCGCGCAAACGCCGGGCGACACACGCTTCGTCGAGCCGCTCGTCATACTGGCGCGAATAGATGCGGGCCCGGATCATTGAAGACTGGCTGAACAGGCCCATGCCTAGAAAGCGGCGCTTGGCGCTGAAGACGCGGACCTCATCGCCGGGCTGAGGATCGCCCGCGAGGGATTCGACTTCATTGGAAAAAACCCATAGATGGCCGCGCTCGGCGCGACGGCCGACCGCCCGCTTGAGGGTCAGAGAAGGGAAGGCGGCTGGGAGATCGGTCATGGTGATGAGACAAATGGGAATGAGGGAACGGCGGGAGGCAGGCGCGCAAGGCGCGCCGTTCAGTAGCTCAGCGTCGTGGCGCGGGCGCCGGCAAAAAGCGATGGGTAATCGGCCACCTCGACGCCGGGAAACAGATCCTCCGCCGACTTGCCGATGGCTTTCAGGCAATCCGGACAGGCTCTCAACCGCACGCCGCGCGAGTGCAACTTATACAGCTGCTCGTGGGAAAACGGAAACTGACGGAACGACAGGTTCGGCGCGTCCTTGAGCGCGACGCCGACCGCGTCGCAATCGAAAAAAACCGTCACGGCGTGTTGGGCCGCCAGCGCGTCGGCCATCTGCAAGGCCATCAACACGCGTTGCGGATCATTCGCGCCATGGGTCACATGGATCAGGACATGCGTTCCGGCGCTTCGCGGCAGTTGACACCCCCACGACAACGCGGCACAAAGGCATGCCAGGAGATGAAGGCAGATTCGTTTGCTTGACGCCCACACAGAAACTCTCCTTCCTTGTTTCGACCGCGCCCGGCGTCCACGCCTGATGAGCCCCTTCACGTTCCGCAGATGCGGCTGCGGCAGCGCGGATTCACCATGCGCGCAGCCAAGCTGATGCCGATATGGCGCCCGGCGACGTTCTCGCGCCAGAACGACAGGACGCTGGCCTCGCCGCAGAGAAAGTCAACGACGACGTTGGTATCCAGCACGAGGTCAAGCATCCCACTCCTCCCTCCACGTCCTCTGCAATCCGACGGAGTCGCCTTGGAAAGCGGGACGGCCCTTGAGGCAGCCGAAGAAGCGCATGGAATCCTCGCGGGTAGTCTTGGGAGCATACTCCTCGGTGAATACCAGTAAGACACTGGCGTTGGGCGGCGCGCTGACCGGTTCAATCGGACGCGCGACATGACCATCGTAGACTCCGCGGACGGCAAACATATTCGTGGTTCCTTTCCGGCGCCCTCTGAACTCTGCAACCCCATGCGAATCCGGTCAATCCCAGACGCAGCGACAGGAGGACTGCGACTCAAAGAAATTCGGCCACCCCTGCAAATGAGCTGCAATAGCCGGCGCACAATTCCCGGCATCCCGACTCGATGATGTTGCCCCCGGCCATGCCGATCGGGGCGAATCCGGCCAGCCGGATCGAGCAGACGCCCGCGCCGCTATCCTCCAGACCGATGACCGAATGGCGGTCCGCGTCGGCAAGTCCCAGCCCCACGCGACACGTCTCGGCATACAGCCACGGATGCGGCTTGGGCGACAGCTCGCCCAGCGTCCCGGTCTGCCCGCGCCGCAGGGCGTGACCAGCGGTGATGATCGCGTCGTAAAAGTCCAGGGGGTCGCCCATGTTCATGCTGCGAAAAGCCGAGACGATTTCGGGCCAGGCCTTCTCATACAAACCCGACGTGACCAGGCCGATGCGGATGCCGCGCGACTTCAGTTCGAGCAGAAACTCCTTCAGTCCCGGCGCCGGTGTGAAGGCGTCGGCGCGTCCGCCGCCCTCGAGAATGGCGCGCATCTCCCGGTCCGTGTGTTCAAAGTAGTGGCGGCGCGCGTCTTCGACGCTCTTGCCGGGGCAATACTTGCGAATACAGTATTGCAGATGCTCCGAGACGCTGTGGCCCGAAACGAAGGGCAGGTCGGCGTCTTCGAGTTCGAATCGCGGATTGCCCGACAGGCTGGCGATCGACAGCTGGATGATCCAGATCCAGAACGATTCGCTGTGGACGCTCGTGCCGTCGAGGTCCATCAGCACGGCGCGAACGGGAGCGCGAATCTCAACGGGCCGGACGGGATAGTAGGCGGGATGGCCCATCGCCGAGTTGACCCGCGCCAGCGCATGATCGGCAAAGGCAATGAACTCGACCTTGCGGTCGCCGGTGGCGGCAATGGCGGCGACGCCGTCGCGTCCGGCCCGGAAGAGCCCTCCGCTGTCGGCTTGGATCGGAATGAAGCCTGAGGCCTCCGAGATCGGGCCGATGCCCGGGATGTCGATGAGAGTGGACATGACAACGCCGCCCGCGCGGTGAGCGTGGGCGGCGTTATGATGCGGTGGCCCGCCGGGATCGAACAAGGGAAAAGCCCGACCGGACGCCGACGGCGCGGCCGCGAGGGATCAGTATTCGGCCTTCAGAAAGAAACTGCCATAGACCTCGTCATCGTATTGGTCGTCCAGCGCCACCGAGGCGAAGACAGCGGGGGTGAACTTGACGTAGTCGCCGATGGGAATGGTAAAGCCCAATCCACTGAGCCAGTCAGCGAAGCTGGCGTCATAGCCCCACTGGCTATCGTTATAGCCGGCGCCCGTGGACAGATCGACGCTGACGCCGTGGAAGCCGGTGTCGATGCTGTGGCTGACGCCGAGATTGTAGTAGCTGCCATCGCCCTGGTCCCAATCATAATAGTAGGTGAAGCTGGGCGAGAGGATTGTATCAAGCGACAGCCCTGCGAAAACCTCGTTGGTGTTGTCGCCCTCGTCGAGATTCGGGAAGGTGTAATGGATATAACCGAACTTGACGTTCACCGGATCCACCAGCGTTGTGCTGTAACTGAACGTGTAGTCCAGTTCGGTGACTTCCTCGTCGTCCCAGCTGTGGTTGAGCCACACATCGAACGACAGGCCATAGGCGCCGATGGCGGCGTCCGCCTGCATGGAGTCATCGGCCAGCTTCTGCCCGCGCCATACGTAGTCGGTGACGTGCCCCACATAGCCACTCACGCTCCACGGCTTCTCCGATGCCGTCTGCGCTGTGTCGGACGCCACCGAAGCCGCGTCCTGCGCCGGAGCGCTGCCCGTCGTGACCAGCGCGGCCCAGACGGCCAGCGCCGGCGCCATTCCTCCCCTCAAAGTGATCCTTCCTCGTTTCATGCTTCCCGTCTCCTTTCAGTGTGTGAGCGATCCGCGCCATTGTGGCTGCTCTTTCTGCAAACCTGTAATGCAATCGTCGGGCCAGAAATCCACTTTCTTTCAAGTGATTCAAAATCAACCTTCCGAAAGAATCCAACCTCATTGTTTCTGCAATAGACGATACATATATGTTTCATATTGCATTATTGGCAACCAATGCGTTTCGTTTCAATATTGTTTCGTGCGGCAGTTATAGAGGTCTATGCGATGTCGGGGATTCAGAAGCCCCAGGAGACGCCGAAGTGGACGGATCGATCGTCGTCGGTGTCTTCGTCCTGGAACGCCTCGGCCACGTCCAGAAACAGATGGGACGCCGGGGACAGCGCGTATCGCAATCCCGCGCCGGCGCTGGCGCGCCAGTCGCCGACGCCGAAGGCGTTTTCATCGAGCGTTCCGGCGTCCACAAAGAGCAGGCCCATCATGGAGCGGGTGAACGAATAGCGCAGGTCATTCTGGAAGAGCAGTTTGGTCGCGCCCCCGACGTGCAGGTCGTCTTCCTTGTCGTCAACCGGTCCCATGCCGCGCGGGCGGAATCCGCGGAAGTCGTCGGCGCCGCCGGCGTGCAGGCGCTCGCTGATGCCGACATCGTCGGCGTCGGTGGGCATCAGTCCGAACACGCCTCTTGATCCCCAGGTCCAGTCTGCGGACAGGGGCGTGTATCGGGCGCCCTCCAGGAGGAGTTTCATCAGGAAGCCATCCGCGGCGCCGCTTTCGACGCTGGCGCGCCACAGCGCCCCGTCGCGCGTCAGGAAGGCGTCGTCCCGCGAGTCGAAGGTGACCTGGTAGCGCAGCGCCGCGACGACGTAGTCGCCGAAGTCCTCCTCATATTCGTCGCGATCTTCGTCGGGATCGTCAGAAACGTTCTCCAGGCGCAGCCGCCATTCCTCGCGCAGGTTGCGGCTGGGGGTGAGCCAGTCGCGACCCATCTCGACCGAGGCGCCAATGACTTCCTCCTCATACTCGCCATAGTCGGCCTGGCGCCAGTAGGCGGAGTTCAGCAGCGTGGTGTGCCGGCCGCTTCCAAAGAGCGTCTCGCCGGTCTGCCAGTGACGATCGAGATAGCTGAGTACGACATTGCTGCGATCTTCGCCGGCCGAGGCGCTCAGGGAGGCGCGATTGCCCGTGCCGGCGACATTGTTTTCGCCGACCTGAAAAGCGCCGATCAGGCCCGCGTCGTCGTTGGCGCCCAGCATGAGCGAGGCATAGCCGGCGGGTTTGTCCCGCACAGACACGGACAGGTCGCGCACGGCAGGCTCGGAAGTGGCGACGGTGTCAATCTGAATGTCGTCAAAGCACCCCATCTCGGCGTATCGGCGGCGCAGGCGCGTCAGATCGCGTTCGGTCAGCGCGTCGCCGGGCTGCAGCGTGACCATGTCGCGGATGACCCGGTCGCTGATGCGCGGCGCGACGGAGCGGCGGAAGCGCTGAAACCGGCTGTCGGGATCGCGGGGGGGCTTGGCCATCTCGCGGTGTTCGACGCGCAGGACGCCGAGGACGGTCGTTGTGCCTTCCTCGACATCGGCGCGGACGGCGGCGGCGAGGCGGTCCGGGGCGACGCCGTGGGTGACGCGCGCCTGGGCGCCCATATAGCCGCGCGCCCGGCAGTAGGCCTCGACATCGCGCCGGAGGTTTTCCATGCGCGATTGCGTCAGCGCCCTGCCTTCAAGACGGTCAGCCATATCCTGCAGGTCGGCGGCGAACGCCTCGCGGGCGCCCGCCACGATCACGTCTTCGATGAAGTAGCGTGGACCCGGATTCACGGTGTAGATGACGGACGCTTTGGCGCCCGAAGCTGTTATACGAATGTCCGACAGCCGGGCCGTGGCGCCCAGATAGCCTTCAGCCCGCCAAAAGCGGGTGGCTTCGCGTTGCGTTGCGGCGATCAGCTGCGCCGTCAGGGTTGTGCCTTTGGCGATGGGACGCGGCAGCGACTTGAGTCGCTTTCGGAACTCATAGGTCGTGAAAAAACCGCCCCCCTCCACCTTGATCTGGCCCAGTTTGACGGGATCGGCTCCCTCGACGATGAAGCAGACCGACACCGAATCGGTCGTGAGCGCGTCGCGCAACGAAAAAACACGGGCGTCGGAATGGCCCAATTCGATCGCGCGCTTCGTCAGCGCTTCGGCGTAAGCGGCCAGGGCGCGTTCATCAAGAGGGCCGGGCGTCGCGGGACGGGCCGCTCGCTCTTCCAGAAGGGCGGCATCCTCCGCCAGGAGTGACAGGACACGAATCTCTGTCAAAGTGCGCGGCGCGCTTGATTCGGCTCGAATCGGACCGCCGGGCGACGCAGCTAGAAGCGCCTGCGCGGCAGTTGGTCCGTTGGCGCCGCGATACATTTTTGCGCCTCCGAATGGCAATGGATACAATCGTCGATCATTCCGGGCTTCCAAAGAAAGCAGGCTGCCGAAGAGGCAGAACACCGCCCAAAACGTTCGAGATCGAAAAAAAACGTGCGCCGGCCAGTGACAAAACGACGGCGTCGAGCGTCTAACAAACTTAAGAGATAGAGGTCTTCGCATCGCAATCACCTGCAAGCGGAGGGCAAGACGCGCCAGCCCTTCATGGTTCAGGAATGGCTTGCCGATTTGCGCCGGATCAGATTTTTTCCCTGATCGGGCGCCTGTCGCGCATGGCGTATTGGCATACACATGGCAAGGGGCGTGCCGCTCCGCGGTTTCGAATGTGAAGGCTGACAAGGTTTCGTGGGTTGACACTGAAGGGCAGATGGCCAATCCTTTCTCAAAGCCTGCGCCAAGAGTCCTGAGCAGACCGGTCTTGCGCATGCTCTCAGAGTTGTCGTCATGAATCCAAGACAAGGTCTGGCGCTATCGGCTCTGGCGGGGGTGGTGTGGTTTGCTGCCGCCGCGTGGCCGGCGTCTTTTGCTCCGGAGGTAGGGGAATTGTCCTTGCTGAGTCCTGCGGCGCGAGCCGAACACGCCCAGGCCGCCCGGGAGGCGCTGCGCCGGCTGCCTCCGGGACAGGACTATGTCCAGATCGGCGACATGCGCTATCGCGCGAGGGATATCCGCGCCCACAG
>Ga0101944_10007269_pt1 | contig 11198 bp, 13 predicted proteins | sample DewCreD2012metaG_FD_75245 | JGI IMG/M metagenome (GOLD analysis project Ga0101944, IMG submission 75245) | Hot spring sediment bacterial and archeal communities from British Columbia, Canada, to study Microbial Dark Matter (Phase II) - Dewar... ... | reverse complement strand
GCCTTCCCCAAGGACGTGGGAGCGAGGGCCTGTGACGCCTGGCTGGGCGTTACCGGGGGTCTTCTGTACTGGCGGTGAGGGTTGGCACGTTTGCACCTCCCATGCCCACACCGCAGGAGGTGGTGGAGGTGCCAACCAGAGGAGGAAGGCAGCTTCCCTGCGCGGGCCATGGGCACCATGGTTGCTACCACGTGCCTGGCTTTGACGCCGCTGACCTGGCGTGGGCATAGCAGTCGGCAAGCCCATGGTTCCGCACGATGGCCGGGATCGTCCGTGACTTGGGCGCCAAGGCTTACCTGCGGGCTCCGCCGCAGATACGGCTGCGAGTCTCGCGTGTTGCCCCGGCAGTGGAACAGCCCCCGCGTTCAGGCGTGGCGCAGCCGCACGGCTCGCGCGGTAGAATCTCGCCAAGCAAGCGACCAGCAAGGGGGAAGCGATGGTGGTCTTTACCGTCCTTTATCCGTACGCGCCGGGCAAGCGTTTCGACATGGACTATTACGTCGAGAAGCATCTGGGCCTGGTCAAGGAGAAGGTGGGGAGCGCTCTCAAAGCCGTATCGGTTGACAAGGGGCTGTCTGGTCCGGAGCCGGGCTCGGCTCCCGCCTATGCCGCCATCTGCAGGCTGGTCTTCAAGTCGGTGGAGGACATCGCCACACATCTGGCCCCGCACGACGCGACCTTCGCCGCCGACGTACCCAACTTCACCGACATCACGCCTCAGTTCCAGATAAGCGAGTTGGTGTTGCAGGTTTGAGACGGTTCTAGCGTCGGCAGGAAGTTCGCGTATGTACCGACCCGTGCCGGGCGTCGAGTGGCGCCAAGGTCCGGACTCCCTGATAGCTACATAAGCTCGGCTAAGAGCGCCAGTCGCGCGTCGGGCAGCTCTCGGTGCATTGAAGCCAGACTGCGAGTGAGTTCGGTCACCAGCTCGTCTTTGGCGTTACAGTGGTCGATGTCGCACCCATCGACTGTCCGAAGAAGCGCGCTCAAGAGGCGGTAATCGTTCGCAGACAGCTTCCCTTGCGCAAGCAGTTCGTCCAATCTGCCCTGTGCGCTGCGCACGGGCGACATCGCAAGGTCCACGGCCGCAGTGTGGTAGATGAGGCGTCGGGCCACCTCGTAGGCCACGATGGAGCGGGGAGGTGAGTCACTTGGCGTCATTCATCGGCTCCTGCAATCGGTCAAAGGCTGACTCAGTGGCGTGTGCCTACGCTTGTTGCTGCAAAACAGGTCCCTCCGGGGTATGGAGTATTCGAAGGGTCGCGCTCCAAACTGGCTCACCGCGTCCTGGCTGGGAGGAGGCCCAGTGTATGGCGGCTTCGAACGATGTGCCTCTGGGATCCTCCCAACGAAGGCGGGGTATCTCCAGTACCAAGTCTTGACCAGGCGAAGGCCTGACAATCCACCAGATGCCTTCGTGTTTGAACCACCCCAGCAACCTTTCGGAGAGGGGAGCGGTCCCTCTGAGGGTGATTGTGTAACACTTCTCGCTGCAGCTTGTGAGTTCGGGCTTGGGCCATACGGACATGGGCCGCACCTCTCTGTCTGTAACCTGTTGTATCGGCCGCTTGGCCGGCTAGCTTTAGAAGGAAACCCGACCAATCCAGGAAGGTCGCACCGTGGTGGTCGTCCTCCGGTGCGCTGGGCAAGAGCGAAACGGTCATTATCCGGGGGACCTCAAGGGACCACTTGGGGGGAGGGCAAGCGCCCTGGGCCTCGCGGGATGGTTGCCTTCTCGCTACAATCGTCCGCATGCAGCGCATCGTTCTTGGCAGGACCGGCCTCGAGGTCTACCGCCTCGGCTTCGGCGGCATCCCCATTCAACGGGTGAGCGAAGCGGAGGCGGTGGAGACCGTGAGCCACGCCCTCGAGGCGGGACTTGACTTCATCGACACCTCCCGTGCCTACACCACCAGCGAGCGACGCATCGGGTTGGCGCTCAAAGAGGCGGGCGCGGCGGTGGGGCCGGAGGCGGTGGTGGGGCGGCGGGTGACGGGGGCGATGGCCCACCCGTCGGTGTGCGCGGCGGGGGCTGGTGTGGGTAGCCTCGCGGCCGGTTCGGTAGAGGGCGCGGTCTCGCCGGCGAGCAGCCGTCGCGTGGTGGTGGCTTCGAAGTCGCCGGCCAAGACGGCCGAGGCCATGCGGGCCGATTTGGAAACCAGCCTGCGCGAACTGGGCCTCGACTACCTCGACATCTACAAATGCCACTTCGTGGCCACACTCGCCGACTACCGGGTGGTTACCGGGCCGGGCGGAGCGCTGGAAGCCCTGCAGCGGGCGCGCGAGGAGGGGTTGATAGGCCACATCGGCATCACCAGCCACAGCCTGGAAGTGATCGACCGCGCTCTCGACGACGACCTGTTCGACGTCATCATGGTGTGCTTCAGCTTCTTGGAGCCGCAGGCCCGGGAGCACATCATCCCCAAAGCCCGCAGGCGCAACGTGGGCGTACTCGCCATGAAGCCCTTCTCGGGCGGGGTGATAGACGAGGCCCGCCTTGCGCTCAAGTACGCGCTGGCCGAGCCCGACGTGCTGGTGTTGGCCGGCGTCGAGCACCCCGACCTCTTCGATGAGAACTGGCGGGTGTTCCAGGAGGACGCCCCGCTCACCCAATCGGAGCGGCTGCGCATCGCCGAGATCCGCGCCACCTACGACAAGGTCTTCTGCCGGCGCTGCGACTACTGCCAGCCCTGCCCGGCCGGCATCCCCATCCAGACCGTCTTGGGGGTACGGACGCTGGTCAAACGCATGGGTAGAGAGGTGCTCGAAGCAAGCCCTCTCTGGCCGGGTATCCAGAAAGGGCGCGACTGCACCGCCTGCGGCGACTGCTTAGCCCGCTGCCCCTATGAGCTGCCCATCCCGGACCTCATCCGGGCCAACATGGAGTGGTTGGAGGAGGACTGAGGGGCGCCTCCGCTGCGTAGCCCCCGCCGGGCGACGGTAGATGGCCTCTGGGGCTACTCCTGGGGTGGCAGCGTCGTCGGCTTGACCCAGTCGAGGTCGGGGCGTGCCCGCCCGAAGCCGATGTCAAAGACGTGGTCGGGGTTCTTCTCCGCCTCTTCCCGGGCCCGTTCCATCAGCATCTGCATGACCTCTTTGCGTTTGCGCACGCCCTCGGGGTCGGCCTCGTAGGGGAGCACCGAGTCCAAGATCTCCTTGAAGTGGCGCTCCAGAGCCTCGCGCTCCTCGGGATAGGGGATGATGTAGAACTGCTCGTCCTCGATGCCCTTCTTGAGCCACTTGGCTAGGTCGATGGGGTCCATCCCCGCCTCGTAGATGGTGCGCAGGGTGTCGACCGCCCGGTCGTCCATGAGATAGCCGCTCTGCGCCAGGTGGGGCGGCCGGGTGTCGGTGGCCTTATGGATGTTGGTGTTGATGGCCGCCGGGCAGAGCACCGACACGCCGATGCCATACTTCTTGAGCGAGATACGGTAGCTGTCCATCAGGTTGATGACGGCCGCTTTGGCCGCGGAGTAGGGAGCGGTGGTGGGCCCGCCCCAGAAGCCGCCCATGGAGGCGGTGGAGACGATGTAGCCGCCCTTGCCGGCCTTTATCATGCGCGGGACGAAGGTGACCATGCCGTTGATGACCCCGCCCAGGCAGACGCCCATGATCCAGTCGTAGTCCTCGTAGGTGGAGGCTTCGGGAGGGCCGAAGGCGTTGACGCCGGCGGTGTTGAAGAGGAGCTGCGGCGGGCTGCCGAACACCTCTTCGACCTCATCGGCGGCGGCGGCGTAGGCGGCGCGGTCGGTGATGTCGAGCCGGATGCCGTGCACGGGGGCCCCTTTGGCACGGAAGTAGGCGAGGGCCTCATCGAGATGGTCCTGGCGGATGTCGGCGATGACCACCTTGCAGCCCGCCTCGGAGAACACCTTGGCCTGCCCCAGCCCGGCACCCGAGGCTCCGCCGGTGACGAACAGAATCTTGTCTTTGAAGTCCTTCATCTTCTCCCCCCGAGGCGGTCGGTGTGGCCGTTTGTGAACGAGATTCGGTAACGTTTCCAAGGATAGAGCGGGGAGGCGGAGAATGGAAGGGGGAGGGGAGAGGAGCTCCCTGGGGCTGGAGGGGCTCTGACGCCCGGTCCGTCGGCGACGAAGTCGCTCACGCAGGCACCGTGTGCAGAAGCGGGGCCGCCAAGGTCGTCACCCGCCGGGAACCAATGGGCGACCGTCATCGGTCCGCCCGCGCTGGTAGGGGCCATTCTTGTCAGTTGTGTGCAATCTCCCAGTTGCGCTGCACTGAGCGGATGAACGCGGACCCTTGGAACAGGGAAAATGGTCAGTCGCGGCTTGGGGACATACAGGGTGGGGGGAGACTGAGTGGTGCGCACAGTTGAGTGCTGGTCCGGTCCTCATTGTGGGAGGTCCCCGGTTGGCTCTTGAGTGGCCTGCCGAATGCCTCAAGAGGGAGGGTCGTCGCGGTTCCGCTGCTCGCGTGGTTTGGCACTGTCGTTTGGACCACCGCGTGATTAGACTCCGGAAGAGCTGGCCCCCGGTCTGCTGGCCATGCTGAGTCAATCCCGGAGCGCAGCTAGCGAAGCCCGGGCTCTCGTTAGATCTGGCTCACCTCACCCTGGGGTTGCAGCCCAACATGAATTCCGCATATAGGACTCAACAACTATGGGAACTTTGCCGCCAGCGCTGAGAGGCCGCCGCCGAGTTGCGGCAGGACCGACACATTGTTATCGTAAGGCCCGTGGCACCACATGCTACGGCTGGCTGCCACTGGTGGAGTCAGCGCGGCGTCCGCATGAACTCCCAAGTCCTACGCATCGTCGAAAAGCTGGCTGCGGCGCGGGGATTGAGCCGGAGTATTTGCTGGAGTATCGTGAGGCGAAGGCGAAGCAGTTTGTCGAGCAGGCCATTCGCGAGGGGCTTATCGACCTGGAGGATACTGGTTGATTCTGGCGGGGAAGAGGCATCAGAGGCGGGAGGAGTGAGCACAAGTGGAGGAAGGACACAATCCGGGCTGGTGGTCGCGGCAATCGAAGACTTACAAGGGGTGGCTGATTGGCGGCGGAATCGTTGTCATCCTGGTGATCATCGCAGCGGCCGTTGGGGCAAGTGGCGATGACGGCGCGACTTCCACATGGAGTACCATGGCTCAGACTCCTACTTCTTCCAGCACGACCGTGCCCACGTCTGCAACCAGCGCATCGACGGTGCACACAACCAGTACCACAGTCTTCGTGAGCAAGGTCGTGAACCTCTCGGCTCACGGCACGTGCGTCGACAACATAGTCTCAGTGCAAGGTACCGCCTCCGTGCCTGACGGAGCGCTCATTTCCTACGAAGTCGGTGACGCTTTCGTTGATGCTGCTGACGGCTACCCAGCGATCAGTGACGGAACCGTCCCGGTTTCGGGAGGTCGATTCTTCTTCGAGGTCGATATCTCTGATTTTCCCACGTCGATGCGAGTAGTCCCCATATGGATCGGCTTTCAGATGATCGGCCAGCCGAAGTATGTAATCAATCTGTACGGCGAGAATGGGGAGAAGATGTTGGGGCAGCAAGTTGTGAAGGCAGGCAACTCCAGAAGGGCCGAGCTTGGAATCTCGGTTAATCGCTGATGCTCTTGGTACCGCGCCGCCAAGGCAAAGCGCTTGGCGAAGGAGGCCATGGCTCAGGGCCTCATCGACTTAGAGAACAGCGAGTTGATATTGGCGGGGAAGAGGTCTCGCCAGATAGGGGGAGGGGAATCTGAATGAAGAAGACCGCCTGGTCCATGCTGCTGATACTTCTAGTGGTGTTGGCAGTCGGCACAGCCTGCACAACGTCGATGGAAACCGCCGCGAGCACAGGCCCTGCGCTAGTCGAAAGCTCGGTTAGTGCTACGACAACAACCACAATGCCGACCACCACCACCCAGACGGTCCCGACGACAACAAGCACGCTCACCGCGAGTACGACAACCACTGCCCCGGGGATCCCAGTGAAGCTCGTGCGTGTTGTCGATGGGGATACCATCGTTGTGCTTATGCCCGATGGGTCCGAGGAGAAGGTCAGATACATCGGTATAGACTGTCCCGAGGCTGGGGATGATTATGGTCCCGCGGCCACTGCCTACAATAAAGATCTTCTTACCTCAGGACCACTCCGGCTAGAGCTAGACGTTCAAGAGCGGGATAAGTACGGAAGATTATTGGCCTACGTCTGGGCGGGAGACGTGTTCGTGAATCATCGCCTCGTCTTGGACGGTTATGCTCAAGTCGCCACTTATCCCCCGAACGTAAAGTACGTTGATGAGTTCCTGAGCGCCCAGCGACTTGCCCAGGTCGGCAATTACGGCCTCTGGGGTGCCGCAACCACAACAACTACCCTCGCGGCAGGAATGGGCGATGGAGACGTTACCGTGTATATCACCCGGACTGGGGAGAAATATCACCGGGGAACCTGCCGCTACCTGAGCAAGAGCAAGATTCCAATCAGTCTTGCAGACGCAAAAGACATGGGTTACGAGCCGTGCAAGGTCTGCAAGCCACCGCAGTAGAAATGAGGCATCGAGTTGATTCCGACGGGGGAAGGCGTCGAGGGGCGTGCAACACTGAGAGGAAGTCGTCATGAGCAAGACAAGAGACGATGAGGGCCTCGAAGGCGTCACCGAGGCTTCGCCGGGGACCGGAATTCCCAAGGCTGTGATGGCAATCCTGGTCTGTGCGTCGATTCTGCTCCTGATACTCGGATTCGTTGCCGCGGATAACGCTGTCACGCAGACCGCGTTCTTCGCGGCAGCGGCCGTCTGCGGAATCCTTGCTCGCATGATGCAGGCGGGGATCCATCACGACATAGTGATGTATGAGCTGCGGCGGAGGGGCTGAACGGTGGTAGATTGCATAGGACAGCCCTGGCAACCTGAGGAAAGCTGAGCCGAATCGACAGAAACGAGGAATGCGACCGGGCCTGGCGAAGAGAATAACCGGTCAGGAGAAGCAAGGTCGGAGACTCTGCGTAGATGAAGTCAGAAGACGATGCCCGCACATTGTCGCTCAGGTTCGAGGGCGACGCTGTGCGAAATCACATGATTTCCGTCGGCTTGTTCACGCGGACAGTTTCGGCCGTTCAGAAGCTACTGGTTCATCTTGCCGAGGCAAGGATTGGCAGGGAACCGCGCCTGGCAGGTCGGAAGAGCGGCAACATCGTCGGTGAGTGTGAACTTTTTCTCCTACCTGTCCGGGCGGGATCGGTGTCGGTCAAGATGCGGTTGCCTCAGCCAGAGGAGACATTGTTTCCCGATTACCCTGACTTTTCAGAGCAGGTTCTGGCGGCTGCTCGTGATAGCCTGGTCTACTACTCGCGCGGTGAGTTAGATCGTATCAAGGAGCTCTGCCCTAATCCCGTGCATCGAAGGTGGGTTCTCAAGGACCTCGGCTCGATTGCACCACGACCGCGCTCCGATTATTCAGTCACTCTCCGGACAGTCGATGGCAGAGAGCATGTGCTAGAACCACCGCCACGCGAAGAACTCCGCAGAGCATTTGCCGAAGCCGAAGAGGAAGCTCCTGGCCCGGTTGATGAGACAATGATCGTCGAAGCGAAGGGTCTCGCCGTGGTCAGAGGAGGAGCGGACATAATAGAGTGGAAAGAGACCTATGACATGGTCCAGTTAGACTTGGAGAGCATCTGGCGACCAACCCAGATCGACTGGGATGACTGTCATCTCAGACTGCGGCACGCTATCGCGGTGATCGTTGAGGAGCGCGAGCCGAGTTTCTGGGTCGCCGAGCATGACCAGCTGGGGGTACTAGCTTACGGAGAGACCGAGGAGGAAGCCAAGGAGGCTTTCTGCCAAGAATTTGTCGTGCTCTGGCATGAAGTTGCCCTGGAAGACGACGCCAAGCTCGATGCTGGCGCCCAAGCTCTTAAGCGAGTGCTTCTGGGTCTTGTCGACCAAGCCGTGATGGTGTGAAACCGCGGAAAACAGAAGACATCGCTGATTGCTTGCTGCGCAAGGGATTCCAACGCGCGAACCGGGACCATGTCTTCTTCTTCCTCTTCGTCAATGGGAAGAAAACCAACATCCGCACTAAGATAAGCCACGGGTCGACGGAATGCGGAGCGAATCTACTTTCAATTATGGCCAACCAGCTGCAGCTCAAGAGCCAGGAGCTTGAGGCTCTCTTGGATTGTCCCCTGAGTGAAGAGCAATACATCGATCTTCTGCGGCAAAGAGGGAAGCTACCCCCAGAGTAAAATTGGCTATTACGCCATGAACACCCTCTACTACGGCGACAACCTGGACGTCCTTAGGCGGTACATCAGAGACGAGACAATCGACCTGATCTATCTGGATCCTCCGTTCAACTCTAATGCCACTTACAATGTGCTCTTCGCCGAGCAGGACGGCACGCGGGCGGCCGCCCAGATCAAGGCCTTCGAGGATACATGGCGCTGGGACCAAGAGGCCGCGCGCAGTTGGGAGGAGACGGTCGACCAGGGCGGCAAAGTAGCCGATGCCCTGGTGGCCTTCCGAACGCTCTTGGGCGAGAGCAACATGCTCGCCTACCTATCCATGATGGCGCCACGACTGGTGGAGCTACGCCGGGTGCTGAAGCCAGCGGGGAGCATCTATCTGCACTGTGACCCGACGGCGAGTCACTACCTGAAGCTGCTGATGGATGCAGTGTTCGGGGTACGCAACTACCGCAACGAAATCAGCTGGAAACGCACAAATGCGCACAATGACCCCAAGCGCTTCGGGCGTATACATGACGTGCTCCTCTTCTATTCCAAAGACGCTCAGCAGGTGAAGTTCAACCCCGTCTATCTCCCCTACTCTAGGAGCTATTTGAGTGCGGAGTTCCGGCAGGACGAGAACGGCCGCTGGTACAAATGCGAGGATTTGACCGCCCCATGGCACGGCGGAGAAGGCGGGCGTTTTCAGTTTCATGGTCGTCGACCAGGAGCAAACCGAATGTGGCGGCTCTCCAAGGAAGCTATGGAAAGTCTCTGGCAGCAGGGGCGGATTAAGTGTGGTGACGATGGCAAGCCGCTGCTGCGAGGTCACATCGTTTACCTTGACGAGAAAAGGGGCATGCCAGCACAGGACTGGTGGGATGACCTATTAAGAGTAGGCAATACGTCTAGCGAACGCCTCGGCTACCCCACCCAAAAGCCCGAAGCACTCCTTGAGCGCATCATTCGAGCCAGTAGCAACGAGGGCGATATCGTCTTGGACCCCTTCTGCGGGTGCGGGACAGCCATCGCCGCCGCTCAAAAGCTGCGCCGCCAATGGATCGGCATCGATATCACGCATTTAGCCATCAACCTCATCAAGCACCGTCTGCTCCATGCTCACGGTCTTGAAGCGGGCAAGGACTATCAGGTCATCGGCGAGCCGGTCGACGTCTCTGCCGCCCGGCAGCTCGCCCAGGAGGACCCCTTCCAGTTCCAGTCATGGGCGCTTGGGCTGGTGGGCGCCCGCGTCACTGAGCAGAAGAAGGGTTCCGACAAGGGCATAGACGGGCGCCTCTATTTCCACGATGAGCCCAAAGGCAAGACCAAGCAGATCATCTTCTCGGTCAAGGCGGGTCAGAACATCTCGGTAGCTCACGTGCGCGACCTGCGCGGCGTCATCGAGCGCGAGAAGGCCGAGATCGGCGTGCTCATCACCATGGAGGAGCCTACCCAGCCCATGAAGAGCGAGGCGGCCGCTGGCGGCTTCTACACGGCGCCGTTCACTCAGAGCAAGCATCCAAGGATTCAACTGCGGACCATCCGCGAGCTGCTTGACGGGAAGGGTGTCGACTACCCGGCAAGGGCGGGAGCCAACGTCACTTACAAGAAGGCCCCGCGTCACGAACGCGAACAGGGCGTCCAGCAGCAACTCCCGGTCACCTACGAGGACGAAGAGTAGCCTCCAGCCACTCCCTCAGCTTCACGCACAGTTCTTCCGCCGGGTCCCCCTCCGGCACCTGGCCCAACAGAACGATGACCTCCTCCAAGATCTCCCGACCGGTCACGTAGCCGACCCCCTACGCCTGCGCCCGGGTTCGCAGCGGGCAAGGACACTACAGGAGCCGCAGAGGGCTCCTGCTTGCGCGAACAAATGTTCGGCCATGATAGACCCGACGGCGGACGAAACGTAATCGGTCCTCCGTCCGCCGGAGACCTTACACTGGTTGACGCTGGGACCCATCGGCCCCAAGTTGTATTGGCGGCAAGACCAGGTCCCGGCAACGTAGAGGCGGTGCAAGGCCAAAGAGGTAAGCATGCACACCGAACGCTTCTTCTTCCCCACCAAGGGGCGTCTTGAGCGCAAGGTGGCCCGCAGACGGGAGGCCGGGCTCGTGCTCTGTGCGGCCGTCTACAGCTTCTTCTGGGGGCCGCTCTGCCAGTTTCTGGTCTTCAGGAAGGAATAGCTTCCTGGCTCTAGTTCTCGACCGCTCATGCGCGCCTTCGCCTACATCCGCGTCTCCAAGCTGGGGGAGGATTCCATCTCGCCGGCGCTCGCAAGTACGAGTCAGCCCGCCTGGCGGCCCGTCTGAGGGATGCCAAGCGCAGGCTAGGACGTGTGGGAGCTAGCTGGGCGGACTGCTGCCTTGGGGTTGGCGGTATATGCGCGATGAGGCCTGCGCCCGGCTGGTGGCCGATCCAGAGCTGCGGGAAGTGCGGGTGTGGATGCATGCCAAGTTCCAGCAGGGGTGGTCCTTCCGGCGCCTAGCCCGCATCCTCAACGAGCAGGGCCGGTTTCCCTGCCGAGGCGAGGCCTGGTCTGACCCGAGGGTCAAGTCGGTTTTGCAGACGCCCTACCAGGTGGGGGCGCGGATAGTCGATGGCGAGCTGGTCTTTGGTGGCAGCATCGAGGCGCTGGTGCGCATGGAGGTCTACGAACACACACCGGACCCTCCAGGCGCGAAAGGGCCAGGCCTGGCCTGGGAGGCCTCCCGGCGTGCCGCTAACCGGGCGCCACGTGTGCTGCGGTACCCGCGGCAAGCTGCCTTGGGCGCGGTATGCCAACAAGGTCGGGGAGCTCTACTACCAGTGCGGCCGATCCCTCATCCTCTGCGCGCGGCGTCGCGGTCGCAATCTCGGAACTGGTAGCTGAAGCCGAATGGCGCCTGTTCGGGTCCCTGAAGCCTGTCCGGGCACGCACTNGTTCCAGCCGCGGGCTCGAGCCGCTTGAGCCGCTGGCGGAGGACGTGCGCCGCACGGAAGAGGCCCTTGGTCGTTTGATCTCGCTCTACGTGCCCGGGGAGACTC
>Ga0101944_10007268_pt1 | contig 11198 bp, 7 predicted proteins | sample DewCreD2012metaG_FD_75245 | JGI IMG/M metagenome (GOLD analysis project Ga0101944, IMG submission 75245) | Hot spring sediment bacterial and archeal communities from British Columbia, Canada, to study Microbial Dark Matter (Phase II) - Dewar... ... | reverse complement strand
TCGGCATTGCATCTTGCATATTTAATGAGTGCAATGTGCCCGTCATGAAGGAAACCCATAGTGGGGACAAATCCAATAGTTTTGCCTTTTCGACGTTCTTCTCGTGAGAAAAAACGCATTTCCTCAACTTTTCGGATTATTTTCATCGCAACGCAATAATTTAACCGGCAAGTTTTGCAGAAATTACTTCTAGCAGTTTATCGCTAGTTACCGGTTTGGAAATCAAATAATGTTTACTGTCGTTTTTAATAAGATTCTTCACTGTATCAGGAGGTGCGAAGCCAGTACAGAAAATTACCGCAGGCATTTCCCATCCTTTCTCAGAACATATACGTTGAATTTCCATGAATGCCTGCATGCCGTCCATTACCGGCATATGAAGGTCCATTACCACAACTTTATGATGAATTTCCGAAAATGTTCCTACTGCTTCTGCTCCATTTGCGGCAGTATCAACACGCACATTTTTTAGCGAAGAATTTATTATCGCTTTAAATAATTGAAGTATGTTCTTTTCGTCATCCACAAGCAAAACTGTATTTTTTTCAGAAGGGTGCATAACCGCTCCTTTCCCGGCAGTTGATCTCTCTGCTGTATCACTACTTGCCTCATTCTGACCGACCGATGTGTTATTATCCAGAGGAAAATAAAGGCTGAATTGCGCTCCTTTACCCGGTTCACTCACAACACCCACATAACCATTATAATCACTCATAATCTTATATACGATAGCCAGTCCAAAGCCAGCCCCTCGTCTTTTTTGGTTTTTACGAGTTGTGAAACAAGGTTCAAAAATTCTTTCCAATAACTCTTCTTTTACCCCCTCGCCAGTGTCACTCACAACAACAGCAGTATATTTCCCTTCTTTAGCAACACCTCCATATATTGAAGAGTCATTCCTATTTAAATCATAAAAAAGAGTGCTAATCGTAATAGTTCCTTCCTTCTCACCTATAGCTTCCACCGCATTGGTTAAAAGATGCAACACAGCCGCCGCTATATCCTCTTCGGAAGCAAAAACTTTGGGCTCCGATTCATCATATCGGCATTCTATGTTTATACTGTTCCGATTTACCAATTCGTGTTTTAAGTTTTCAACGCAATTCTTTACCACATAATTCAAATCAACTGCCCTGTCTATACCGCTATAATTGCGCCTGACCAGCCCTTGCAATTGCCTGGTAACATAGGACATATCGCGAGCCGCTCTTTCAATAACAGCGAGCAATTCCAGACTTTGTGATCCATCTGGAATATCCCGCCTGATTAAAGGCGGATATGCCAATAAAGGAGTAATCAAATTATTAAAATCATGAGCAATACGCCCCGCCAAACCGCTTATGGCCGACAATACACCCGGCTGTCGCAAATCACAAAGCGAGCCGCTAACATCTGTTTGTTTCTTTTCCATAATCTTCTTGTATCTGTTATAACTGCTTGTTTTCATTTTTACCAGCAAAAAAAATGTTCGTTATTCATAGCTTTTTGTGGTATATTAATAAAGATGCAAAAATTAGGAAAATATTTAGGACACAGTAAAACCATTTCCATAGTGTTTTCATGCCTCCTGTCATTTCAACTGCAGGTTGCAGCAATAACATATTACGTATCCACAAACGGCAATAATACATTGGATGGAATGACTACTAATACGCCATGGAAAGACATATCGCATGCAATGGTAAACGTTGCCAATAACGATATTGTAAGAATAATGCCCGGCATATATCGTGAATTTATCCTTGTGTCAAAGCGAATAACAATTAATGGCTGGGATTCATACAATTACACAAACGCGCCATTGGCAAGACATCAATCCGCAACAATTATCCTGCCGCCAAATACCAACAATCCTAATTCACCTTTGATTAATATCGCAACTAACGGCGTCAAGATTTCCAATCTTACCATATCCGGCGATAGTAATAACGATGGAATCCCAGACGCAAAAGCCGGCATTAATGCGTTATATAGACCTATAGAAATAAATACCTGTAAAATTTGCAACTTCAATGGATACGGGATAAAATATCAAGGCGATTATCCCATCCCAGCCGGTTCTGACAATGACACAAAAAAGGGATTTTTTATAAGAAATACAATCACTAATATCACTCATACAAATGTGTCTTCTGCCACAGGCATCTTTACTTACAAAGCACCTTCAGAAATCATAAGTAATGCCTTTTACTACATCGCGGGAACAAATTCACGTTCCGCTATATATATTGAAAGATGTTATTATACGTCCAACATGACAAGCGGAATAAAAGTCAATGGCAATTATTTCCGCAACTGTACGGTGGGAATATGGGCAAATTCATACGGTGAAAAAGGTGAACCGATAAATATATGCTCAAATACTGTAACAAATGGCCTTATCGGAATCAGGATCACAGCCGCCCGTGGCAAAGCAACGGTATGTTCAAACAAAATACAGGTTTACGGCATATCCGAATCAGGACTAACACCAGCGCGTGGATTATGGATACAGTCAGATTCAAATCCATGGAGTATTGCCGAAGCAACAGATCACCTCGTTCGCTACAATGTTATCTTCAACGGGTTATCAACCGTAGGCGATCTTACAACCGGCATGTATTTTTCATATAACAGTTCAACAACACCTTCTCAAAACAATGGTGTAAGAGCAACAGTTATAAGTAATTTTATATCCTCATTTGATATCGGAAGTCAGGTAATTTCCGGCAGTTCAGGGGTAGGCATACCCCACGACCCATTAGTAGAAGTCATTTTCCACTACAACGATATTGAGAAAAATAAAAACTATGGAATCTTTTCTTCTGGAATGACAAACACAATCAATGCGCTTGACAACTGGTGGGGTTCTTATGGGCCACCATTCCCATCAGGTAACATTTCGTCAGCAAATGTAATAACTAATATTCCGCCTATGGGTAGATTTACCGTTGACACCGATAACGATGGCATCATGGATTATCTTGACGACAATGATGACGGTGACAGATATTCAGATCTAACTGAAATTTATGTCGGGACATATCCTGATGACCCATTGTCCCAGTTTGAAATTGCAGGGATACGGGCAGGGGCCACGTGCGAATTGAAATGGAAAAGTTTGACTAACCGCATATATTTCATCTACCGCACAACAAACCTTCTGGAAGGATTCCCCCCTGCTCCATGGACATTTGTTTTCGGCTCCCCCCCTACCAATTATTGGACAGATTTGGCAGTGCCTTCATCCGGTGCAATATTTTATCGCATAACATGTACAAATTAAATATTTTCCAGAACGGTCATCAGCAGCTCCCATTCTTATTATTACATGAGAAAAGCTTGGTTTTTTTTCAAGACTATATTATTATTCAAACATGACTAATAATAAAAAATTTATTGTAATATTTATAATACTAACATCAACTTGCTTCTTGCATCTTCAAGCATTCTCCCAAGCTATTCATGAAGCAATAAAAAATAACGATTTAGCACTCATTAAAGAAATTATAACCAAAGAAGGGAAAAAAGTTGTAAACGAAAAAAGCAAAGGCGGAGCTACGCCCCTTCACTGGGCCGCCGCATACAATATGATAGAGGCCGCTAAAATACTCATCAAAGCCGGCGCGGATGTAAATGCAAAGACAGAAACCGGATCAACTCCCTTGCACTGGGCTGTAAACAGGAACGCTGTAAGTTTGTCCAAATTTCTCATAGAAAACGGCGCGGATGTAAATACAAAATCATTAAAAGGAAATACTCCACTCCATTGGGCCGCCATAGCAAATGCTTCAGAATCAGCCCTATTATTGATAAATAAAGGCGCAGATGTAAACATGTCAGACAACGAAGGCAATACTCCTCTTCATTTTGCTATACGAAAAGAAGCCACTGAAACAACCAAAGTTCTTGTGGAGAACGGAGCAGCTATTGAGGCAAAAGCAAAAGACGGTACCACCCCTCTCTATTGGATAAAAAGCGCTAAAATACGGGAAGCAGTTGAAAAAGGGCTGGCTTCTATAACACAAAAAACAGCACCATCAACGCTTTCAACTGCACAGAATGAACAAAAACCGCCTCTCAACGAAACCACCTCAACCAATGCAACCATACCTTCCGCAGATTTTATCTTTGATGATGGTAGTAAATACGTTGGGGAAATGCTCTTCGGGAAACCGCACGGCAAAGGAACTTTGTTGTTCCCAAATGGTGATTCTTTTGAAGGATATTGGAAATACGGCAAACCAAAAGGTGAAGGAACCTTTTACTTCGCCAATGGCGATCGTCTTTCCGGAAAATGGAACGGCTCTACCATAATTAAAGGAAACGGTTTTTATCATTTTGAAGATGGCGATTATTACTCCGGTGAATGGAAGAATAATTGTATGCACGGTTTCGGCAAATATATTACAGCAGATGGAATGGTATTTGAAGGATATTGGGAGAATAACAACTATATTGGCGCCAAGTAGGTTGCCATGTGCCTTATCACATAAAAATATTTGAACAAATCGCAAAGTTGCTTGACGAAAATCCTTTCTTTCATAAATATTCGGCGCATGAAAAGCGAAAAAAACAAACTATCACTAGATGCTCTTGGTTCACTATGTAAAAGACGCGGCTTTATTTTTCAAGGCTCAGAAATATACGGCGGCTTAAACGGTTTTTGGGATTATGGTCCGCTGGGAACAGAATTAAAACGTAACATAAAAGAAGCATGGTGGAAAAATATCGTTCAAACACGAGAAAACGTCGTGGGACTTGATGCCGCCATCATAATGCATCCCAGAACATGGGAAGCATCAGGACATGTTTCAGGATTCGCAGATCCAATGGTGGACTGTAAAACATGCAAAAAACGCTTCAGGGCTGACCAATTGTGCGAAGAACAAGGAAAAACTCTTTTAAAAACTGAATCGGGTTATACCCTCCCCGAGGGGGTACGCTGCCCCGCCTGTGGATCACAAACATTAATGGAACCACGCTCTTTTAATCTTATGTTCAAAACAAACGTCGGACCTGTGGAAGACGCCTCTTCAATTGCATACCTCCGACCCGAGACAGCACAAGGAATTTTTGTCCAGTTCAATAACATACTTACGGTATCACGACAAAAAATTCCCTTCGGCATAGCCCAGATTGGGAAAGCTTTCCGGAACGAAATAAATCCTAGAAATTATACATTCCGTTCGCGGGAATTTGAACAAATGGAGTTAGAATTTTTTATAAAACCAGGAACAGATGCGGAATGGCACAATTACTGGGTGGAAGAAAGAATAAGATGGTATAAAACCATAGGTCTAGCTGAAGACAGTATTGATAAATATGTATATGCAAAAGAGGAATTGGCGCATTACGCCTCGGCCTGCGTTGACATCCGTTATAATTTTCCTTTTGGAATGCAGGAATTGGAAGGAATAGCCGCACGAGGCGATTTTGATCTGCGTAGGCATCAGGAATACAGTGGAAAATCTATGGAATACTTTGATCCCGAAACAAATGAAAAATATATTCCCCACGTTGTAGAACCTTCCGCCGGCGTTGACAGAATTGCGCTAGCCCTTTTGTGCAACGCTTACCGCGAAGAATGGGTGCCGGGCGAAAAAACAGAAGGCGAAGTTATACCTGTTGAAAACGGTAAAAATCCGCCACCCGGTTATGAAACAAGAATTGTAATGAAATTTCATAAAATGATTGCACCAGTAAAAGTGGCCGTCTTTCCCTTGTTGAAAAACAAACCTGAACTCGTAAATAAGTCGCGTCTTATATTTGATGAACTAAGAAAGTATTGGCCTTGCTTCTGGGATATTACAGGTGCTATAGGTCGTCGTTACAGACGACAAGACGAAATAGGTACTCCCTATTGCATAACAGTGGATTTCCAAACTCTAGAAGATGATACTGTAACAATCAGATACCGCGACACAATGAAACAAGACAGAGTTGACAGCAAAAAAATGCCAGAGATTATTCATAATTTATTAACATCAGAATAAATGGCTTCACTAAAGGACATATTTAGTAAACTAAAAAAAGGTCACATCACCGCTGAAGAGGCAGTTTTTCTTCTTGCAAACAAAGAAGATAATATCGGGTGCGCACGGGTTGATATCAGTCGTATCAAAAGAAAAGGATTCCCCGAGGTAATTTATTGCCCGGGCAAGACAGCCGAACAAATCTCCGCAATAATAACTTCACTACGCAGGGCGCATCAAGACATTACAGCGACACGCGCTACAACAGAACAATTTGAATATGTAAAAAAACATCATCCTGATGCCGTTTTTCATAAAACAGCAAGAATGATAACAATTGATATTATATCGCCGCGTCCTAAACCTTGCGGTATGGTTGGAATACTTTGCGCAGGGACTGCTGATATGCCAGTGGCCGAAGAAGCCGCACTGACTGCAGAACGATTGGGCGCAAAGGTTGAAAGAATTTATGACGTCGGAGTTGCAGGAATTCATCGTTTGCTTGGACAACTTCCAAAATTACGAAAATGCAAAGTAATTGTTGCTGTCGCCGGCATGGAAGGAGTATTACCATCAGTTGTTGCAGGACTAGTCCATTGCCCCGTGATTGCGGTTCCTACCAGTATTGGTTATGGAACCAGTTTTGGAGGTGTTGCACCACTGTTAACTATGCTCAATTCTTGCGCCCCAGGTATATCCGTTGTAAACATTGATAACGGCTTCGGCGCCGGCGTAAATGCCGCCATCATAAACAAAATCGGTGAAAATAAAACATGAGCGAAACAATTAGATTGATTCGTTTTGACAGTATCGGCGGTGCAAGCGGCGATATGTTGCTTGCAGGAATGCTAGGTCTTGGCGTTGCTTTACCAGATATAGAATCTAATTTATCAAAACTAAATATAGGAAGAATATCTCTCAAATTAGAGAAAGCAACTGATCGTGGAATTTCCGGTAATCGTCTTACGGTAATTACAGAACATAGCCATGCACATCGTCATATTGAAGACATAGAAAAAATTTTAACTTCATCACAGATATCTCCTGATGTTACGAGAATGACGATGTCAATATTCCGTAAACTAGCAGAAGCAGAAGCAAAAATTCATGGTACAACGCCCGACAAAATTCATTTTCATGAAGTCGGCGCCGCAGATTCAATAGCAGACATCGTAGGGACATGTATTGCTATTTGTAAATTGAATATAAATGCGGTACATATTAGCCCCCTGCCGATCGGGCAAGGTTTCATCACCTGTGAACACGGCATACTGCCGGTACCGGTACCTGCTACAGTAGAACTTTTAAAAAATATGCAAATCATTCCCACAGACGAACCGAATGAGATGGTAACACCCACAGCCGCTGCTGTTTTGTCATTTATGAACGATGAATTCAAATGCGAACAAAAAAATAACTTTAAAATCATAGATTCATCATGGAGCATAGGTCATAAAAAACTCTCAACAAGAACAAACGCACTGCGCGTAACTCTGATGGAATATGCTGATTCAGCAATATCCGACCAATCTTTGGTTTTGGAAACAAACATTGATGATATGTCTCCTCAAATGTTTGGTGTACTCACAGCGCGGTTATTTGAAAATGGCGCTCTTGATGTATTTACAACACCTGTTTTTATGAAAAAGCAAAGACCTGCTATTTTACTCACTGTTATCTGCCCGTTTGAGAAGAAAGAAAGTATGCTGGATATTATATTTTGCGAGACTACCACTTTTGGAGTACGGGAATATGTTGTTAATAGGACAACCTTACAGCGTAAAGTTATAACGATAGATACACGATTTGGCCCAATCCGAATCAAAATTGGTGAATGGCGGGGGAGAATTGTAACCAAAACACCTGAATACGAAGATTGCGTACAAGCCGCGGTAAAAAACCAGGTAACATTTAAAATGGTCCACGAAGAAGCCATTAAATCGTTTGAATCTAAGTGAGCCAGCAACACAGCCGGAACGCAAAAGGCAATCGGCGGTTTTGCCGCACAAAATGCGTCCCGCTTCTTTTCACCCAACACATTCACATCACCAAAACAAAACCCCTGGGGATCACTGTTGATATATTATGAAGATTTAACCTATAGTTCCAAAATCATTCCATCATACGCAACGCCTATCCTATCTGGTAAATACGCTTCAAGCTCTTCATGTTCAAGATCGTGACACATATGTATCAAAAAGGATTTTTTTGCACCTATTTTTTTTAAAAGAATAACACTTTCGTCAACTGTCATATGCGTAGCGTGTGGTCTATACCGCAACGCATCAATTACCATTACATCAATGTTTTTCAATTTTTCAACAGCATCCTCATCCATCCCTAGACAATCAGGAAAATAACCAAATTTTTTGCTGTTTTCTTCAAACAAATAACCGAGCGCCGGTCCCTGATGTTTCACCGCAATAGGAACAATTTCTATATTGCCAAGATAGAACGGTCCGTTTATTTCTGCAAAATTAATCCGTGGTCTGTAACTGCCTTTTTTTTCATCTCCGCTTTCCACATAATCAAATATTCTCTTCAAATCTCGTATTGTTTCGGGAATGCCATAAGCAGGTATTATTGTCCCCTGAATGGTGTTAAAACGACGGATATCATCAAAACCAAATACATGGTCGGCATGGGCGTGTGTAAACAGAACAGCATCTATCCGTCTTACCCCATAACGAAGCGCTTGTTGGCGCAAGTCAGGCGAAGCATCCACCAAGATACGAATGTTATCCGATTCCAAATAAATGCTGGTGCGTAATCTGTTGTTTTTGGGATTTTCAGATTTACAAACAGGGCAATCGCATCCTATCACGGGGACACCGGTTGATGTACCTGTACCTAAAAATAAGATTTTCATTCATTCTCCTAAACAAGCGGGGCGCTGTTCAACACAACGCCCCGCTGGAATGCTAACATATTCAATCGTTTCCTGCTTATTTAGGCAGTATATTCAGCCATCCTTGTATCACAGGTGACAATTTCAGTATAACAGGAGTAAACACTATGCTTACCATACTCATCAGTTTCAGAAGAATATTCATGGAAGGGCCACTGGTATCTTTACAAGGGTCGCCGACTGTATCGCCTATTACCGCGGCACCATGAACAGGATTCTTACTTCCGTCAGGTAGTCGTTTTCCACCATAATTGCCTTTTTCAATGAATTTCTTAGCGTTATCCCATGCACCGCCTGCATTGTTCAGCATTGTCGCAAGAGAAAAACCCGTAGCCAAACTGGCGCCGAGCATACCAACTACTCCCGCGATTCCAAAAATCAGTCCCGTCACGACAGGCGTTATTATCGCAAGGAAAGAAGGCAATATCATTTCCTTCTGTGCGCCGGCAGTAGAAATCGCCACACATTTGGCATAATCAGGCTTCTGTTTGCCTTCCATAATACCGGGAAATTCTTTAAATTGACGGCGCACCTCTTCAACCATTGCGCCAGCGGCTCTACCAACTGCTTTCATTGTTAACGCACAGAACAGAAAAGCCATCATAGCGCCGATAAACATGCCGCAGATAACCATAGGATTAAGAAGTTGAACATCAAACAACCTGACATAATCCAAAATGCCAAGTTTCTTTGCCGCTTCCGGCGTAAGCGAAGTAATCAACTGACCGTCTGCACCGGTTACCGCTTTAGCAACAAGATTATACACCCCATCGGCACTTCTAGCGGCGAATCTGGTTGTCCATATTTTTACTTCTTCTAGATTTGCGGCAAGGAGTGCCATCGCAGTAAGGGCTGCAGAACCAATAGCAAAGCCTTTCCCGGTTGCGGCGGTGGTATTTCCGAGCGCATCAAGCGCATCTGTTCTTTCACGTACTTCAGGCGGCAAATGAGACATCTCGGCATTTCCTCCGGCATTATCGGCTATAGGTCCATACGCATCTGTTGCCAGAGTAATGCCAAGCGTAGCAAGCATGCCTACAGCGGCAAAACCAACACCGTAAAGTCCCATCTCAAAATCAGAAAAGCCGCCTGCAAGTCCAAATGCCGCAACAATTCCTATAACTATTGTAACAACAGGTGGCGCACACGATAACATCCCTGTGGCAAGCCCCTCAATCAAAACTGTTGCAGGACCCATTTTCGCCTGCGCAGATATTCCTCTTGTCGGAAAATACGTATCAGAAGTAAAGAATTCTGTTGACTGGCCTATAACAACACCTGCCACCAATCCGGCAATTGAGGCCCAGAAGATTCCCCATTCTATCAATCCAAAATACGCCATTAATATCAACGCAACTATTATGAGCACAGAACTACCTAATGTTCCTTTAAGAAGCGCTCTAAGAAGATTTTTCTGATCTGCGCCTTCCTTGCATCTAACCATAAAGATACCCACTATGGAAAGGATAGTCCCTATACCTGCTACAATCATAGGAGCAACAACAAGTTTTATCGCCTCAACCAAATTGCCTCGCGATGTCCCTACCGCCGCACCAAGCGCCGCAGTAGCAAGTATTGAACCGCAGAAGGATTCATAGAGGTCGGCGCCCATTCCTGCAACATCACCCACGTTATCACCGACATTATCAGCTATCGTCGCAGGGTTGCGCGGATCATCTTCCGGAATGCCGGCTTCAACTTTACCTACAAGATCAGCGCCGACATCCGCCGCCTTAGTGTATATACCGCCACCCACACGGGCAAATAGCGCTTGAGTAGAGGCGCCCATACCAAAGGTAAGCATGGTGGTTGTGATTTCTGACAATTTTTCAAGCGGCGTACACCCTTCCGGCACCAATACAAGCCCAAGAAATCTCAATCCGTTTTTCATATTCTCCGGAGTGAAAACTAGCTTATCAAGAATGAGGTACCAAATACATATATCAAGCAGGCCAAACCCCACTACTACCAACCCCATAACCGCCCCTGAACGGAATGCAACCTGCAAACCACGATTCAAACTCGTTCTACAACCATGTGCTGTTCGGGAAGAAGCCGCAGTTGCCGTGCGCATACCAATATAACCACACAGGCCTGAGAAAAAACCACCTGTAAGAAATGCCACCGGCACAAAAGGATTCTGGATGCCATATTTCGCTAGGATTGAAAGTATTACAACCAAAATAATAAAAACAACAATAACCACTTTATATTGCCTGAAAAGATAAGCCATGGCGCCTTCCCGCACATAACCGGCTATTTCCTGCATTCTTTCATTGCCCGCATCAGCCTTATACATCAAACGATGCAGAATCCACGCAAAAATAAGAGCCAGC
>Ga0101944_10007267_pt1 | contig 11198 bp, 8 predicted proteins | sample DewCreD2012metaG_FD_75245 | JGI IMG/M metagenome (GOLD analysis project Ga0101944, IMG submission 75245) | Hot spring sediment bacterial and archeal communities from British Columbia, Canada, to study Microbial Dark Matter (Phase II) - Dewar... ... | reverse complement strand
CGCCCCAGCGGCACGACTGCCAGAGAGCTGCGGATGGGCGCGCCCGTGCGCTGTTCGGAAAGCCCGAGTTTTTCGAGCACCGCCGCCTGCCCGCGCGCCGTCGCCGCGCCGTGGCTGCCCATGGCGGGAAACAGGAATGGCCGCAAGCCCCGCTCTTTGAGGCACGCCACCAGCTCGCTGACGATGTCGTCGATCCGCGCGATGCCCCGGCTGCCCACGCCCACGGCCACGCTTGCGGCAGGCGGGAGCCGGTCAAGTTGGCGCGCAGACTGAATGGCCTCGCGCACTGCCGCGCGGACATCTCCCAGCCCGCGCCGCGGAAAGTTCTGCCGGATCAGCGCGCAACGGGGCAATTCCATGTGTTCATTGTATGAAGGGGCGCCGGTTTGCGGCGGCTCTCGCGGCTCAGCACCCGCGGCTGCCCGGTGCGTCTCCTCCGAATACGCCCCGGGCAGGTTCGCGGTTCTTCAGGACTCCCGGGGCTTGCTACGCCCTCGGGGTCAGGCTGCGGCGGCGGGAGACCGCTGCAGCCAGGAGCCCTGAAATGACCAGTAGTGCGGTTCCGGGTTCTGGAATCTCCCCATCGACAGGGTCTTCCGGTTCGCCCAGCAGCCCGAGGTAGCGGTGGCCCTGTTCGCTCCACAAAGTGTACCCATCCGGCAAAAGGATGGAAATCGCCGCACTGTTGAATGAGAAATAGTTCGCAGAGCAGTTCGGCGCGCTGCAGTCGGTCGTGGCGCCCCAACCACCGCTGAGATACAGATCCTGGCCCACGGGCACCAGCACTGTATGAGTCCAGGTCAGCCAGGTGCCGCCAAAGACCGACGCCCCAATGATGATCGGCGGAATCGGCTGGAATTGGTAAGTTCCGTCCCCGTATTGCTGCGTCTCGCTCGTCACGCCGCTGTATTTCCAGATCAGCCCCTGGAATGGGTCCTCGAGGATATTGCCATCGAACCGGTTTTCCCTCTGATACGAGGCCAGGAAAAGCGACGCAGGGCCTTCCGGCCCGCCAAAACACGGGCCCTCCTCTCCCGGATCGCACCCGCCGCCCGGAAGGGGGATTCCGTCCTCCAGAGCCAGCAGGAAGAAATACCGCAGCAGTCCGACGTCCAGTTGCGGATACTGCCCGAGCGGCTCGTAAATTCCAAGGGCGGATGCCGCGAAGGAGTCCGGAAACGCCGCCGTGCGGACCAGAGTCCATTCCGCCCTGAACTGCACAGGCACGGCTGCCTGGGCCGGCCCGTTGACGCGGATCACATCGCCGAAATAGACGCTCGTTGAGGCCCTGCCTCCCAGCGATGGATCTTCATTCGGCGTTCGCACGTACGCTCCCGCCCGCACATAGAACGGATCCGGCGACACCAGGGCGCCCGCCCTCGTGCCCTCGCCAGGAATGTTCAGGAAAGATGCGCCAAAACCAGGCGGGAAGGCCGCTCCGGAACTCGTCCCCGCCGCCGCGTCGGCTTTGGCATAGAAGTAGGTGTAGGGGGACGCCAGCGCATTCACCTGGGTCGTCAGCGAGCGGAATATCTCGTAACGGTCGCTGTAGGCTTCCACCGTGATCTCGAATCCGCGCAGCACATCCGCCCGGACCGCCGGACCGGCAGCCAGCGTCACCCAGGCTGCCAGCATCCAGCAGCGCTGCCATCGAATCGTCAGGCTCGCCCGCTCTGCCATCGTCATCTCCCCTCGGGTAAGAATCGGCGCCAGTCCCGTTCAGTGTGCGCCGGCCGGGCGGGCAATCCAAGTTAGGACCGGCCCGAGCGGGGCTACGTAACAGCAGGTAACATTGAAGAATCATCGTCTTGGACGCGATGCAGCCGGAAGAAAAAATCCGGGCGGTGCGCGAAGAACTGGCTCGCCTGCTGTCCAGCCCTCAGTTCCAGCAGACGCCCCGCGTGTCCGCGTTCCTCCGCCTGGCCGTCGAAATGGCCCTGGAAGGCCGCTCCGGCGAGATCAAGGAATACGTCATCGCCACCGAGGTCTATCAGCGGGGCGTCGATTTCGATCCCAAACTCGATTCGATCGTGCGCGTGGAAGCCACCCGGCTGCGTGCCCGGCTCGACGAGTATTACCAGGAGCTTGCCTCCCCGCCCGAGGTGCGCATCGAATTGCCGAAGGGCGCCTACGTCCCTCTCTTCCGCTTCCGGGAAGAAAGTGCGGCTGCGGAAGAACCAGCGGCCGCCGCCATGCCGCCATCGCAGAGTCAGCCTCGGATGCCCCGCCGCATCTGGCTGGCGGGCGCGGCCGCCGGCAGCGCGGCCGCAATCTGGGCCGGATGGCGTGCGTGGCGGAGTTCCGCCGAGGAAGAGATGGCGCTTCTCCACCTCGGCACGGGACAGTCGCAGTCGGGCGATGCGGCCGACCGTTTCCGGCTTGCTCTGGCGCACGAACTGGGCCGCCGCCGCGAACGTTTCTCCATCAGCCTGACAGGTTCTCTGCAGGAGCTTCACCCTGGCGGCGGGCAGACACCCGCCGGCCGCTACGGCATGGTGCTGTCAGGCATGCAGCACGGCTCGGAGGAAAAGGCAGTGCTCGTGGCCGAAGCGGGCGCCACCGCCACGGAAATCACCACTCTGGCTTTGTGGGGCGGTCTGGAATCGGTGACAGGCCCCGGCGGCGCCGCCGCTTTCGCCCGCCGTCTGGCTGAGGCGTTGCAGAAGTCGCGCGACGAGTCGCGGCGCATCCCTGAAGCGGCCCGCAGTCTCTACGCCGAGGTTCTGGCGGAATTCCGCAAGGGACAGGATTCTCTCCTGCTCACCACGCGCGAGATCGAACAGGGCTGGCCTCTGGCAGATCTGCTGTCCGGCGTCGCCCGCCTGGAACGCGTGGCCGCCATGGCGCCTGCGTTCGCCGCCGCCCACGCCCAGCTGGCCTGGCTGAATGTTCTGGGCGCTGCCTACGATCCCCGGCTGTTTGCGCGCGCCCGGGAGTCGGCCGAAAGAGCCGTGGCGCTGGACACGCGCATCTGGAAGGCCCACTTCAACCTGGGCTACGTCCGCTTCTTCCGCGACTGGCAGTTCACCCGGGCGGCGGAATCCTTCCGCGCCGCGATGCAGGCCGCGCCGCTCCGGCTCGAACAGGTCCGCTATTTCTCCGACAGCCAGGCCATCGCCGGCCGCGCGGATGAAGCCGCGGCCTTTTTCGGCGCCCTCACGGCCGTTCTGCCCGGACACAGGCTGGCAGCCTACGCGGCCGCAATGCTTCAATATCATCGCGGGAATTATCCGGAAATGCTCCGGCATTCCCGGAGAATTCTGGAAAAATCACCCGATGACCGCACCGGCGCCTGGATCGAATCCCTGGCTCTGGAACAGACCGCCGGTCCGCGGGAAGCGGTCCGCCGGCTGGAGCCCCTGGTGGCGGGGGAGCCGGACGACCACCGCGCCGCGGCGGCTCTGGCTCACGCCCTGTTCCGCGCTGGCGAATCGTCCCGCGCCCGCGAGGTGGCCGCCCGCGGCAGGCTCGACCGCATGGCCTATCTGCGCGCCCTGATGGCCGCTGGCCGCGGCGACACGCCCGCCGCGCTGTCGCTGCTCGAAGAATCTCTCGAAAAGCGCGAAATCGCCCTCGCCTGGTTCCGCGTCGATCCCCGATTCGCCGAGCAGCGGGCCACCGCCCGGGGCAGGGAACTGCTCGCCCGGATCGGGCTGGCTGCCTGAGCCGGCCGGGAGGCAGCTGTTCTAGGAAAATCCGTGCTGCTGCCGGTGCATTCCGGCGTCGAACCGCTGCGTTGTCTTGAACAGCTCGTAGCGGCCGTCGCCGCTCACTTCATGCACGCGCTTCAGCAGCGCCGAGAGCTCCCCCATCGTCAGCGGCTGGAAATTCCGCGCAATCGCCACCGCCCTGTTCAGATCTTCCATCGAAGCCAATCCAACCACCTGCACGCTGACCGGCTGCGACAGGAAATACCGGTAGCATTCTTCCACCGTCACCACTCCGTCGGACAGCATCCGCCCGTCGCCTCCGCAGCCTTTCATCCCGATGACGCCGATGCCGCGCCTCTCGCATTCCGGCGCCACTTCATGCCGGAAGCTCTCGAAGCTGTGGTCCATGATGTTGATCGGCATCTGGCAGGCGTCCCAGGGAAAATCCAGCGCCAGCATCTTGCGGTGAATGCGCGGGTGCTTGTGGCCGGTAAATCCGAGAAAGCGCACTTTCCCCTGTTTTTTCGCCTCCAGAGCGGCCCGTAATCCGCCTTTTTCCATCAGAAATTCCGGGTCGTTGTAATAATTGCACTCGTGGAATTGCCACAGGTCGATGACGTCCGTCCGCAGCCGCCGCAGACTGTCCTCCAGATGCTTCATCGCGCCTTCATAGTCCCGGGCGCAGACCTTGGTCATCAGGAACACGCGCTTGCGGTAGCCGTCCATCGCCAGCGCCTTGCCCATCACTTCTTCCGCGCGGCCGTTATGATAGTCCCAGGCGTTGTCCATGAACGTGATGCCCGCGTCCACCGCCGCATGCACCAGCCGGATCGATTCGTTTTCGTCTTTCGGCCGCGCTTGATGGTGCCCGCCCAGGCCCAGAATGGAAACATCGACGCCCGTCCTGCCCAGCGGCCGCGTCGGAATCCCGCTGCTCTGAGCCGTTGCCCGCGTTCCCGCCGCCGCTGCTGCAGCGCCCGCGGCAAACAGTTGTCTCCGGTTGATCGTCGTCATCGTCCCATTGCCTCCGCAGCCATTCTATGCGAGAAGCGCAGGGCGGGCCACGCGGGAGCACTGGAGACTGATTCCGCTGCGGCGGCAGGACCGGTGGCCGCGGATGGTCAGCGCGCTCTCTCCGATGATGCCGGGACCGTCCCCGGCGGAATGGCAGCAGCCCGTTTCTTCCCGCGTTTCGCCGTCACTTGCTGACGGATCCACGCGAGAATCCAGTCCGCGATCTGCAGATGGTTGCGGTCCTGCATGATCATATGGCTGTTGCCGCGGACGCCTCGCTCCGGCGGATACAGCATCTGCGCCCGGCCGCCTGCGGCGTTGATCCGCCGGATCAGCGCCTGGCAGCCGTCGAACGACTGCTTCCAGAACGGCTCGGGCGAGATGCCCGTCGACGTGTCCAGATAATCGCCGTAGACCGCAAGAATCGGAATCGCCGCCAGAGTCCGGATCTGTTCTTCGGAGTAGTTGGCCGGGCAACGTCCGGGCTCGACGAGGACAAGCGCCTTGGCCGCGGCGGGGTTCAGCAGCGCGGCTTCCAGCGGAAACGGCCCCGATTGCGAGTGCCCCATCAGCACGGCGCCCTTCAGCTCTCCCGCCAGATCCGCCAGCGCGCGGATCGTTGGCGTGGGCACGGGCAGACCGCTGTAGGTCAGATCCGGCACGCCCTGTTTGGACAGTTCATCCACCGCTTCGACCGGAAACTTCGTCTCCGCATACGGCTCGCCAGGTTTTGCGCCAAAGCGGAAATTCGGCCAGACGACCTCATCGCTGAAGCGGATGAAGTTCGGCAGCCTCTCCGGCGGCGCGAGTCCGGCCCGCACATCGTTGATGACCGCCTGATTGAAGCCGGACCGCCCGCGCCCCACCTGATCCGGCACATACACCGGGTGGCCCTTGCGCACGAAATACTCGTCCCACCCCATCCGCCCGTCCGGCGTCGTCTCCCACGACTTCCCCGTCAGCGTCGCGCCATGAACCATCACCACGGGAACGTTCTTCTCTCCGCCTTTGGGGATCATGAACCGCACGTACATCTGGTGGATCGTGATGTTGCCTTCCGGTCCGAGATTGCCCAACTCGACCCGCGTCTGTTTCGACTTCTCCCCGCCGACGTAAAAGCTGCCCTGCGCCTTCAGCACAAGCGGCCGGTCAGGCATTTTCAGGTCCCGGAACGACTGCGCCTCCAGCCAGCCCGGGGCCGCCAGAGAGCAGAGCAGAAGGATCCCTGCTCCGAGGTTCCTGCCGCTCGCGGGCGATTCTTTCCTGTGCATCATCGATGCCTCCGTCATTCAGAACGTCTGCCGCCCTGCTACCTGGCCTGCGTCTCGGTGAAAACCTCTCGCGCCACGCCCGCCGCCGTCACGGCGCTGGGCCAGCCGGCATAGAACGCGAGGTGCGTGATGGCCTCGATCAGCTCGTCCTGCGTCAGCCCGTTCTGGCGCGCGATCCGCAGGTGCGACCGGAGCTGATCCGGCCGGTTCATGGCGATCAGCGCCGCCACGGTGGCCAGGCTCCGGTCCCGCGGCGCAAGCTGCGGCCTCGCCCAGACGTCGCCGTAAAGCACCCTGTCGGTCAACTCGGCCAGCTTGGGCGCGATGTCGCCCATCACACGTTGCCCCGCAGTGGATGGCGTGCGGGCGGCGCCCTGCGCCGGCCTCGCGGCTGGAGCGCCGCCGCCCGGAGCTGCCGCGCCGGGCGGCTCCAGAAGGCGCGTGAACGACAGCGCCGCCAGCTTCCACGCGCCGTTCTGCCGCACGTACGTCTCGGTGACCATGAACGGATTGACCACCTCGTTGCCTCCCACCACCGCCGTCAACCGGATGCGGTTGAGCACAATCGCCGTGTCTCCGAGAATCCGCGCGGAGGCTTCGAAGATCTCCGCCTGCCTGTACTGGATGCCGCCGCCTTTGATGACGCCCAGCTCCTGGCTCTTCGTCATCGTGGCGCCCATGTGGACGAAGACGGAATCGGGGTGAAAGAGCGCGTCCAGTTCATCCACTTTGCGCTCCGCCATCCACTGCCACTTCTGCCGCGACAGCTCGAGCAGCGCCTGTTCCTCCGGCGAGTGCGTCCGGGCGGGCAGCATGTTCCGCCGCTCCTGAGGAAAGCACAACTGCGCGGCGAGCAGAATCAAACCAACGGCGCCAGTTGCCAGTTTCATGTCGAACCACCTCGGTTTCTTCGAACGATGCATTCCGGAGGAAAAGACTCACGCTTTCCTCTTCCAGTACTCGAGCACCGGTCCGGTGTAGACGCCCGCGCCGGCCACGGCGCGCCGGCGGACGTCAGCCAGCTCTTCGCCCGTCATCTTCGTCATCGTGCGCGCCGTGCGGATGTTGTCTTCCATCTGGCCCTCGGTGCCCGCCCCGCACACGGCCACGTGCATGCCCGGAAGGCTGAGCACGTAGCGCAGACACTCGGTGGCGTTCAGCGAACGCAGCAGGAATGCCTTGCCGAACACCTTGATCGCCTGCACGCCCAGCCCCAGTTTCTGCGCCAGCGGCAGCGCTTCTTTTTCAAAGCTGAGATAGGCGTGGTCGGCTGCGTGCAGCGGCATCATCACCGTGTCCCAGCCGCTGTAGGCTTTCATGCAGGCGACGTGCGCCTCCGGGTCGAAGTGCCCGGTGAAGCCGATGAAGCGGCACTTGCCCTCCTTCTTCGCCGCCTCGGCAAATTCCAGCGCTCCGCCCGGCGCCAGAATCTTTTCGACGTCCTCCGGGGATCGGATGTCGTGGATCTGCCAGAGATCCAGATAGTCCGTCTTCAGCATGCGCAGCGAAGTCTCCAGGTCCTTCCGAGCCTGCTCTGCCGTGCGCGCCATGGTTTTACTCGTGAGAAAGACGTTCTTCCGCACGCCCTCCAGCCCGATGCCGTAGGCTTCCTCCGCGCGTCCTCCCCAGTAGCTGCGGGCGCAGTCAAAATACGTCACGCCGATCTCGTACATCCGGCGCACATGAGCGGCTGCCGCTTTTACATCGGGGTGCAGATCCATGCGCGCGCCGCCCTGCGCAAGGACGCTGACGCGCGCGCCAGTCCTGCCAAACACGACTGTCGGGATGTCACCTTCTTTGGCGCGCCGCGTTTGCGCGCCTGCGCCGGCGGCGGCGATCCCCGTCATCACTCCGCCAACGAACACTCTGCGTCTCATGCGCGCCTCCCTTCGCTCTTCATCCGTCTGCTGCGCTCCGCAAGCCGGCTGGACTGGACTTCGCCACAGCCACTCCCCGCCGCATCCAGCCGCAGGCTGAAGCGCCGGTTCGCAGCGCCCGGCTCCGGGTTCCGCCTTCATGCTAAGGCCAGGGGGGCTGAATGCGCGACCGCAATTCTCTCCCGGCTTTGCCTATTTCTCTCGCGCCTGAGAATCGGCGCAGCTGTGCAACTCCGGTATGCCGGTGAACGCCCGCCCCGGCGGCTCTACCCGCGCTGCTCTCCGTCCCCCATCCGGCGCACCCGGAAAGCCCGCGGCGGCGTCTGCGGCTTCCTCTCCGCCTCCGGAATCGCCGTCTCGTTGCCGTCCCGCAGAGCGTTGTATGCCGGCGACAGAATTTCCACTCCCGCGGCGTTGAACTGATCCTGAATATTGGCGTGCAGATCGGAATAGATCTGCACCATGTCATGCGGGCGGTCCGTGTAGGCGTTGATTTCGTAGGAGACGTGGAAATCATTCAGCGACGTCTGCAGCACGAACGGCGCCGGATCGCGCAGCACGCCCGGCGTGGCCAGCGCCGCCTGCTTCAGCAGTTCATGCACCTGCCGCCACGGCGCGTCGTACCCGATGGTCACGGATGTGTGCAGGATCAGCCCCTGCTTTTTCGCGAGAGCGCTGTAATCGAGAATCTGCCCGCTGAGGATCGCCGAGTTCGGAATGGTGACTTCGACGTTCTTGATGGTTCGCAGCCGCGTCACCAGCAGTCCGCGCGCCACCACGTCGCCCACGGTGTCGGCGATCTTCACCCGGTCGCCCACCTGAAACGGCCGCATATAGGCCAGCACTACGCCCGCCATCATGTTGCTGACCGCCGAGCTCGATCCCAGCGAAATCACCACGCCCAGGAAAATGGAAACGCCACGGAACGCCTCCGTGTGGCTCCCCGGCAGATAGGGAAACACAATGATCAGCACCAGCACGACGGTCGCCACGCGCAGCAGTTGATAGGTGATCCCCGCCGTCTCCGGGTGAAATTGGCGCAGGTGCAGCTCTCCCCGCTCGATCGCGCGGAAAAAGATGCGCGCGATCTGCAGCGCGTAGTAAGCCAGCGCGCACACCACGACGACAAACAGCCCCCGCGGGAGGTAATGCACAAACGCGGATAACGCCTCGGTCAGCGCGCTCCAGAGGGCTGCCAGCAGGGAAACGGAAATGTGTTCGGTGGCTGGAAACAGGCTGAAGCTGTAAGTCAGCAACACCGAAACGCCCGCCAGAACCAGCACAGCCGCTGCCGCGCGCGCCGCCATCAGCGCCAGCAGCATGATCCGCTCGATCATGAGCGCCACCAGCCCCTGCGCCGCCCTTCTTTCCGCCAGCCGCGCGAACCACCGCTGGATTGCCTCCGCCGCTCCGTCCAGCAGCCGCTTCAGCAGCCACAACAATCCCAGAAACACGCCCCAGGCAAGGATCAGCTTGACCGTGCTCGCCACAGCCTCCCGCCAGCCGAACACCTGCTGCGCAGCGGCCACGCCGGCAGCCGCCATCATTCCGATTCCAGCCGATACCATGGCCAGCCCCGCCGAAAAGAGCATCTGTCCCATGTCCCGTCAGGCTATCGCGATCCCGGCGCCGCTTGAAGCCCAGGCGCTCATCGCCGCAAAGCCTCCGATCACGAATCGCCCGAGAAGCCCTCCTGCCGGTGCGCTGCTTTCCACTTCCGGATTGCCTCCAGCCGCTCGCGGATGCGCTGTTCGACGCCGCGGTCTGTCGGCTCGTAAAACCGGCGTCCCGCGAGCCACTCGGGCAGGCATTCCATGGCCGTGAGGCCTTCCTCCTGCTGATGCGCGTGTTCGTAGCCTTCGCCGTAGCCCCACTCTTTCATCGCGCGCGTGGGCGCGTTGCGCAGCTGCATCGGCACCGGGTCCACGGGCTTCTGCCGCGCCGCCTCGCGGGCTTCATTCAGCGCGCGGTAGGCGGCATCGGACTTCGGCGCCACGGCGAGGTAAATGGCTGCCTGCGCCAGCGCCTGATCGCCCTCCGGCTCGCCCAGAAAGTGCACCGTCTGCCAGCATGCCACCGCCTGCTCCACGGCGCGCGGATCGGCCAGTCCGATGTCCTCGATCGCCATGCGCACCAGCCTCCGCGCAATGTAGAGACGGTCCTCGCCGCCTTCGAGCATCCGCGCCAGCCAGTACAGCGCCGCGTCCGGATCGGACGACCGCACGCTCTTGTGCAGCGCCGAAATCAGATTGAAGTGCTCCTCGCCGCTCTTGTCATAGAGCAGCGTCTTGCGCTGAATGGCGTCCTCGACGGCGGCGCGGTCGAGCTCCGCGCCCGCGCTCGCCGCGGCGGCGATCTCGAGAATGTTGTAGGCGCGCCGCGCGTCTCCTCCGGCGTACACGGCGATCTGTTCGAGCAGCTCGCGCGCCGCAGTCTTGCCCACCACCGGCAGCGCCCGCTCCAGCAGCGTCACCGTCTCCTCGACGGTCAGCGGGCGCAGCGCGTACACCTTCGACCGCGACAGCAGCGCGGGCACCACTTCAAACGATGGATTCTCCGTCGTGGCGCCGATCAGAATGATGTCGCCCCGCTCGACGTAAGGCAGAAACGCGTCCTGCTGCGCCTTGTTGAAACGGTGAATCTCGTCGACAAAGAGTACCGTGCGCAGCCCCTGCCGCCGGTGCTTCTCCGCCGCCGCCATCACCTCCTTGATTTCCTTGATGCCGCTCAGCACGGCGCTGAACGGAACGAACGCGCATTTCGTCGTCCGCGCGATCAGCCGCGCCAGCGTCGTCTTGCCCGTTCCTGGCGGTCCCCACAGGATCAGCGACGTCAGCCGGTCCGTCTCGATCTGCACCCGCAGCGGCTTGCCCGCGCCGAGAATGTGCTCCTGCCCGACGAAATCTTCCAGCCGCTCCGGGCGCATGCGCTCGGCCAGCGGACGGCCCTCGTCGAGGCGCTCCTCTTCGCGCGGCGTCTCAAACTCGAACAGGCTCATGGCGCTCCCCTCTGCCGCATGGCTTCATAGAGGATCACTGCTGCCGCGGCTGCCGCGTTCAGGCTCTCGACGCCCGCAGTCGGAATGCGCACCAGCTCGCCAGCGCGCATCCATTCCTCGCCCGCGCCATGCGCCTCGTTGCCGATCACCACAGCGCACGGGACGCGCCAGTCGGCTTCCCACAGCGGGACGCCATCCCGCGGCACGGCTGTCCTGACGGCGGCCGCGCGCCGGGCGAACAGAGCCAGCGCGGAAGCCGCGTCTTCCGCATCGATGACGGGCAGCCGGAACAGCGACCCGGCGCTGGCCCGCAGCGTCTTCGGATTCCACCGCGCCACGGTGCCTTTCACCCACACGAGGCCCGCGGCGCCGAACGCTTCCGCCGCGC
>Ga0101944_10007266_pt1 | contig 11199 bp, 7 predicted proteins | sample DewCreD2012metaG_FD_75245 | JGI IMG/M metagenome (GOLD analysis project Ga0101944, IMG submission 75245) | Hot spring sediment bacterial and archeal communities from British Columbia, Canada, to study Microbial Dark Matter (Phase II) - Dewar... ... | reverse complement strand
GACGAGGCGGTGCTGGGCAGCATCGAGTACGCGGCCCGGCATCTGGACACGCCGCTGGTGGTGGTGCTGGGCCACGATCAGTGCGGCGCCGTGGAGGCGGCCATCAAGGGCGGCGGCGACGAGGGGCATATCACTCGGTTGTTGGCAGCAATCGCGCCGGCGGTAGAGAAGGCCAGATCGCTGTCCGGCAATCTGCGCGACAACGCGATCGATCTGAACATCGGGCAGTCGGTGGCCGCGGTCAAAGACGATGCGCCGCTGGCGCCGCTGATGCGTGAGGGCCGGCTCAAAGTCGTTGGCGCGCGCTACCATCTGGACAGCGGCCTGGTGGACTGGCTGGGTTGAAGGACGCTGATGGCACGCTTTGACGCGATCGGCTTCGACGCCGATGATACGTTGTGGCATTCGGAGAGTCTTTATGCGGAAACGCAGGCGCAGCTGCGGCAGATACTGGGCGGCTATGCCGCGCCCGATCGGATCGATGCCGTTCTCCACGCGACAGAGATGCGCAATTTGGCGCTGTACGGTTACGGCATCAAAGGCTTTGCGCTGTCGATGATCGAAGCTGCGCTGGACGTGAGCGACGATCGGCTGACGGGGCGCGAAGTCCGGCAGGTGCTGGACGCGGCGCGACAGATGCTGTCGGCCGAGGTCCAGCTGCTGGATCACGCCGCCGAGGTCGTGGCGCATCTGGCGGAAACGTATCCGCTGATGCTGATCACCAAAGGCGATTTGTTCGATCAAGAACGCAAGATCGAACAATCGGGGTTGAGGTCGTACTTCAGCCAGATCGAGATCGTGCGCGACAAGACGGCTGAAGTCTATGCGGCGCTGTTGACGAAGCGTCACATCCCTCCGCCGCGCTTTGTCATGATCGGCAACTCGCTCCGATCGGACATTTTGCCCGTCGTGGAACTGGGCGGATACGCCATTCACATCCCCTATCACATCACGTGGGCGCACGAACACGTCGAAGCGCCGGACCCTGACGGCTACGTGACGCTGGAGCATCTGGGCCAGCTGCCTGCGGCCATCGCCCGATTGACGTCGGCATGACCCCCGCGCCGCTTACCATCGAGACACTGACGCGCCAAAAAACGCGGCGGGCCGTTTTCAACCGCCCGCCGCGTGGGTGATCTGCCGTGAGCCGGCTTAACCGGCCAGCGCCGCTCGCAACTTCTCCACTTGATAATCCGACTGCGCCTCAGCCGCCTGCAGCAGCTTGATCACGTCGTGCGCCGCCACGATCGCTTCGGCCACCGCCACGCCGCCCGCGCTGGCCTCCAACGCCGCTTCGAGGTGCAGCCACGCCAACAGTTCGTCAAACGCTTCCTTGTTGTACCATTCGATGCCGTTGTAGCGGTTGACGTTGAGAAAGACGCGCATCTCATCGTCGCTCAACAGCCGATCGAGCAGCGCGGCCGCTCGCTTCTTGGCCGTGCCCTTGCCCGCGTGCCAACCCTGATACTTGGTCATCAGTCGCATCGCGCCCACGGCTTTTTGCGCCGCCCAGTCGTTCAGGCCGAATTCGCGCAGCGCGGCGGCGGCAATGCGGCCCAGGAACCATTCGTCGATCCACCGGCGGCTGAAGTGGGCGTAATCGATGGCGTCGTGCACACGGCCCAGCGAGCGCACCATGGCCCAGCCGAAGAGCGCGCCCCAGACCAACTTCTCATTGGCGGGCAGTGCGCCGGTCACGGCCGGCGGCGCAGCCTCACCCTGAATTGCGGCACGTGTCTTCTTCGCCGTCGCTTTCGGCTCCGGCGCAACGGGTAGCGGCAGCCCCAGATTCACGCGCAGGTATTTAACGGCATCGGGATACTTGCGCGATTTGGGCAGTGGGAAGCGCTGATCGACGATGGGGAGTTGGAGCACCGCTTCCAGATCGGCGCGCACGTCCATCGCCAGCGCCACTTCGTCACCCGCCGAACCGAGCAGGTCCTTGATGGCGCGCAGCAGCCGCTCGGCTTTGTCCTCCACCTCGTCGCCGATCGCTTCGCTCACGTCAGCTTCGGGTTTGAACACGCGATGCGGCATGAACCAGGCAAACATGCCCGCGTTGACGAGTTCGCGGAAGACGCCGTGCACGGCCTGCAGCACCAGCTCGCGCGCGGCCTCGTCGATGCTGGGCACGCCGCGCCCGTTCAACATCGCGGCCAGCTGCGAGTATTTCACCTGCTCCGTGTCCTGCACCTCGTGAAAGTCCACGAAGACGTGGCATTTGTACGCGCCCAGTTCCACGTACAGGCCGTGCTGACAGAGATCGTGGCAATTGCGGATGTACTCCAGGCCGCTCACCATGTCGCGATAGACCAGCCAGGTAGCCGCATCGTCGGGCAGGCGCAGACCGTCTTTCAAGTCGCGCTGCACCAGCACCTTTTCGTCGCCATTGCCGGTCTTCATGGCAAACGCCGCCGAGGTGCGAATCCAGCCGCGTGTGTCGGCGTAACGGTTGTGATAGATCACCAGACTGCGCTCGCGGCCGAAGGCGTTGGAATAGGCGAAGACGTTCTCATCCACGTACCCGTCGGGCGTGTACAGGTCGTACAGCAGGAAATCTTCTACCCCTGCAAACAGATAGCGTTTATGAAACAGCGGAAAGATTTGGCGCGCATGCCGATCGAGCAGCCAGTCCTTGGGGGTTTCGTTGTAGTAAGCGCGGCGGTATTCCATGCCGTACTTCTCGGTAAACCCTTCGATCTGGCCGTGGCCCACCATCGGCAGGCCCGGCATCGTTGCCATCAGCGTGCACACGCCGAAGTACTTGTCGCCGTCGCCAAACTGCTCGATGGCGGTCTTCTCGTCCGGGTTGTTCATGAAGTTCACGTAGCGCCGCAGCACTTCGGGGTCGAACTCCAGCGTGTTCTTCATGACGCTGCGATATTTGCCGTTGTCCTCGTCGCGCAGCATGTTCATGAAGGCGCTGTTGTACACGCGATGCATGCCCAGCGTGCGGACGAAGTAACCTTCCATCAGCCAAAACGCTTCGGCCAGCAGCAGCGTATCGGGCGCTTCCATCGCCACCCGATCGACCACCTCGCGCCAGAATTCTTCCGGCATGGCGGCGTCGAACTGTTCTTTGGTCAGGCCGTGCTCCGCGCGCGAGGGGATGGCCCCGCCCGTGCCCGGCTCCGGGAACCACAGGCGCTGGAAGTGCCGCTTGGCCAGCGTCATCGCCGCGTCAAAGCGAATCACCGGGAAGTTGCGGGCCACGTGCAGAATGGTCTGGATCACGGCCTCGCGCACCTCTGCCTTCAGATAGTTCAGCTGCGCGGTGTCATTCCACGGAAAACTTGTGCCGTCGTTGCCGTGATAGATGTACTTGACGCTGCCCGTCCATTTGTCGGTGCGCTTGAAGACCACCGCGGCGTCGGATTTATCAAAGTAGTGATCCTCGATCTGGATGCCCACGCGGGCGTCGCTGGACCAATCGGGGCCGGTAAAGGTGTATGAAGGGAACGGCGGTTGATCGAGCGCGATGAACCAATCGGGATGATTGATCACCCAGTGCGAATCGATCCCCATATGATTGGGCACCATGTCGCTGGCCAGCCGAATGCCGCGCTGCCGCGCGCGGGCGCGCAAATCCTGCAAAGCTGCGTCGCCGCCCAGATCCTGCGCGATGGAATAATCCATCAGCGAATATGCCGACGCCACGGCGTCAGGGTTGCCCATGGCCTGCTTGATGCGCTGCGAGGCCTGGCTGCGCTCCCACAAACCGATGAGCCACAGACCGGTGATGCCCCACTGTTTCAGTTGATCCAGTTCTTCGTCAGGGATCTGATCGAGGCGGGTGATGGGCCGCCGATATTTCTTGGAAAGTTGATCCAGCCACACGTAGCTGTTCTTGGCGATCAGCACCAGGTTGGGCATCCAGTCCAGATCGGGGCTGAAGCGTTCCGGTTCCGGCTCCGGCTCACGCGCCGCCGTCGCGCCGAACAGCGCCATCGACGCGGCCTGCGCCTGCGGACCGAAGACCGGTACCAGGGCCGGGCCGGGGCCGGTGAACACGGCCTTCTCTTCTTCACGGATAAAGTCCATGCCGCCCAGCAGCCGGTAAATCAGCGCGCCCAAGGCGATGCCCCAGCGCCCGCGCATGTAGTCTAGCTGCGCGCTCAGCGAATCGGGCGCGGCCCGCAGCGGCGCAAACAAAAAGTCGATGAAGTTCTGGCCGTCCGCCCCAAAGGCCGGCTGCGTGGCGAAGAACTCACGCAGGCCGGTCATGATCTGCGGATAGCGCGTCTCCTGCACCAGCGGCGTGTCGTCGAACAGTTCGCGGAAGGGCTGAAAGGCCGGATTCTGATTCGCCAGCCACAGCAGCAACATCTCTTCCAGCGCCATCTGCCGATGCGCGAAGCCGTTGGTCTCGCCGCGTAGATACTCATCGACGGTGAGCTGCCCTTTGTACACGGCCACCGGCGGAAACTCGTCTACGAAACGGCGCAAGGCCCGATCGATCTCGGCCGACCCGATCAGCCCGGTCAGCCAGTCCAACGCCTCTTGCATCACACGCGGATTCTTTTGCTCGCGATATTGCTTCACCGCGTAGTGCTGCAGCTCGTCGATAAGGCCCAGCGCGTTGATCTGTCCGGCGCGCACGGCCTGATCGGGCGGGCGTTTTTCATTGATCTTTTGCGCAAAGAGGCGCGCCGCGTAAAAGTTGGCGAAGATCACGTTGCCGTTGAACGAAAACAGTTCTTCTTCGAAGCCGTAAGTGTCACGCGCGCGGCGCGAGACGTGGAACTCAAACCGTGCCATGGGCAACCTCCAATGTGATCCACGAAGGTCACGAAGAACCGGGAAAGAAATCGATAACTGTGTATCCCGCGTGTTCTTCGCGGCCCCAAGCCCTTATCGAAAGTCTTCGGCGGGTTCCGGCTTATTCTGCAAGATGTCTTCGATGCGCTGCATCACGCCGTCGGTCAACTTCGGCAAAATGTCCACCGCCTTCATATTCTCCACCACCTGCGAAACCCGCGAGGCGCCGGTGATGACCGTGCTCACGTGGGGATTCTTCAGACACCAGGCCAGCGCCAGCTGCGGCATGGAACAGCCCAGTTCGTCGGCGATCACCGTCAACTGCTTCACTTTCTCGAGCTTGGCGGCCGTCGCCGGTTTCTCAAATTCCTCGCGCAGCCACTCGTAGCCGGGCAGCGTGGCGCGCGTGCCTTCCGGCAGGCCGGCGTTATACTTGCCCGTCAGCAACCCGCTCGCCAGCGGGCTCCAGATCGTCGTGCCCAGGCCGAGCTCGGTGTACAAGCGCGCGTACTCCTTCTCGAAGCGTTCGCGCGCAAACATGTTGTACTCTGGCTGCTCCATCAACGGCGGGATCAGGTGCTCGCGCCGAGCGATGTGATAGGCTTCCCAGATCTCGGCCGCGCTCCACTCGCTGGTGCCCCAGTAAAACGCCCAACCCTGATCGATGACGAAATTCATCGCGCGCACGGTTTCTTCGATCGGGGTACGGAAGTCCGGTCGATGGCAGAACACCAGATCGACGTAGTCCACTTCCATCCGCCCCAGCGATGCGCGCAGCCCTTCAATGATGTGTTTGCGCGACAGGCCGCGATCGTTGACGCCGCGCCCGCCCCAGAACAGCTTGGTAGACAGCACCAGATCCGAGCGCTTCCAGCCGGCTCGCTTGATGGCCTGCCCCATCGAGCATTCCGATCGCCCGTCGGCGTAGACTTCAGCCGTATCGAAGTAGTTTACACCGGCTTCCCACGCGGCCTTCATGCACTCATACGTGACTTCGTCACCGACCTGCTGACCCCAGGTAACCCAACCACCCAGCGACAACGCGGAAACTTGCAGACCCGATCGGCCCAAATGACGATATTCCATGAGGCTCCTTACGATGAACTGCGGTTGATGACCAATCGATTATACCATTGCGCCGTCATCTCCAACCAAAGACCGAGCGCGTTTTCGACGCAACGGCCGATGGCGCGCGATCGGCGCCTGCCGACCCGCCGGCGATCTCGTCGATGGGAACCGGTGGCGAGCTCAGCAGTTGTTCAGCAGCCAGCTTCGCCGTGGCCTGATGCGGCGCGCCTGGTCTGTTCTTACCCGCCGCGTCAGCCGCCTCGACAGTCTGGCAGCGATGGCCGGCGCGCGAGCCATCAGGCAGCGCCATACCATCGGCTTGCAGACTATTCCACTCGCCGCCATTTGCGGCAGCGAAAATCGCTGCCGCGATTTCGATCGCCGGTTTGCGCCGCTCACCACACTCACGCGGGAGCGCTGGCAGAACATCGCGGCCGCCCGGCTGAACGGTCAGACCCTGCCCGCCATTGACGTAGTGCAGATAGGTGAATGCTACTTCGTGCGCGACGGCCACCATCGGGTCTCAGTGGCGCGCGCTCTGGGGGAAGAATACATCGAAGCTGAAGTGACTGTGTGGGAAGCGTGCGACCGCGATCGCGAACGCAGCACATTGCTCGCCGTCGCCTGCTGTTGATCGGCCGGCGTCCGCCTACGCTTTGATCGGAATCCGCGCCCGGATGCGCGTGCCCTGCCCCGGCTCGCTCTTCACGCTCAATGCCCCGCCCACGCGCATCACGCGCTCGCGCATCGACTTCAGACCCAGGTGACCGGGGAAGGTACCCTGTGCGTCGAAGCCCACCCCGTCATCGGTGATCTCCAGCAGCGCCACGTTGCCCGGCTCACAAACCAGCTTCAACACGACCTGCGTGGCTTTGGCGTGCTTGACGATGTTGTGCAGCGCCTCCTGCGCGATGCGGTACAACGCCTCTTTGATCGCCAGTGGCATGTCTTCCATTTCTTCGCACAGGTCGGTCTTCACGTCCAGATGATGCCGCGCCCGCGCCGCCGCGGCCTGCTTGGTGAGGGCGGCCACCAGCCCGTCGGTCTTCAGCGATTCAGGCCGCAGCTCAAAGATCAGCGCGCGCATCTCGGCCAGCCCCGCTTCGGCTAGCTGCAAGGTGTACTCGATGGGTTCTTTCGCCCGGGCGGGATCCCGTTCGAGCTGGGCGCGTGCCGTGCGCGCGCCCAGCGCAATACCGTACAGCGCCTGTGACACGGAATCGTGCAGTTCGCGCGCCAGCCGATTGCGTTCTTCCAGCGCCGCCAGTTCTTTGGCCTGCCAGTACAACCGTGAGTTATCGATGGCAATGGCGGCCTGGTTGGCAATGCCCAACGCCAGCCGCGCATGATGATCGGTGTAGCGTCCCGGCTCGTCGTAGTCCAAGCTCAACATGCCCACGACGTTTTCCTGTACCGTCAGCGGCACGCCCAGCCACGATCGGATGTAACCGAAGGTCGTGTACAGCTGTTCACCCGCAAACTGCTGAAACACCCGGGCCAGCGGCGAGTCGCCGCGCACATCGTCGATGATGACCGGGCCGCGCCGCCCGATGACTTCGGCGTTGACGCTGGCCTGCGCCAGTGGAAAGCGCAGCCGCACAATCTCGTCGGCGGGAATCGGCCCTTGATAATCGAGGATCGCCAGCTCGCCGTCGTTGAGCGTGAAGATGGTCGCGCCGGTGTAATCGACCACAGACTTGAGCTGGTTCAGAATCTGGCGCAGCAGGGGCTTCAACTCCAGCGTCGAGGTCACGTTCTGCGAGACGGTCAGCAGCGTCTGCAGCTCGCGCGTGCGCTCTTCCACGCGCTGTTCCAGCAGTTGATAGGCGCGCACCCGCTCGGTGGCGTCGTGCACCACGTTCAGGATGTGAGGCCGGCCGCGATACAACAGCGGCGAGCCGCGCACCTCGGCGTCGATGGTCGAGCCGTCGCGGCGCAGATCAACCGATCGGGCTTCCACCGTCTCGCCCCGGTTGACCGCCGCCAGGTAATCGCGGAAGGAGTCATGATAATCGGGATGGATCAGCGTCAGCGGATCGAGCCGGATGAACTCGTCATGGCTGTAGCCGAACATTGCGCAGGCCGCCGGGTTGGCCTCCACGATCGCGCCGTCGGGCCGCGTGATGATCAGCCCATCGGTGGTCGCCTCGAAGATGCTGCGATACTGTTTCTCGCGCTCGCTCAATTCTTCATCCACCCGCTTGCGCTCGGTGATGTCGGTGTGCGAGCCGGCCATGCGCACCGGCCGCCCGGCCTCATCGCGCACGGTCGCGCCGCGCGTCAGAATCCAGCGGTAGCTGCCGTCTTTGTGCCGCATGCGGATTTCTTGTTGGTAGAACGGGGTCTGGCCCGCCAGGTGATCGTTGAGCGCCTGCATTGCCGACTCCACATCGTCGGGGTGCATGCGCAGGGTCCACTCTTCAAACCGATTGGGCAGCTCGTCATCGGCGTAGCCCAGCATTTCCTTCCAGCGCGGCGAGTAGTACACGGTGTTCGTTTTGATATGCCAGTCCCAGATGCCGTCGTTGGTGCCTTGCACGGCCAGGCTGAAGCGCTCTTCGCTTTCCTTCAACTGTTGGCGACTCGATTGAATCTGGCGCAGCATGTCGCGGAAGCCGGCCAGCAGGGCGCGCCCTTCCGACCCGGGCGGATAGCGATCGACCGGCACGGCCGGCAGCACGTCCGGGTTACGGCGGATGTGATCGAATAGCCCCAGTAGCGTGCGATAGCTGCCGAAGATCGGGCGCAGCACCATGAATACGCCCAAGAAGATCACCAGGAACAGACCGCCCGTCAGCACCAGCGAATTGCGCGCGAACACCTGCGAACCGGCGTCGATATCGGCCAGATACATGCCCGTGCCGATGAAGGCTTCCCACTCAGGGATGCCCACCACGTAGGTCAGCTTGGGCTGCGGCACGCTGCTGCCCGGCGGCGGATATTTGTATTCCACAAAGCCTTCACGACCGGGGCCGGCCGCCACGCGAATGACCTCGCGCGCGATATTCTTGCCGTCAGCGTCCAGCGTTTCCAGCTGGACGGTTCCTTCCAGCTCTGGCTGATACGGTTCCACCAGCACCGTGCCCCGGAGATCACCCATGAACAGATAATTCGCGCCGAGGCCATACACGTAGGTCATGCGCCGGATCAGATCGCGTCCCTGCTCGATGGCCTGCGCCTGCGTCAGTTCGCCGCGCCGCTGCTGCTCGATCACGGGCTTGACGATATTAAGACCCAGATAGGCCAGCCGTTTCAGTTCGTCGCGGCGCATATCGTACATGCGCTCCGACGAGCTGAAACCGAAGTAGGAGAACAACAGCACGTAGCCCACGGCGATGAAGATCATGCCCAAGGCCACGCGGGCGTAGGTACTTTGCAGGGAAAACGAAAGGCGAAACGGCGGGCGAGACGGCGGCGTAGCACTCATAGGACGACCATCCAAGGCCGCTCGCGGAGACATCGCCCCGCCCGATCGGTCGATGGCCGACCCGACGGGACACCGTCGCCGCGCGGCACATTAGCGGGGGTCAAGCGCCGGGCTCAGCTTGATCGATCGACACCAGGCCGATGCGCACGGCGTACAACGCGGCCTGCGTGCGGCTGGGCACGTTGAGCTTGCTGAGGATGTTGCTGACGTGCGTTTTCACCGTCTTTTCACCGATGGTCAGCGCCGCCGCGATCTCTTTGTTGGAGCGGCCCTGCGCCAGCAGCCGCAGCACTTCGGTCTCGCGCTCGGTCAGCGCTTCGGGGCTGTCAGGCGCGCGCACTTCGCGCATCAACCGCGCGGCCGCCTTGGGCGAAAGCTGCACCTGTCCCGCGGCGGCGGCCTTGATGGCGCGGCACAGCTCATCGGATTCGGTATCTTTGAGCAGGTAGCCGATCGCGCCGGCGCGCACCGCGCCGATCACCGACGAGTCTTCCAGCACGCTCGTCAACGCGATCACTTCCGTGTCCGGCAGTTCGCGCCGCAAAATACCGATAGCCGTGATACCGTCCATGACCGGCATCAGCAGATCCATCAGCACCACGTCGGGGTTCAGCGCCTTGGCCTGCTTTACGCCCTCCGCGCCGTCGGCCGCTTCACCTACCACTTCCAGTTCCGGGTCCAGACCCAGGAACATTTTGAGGCCCTGCCGCACCACGCTATGATCATCGACAATCAGGATTCGAATGGGCATCTGACACCACCTGTCTGATATGACCCAAGGCTGAGACGATTATAACACGGGCGCTCAGATTGGCGCGATCAGACCGTATAACATGGCTGCGCCAAAGCCCGCGATGACAATGCCGGACAACCGATTGATCCACCGCAGCCCGATCGGCCCGAGCCGCGCTCGAAAGAGACCGGTGAACGTCACCAAGATCAGCCACCACGCGCACGAACCCGCAAACACACCCGCCACGACCAGCAGTGCCCCACCTGAACCGCCACCGCCCACACCGGCCCCGACCCCCGCGAAGATGGCCGCGAATGCAAAGATGGTCAACGGATTGGTCAGCGTGAGAAACAGTGTGGACGCATACGCACCGATCAGGCCGCGCGGCGGCGCGCCGCGCTCGCTTACCTCGGCCGCCGTCTCAGCCGGCGTCGCCCGGAAGGTCTTGACGCCCAGATACAACAAATAGCCACCGCCGATCAAGCCGAGCCACACTTGCTGCTGCCTCAAAAAATCGGCCACCAGCGTCAAGCCCAGCGCCGCGATCAGGCCGTAAACGCCGTCGGCGCTGGCCGCGCCCAGCCCGGAGGCCAGCCCGTAAACGCGCCCGTCGGCCAGCGTGCGCCGGATGCACAACACGCCGATCGGCCCGACCGGCGCGGCAATGGAAAAACCGATGACGAAACCGCGAATGAGAAGGTTGAGATCCATGGGAAATCCTGATGAGTGATGAGTGATGAGTAATGAGTGAAATGCGAGTTCGGTCGTTGTTCGCAGCCGCGCGTCATCCCTGCGCACGCGGGCATCCAGTGGTCTTCGCAGCGGGTGTTTCCATACTCGCCACGGCGGCTACAAGCCTAGCTCTGCCGCCACTTGCACCGTCTGCCAGTGGATGTCCACCGTATCCGTCACACGCCGGGCGTAGCCACCCGCCATCGTGATGGCGACGGGCAAACCGATGGCGCGGCAGCTCTCCAGCACGAAGCGATCACGTTCCAGTAGCCCGGCCTTGGTCAGCTTCATCCGCCCAAAGGTATCATCGAAGTACGGATCCGCGCCTGCGAGGTAGATCGCCAGATCGGCCTGCGCGCGATCGAGCACGACGGGCAGCGCTTCGCGCAGCGCGGCCAGATAGAGCGCATCGTCGGCGCCGTCCGGCAGCGCTACGTCAAGATCGCTGGTTTCTTTGTGAAACGGATAGTTCTTCGCGCCG
>Ga0101944_10007265_pt1 | contig 11201 bp, 7 predicted proteins | sample DewCreD2012metaG_FD_75245 | JGI IMG/M metagenome (GOLD analysis project Ga0101944, IMG submission 75245) | Hot spring sediment bacterial and archeal communities from British Columbia, Canada, to study Microbial Dark Matter (Phase II) - Dewar... ... | reverse complement strand
TCCCACCATGCCTAAGTATAAGAGATTTTATAAGCCAGCTAACAAAGATGCTTGACCACATCCAACTCATACTCCAATTTAGGCTACTTGATAATGGATATGCTACTGGATGCAGATTCCACCAGACAAACCTTGTATGTAAAAAAGATAGAACTATAACAACAACAAAGCCTACACCCATAAGGATTGTTGACTTGCTCTCTGCACTAGGTTGATAATATATCCAGCTTTGAAGCCTGCTATATGCCTCATATCCCGCACTCCACATAACATCTCCATACTTATAATGCGTATATAGATAGAACCACATAGCAACAGGCATAGCGATTGCAGTTGCAACAATCATCACCTTAACAAGACGTTTATTATCCATCTGAGCCTGTTCAGCAAGCTTAAAGCCTTCTAATTGATGGGGCATTGCATGACAGCGATTGCTTCTGTTGAATGACCAAAATAGCGAGAAAACCGTCAAATTTTGCGCCCCTAAAATACGTGTTCCCAATGCCTGAACCATTATCATATCAGGACCAATACGATAAAGCTCATTTACAGGGGGACCAAGTTCTGCCCTTATACGTGCAATTGAAAGCGAGATCGTGAAATATATACCAAAAAAGATTGGAAATATCCATAGCGACATTCCTGCACGCAAAGAAAAGGCTAGTATTCCAAACATACAAAGTATAATACCAAAGATAGCTGTTCTATAGCGTATTGGTTCTCCAGAGTCATCAAGATTTTGTGATTTTCGGCGTTCTGAACTCCAAAAGGCTGTCTTAAAGACTTTGACAAGATGATCCCTTAATGTCCAAAGGGCAAATAATCCAACTGCAATATATGCCCCTGAGGCTTGCGATTTATAATAAATATATGGAAATTCGGGTATTTTTCCAAGCCCAACCGCATCCGCAGTTATTATCTGAACTTTCCATAGCAGATAAAAGAACCAGCAGGAAAAAGAGAGATTAAGAGGCATAAAAGTAGCAATACCAATTATAAACGGAAAAAAACATATAGGAGTCCAGCCCATAGAACTCCAAGGCTTTTCTGTGAAATATTGACCTAGCTCAACTGAACGTGTCGGTATAAGTGGAATCGCAGGATAAAGATAATGTAATCCATTTATTAGATCGATCCCTGATGAGATGCCAAATCCTATCCATAACATTTTATTCTTATAAAATCTTGCTGATCTGCCATCTTCGGTCATTCGCAAGGGCAGTTGTATTATTGGATAACTTAGCTTCTCTGTTTCTGTCCATTGTCGTCTTATAAGCACATTAGAAAGCAACATGACCATCAACATCATAAAGAAGAATGCACTCCACCAGATAATCGGTTGCAACCAAGCTTTTATATGCTCAATTGTATGAAATGTCGTTTCACCCTTATAATATCCATCAAGTAATTTTATGTTATCAACTGTCAGCCATCTTGGGATATGTTGCCAAAAAAGCGACTGCCATTCGTTTTCAGGCGTTGCATAATAGAATGGATAGCCAAGCAATGGCACAAGCACCTGAACCATATCAAGACCCGATACGATTGTTGTTAGGCTTAAGACAACATAAACAGTCAGCAATTCTGCTTGTGTAAAGGCGTGTTTCGGAAAAAAGCGTTTCAGAAGGATATTTATTGATAGTAGAACTAGAAGATTGAATATCACAGGATAAACCAAAGACATTGCGGTTGCAGTCGGCGTTTGGACGGAGATAAACGAGTTTGGTATCACTAACAGAAATGATAGGATTATCGCTCTTATTGTAATTTTGCTTTTTTTATTCTCAATAGGCACGTTTTGACCTCTTATGGCAGGATTTCTATGCCGAATTGGCGGAAGTGTTCATCAAAAGAGATAGCTTTATCTATACCATCTTTTTTGATTATAGTATATGAGGTGCAGTCTGTAAAACTCCTTTCTTTGTCTTTGAATTGAATGAAAGTTCGTAATGTTTCATTAAATATATCATAATCTATGTAGATCAGAATAAAAAAACCATCTTTTATATCATCAATAAGGTCATTACATAGTTTTATTGCCTTTGATTTACCAACACGAGACGATAGTAATGTCAACAATTCATCAATAATATAATCAGATATAACACAGACTATATTGTTTTGGGATAAATAGATAGACAAAGATACTGCTTCATCATGATCTTCATCATCTGCGTTATAATAGGCAAAAAGAAATGAAGTATCTAGGAAGATTTTTTCCATTTTCTAATTCCCATTGCTTCATCTGCAAGAATTTTATCCAAATCTTTTGCGGATGTTTTGCCTAAGTGTTCAGGTTTATTCGAGAAAAATTTGCTCTTTTTTATAGAAAAAGGCTTTGGTTCTGCTTTTTTTCCAATACTTTTTGTTATATCAAGTTCATCAGATAACTTCTCCATTTCATCATCACTTATTTGCAGAGCAATTTTTTCTGATTCATTAATAACTTGGGAGCCTAACTTCAATGCTATTTCCTCAATCTGTTTTTTTGTTGTGTTAAATATAACAACTACCTTATCCCCATTCTTTACATCATGTAAATCTTTGACTATAATATTGCCATCTCTGTAAACTCCCTCAAATATTTTTTCTTTCTGCATTTCTGGTTTTGACATATAAAATCACCTTCTTTCATGCAATTTTTTTTCTGTTTTATTATAGCCAATTACACATAAGCTTTCAAGCAAAACTTCGTTTTACATAGGCTTCATATCAACGCCCCAAGGCTCGATGATAGTCAACTTGTCTTTGATAATTTCCATGCAATCGGGCAGATCGAAATATTTTAGCACATTACGAAGGAAATTTGCCGATGCCCATGAAACCAAAGGCGCATGGACCCATGACTCATAAGACTCAGGCGAGTTTTTCAGCGTCACTGACACTATCTGATCTTGAATTATTGCGGTAAATAATGCTATGATTGAGCCTTGTCCTCTGCCATAAAGACGGATTTCCCTTGCCCCTTCGTGTAAAAGCAAATCTATTGTTGAAAGAGCATCATATACACGCCTACCAAGATAGCTTTCACCGAGTAATAATCCATGACCATGAAACATATAATCCATACCATAGGGTTGAAAGAAACTGTCTATATCTTCTGGCATGGATTCGCCAAGCCCCCTAACATCGAGCAAATATAATTCATTTGAATTTATCAAATCTTTTGCCATTGTGTCATTTATAATATCATCTTCTGATGATATATGCGGTATATAGAGATGAGCAACTTCGTTAACATCAAGTGTTCCTGCATATTGAGGTTTTGCCATTCGCTTTTTGAGTATGGCTTGTATTTTCGATTCAGTATCAATAGCATACCGAGCATAAGTATTGCCTGCAATATTTGTTGGTCTCAAGACTCGATAATGTGGTATAATCCGATTTTTTGGAACATTTAGCAAGCTAATCAAATGTTTCCTTAACGATTCAGCATTAAGGGGCTTACGTTTAGCTGATAATTCGTCTGACTTTTCCGCAATCATTTCATATATAGGCTTTGAACCCGCCAAGATAACATTTCCTTTGGGCGTTGCATATAATTCTTCATCTTTTATGACTTCTGTCTCAGGAATCCTGACAGACTTCATCCCAGCATGAAAACAGAAAAAATCAACCATTGCTTCTTGGTTATGGGATGAGTAACCATGCCCTTGTGGACCCAATGAGCAGGCTATATTTTGTCTTGGGGCTTGCAAAACTTCATAGAATCTTTGTAAATCCTCATAAGCAGATAACAAGCCACGTCTGTCAAAATAATCGTATTTTTGTCCAAGCAATAAAACAGGCTTTGGCGCACGTGCAATAAAGAAATCTGCCATCTCAAGACCTTCTCCAATAACACCAGGGGGATATTGTTCACAATCCGCAGGTAGTTCATTCTCTAAGTTATGTAAGAATGTTGTCACAAAACAGCCCGGCGCCGCCATTGTAAATCTATCATCAACAGCCCAAAGCCATGTTGTTAGCGTTCCTCCGCCTGAATTGCCTGTTAGACCAATTCTAGTAGAATCAACTTCTGGACGCTCTAATAGATAATCAAGGGCGCGTATCCCATCCCAAACACGCCACATACCGAAATATTCACCGATTAGCTCAAGTTGCTTACCCATCATATTATGCGCTGGACAACAGGATTGGACTGAATTCCTATCGGGAACATTTATATATTGATCTCTTTCACCCTGATTAAATGGATCATAGATTAATACAACAAAGCCCGAAACTGCCAATCTCTGACAGAATCCCTGATACAGATCACATGCCTTGCCATTATCGCTATGTCCGCATGGGGCAATGACCCCCGGCGCTTTGACATCAATCTTATCTGGTATATAGAGATTTCCTGTAACAAAACAATCTGGTCTGCTTTCAAATATTATCTTCTCAATTCTATATCCATTCCTTTTGAGTGTTCCTGTAATTTGAGGCTTTAATGGCGTTTTTGGTGGAATTGGAGAAAATGCCTTGTTAATGGCTTTCAAAACTTCTTCTTGATATTCCAAAGCTTCAGTTGGTGTTTTGAGTTTATTTAGTCTATTGCTACGTCTTTTACTAATAGCCCTTACCTTGTCAACGTAATAATCAAGAACCATGTGTTGATAGCCATTAAGCGCCATAATATTACTCCCTCAATTTAATAAAAAGATTTTTCGCTTCGCTCAATATGACAGCAAAGTGTCACCCCAAACGAAGTGAAGGGTCTTCTTGGATTATCACTTAAATATAATTTCTTATAAAATAAATATAAAAATGATGGATTTTCACTGATTTATTTACTATTATGGATATATTTCAGGATCAGACTTCAGGAACCTCTCAGCAGTTGCTTTATCTGGAATTCCAGAACGTCCACCGGGCTTTGTCGCTTTTATCCCCGCAGTAGCAGAAGCAAATTCCATGCAATTATCAACAGACCAGCCCCAAGCTAATCCTGCTGAATATGCACCATGAAACACATCTCCGCAACCTGTTGTATCTACTGTATTGACCTTAAACGCTGGTTGATGAAGGACAAGATCAGGATTATCTTTCGTTATATACCAACAGCCTTTAACTCCAACGGTTACACCAGAACATTCTCTATTAGTATCTTTATGAATCGCCTTAACTTGTTCAACTGGATCACTTTTTCCTGTAATTCTGAATGCAAAATTTGTCGAAAGTATGAGATGATCAACTAATGATAGCAATTCCCTTGTCTTTGGATGATCTTCCCTTTCAATATCTGCTACTGTTGGTATGCCTAAATTTTTCGCTATTTGAGCAGTCTTTAACATAACATCAATACCTAGTTGATCAAGCAAAATAACTTTGGCTTGCGAGACAAAATCTTCATCAATGGTATCAATTGGTCTTGGTTGAACGCCCTCATCAGAAAATATTATTGCTCTTGTGTGATTTGTTGTATCAACGATAATTATTGCATGATAAGGCTTAACATCCGAAGAACGAATTGTCAGGCTACAATCTATTCCTTCTCTCTCTAATTCCTCAACTGTCCAATTTGATAGCTCATCTTTTCCCAAGATTCCACCATAGGCGCACCTAGCCCCAAGCCTTGATCCTGCGACAAGGGCTGTTCCTGTTAAGCCTCCACCTTGACGTGTTACGCCTGTTGCCCTGTTTTTGCTATCTGCTTCTGGATATTTCTCAACCATAAAGAGATCGTCAACAGCAACAATACCCAAACCCAATATATCATATTTGCGTTCTATCAGCTTGGAATTAACACTTGTTTTTTCATCATGGATAATTGATGAAAAGACATTTAAAATTATGGAACTATAATACATTTCCATCCTCCAAATAAATTATTTTCGCTATTATTACGAGTTTTTCAGTTAGCAATAGACATTGGCAAAAAGAGATTCCTCAATGTGCTTTGAATAACATTTTCTGTCAACCTGAACGAAGTGAAAGGGCTTCTTTATGCCATAAGTGAAAAAGTCGTATTATTATTCAAGATTACTATGCCTTGTCATCATATCTTGCTGAGTGATATTCTTTTTATCCATTATCATAATAACTGCTGAATCGAGAAGTATATACGCAGATGCTTCAAAAGCCGACCGCAAAGGAAGGATCGGTTCACTTACATTTGGAAGAATAATCACCTGATCGGAAAGGCTTATCGTATTTGCATCTGCTTTGGATGTTATTAAAAATATAGTTGCACCTGATTCCTTCGATCTTTCTATTACGTGCTTTATTATAGGAGTTTCTCCTGATCCAGAGATTACTATAAGAAGATCTCCCTTAGATATCGCAGGAGTCGTAATATCACCTACTACAAGTACCTTTAATCCTAGATGCATTAATCGCATAGCAAACGATCTGGCTACCAAGCCTGACCTTCCTAAACCTGATACAAATATCCTATCTGCTTTTATAAGTGTTTCTACCAAATTTTGCACTGATTCATCATCTACTTGATCAAGTATACTGCTAATCTCTGACAAAATTTTATCCGAAATCCACGAAAATTTCATTAAAATGCTCCTCATTAGGAAATAAATCTGCTAAATCCGCTCAATCAGCGTTCTATTACCTTACCTTTCTAAATCAGAAAGCCTTTTTTGATATTTGGCTTGATTGCGAGGATCATATTTAAGTGCAGACTCATAATGTAATTTAGCATCATCAATCATTTTCTGATCTTCATATATTTGTGCCAAATTATAATGTGCCTCTGCTGAAAATGGATCGATAGCAATCGCCCTTTTTAAATTTTCCATTGCCATATCAAGGTTTTTCTCTTTATAAAGGCAAAGGGCAAGACCAATATATGATGGAACAAAAGACTCGTCTATCTCTATAGCCTTTTTATGATATTTTTGAGCCTCAATTGGCATATCTTTATAATAATATGCTACTCCTAGATGATACCAAAATGAAGCCCTGCTTATTACTCTTGCCTCATCAAAATTTGTCATCTTTGGAAATTCGCCAGTCCTGAAACTGGACATTAATTTTCTGTTTGATGGCGATATGTCAGTATATATGCTCTTTGGAACAGAAAACTCCAATATTGGATGATTATCACTGTTAATTTTTGCCCCTGCTGTGAACCTTGTAACACCGTCCTCATCCATCAAAAAACAGCTTAACAAAGCCAAAGGCTCAAGTATATTTAATTTCTGCATATCTTCCCAAACAGGACGTATATTGTAATTTTTTGCAAGTTGTAGATAATCAATATTGAATTCTTTTAAACTTCCTATCATCAGAATATCGCCTACTGTGCTAAACCATACTGTTGTATGTGGAAATACAGACCGAAAAGTGCCTATAACCGTTTTTATATCATCTATGGACATATAATAAATATGAGACCACTGACACATATAGCCATCAGGATTAAGATGCTGTTTGCATATACGATAAAAATCTGACGAAAAAAGGTTTGCGATACCTGCAAGCCATATATTAGATGGTTCAGAAATTATTACATCATATCTCTGCGAAGTTGCGGAAAGAAAATTTCTACCATCATTCACAATCATATTGACACGTGGATCATCTAAGACATTCCTGTTTACATCCTTAAAAAATTTCGATGCCTCGATAACTGCTGGTTCTATCTCTACGCAATCTATATTCTTTACTTCATGTTGAGCAACTGCGCTTAGTGTGACTCCGCTTCCAAGACCTATGATCATGGCAGATTTTGGCTCCGAACTTATCAATAAAGGTAAATGACCAAGTAGCAATTGAGTATACATATCGCCTGTGTTTGATGCGTCTATTTTTCCATCAACAGCCATGACAATTGTGCCATTTTGCCTTTCTCTTACTGATATTGTTGAATCTGTGCCTTCTTTGTAATAAAGCAGTTTCTCTGCTTTTCCAAGAATATTTATCTTTCTGTCCTCACCTTTCAATTTTGCATAAGTCGGCGCATATACAGCGGCGCCACTACTAATAATCATCTCATTCCACGATGGCAAAGAAATCACACAAACAATCCCTATCGACAAAAAGACAAATGAGGTTATTGCTCTATAGATGATTTTTGGGCGTTCGGCTATAATAATTGCAATACAGGACACGATTATATTGATTAATCCTGCAAGCATGATACTCTTTTGTATCCCTATCAGCGGAATAAGCGCGAATCCAGCCATAAATGACCCGCCAATATTTCCTAAAGTGTTGATGGAATATATAGTGCCGACTCTTTTACCAAGTTCCTTATAATCTTTGGCGCATATCTGTGTAACCATCGGAAAAAGTGAACCCAAAAGTATTGTCGGTATGATCATCATAAGAGCGCATACCGTAAATTTCACTAATTCCAATATAGCATAATTCTTTACAAATCTGTCAAACAAGTCAACAAAATAAAATGGCATCTTCTGAAAAACAGGAATCATTAACAATGCAATAACTCCAATTAATAATTCTGTAATAGCGAACCATAATATATTTATTGATTTATATTTACTTACCAAGCTAAAAATGAAACTACCAATAGCAATCCCAAGTAGAAATGTTGCAAGCATGATACTAAAGGCATAGGTCGAGCTTCCTATAATCATGACTAGAACTCTTGTCCATGCAACCTCATACACCATAGCAGAGAAACCTGAAAGTCCAAAACCGAGCATCAGTGCAATAAATATTATTCGATGTTGATTTGTCAAGATATTATCCTGCCTAAATTCAGCTTTTTCTCTGTCTATTTGCACTTTTTTTATCGTTTTATTTCTCTTTTTTCCCTCAGATGGATTAGCAAAATATTTCTGATTTATAATCATGCAAACTATTGCAGAGACTATGTTTCCAGCGAATGCTATCCATATTGTATTTTTCACCCCCAAATATGCAATCATAAGAAAGCCTGACAACATAACTCCAGCAAATGCCCCAAATGTATTGATAGAATATACCATGCCAACGCCATGTCCAAAGTGTTCATCTTGCCTAACATAGAACCTACTGAAAACAGGCAATGTAGCACCCATAAGCGTTGTCGGCATCAGCAAAACAATAAAGCATAATGCAAATCTAATCAGGCTTATTGAATAAAATGAGGGATTGTAGTTTCTTTGTATCGGAAGATATATCTCACCAAGTAATTTAATGATAAATGGCAGAATCAAACAATATATACCAATACCAATTTCAAGTATGGCATAAGTTTTCAGGGGATTTTTTAAGCGATCAACATATCTTGTTGAGAGATAGCTTCCTAATGCAAGACCTGCCATATATGCAGTAAGGACAGTTGATGTTGCAAAAGTCGTATTGCCAAAAACAAGACCCAACATGCGAGTCCATATAACTTCATAAATGAGACCACTTATTCCTGATATGAAAAAACAAGCTAAAACGCTGTTTCTTATCCAATTTCCTTTTTGTTCCATAATGTATTTCCATAAATTTTTGATTTTACAAACATAATGTTTCCATTTATGATTATTAACCCATTGGATTCCCATTTTCTCAGGAATAATACTATTTTATTCTCATTTTTTGCTAATTTCAAAAAACTCGGATCTATAATCTTCAAAATCTCTCTATATCAAATAGAAACATACTTCATTGTGGTATAATAACTGTATTTGAAAAATCCCATGAAACGAAAACATCTTGATTTAGATCGAATCCCTTAGCTTTATCATGATTTTTGTCAAGGACAACAAGCTTTGTATTATTGACATTAACTATAAACTGAATAACCGTCCCTAAATATACAATGTCCGCGATTTTCCCATTAAAGCAGTTTTTATCTTGTTCCATTTTATTGGTAGAAATGAGTATTTTTTCAGGTCTCACCATAGCTGTAGCATCTTTTGATATGCCATTACCATTTGCAATAGCTCTAATCTCTATTCCATCTTGCGTTTTTAACATAAGTATAGAATCATTGATTTTTTGTATGTTGCCTGTAAACAGGTTGGAAATCCCTATAAAGTTTGCAACAAACTCATTATTAGGCTTCTCATAGATTTGCGAAGGTGTTCCAAGTTGCTCAAGCTTACCAGCAGACATAACCGCTATACGATCAGACATTGTAAGTGCTTCTTCCTGATCATGTGTTACATATATAAAAGTTATCCCAAGACGTTTTTGAATAGATTTTAGCTCTAATTGCATCTGTTTTCTAAGTTTTAGGTCTAAAGCACCAAGAGGCTCATCAAGCAATAAAACAGACGGTTCATTAACCAAAGCCCTTGCAAGAGCAACTCTCTGCTGTTGTCCACCTGATAATTGAGATGCCTTTCTCGAATTCATTCCAGAAAGACCAACCAAATCCAGAATTTTTGGAACTCTATCATTTATTTCAGCTTTGCTTATTTTTTTCATCTTGAGTCCGAAGGCGATATTTTCATAAATATTCATGTGAGGAAACAAAGCATAGTTTTGAAAAACCATGTTTACATCTCTTCGGTAAGGAGGAACGGAATTTATTATATTTCCATGTAGATATATTGATCCATAATCGGGAGTCTCAAAACCTGCAATAGTTCTGAGCAAGGTTGTTTTTCCACAACCACTTGGACCTAGGATAGAAAAGAATTCACCTGCAAAAATGTCCATTGAAACACGATCAACTGCGATAACTTGATCAAATTTTTTTTCTAAATCTTTTAGCTGAATAATCACATTCTCCAATTTTTTATGCTCTCCAAAGACGTGCATCAAGTAATAAATGCACATCCAATGTGTTTATATCAGTCAAATAACACCCCCAATAACAAAACTATATCTTATAATGTTTTTGTTTATTATATATCTTCTGAATATGAAACATATTCAGAAGATATTATAACATAATCGGTTACACAATAAAACTATTTAGTGTAAATATCCTGTATTTTATGAAGCAATGCAATAGATTCATCTTTTGGACGCTGGAATGCGTTACGACCAACGATTGATCCAAAAGAATCCCCTGCATTAAGTTGGCTGACTTCTTCAAGAACCTCATCATCACCTTTAGCCTCGCCACCAGAATTTATAACAATACGATGACCATTAAAGGCTGATTTAACAACAATCTTTGTTCTTTCTGCCAATGTATCAATAGGAACATTCTTATAAGTTCCCTTTTTGATATGATCGGGCAGACCGATTACTGCCTTTGTGGGCTTGCACTTTATTATATGCGCACCTAATTGAGCGGCGATATGGACTGCATAACAGGCTACATCAACCGCAGTTTCGACATCCTTCGATGGTAGCCCACTTCCTCT
>Ga0101944_10007263_pt1 | contig 11202 bp, 5 predicted proteins | sample DewCreD2012metaG_FD_75245 | JGI IMG/M metagenome (GOLD analysis project Ga0101944, IMG submission 75245) | Hot spring sediment bacterial and archeal communities from British Columbia, Canada, to study Microbial Dark Matter (Phase II) - Dewar... ... | reverse complement strand
GGGGGCGCCGCCGGCCAATTCGACGAAGGTGGGGAACAGATCGAAGACCAGCCCGGCATGATCACTTCGGCCGCCGGGCTTGATTGCCGCGGGCCAGCGGAGCATGAACGGCACTCGCAGCCCGCCGTCGTAATGATCTTGTTTGCCGCCGCGCCACGGGCCGTTGTTTTGGCCGTGGGGCAGCGAGCCGCCATTGTCGGCCGTGAACACGACAATGGTGTTGTCGGCCAAACCGGCCTTCTTGAGGGAATCGAGCACTCGGCCGACGCAATGATCGAGATGTTCGACAAAGGCGACATTCCTTGCCCGCTTTTCATCAAGCTGCGGCAGTCGGGCCTTGACTTTGGCCAGCCAAGCTTCAGGCGGTTCGATGGGGAAATGCGGCGCGTTGTAGGCAAGGTAGAGGAAGAAGGGTTGTTTCGTTTCTGTTCGATTACGAAGGTAGTCGATTGCCCAATCGGTGAACAGTTCGGTGGCATGGCCGGTTGGTTCGATCGCCTCGCGATTGCGGCGCATGTAGTTGATGCCGTGGCGGAGATGGGTGGTGTAGCTGTCCATCATGTCGCCGAGGAATCCGTGGAAGAAATCGAATCCGCGGTCGTTCGGCAGATTGGGCGACTCGAGCCCGAGATGCCATTTTCCGATGATGGCGGTGTGGTATCCGAGTTTTTTCAATTCGTCAGCGAGTGTGGGCCGATTGGGCGCGAAGTAGCCCCACGAGTCTTCCGGCTGAGTGCGGATGACTCCCGGCACGCCGACCCGATCGGGAAAGCAGCCGGTGAGCAGTGCCGCCCGCGACGGCGAACAGACGGTGCAGTTGGCCCGCATCGTGGTAAACAACAGGCCCTCGGCGCCGATGCGGTCGATATTGGGGGTGCGCACGTCCGACGGCCCATAGGCCGACACGTCGCCATAGCCGTGATCGTCAGCGAAGATCAATAGGAAGTTCGGTTTAGATTCGGCCGCAACTATAGGAAGAGGAATCGTCGCAACGAAACCGATTGCCGCGATCAACGAACGAATTGTCCATCTCATCAGATTCGCCCTCTTTCCGCTCTTCGTGGTCGGTTTGGATTACTTGCGTCGATTCGCGTCCATTGGCGGTTGTTCCTGGCCGTTGGCTTTCATTCGCGTTGATTTGCGGTTGGCCTAACGGGCGAACGTCGTGTCGGCTACTTCGCCCGCCGGGCTTTCATCGCGTCGTACAGGTTCTGCGGTTGGACTTCGCCGGGCGGGATCAATTCGAGCCATCGCCCTTTTTGGGACCTTGGGCTAGGCAGGGACGCGGCGATCGACTCGCCGTCGGTGATCGGCAGGGCGACAATGGTGATTGCGTCGATGCCCCAATTGGGAAACCGTGAGGGCTTTTCGGCGCGGATGTTCCAGAACGTGGCGCCCGCCCCGCTGTGGTTGCCCCGATTGCCGCCGCCGCTGGAGGCGAACAGTCGTGTTCCCTTGCCGGCGTCGATATCGGTGAACAGGTTCTCGTACGAGGCCCAACGATGATGATCCATGCAGAGGTCGACGGCCTTGCCGCGGGCGAACGCGCAGCCGATCGACGACTGCACCGTCAGATCGTGGATGAATCGGGTTTCGATCGTGAAATCGCGGCAAAGCAGGTCGTTGCCTTGCAGAGAGATGCCATGGTGGCCCGAGTGGCCCTGCTTGGAAAGCCGCGCCTCGTCGGCCTGAAGGCGAATGTTCTCGACCGTGCAGAAGGAGCCGAAGACATACGGCCCGCTGTCGGCATTGCGGACGACGATGTCGCGCAACCAGCAATGGGCGGCGCCGCGGGCGATTTCGACCGGATTGAAGCCCACCTCTTTGAAATGCCCTTCGTAGCGGCGCAGGGGAAACTCGAAGCTCAGCGACTCGATGCCCACATCGGTCGCGCTGGGCCGAAAGCGTTCCACCGTGGGCTTCCAGGCCGCGCGCACATCGAAGCGCAACGGCCGATCGAGGGCAATCGTGTTTCCTTTGACGCCGACAATGCGGAACACTTGGACGACGCGCCAGCGGTTCAGGCCCGAGATGTCGCCTGTTTGGTCGCAATAGAGGTATTTGACCAGCGACTTTTCCCCGTCGTCGTGCAGCGCGAGCATCACTTCCTCGCCGGGACGGAAGGAATTCGCCTCGAGCGCAAGCTGCATTTGCCCGCGTTTGGCCGCGCCGACGACTTTCATCTCGCCTTCCGAACGCGGCATCGGCCCGCCGACGACGATCATTCCGCCGGCCCACGACCAGTTGGAAGTCGGCTGGCCGCCATCGGTCTTCGAGATGCGCGGTTCGATCTCGATCCCCGGCTTGGAGAAGATCAGCACCGTGCGCCCGGGCCCGGCCCCGCGAAGCACGGTGTTCGATGCGCGCATGCGGAGAATGTCGGTGAGCACGTAGCGACCGGGCGGGACGACGATCCGCTTGCCGCCGCCGGCCTCGAAGGCGCGGCGAAAGGCGGCGGTGTCGTCGGTGCGGCCGTCGCCGACGGCGCCGAAATCCTTGACCGAAACGCTCTCTTTCGGCACGCGATACGGCTCTTCGCCGCGGCGATAGCCCGCCATCGAGAAGTCGGGCAGGCGGCTCTCGGGCGACCAACGCTCGCCCTGCCGGCCCCAAAGCATCGAAGTATGAAGCTGATTGAGTGATGCTTTCGCACCATCGGCCGGCGCAGCGCCTGCCAGAGCTTTCTCCACACGTGATTCCGCGGCCGGCGCAGCCGCAGTTGCATCCCTCGCCGCGACAAAAACCGCAGCCGCGGCGAAAACTGCCGCCACAGCGAGCGCCGCCGCACGGACGCACAGGCCCATCGGCAGACGCAAGAACAGCGGACTGGGCATGAAATCGCGTGCGGTTCTCATCGGCAAGACTCCGAAGAACGAAGGCGGGAAACGGTGCGGGAACGGTTGGAATTCGGCCCGGCTGCCTGGCACCGCATTGGTGATGCCGTCGCCGGGCCGCAGACCGTTGCGTTTCGTCTATCGTATGTTATCCTACCGCATGGTTGCTGTGAAGCGGATATCGCCGCGCGGTGCAGCGAGCCGCGCCGGTATCGCTTGTCAATCGGTGCAGTCGCGTCGAGTCGCATCGCATGTGCAAGAAGACGTTAGGGGTTTCACGCCATGATGCACTTGTTGCTGCCGCGTGTTTCCGTTGACTCAAACCGAGGGCGGCAGGGCTGCCAACCAAACGGACCTGCCGCGCCGAGCCGAAAGCCTGCTGCCGCCGGTCGCCGGAATTCTTGCCGGGAAAGCGCGAATATCGGGACAAGCGGTCTAGGGCGTGCTCTTGCTGCGACTGCGGGTCCGAACGTGCGATTCGTCGCTGCGCCGGCATTGTTGGCGGGGGCCGCGTGTTTTCTGTTGGGCGCGAGCGTCGTCGCGGATGCGGTTGTTGCGGGCGAGTCGCCTGTGCCGCGGATCGAGCGCGGCGAGTTCCGCCCGTATCCGATGGACTGGAAAGCCGAGGGGGCGATTCTCGTCGATCATCGCCGCTTTCTCGACGCCCCGGCCGGCAAGGACGGCTTCATCCGTGTGGAAAAGGACCGGCTTGTGCGGCCCGATGGTCGGCGGTTTCGCATTTGGGGAGTGAACATCTGCGGGCCGGATTGCTATCCGGAGAAAGAGGCGGCCGGCGCGATCGCCGACGACTTGGCCCGGCTGGGCGTCAACAGCGTGCGATTTCACCATATGGATAGCACGTGGGGCTCGCTTTTCGATCCAAAGCGAAACGACACACGCGCGCTCGATCCCGACCGGCTCGATCGTCTCGACTACTTCATTGATCAACTCGCCCAACGCGGCATCTACGCGAACCTGAACCTCAACGTGGGCCGAAACTATAAAGAAGGCGACGGGGTGCGCGACTGGCAATACCTGGGCTACGGCAAGTCGGCCACCTATTTCAACCCGCGGTTGATCGAGCTGCAACACGAATACGCCCGGCAGTTGCTCACGCATCGCAACCCGTATCGGGGACGGGAATATCGCCACGATCCGGCCGTGGTGTTCATCGAAATCGTCAACGAGAACTCGGTGCTCGAAGGCTGGGTCGGCGGCCGGCTGGTGGGCGAAGACAAGCCGAAGCCTTCGACGTGGTCGCCGCTGCCGACATCCTATGCCGAAGAATTGACGGACTTGTACAACCGCTGGCTGGCCGAAAAACTGCCGCCGGAGCAGTTGGCCGCTGTGCGCCGCGAGGCGAGCGTTGGGGACGACGGGCGGGTGCCGCGGCTGGCGCCCAACCAGTTCAAGTCGGCCTCGCGCGTGCGTTTTGCGGCCGAGGCTCAGTTCTACATGGATGTCGAGCACCGCTTCTTCGAGGGGATGAAGCGGCTGCTGAAAGACGAGCTGGGTTGTCAGCCGTTGATCATCGGCACCTCCGATCATAACGACTCGTTCGCCGGCTTCGCGCACATTAAGGCGAACATGATGTTCGACGTGATCGACAGCCACGGCTACTGGGAACATCCGCGGCTCGACGGGCAAACATGGATTCGCAATACGCCGATGGTCAACGACCCGCTTGATTCGACCGTGGCGCAATTCGCCCGTTCGCCGGTGGCGGGCAAGCCGTTTACCATCTCGGAGGTCAATCACCCCTTTCCGCACGAGTTCGCCTGCGAAGGCTTCCCGATTCTGACCGCCTACGCCCTGCTGCACGACTGGGACGGCATCTACTGGTTCACCTGGGGCCGCGGCCGCAGCCAATCGCCGGAAGAGGGCATCCGGCGGAACGGTTGGTTCGATTTCAGCAACGATCCGATGAAGGTGGTTACGGTTGCCCTCTGTGCCGCCGCCTGGCACCGGCACGATGTTCGCCCGGCCGACAAGACCCTTGTTCGCAGCTACAGTCCCGACGAGTTGATCGACACCTTGCGGATGGAGCGATGGAAGGAGCGGCCGTACTTCAAGCAGGGATTTCCGCGATCGGCGTCGTTGCGTCATGCGCTGCGGTTCGAGTTCGCCGAGACGGCCCGGCGTGAGGCGTTTCCGCCTGAAGCCAACCTTGCCGAAATCGTCAGCGATACCGGCGAGATCCATTGGCGCGATGCCGACAAAAAGCTCGGCTGGGTGTCGGTCGATACCCGGCAAACGCAGGCCCTGATCGGTTTTGTCGGCCGCGGCGAGCGGAAAACAACAAACCTGGCGATTCAACTCGACAATGTGTTCGCCGCCGTGACGCTTACCGCCGCCGATGATCGCCCAATCGCCCAATCGCAGCGACTGCTTCTGGGAACGACCGCGTGGTCGGGCAACAGCGGAATGAAGTGGGCCGACGACCGCCAACTGCTGCTCGACCACGGCACCGGTCCGGTGCTCATCGAACGCGTGACTGGCGAAGCGCGGCTCACGGGGCTTGCCGGCGTCAAGGCCGTGCGCGTCACGCCGCTGTCGCCGACCGGCCGGGCCGCGAAGCCGGCGAGCGTCGTTCCAACCCAACACGAGGGCGATCGGACCGTCGTTCGCCTTTCGCTCGGCGAACCGGCGACCTGTTGGTACCTGATCGAAATAGAACGATAAGAGAGGCGGCAGGGCCGCCGGCCGATCGGTGCTACCGCACCCGGCTGAGAACCCGCTCCCGTTGGTCGCTGGACTTCTTGCCGAGCGAACAGGTATTTCCGGGGCTGCGATACAGGGCGGCAGGGCCGCCGGCCGATCGGTGCTGCCGCACCCGTGTTGGAACCCGCTCCCGTTGGTCGCTGGAATCCATGCCAAAAAACAAGAACTCCGGCGATGGTGGTAACGGGCGGCAGGGCCGCCGGCCAATCGGTGCTGCCGCACCCGTGTTGGAACCCGCTCCCGTTGGTCGCTGGAACCGGTTCCTGGAGAGTAACGAATCGTGGAGTGGCGATATGAAGCGGCGGGGCCGCCGGCCGATCGGTGCTGCCGCCCCACCGTTCAACGAGTCAGTGATTCCGTTCAACCGATGATCGGCAAGGTGAAAGGGCGGGGGGCTTGTTCGGCCAGATCGGGCGGCGTTTGATCGCAACCGAAAAGCGTCACGGCATCGGCCCGATCGATCTTCACTCGGCGGAACTCGCCCGCCCATTGCGGCAAGCCGTCGAACACGACGATCTGATCGCAGACCGTTCGACCAACGAGCTGCGTTGCGCCGGCCGGGCGATCTTCGGGGCGGTTCGCGGGCGAGGCGGCGGTGCGGGCATCTCCGTTGCTTGCGGCCTGTGCCGCGGCCGGGTTCTTGCGGGCCGCCTTGCTCGGCCCCTCGACAAGCACTTCGACCGTTTGCCCGACAAGCCGTTGATTGTCTTCGCGGCTGATGGCGTTCTGCACGGCCAATAGCTCGTTATTGCGCCGCCGCTTGACCGACTCGGGCACGTCGTCGGGCAGGTGTTCGGCCGCCCAGGTGCCTGGCCGCGGACTGTACTTGAAGATGAAACTGTTCTTGAATCGCGCACGGCGAACCAGCTCGACCGTTTGCGCGAACTCGTCGTCGGTCTCGCCGCTGAAGCCGACGATGAAATCGCTGGTGACGGCCGCCGCCGGCACGATGGCGCGAATGCGATCGAGCATCTCGTCGTAGTAGGCGACGGTGTAGCCGCGCCTCATGCGTTTGAGAACGGCGTCGCTTCCGCTTTGGGCGGGAACGTGTAGGTAGGGACAGACGCGCGGCAGGTCGCGAACCGCCTGCAACAAGGCGTCGGTCATAAACCGCGGATGATTGGTGACAAAGCGGATGCGCGGCGGGCCGGGCAGGGCGTCGAGCCGTTCGAGCAGGTCGGCCAGATGGACGGTCGAGCCGGCCGACCGGTCGCAATAGCTATTGACCGTTTGCCCGATCAGGGTGATTTCGCGGCAGCCGGCATCGGTCAACCGCCGAACCTCGGCGACGATTTCCTCCGCGGGCCGGCTTTGTTCCGGGCCGCGAACACTGGGCACAATGCAGTACGAACAGGCCATATTGCAGCCGAACATGATCCGCACGAATGCCTGCCGCCGGGCCGTCCGCGGCGCGCCTCCGCGGCGCGAATCGTAGGGCACGAAGCTGGCGCGGACCGCCTCGCGGTCGTTGTCGGCCGGGTTCAAGCTGACTTCGATTCGCGGTTGCCGGTCGCGGCAAACCAGCTCGATCAGTTCCGGCAGTCGCCACAGCCGGCCCGGGCCGACCACTAAATCGACATGCGGCGCGCGGCGAATGATCGATTCGCGGTCCTTTTGCGCCATGCACCCGAGAACGCCGATGATCGCATGCGGCCGATGCTCTTTGAGGTGCTTCAATCGCCCCAGCGCGCTATAAACCTTGTCTTCGGCATGGCCGCGCACGCTGCACGTGTTGAAGAGAATCAAGTCGGCTTTGCGCAAGCTCTCGGCGGGCGAATGCCCGGCCGCTTGAAGATCGGCTTCCAGCAACTCGCTATCGAGCACGTTCATTTGGCAGCCGAGGGTGGAAATGTGATATCGCATCTTCAGACAGTCCAACGGAAGCGGATTCCGCCCCGGCTAGAGACGCCGCAGGCCGCGATCGTGCCGCCGGGCCGAACGTTCTTCAAGAGGACCGCGGAACGTCGAAAACGAGCCCAGGATATGTCGGTTGGAACCGGGCGTTTCATTGCGCGTACGACCGTATGCTCAATTGTGTGAACCACATTGTTATTGTTGATTATTGACTCGCGCAATCGCAGCGTCTCCCGTGTGCTGAGACAAATCGGCTGCGCTCGCCATGCGCCCGCAGTCCATCGATCATACTGGATCGAAGAGCGTTTCGGGGGAAAGCTTAGCTTCAAGTGCCTCGACGATTTGCGCCAACTCAACGCGTGCATCGGCCTGTAGTCCGAGGCAGGCGGCAATCCCGTCGCTGTCGGTGCTCATGCGCGACTGCATTCCCAACTTGAATGACCGATCCGGTTGTTTTTCCAGTCGGTACGCGTGCATGTGAATCGAATCACCCAGTGCGGCCGGAACATTCACGTGCTCGAACCGGAATTCTCTAGTCATGTAATCGAGGAGCTTGTCTTGAAGCACGAGAACCAACTTCTTGTTGACATGTTCGAAGGTCTGGATCTTGTGGTGCATCTGGACCAAGATTGTCTTCGCGGTCATCTTCCAATTCACTCCGAACGACTTGGCAGCTTGTTCTTCCTTGTCCCGCCGGGGCACACCGAGATTCTTGAGTAGTCGCTGGCGTGCCGGCCAGACTGTACCGGTCGTATCTAGAGCCTGAATTTCGACGCCGACGAAATCTCGTACTCGACCTTTGCGGGCTGAGGCCACGAAGTAGTCAACGCTGCCCCCGGGGATGCGTATCTCCTGAACGATGTGAAGCTCGTTGCCCGGTTCGTGTGTGGTGAGAAGGTGAAAACAATCGATGAATACCTGGCTTCGTTCAAGAAAGCGGGGCGGGCAGATCACGATCGGTTGCTGCTGCCTGCCGCATAAAACGGTGCAGGAACCGATGGAGGTGGCGGGGTCGCTCTTTCGAACCTTGTAGCAGGTCTTTCCAAGAAAGGGGCAGTGCTGATTGCGGACGATTCGGACCCAATCTCTCCGATCACTTTCGGCCGAGCAGCCGAACAGTTCAATCACCGTGTTTAGAGAAGCGTCGCGCATCGTTCCTCAGCGATCTTCAGGTAATGGTTTGAGATGTCGATCCCGATCGATTTGCGCCCGAGATCGCGGGCCGCGACCAGAGTGGTCCCCGTTCCGCAGAATGGATCAAGCACTGTTCCGCCGGGAGGGCACGTTGCGAGAATCGGAATACGGCACAAGTCCACCGGATAGGGTGCGTAGTGCATCCCTCTTCTCTGCGTGTCTTCGGGCATGATGTCCCATACATCAGCCGGTTTGCTTCCGTTCGGGTGGTATCGGAGAAAGTAAAACCCACGGTCGCGCAGCTCCTTGGCGCGGCCCGAGACATTTTCCCTGTCTGAATGCGTTGCGCGTTGTTGTCCGCGAATAATCATTCGGAAGTCCGCGATGCGCCCCGCAGCGACGTCTGCCAGAATTTGGTCCAGCGCCTTGAACGCTGCTTGCTTCTCGTCTTCGCTCAGCGAGGTGGATAACTCGATCTGCCGCTTGTAGCGCACCCCGGACACTCCGGTGGCGGAAACGACGGCGCCGTTAATAACACGCGACTCGCGGGGCTTCGAGCGAATTGCGTCGGCGTTATAGTAGTATCTCGATTGCTTCACGAAGTGAAAAACATGCTCGTGAATATTCCCGAGGCGATCCTTCGTGTTGTCCATGCCGCTCTTGACTTTGTTCCAAATCACGCTGTTTCGCAGAATCCACCCTTGCTGGTCCGTCAGCGCAATCGCCACCCGCCAAGGAATGCCGACGAGACTCTTATTCTTGTAGGTATCGCCGATGTTGAGCCAAAAGGAACCCCCGGGTTTGAGAACGCGCTTCAACGAACGAAAAACGTCCAATAGGCTGAGAATATACTGTTGGTAGTCTTCCTCAAGACCAATCCCTCCGCCCTCATACTCGCGTTTTCCCCAATAGGGCGGCGAGGTCATTGCACAGTCGATGGACGACGCGGGTAGCTCATCCAAGACCGTGCTCGCGTCGCCGAGGAGCAGGAGGGGCTGTAGGCGGCTGTCGGACAGATACTTCCGCACATGCTGGGCGAAGTCTTTCTCGCCGGTCGACAGGCCGGACGACGCCAGTTGTCTATCCTTAGGTTCGACAGTTGATAAAGCGTTTCTCATGTCGCCAATCTCTCTCGCATCCTTTCCCGGGCCTTCGATGACAGATAAGCAACCCGGCAAATCAGGCGGAACGTCGCGAGGCGGATTGCTGCTGTTCCATCCGTTGACGGTCGGCCTCGGCCTCGGCCTGGCGGCGATAGTGCTCGTAGAGTTGCCGCCTTCGCCGGAGCATCAACTGCACCAGCGATGTCACGGCGACATAGCCGGCAACGGCCAACAGGGCAATATCCCATCCATCCATGTGCCATTCCCGACGACGGGGCGAAACGAACCGCCCAAGAACCGCCCGGCCGCCGCGCGCCGGCGGCGCCGAGCCTGCGCGGCTTGTTCGCGCCGTTTCGCACAATGCCGCGACAGAACGCCATTCTACACCGGGCAGACGAGTTTGCCCAGTTTCTCCGTGAGCTTCATATTCTCCGAATAGTCCACCGGCACATCGACTACCGCCACCGTGCCGCACTCCATCGCTTCTTTGAGAATCGGGCGCAGCTCGTCGGCGGCTTCGACGCGATACCCTTTCGCCCCGAAGCTCTCGGCAAACTTGACGAAGTTGGGATTGCCGAAATAAACGTGGCTCGGTCGGCCGAAGTGCCGCAACTGGTGCCATTCGATCAGGCCGTAGCCGCCGTCGTTCCAGATGACGATCACCACGGGCACGCCCAACCGCATGGCTGTTTCGATCTCTTGGCAGTTCATCATGAAGCCGCCGTCGCCGGTAACGGCAATGCACGGCCGATCGGGGAAGGCCAGCTTGGCGGCAATCGCCCCGGGCAGGCCGATGCCCATCGCCGCGAAACCGTTCGAGATGATGCAGGTGTTTGGCCGCTCGGGATGATACATGCGAGCCATCCACATTTTGTGCGCGCCGACATCGCAAATGACAATCGCATTCGGCTCGAACGCCCGCTGCAATTCCCAACAAAGCCGCTGCGGCTTCAGCGGGAAGCTGTCGTCGGCCGAGTACTCGCACATCTCGTTCATGATCGTCTGCCACAGGCCGGCCGAAAGCACGCCGTCGCGGGGAGAAGTTCGGGCGGCAATAGCGTCCAGGCCCGTGCCGATGTCGCCGATCACGCTGCAAATCACGCCGTAGTATTCATCCGTTTCGGCCCAAGAGGAATCGATGTGGATGATCTGCCGATCGCGCGTCGGGTGCCAGTAGTTCGGGTGGTATTCCACCATGTCGTAGCCGACGCAGATGATCACGTCCGCCCGATCGAACCCGCAAGAAATATAGTCGCGTGCCCGCAGCCCGACCGCCCCCAGCCACAGCGGATGCGAGAACGGCACCACCCCTTTGGCCATGAAGGTGGAAACAACCGGAATGTTCAGCTTCTCGGCGAATCGGAGCAGGTTGTCGGTCGCGCGGGCGCGAATCACCCCGTTGCCCGCCATGATCAGCGGGTACTTTGCCTGCGAGATGATCTCCGATGCCTGAGCGATCTTCGCTTCGGGGGGAACCGGCGGCAGCGGCTTGGGCACCCGCAGCGGCCCCCGGTTGGGTACCTCCGACTTGGCGATGTTTTCCGGAAAGCCGATGA
>Ga0101944_10007262_pt1 | contig 11202 bp, 6 predicted proteins | sample DewCreD2012metaG_FD_75245 | JGI IMG/M metagenome (GOLD analysis project Ga0101944, IMG submission 75245) | Hot spring sediment bacterial and archeal communities from British Columbia, Canada, to study Microbial Dark Matter (Phase II) - Dewar... ... | reverse complement strand
ATCCCAACCTGGTCAAGTGCCTGGAAGTGGGCGAGTCCGGCGGGTTGCACTACATGGCGCTGGAGTTCGTGGACGGCGAGGACCTGGGCGAACTGCTGCAGCATCGCGGATACATTCCCGAGGCGCAGTCGCTGGCCATCATGATCTCCGTCGCGCGGGGCATCGCGCACGCGCACAACAAAGGGTTGGTGCATCGCGACATCAAGCCGGCCAACATCATGCTTACCCGCGACGGTCGGGTGAAAGTCATGGACTTCGGACTCGCGCGCCAATCGATCGGATCCGAGGCCAATCACCTGACTTTGACCGGCATCCTTCTGGGCACGCCGCACTACATTTCGCCGGAACAGGTCGAAGGCAAGGAAGACCTCGACGGCCGCAGCGACATTTACAGCCTGGGCGTTTCGCTTTTCCACATGCTGACCGGCCGGCCGCCGTTCATCGGCGGGAACATCTACGAAGTGCTCAACGACCATGTCACTGAGCGCGTGCCCGACCCGCGCCGTTACAACAAGGCCATCAGTCCCGAAACCGCCTCGCTGGTCCTCTGGATGACCATGCGCGAACGGGAACAGCGGCCCTCGACGATGGATCGCGTGGTCATCGAACTGGGCCGTCAGCTGGGCCTGCCGTCCGCCAAGGCGCAACGCGAGGACAAGCCGCTCCCGTTCCGCCTGACCGGCATGCCCGAAACGGCCAGACAGAAAACCACGCAGGCGATGTACGCCAAGATTCGCAAGCAGCTCTGCTGCCCACGCTGCAAGGCGGAGTTCCATGGCGACCCGGTGCTGCTGATGAAAGACCAGCGCATCCACTGCGACGCCTGCGGACTGGTCTTCCCCTGCCCCATCGACCCGCCCGCGCCCGTGCTTCCGGACGAAATCCAGGTCGAGGAGGCCGAGGAGGTCGAACGCGCGCAGCACGACAGCAGCCACGTCAACCCGGCCGTCCGCCCCAGCGCCTCGCGCCTCGCCCCCGGCGCTTCGGCCCCCGAGCCGATCGGCGAGGTGGTCGACGAACTGGAAGACAGCGGAGCCAACGTCAAGGCCGTTCCGCTCCCCCCGAAACCCAAGACCCTTCTGGAAACAGCCATGCCGATTCTGAAAGTCGTCGGCTGGCTGATCGGCTTCACCGTCATCGCCTGGGGCACCGTATGGATCTGTCAGAAGATCCTGGCCGACATCCTCGCCCAGAAGCCTTGAACGCAAGCGCTGCGCCCACGGAGATCGCCATGCCCGAACCGCTCCTGCTCGAAACCATCGCCGAGACGAAAGCTTGGGCGAGGGCCGAGTCGCGAGCCGGACGGTCCATCGGCTTCGTGCCCACCATGGGCGCCCTGCATGCCGGCCACCGAAGCCTGATCGAACGCGCGCGCCAGGAGAACGACCGCGTCATCGTGAGCATCTTCGTCAATCCCACCCAGTTCGGCCCGAATGAAGATTTCCGGAAGTACCCTCGCACCCTCGTCGCCGACCTGAAGGTCTGCGAACAGGCCGGCGCCGACGCGGTCTTCTCGCCCGAGTCGAAGGAAATGTACCTCGACGACGCTCGCACCTGGGTCGATGTGGGCGGCCTGACCGACACGCTCTGCGGACTCTCCAGGCCCGGACACTTCCGCGGCGTCTGCACCGTCGTCGCCAAGCTCTTCAACATCGTCCGCCCGGACCGGGCCTATTTCGGGCGCAAGGACGCCCAGCAACTGCGCGTGATCGAAGCCATGAACCGCGACCTGAACTTCGGCATCGAGATCGTGCCGTGCGATATCGTCCGCGAATCCGACGGGCTGGCGATGTCCAGCCGCAACCGCTACCTGACGCCCGAACAGCGCCGACAGGCCCTGTGCCTGTCGCACGCCTTGAATCGCTGCCGGGCCAGCATCCAGGCCGGCCACCGCGATGCGCTGAAACTGATCGCCGAGATGACGGAGTCGATCCGCCAACAGCCTGACGCCGAAATCGACTACATCCAGATCGTCGACGCGGACACCTTGAAGGACGTCGAGCGGGTCGAGGGCACCGTTCTGGTCGCGCTGGCCGTCAAGATCGGCACCACGCGCCTGATCGACAACCTCCGGATCACGGTCGATCCGGGTTAACCCCGAGGAAACGAGAGGCCGACCCATGAACCTGCGCTGCATGGTCTTCGCACTGCTTGGACTTCTGCTGGCGTCCTGCAGCGGTGGCAACGGCGGTGGAGCCACCGGGACTCCCCCTCCGAAAAACGGAACCGATGCTCCCAAAAACGCCACGGATCCTGCAAGGAAAACCGCGCCCGCCAGCGTCTGGATCGACAACCACACGCCGCGTGCCTGTGCCTTAACGCTGGACGGCCAGGACCAGAGCACCCTCGAACCGTTCGCAAGTCGCTTTCTCGACCTTGCCCCTGGAAAACACACGTTCGTGTTGACCTGCGACGGTCAACCGGCCGAGACGATCGAAACCGTTCTCGCCGCAGGCAAAATCACGCTCGTTCGTCCCGCTTCCGCTGGCGCCTACGTGCTTCTCTCGCGCACCTATACGGCTGCAGGAACGTCGTCCGCCGGCGGAGAAATCGACCGGACGCCTGCGCCCAAAACGGGCGTTGTCGCGGCGGATTATGGCCCGCTGACCGCCTTCCCCGCGGCCTTGCCAGGCAGCGAAGCCGCCACCGTCACCCGGACCCGGATCGTCCGCGGTCTTCCAGAAAATCCGGACTGGGTCGAGTTGGAGCATTTCATCCTGGCCGATTTTCGGATCTACGGTTTCGCGGACGCACCAAGCCATCTTGAAGCCATCTTCCGGCTTTTGCCGTCCCATCAAGAGCGTTTTTCGGACGAAAAACTCCTCGGCTGGCTGGGGATCGATTCGAGTTCCGGAAAAGTCCAGGTCCCGCCGGACGGAACGCAACCCCGTCCGTCGGCGGCAGCGGTGGCCGCCGCATTGCTTCTACAGCGGGAAAAAACGCAAGTGCTGCTGGAGGCCTTCCCGACGCTGACGGCGGCAGCCGCCCGGGCCGTGGTGGCCATCCTGGCGAACCCGCCTGCGCCGGACGAGCTGCGACGCCGCATCGTGACCCTGGGTTTCGGACGCTCCGAAACGGAGGTCCTTGTGGAGGCCGCCGCGGCGCTCGCCGACAAAAGCTTCATCCCCGACGAAGCGATGGTCGAAGCGTTGACCGCAACGATCGAACGGTTGAACCTCGATGAAGGCGACAAGCCCGCCCTCGTCAAACAGTGCGCGAGCGCCCTGGTCGACGCGTTTTACCGGCATCCCGCGGTGGTGGCCCGCGAGAAGACCCGGCGCTTCCTGGTGCGTTTCGCCCATCCGGGGCTGGAGCCCACGCTTGAGAACGCGCGCTACGCCCTGATCGAAGGCCGCTGCGCCTCGGATCTGGTTCCGCTTTTCATCCACTACACGTTCGACGAGCGGACCGAGCTGATCGGGCGCCTGGTGGCCATCGCCAGGAAACGCGAAGCCGTCGGCCAAGATATCCTGGACCTCGTACGCGCGGCCTTGGCGGACGAGGATACTCGCGTGCGCATCGTGGCCGCCCAGGCGATCCCCCCGCTCGCCGCGTACCTGACACCGGACAATCTGGCCGCCTTCCAGGATCTGCTGGTGCGCGCGCTGCATGACCCGTCATTGGAGGTCCATCGCGAGGCCGCACGGATCCTGGAAATCGAGGGCTTCGTACCCACCGAACAGATCGCCGACGAACTCGTCGCCGCCTGGCGCCAGCTCGACGGAACCGACCCGCAGGGAGTCGCCGAGCGGGACTATCTGGCCAAGCTGCTCAAGACCAGCTTCGAAAAGAACCCGGGAAGCGAAGCGGACAAGGAATGGCGGGAACGGGCGTTGGCAGCCCTGGCGCCGTAGCACCCGGCGCGTTCCCGCGGTCGTCGACGGAACGCCAAGGCGCTCGGCCTGCCTCGTTCGGGAAATCGCCGCCGCGATCCACGCCGTGATCGTAGCCGGTCGTTCGGGTTCAACGGTACCGCGCGACATGGATTACACACACGATTCCACGGTGCCGCCGTTGGCCGCCGCCATCACTCCTCGATGATCACCCGGAAACCCGTGTTGAAGACGCGCTGCCAGGTCGGGTAGCCCAGACGATAGGAAGACGTGCAGCGGAACGGGCGGTCCTTCCAGGAACCGCCTCGCACCACCTTCTTCGCATCCGCGCTTCCCGCATTGCGCCCGTCCGAATCCTTGTACGGATACGGTTTGTAGTCGGAACGCGTCCACTCGGCCGCGTTGCCGTGCATGTCGTACAGCCCCCACGGGTTGGGCAGGAACTTCCCGACCTCCGCGAGAAAGAGCGTGTCGTCATCCGAACGCGGGTCCTTCAATTCGAAATCGACATCCGGTCCCGGATTTTGAATGGGATGGGGATTCACGCCGGTCACCGCCATCAGTTTCACCGTGATGTCGGCCATGTTGGCGTGCTTGGAGAACTGGGTGTCGAGCCCGCCGTAGGAGAGCGGCGTTTCGGTGCCCGCGCGACAAGCCCATTCCCACTGCGCTTCCGTCGGCAGGGTGACCTTCTTCCCGGTCTTCTTGGAAAGCCATGCACAGAATTCCATGGCCTTCGTCCAGGAGACACGAATGACCGGCAGTGTCATGACGTTCATGTAGTACCCGCGGTGCACCTGGTCTTTATAGTGCATGTCGTAGACGCCGTTCAGGTGTTTCGGATCGAACTGGCGGTACTGTTCCAGCGTCACCTCGGTCGCGCCCATCAGGAAGCTCTTGTCGATCTTCACCCGCGTCACGGGCTGTTCCATCGGCGTTTCGTCGTTGCTGCCCATCGAAAACTCGCCCGAGGGGATGCGGACCAGTTTCATCTTCACGCCATTGCCCAGTTCCAGCTCCACACCGCCCGACGGAGCCTCCTTGACGACCGGCTTCTCCGGTTTCACCTCGCTGGCCGAACGCGGAGCCTCGGGCATGACGAATGTGTCCGACTTGGCGTACGGTTTCAGCGGCGCTTCGGGATTGAAGTCGTCGAAGGCATAGAGTTTCCGCAATTCCATGCGGCGCTTCAGAATCGACTGATCGGCGCCGGATTCCGTCCAACTGCCCTTGAAGGGCGCATTGAGGTCCATCCAGGTGTAGAGCCGGTCCCACGATTCGTCGTCCAGCCTGACGTTATGGTGGCCCTTCTTGAGCATCTGGATCAACTCGCTGGTGTCCGCATGGAATTCGAGCGGCGTCAACAGGTGGTAGTCGCCCTCCGGGCCGTTGCGCCGGACGTACGGGTGCAGGTTGGCGAACGCCTTGCCGGGGTTCTCGAAGCTGGGGATGCCCACTTCGCTGAACTTCTTGCCCGTACACGGTCCCGTTCCGCAAATCCGGTCCTGCACCTTCACGCCCATCTTTTCGAAGCGATCCAGTCCCGGCTTTCCGTCGTGACAGCCCGCGCAATACCTGTCGATCACCGGCATGACTTCGCTGGTGAAGCTGAAACCGCGCGCCGGTCCGTACCACGGCGTGAGCGGTTCCGGTTTGCGTTGCATGGCTTTCGACGTCTTGATGGGCGAGGCCATGTTCTGGCTCTCGTGGCAACCGATGCAGGACAATTTCTCGCCCGGCATGCCGACCAGCCAGCTGCGCATGATCTGGACCGCCCGGCCCTCCGCATCGAGGGGTTGCAGGGAAACCGGCGTGTTGGCGGGAATTTCGAAACTGGCCGATCCGTCGTCCTCGACATGGGCCGTCCCCAGGATCTGCCGCGCGTCCCAGCAGGTTTCCATGCCCATCGCGTAGTGGCCACCCGTGTGACGCGGCCCGTATTCGTAGCGGAACACGCGAATCTTCTTGACGGTACCCGGCGGCACGCCTTCCAGCCCGGGCGTATTGTGAAGGTCGCTGATCAGCACCGTGGCGACCTTGCTCTTCAGATCCACCATGTCGGCCCGCACCGGCGGCCGTTTGGTCCTGCGCAGCGGAACGGGTTCGCAGTAGCCGCCGTCCTTGTCCGACTTCTTCAGGCAGAGCATGTTGTCGAAGACGTCCATCAGGTAGATCGAATTCCCCGTCATGGCCAGACAGTACTTGTCGCTCAAGGGGAACGGATGAAAGAACATCGGGCTGTAGACGCGGGCCAGATCGTCCAGCACGATCGGCTCGACCTTCTTGCCGCGCCCCGTGAAAAATTGCAGCGCCCCGTCGGCCTCCTCGCGGCCTTTCAGCACGTCGAAGAGGCACAAGGCGCCGCCCTTGGCGTGGCTGTGATGCCCCGTGATCGTCGCCACGAACTTGCTGGGCGAACCCGGCGTCTGGCGCGCGAAAAACATGCTGTTCGGCCAGTACGAATTGCTGCCGTAATAGCCTTTCTGGTCCGTCCCATCGGGGTTCATCGTCATCAACACCCGGCTGAAGTAGTGCGCCGAATCGGTGTATTCCCAGCGCGTGTACATCACGCGCCCGCTTTCCATCACGGACGGATGCCAGCTCGCATCCTGATCGAAGGTCAGCCGCCGCACATTCTTGCCGTCGCGATCCATGATGTAGAGATTGGCCACGTAATCGCTGCCCCCGACGCACGGCACGCCTTCGTAAGCCGCCGTCGAAGCGAAGATGATGCGGTCGTTCGGCAGATAGACGCCATCGAAGTTGTCCACGTCCCAGCCCATGTTGGGCGAGATCATGCGCGCTTCGCCACGCCGCTCGCCCGTCTTCGGGTCGATGTCGATCTCGAAGAGCGCATACCCCCGGCTGCGCTTGGTGTTGGGCACTTTGGTCAAGGCTCCATCGTCCACCTGCGTGGAGAAAAGCACCTTGTCCGCATCGAAATGCAGATCGACATCGCCGACATACTTGCCCGGCGGCGGCTGATAGACCACCTTGACTTCCCCTTCGCAAAGCGGCGACATCACCACCAGCTCGTTCTCGAACGGCCCGCCGGCCGACGTCTGCGTCTGCCAGTTGGCCGTATACCGCCCACCCTTCCGATGCCGGATCATCAACAGGCGGTCGAAATCGAGCAGCGGATTGGCCAGCAGCGCCTCCTTCTTCAACGCCGCGAAATCGGCCGACTTCTCGTCCGCGATCTTTTCCAGCCGTGCCAGGTATTCCTTGCCCTTCGGATACTTGTCGCCGAACGTCGAGATCAAATCCTCGATGGCCAGCTTGAGCGATTCGCGGTTACCCTCGCCGCTGGCACGATGCCCGCCTTCCATCAAGGGACCGTTGCGCACCCCGGCGTTCTTCTCCGGAGGCAGCCACGGCGGAAGGCCGTTATTGGGAGCGGCAGGATTCTTGGGGCCATACTCCTCCTCCATCTTGACCGACTTGTAGTAAAGCTCCCTGAGCTTCGCGAGCGAGGCGGCGTCCTTCACTTCGCCGGCCAGCGCCTTGGCCTGCTTGTCCAGCCCCTCGTACGGCTTCGTCTTGGCGGCGTAACGGCCGGCCATCGTCTTGATCGGATCCCCCTCCAGCCGGCCGGCCCAGATGCCGTCCTTCTTCTCCGCATCCATCTCCCAAACCGCCGTCGCGTCCTTCCCGAAATCCTGCCTCAAACGCGCCCACAGGTTTTCGCGAAGCGGATCCTCCTTCGACACGCCCTGCGTGTCGCTGTTGAGCGAACCCTTCGGCCTCTCGTCGAGCGAAAAGTAGAATCCGCTGCCGCCACCGCCATTGTAAATCTTGAGCAATAAATGATTGACGCCCTTGACCAGCGACAACTGGGCCTTGTCCTGGTTCGCCTCCACGCCCCGCGAGGCATTGTTGGCCATCACCTTCTGCCCGTTGAGAAAGACGGCAATGCCGTCGTCGCTCCCCAGATACGCGGTGACCGTCTTGGGCGCATCCACGAAGAGCTTGCAATAACAGTACTGCACCGAGTTGTCCGGCATCGTCAGGTTGACGACGTAACCGGCACGCCAGTCCGTCTTCCTGATCCAGGGCTGGGTGTCGAGCGAAGCCTCGGGACCGCAATCCTGGTCGAGGTTCTTTCCCTTGAAAGGCGGCAGCGTCTGCCATGAACTCAACGCAACACCCTTCTGCTCCTCGAACTTCTCGAAATTGTCAACGCTTCCCGGTGACTGCTTCTTCTGAAGATCGGTCAGCTTGAAAAGGGAAGACGCGATGGTTTCGTGCCACGTGCTGCCTTTCTGATAAAAGTCGTCAAGTCGAATCTCGGCGCCGAATCCGGCGGTTGCCGCCACTGCAAACGCGATCGGCAGCAAAGTTAAGCGAATGTGTGACATCGGGTTATCCTCTTTCTGCTCGGAGGTCGCCACACGGCTCTCCTGACTATCTACATTACACCCGAAACCTTATAGAATCGCAATCTATAGGTGAATATGCATCGACCTTCGCTCTATGGTTTGCGACGGTTTGAAAGGCGTTCATGCGCGCTAAAAGTCCGCTGGAAAATCGGTGAAACATCCATCCTCATTGTGCGGCAAGCAGCCGAGGCGATGGTGTAAAGAATAAACCGGTTGAAAGTGACCTTCGATGCTTCATCCCCACAGAACCGCCCTCGCCCTTTTGATCTGCTGGCCGATCTTCTATTCCGAGGTTTGCGCCACCGACGCGCCCTTACCGGGGCCGCGGGGCGAAAAACTGGACACGGCCTGCCGCGAGGGCATCTGGACTCAGAAGGCGCGTGGATTCCTGGATCAGTCCGTCCGCGTGCCGCGCGACCAGGTCATCGGTTTCGCGCTCTGCACGCACGACCATGGCATCCTCAAGCTCTCCGTGCAGATAGGGCCCGGTATGCCGGGCCTCTGCCAACGACGGGGCTCTTCTTGCGGCACCCCGCCGCTGCCGGTAACGTGCGGCGCGGGAACATGAAGAAGAACGATCGCGACCTCCAGGCCAACCGCCAGTACCACGAACGCGTCGCCTCGCGTTACGACGACATCTACAGCGGCGCACGCTGGGAGGCCTGGCACGAACTCTCCTGGGACGCCTTGAAGCCGCATATTCCCGCGGACCTGCGGGCGCCCATCGTCGATCTCGGTTGCGGTACTGGCCGCTACGGACTGCGCCTGGCCAAGTCCGGTTACCGCGTCACCTTCAGCGACCTAGCCGAAAACATGCTCGAAGTCGCGCGCCGCAAAGTTCTCGAACAGCGCCTGACCGAACGCTGCTCGTTCCTGCGCGCCGACCTCATGGACCTGAGCGCCTTCCCGAAGGAACATTTCGCGCTGGCCCTGGCGCAAGGGGATCCGCTGAGTTTCGCCGCGTATCCGCCGAAGGCACTCAAGGAGATCCGCCGCGTGCTGCGCCCGCAAGGCATCCTGGTCGCTTCCGTCGACCAGACCTACGCGGCGCTGGCCCACTATGCCGAAAAGAACGACTTTGAAGGCCTGAGCCGCCTGCTCCTGCACGGCGAGATGGAATGGCTGGCGCACGAGCACGACGAACGGTTCACCGTCCACACTTTCACCGTCGAGGGCTTGCGCGAATTGCTCGAACAGGCCGGCTTCGAAATCCTGGACCTCTTCGGGAAGACCGTCCTTCCCTTCAAAAAACTGGAACCCCTCTTCGACCGCCCCGAAGCCGTCCGCCATCTCCTGGCCCTGGAAAGGAAACTCTGCCGCAAGCCGTCCGCCATGGGTTTGGCCAGCCACCTGCAGTTCGCGGCGCGACGACGATAACGGATTCGCCACGGTCGACGACGGGATCGGAAACCTTCACGCACCCACATCGATCCAGTGTCCCGCCCGGGCTGCGTTGCGGGCGCACTCGATGAGTCGCTGGATGCGGATCCCCTGTTCCAAGCCGGGTTCGGCCGGGCGACCTTCGGCCACGCACGTCAGGAAGTTCGCCAGGCACCCGACATGGCCGCGGAGCCAGCCTGGCGTGGCTTTGCTCGAGGGAAAATCGCATGGCGGGCCGTAACGCTGGCCCGCGTCGACGCGGGTCCAGCCGCGCCGGCCGCCGAACGGATGCTCCGGCGCGCTGGCGTCGTAGATCTCCAGGCGATGCGGGTCCATGAGGTTGAAGCGCAAGGCGCCCTGAGAACCGTGCGCTTCGATCCGCAGTTCGTCCTCGCTTCCGGTGGCGATTTTGGTGGCTTCCAACTGGCCCAGGGCGCCGTTCTTCAGGCGTGCCGTAAGGTAGGCCGCATCTTCCGCGTCCACGCTCGAACGCCGTACGGGATCGTCGGCTGACGGCCGCGTCGGATAGGCGATCTGCGTCGCGGCCTGCAGCGCGGCAAAATCGCCCAGCAGGAAGTGGACCAGGTCGAAGACGTGCGACATGAGATCCGCCAGGACCCCGCCGCCGGCGGCGGCGGAAAGCTTCCACTTCAGCGGCGTCGTGGGATCCGCGCTTCCCGAATGCAGGTATGCGGCACGAAAGGTCAGCGGCTGGCCCAGGAAGCCTTCCGCGGCCAACTGCCGGGCGCGCATCGTGGCCGGGAAGAAACGGTTGTTGAAGACCATCTGCGCGGTGCCGTCGTAGCCTTTCAGCGCCGCGCCGATTTCTTCGGCTTCGGCCAGCGTCGCGGCCAGCGGCTTTTCGCAATAGAGATGTTTGCGATGCCGGAGCGCCGAAAGCACGGCGTCTTTGTGGAGATGGTTGGGCGTGCAGATATGGACGATGTCGATATTCGGGTTTTCAGTGATGCGGCGGAAATCCAGGACGGCTTCGTCGGCTTTCAATTCCGCGCGAGCGGCCTCGGCGGTTTCGCGGCGCCCGGTGCAGACCGCGACGATCCGAGCCCGCAGCGGCGGCGGCCGGTAGTAGAAGGGCAGCGTCGCGTAGCTGTAGGCGTGAACCTTGCCGATCGCGCCGTAACCGAGAATTCCGACGGAGAAGGTTTTCATGAGTTCCATCCCCTTGCCCGCACGACTCGTTCCGATCGTTCCCAATTCCATTCTGCCAGCCCGCGCAACGTTCTTCCACGGAAGGACGCTCCCTGGAATGGTCGAAGCGCAACGGCAGAGTGAAACCCGTTCTCCGACGCGGGAGCGGGCGGACGTGTGCGGAGCGAGCGCCGGGAGGGGGGGCCATTCCATGTTCGATTCCTCGATTTCCAGGGCCTCTTTTCAAACAACGGCGTTTGGAGAAGCGGTCCATCCCTGCATCTCCTCGTTTCGCGCAGGCCGGGCCTCCGTTTTGCGCAGCAATCCGCCGCACTCAACCGCTATATTCCCATGGGGTATAGGTAAAAGAGGCAAAACTTAGTACCGCGCCGCAGAAGTTCCTGATCCAGTGCGCTGCGGATGCGGGTCCGGATCGAGGCGCGAGCGAGGAGCATATCCGG
>Ga0101944_10007261_pt1 | contig 11203 bp, 13 predicted proteins | sample DewCreD2012metaG_FD_75245 | JGI IMG/M metagenome (GOLD analysis project Ga0101944, IMG submission 75245) | Hot spring sediment bacterial and archeal communities from British Columbia, Canada, to study Microbial Dark Matter (Phase II) - Dewar... ... | reverse complement strand
CATGGCTTATAGCTCTCACTTCTCCAGTTAATCCGACTTCGCCACATACAATTGTTTGTTTAGATACCGGTTGGTCAAGCTTACTGGATGCTATGGAAATTACTATTCCCAAATCTACTCCCGGCTCCGTAAGCCGGAATCCACCGGCAATATTTATAAAGATATCCTGATTATAAAGCGCCATGCCAAGTTTTCTTTCTAAGACCGCTACAAGTACTGATGCTCTGTTATAATCAACGCCGATAGCGGTGCGTCGCGGCAATGCAAGCGACGTAGGCGCTACCAACGCTTGCACCTCAACAAGAATGGGCCGTGTTCCTTCAAGGCTGGGTACGACTACCGATCCGGGAGAATTTTCAAGGCGCTCTGAAAGGAACAGTTCTGAGGGACTTAGCACTTCACTGAGTCCAGATTCTCCCATTTCAAAAACGCCTATTTCATTGGTAGACCCAAAGCGATTTTTCACGGCGCGAAGTATGCGATAAGAATGCCCGCGATCTCCTTCAAAATATAAAACAGTATCTACCATATGTTCAAGCACACGTGGGCCAGCAATAGCTCCTTCTTTGGTAACATGCCCGATAAAAATGGTAGCCGTTTCTAAGGTTTTTGACAGCAGAATTAATTTCCCCGAACTTTCCCGTATCTGGCTCACGCTTCCGGGAGCAGATTCTAAGTCCGATGTATACATAGTCTGAATTGAATCAATTACCAATATAGATGGATTAAGTTTTTTAACTTCGTGGATAATATAGTCAATTTGCGTTTCAGCAAGAATAAACAGGTTGGCAGACAAGTTGCCAAGGCGTTGAGCGCGCATGCGCGTCTGTCGAAGTGATTCTTCACCAGAAACATACAAAACTTTTTCTCCTTTGTGAGCGAGATGCATCAATGCCTGGAGTGCAATGGTAGATTTCCCAATTCCAGGATCGCCACCGATGAGAATCACGGCTCCTCTTACCAGCCCCCCGCCTAACACGCGATCAAGCTCTCTAATGCCAGTAGAAATTCGATCTTCGTGGTTAAGTTTTATTTCATTGATGGGTTGGGGTTGATTCACCCGGGCATCGCTAATGCACGAAGCAAATGCAGGGTTTTTATTTACTGTAATGTCTTCATAAAATGTATTCCACTGGGAACAATCCGGGCATTTACCAAGCCATTTTGGCGATTGATAACCGCAGAAGGAGCAGGTGTAAATAGTTTTTGTTTTAGACATGGGGCATAAGATATGACAATGTTTCGTGCGGAGTAAAATTATATATTTTGCTGTAGTAGTGTGCAAGATAAGCCATTATTTACCCTAAGTTAGTGGGCTCACACGTTTGCAGTCACCAGTTTTTTATCGGGTGCTTGTAACACACATTGCAGGTCGTGACAGCGAAGCGGCAACCCCTGGTGCAAAAGGTGCAAATAAGTAATAAATTGACCCGTTATTTGAACAAAACTGATGTTACTGCATTTACCACAAAAAATCTAATGTAAATTATATTAAATAACGTATGCCTCCATTGATGGAAGAAAGGAGGAGAAACCATCAAATGGAGGCATAGAGAAAGGAGTTAATCTTTCTGATTTAATTATGACATATCTTTATTGTTATGCAATGAGGGCAAAAAAGAACTAATTAGTTTCTCGAAAACTATTCATCTCGCAAAAAAAAGATCATTGACACGTTCGATGCCGCCGGTTTTTCCAAACAGCATGGTGTATAGCTTTACCGCAGGGTCGTGGCAAATAACGGTCTGTTGATATTCTTCAAAGTCTTCATAGGACATTTTACGTTCGGCTGAAGAAACGGGTGTTGCCGTGTCAACAAGTTCTAAAAACACATTAAGATATTCATTAAACAGAGAAAGAGCCAGCACATCTTGTTTTGGCTGTACGGCAACATAACAGTGCGCTTTTGACATTATGTTATTTATCTTTCCCCTGAGAGCTAATGGCTTACTTAAAAGTTCCTCATATCTGCTTTTAATATCAAACAATCGTTCTTCAATTTTCAGAGAATTCCAGCGCGCTTGTCGTACCGTTGGATGGATATCAACAAGAAATGCCCGCTTTGTTCCCATGAGAATGGTTTCCGAAGAAAAAATGGGAAGATAATATTCAGGACGCGGGCCGATAAAAATTGATCGGGTGCAGCGTGATGATGCAATAAAGTTTGTTGTAAGCACCATCACCCGCATAAGTTTATCTGACTCATAAACAGCGCCGTCAATTTTTATAATTCCCAAGGCCCGGAGCGGTCTTTCTGGAAACGGATGCTTTAATGATATGTTGTGAAGATTGTAACGACCAGATATTGTATCAAAAAACCGTAGATGTATATCCTTCAATTGATCAGTCATCCACCTTTCTCCTCGCAAGAAAAAAAACATCTTTGCCCTATCTTCTTAAATTCTTTTTACCTAAACAAAAGTAATAATATACAAAAAACACCTTAACAATACATTAATTTTAATATATAGATAGATTTTATTTGAGACCAAGACAGGTAATTACTTCGCTTGCGACATGTAAATTCTGCACAGTTTTATGTAAGAACCTGGTAATCTCGTTGTTCAAAATAAAATAAACTGCCAGTAATCCTCCTATAATGAAAGAACCGGAGCATAACGGCTTCGGCTTGCATTATGAATAAAAAATTGCAGGAACTATTTACATATAAAGCACAATTTACTGCGAAATATCCTGAAGTTGCCAAGAAATTTGTATCACTTAAAGAGAGCGTGATGGGTGATGGTCAATTGACAGCCAGGGAAAAAGAACTTATTGCGCTCGGTATTGCGGTCGGATTACACTGCGTTCCCTGCATTCATGCGCATACGCGTTCAGCGTTGATACTTGGCGCGACACCTGAAGCTATTTTTGAAGCAGCATCAGTGGCCATATTTATGGCTGGTGAACCAGCAAAGGCACATATCAGCGAGATATGCCGTTTGCTTGAGGAACTTGAATGAGAATAAATTGCATTTTATAAACGAAAAAAATAAACTAACCATTTACAAGGAGGATATCATGAAACAACGGTCATTTTTGATTATTGCTGTTATAACGGCGCTTTTTTTTACCGGCTGTGTATTTGTTTATCAAAAATTAATTCAGGGTAAATGGGAGGTTGATACGTATTACCGAAACGGGGAAGAACAAACAGAACAATTTTATTTTTTATTTGGCGATTATGAAATAACATTCCATCCCGATGGCGAATTTACTGAACAGTATCGAGCGCTTAATACGCTACCGGTCACTAATGTCGGCACATGGGAAATAATTTATACCTCACAGCAATGGCAATTGAAACTAACCGATGACTCCGCGGAAAGAGTATATGAAATAATAAAACTTACCCCTGCCGAATTGCAGATCAAAAGAGATCTTGGCGAGGGAGAAAACGAGAAATTTATTTTGGAAAGGCCGACGCCAGAATCCTAATTCGCCAATGAGTGGCTGCTGAGCGAAGGAAATGAAAATCAATTACTGAGGATATTTGCAGAACAATTGGCCCCATGGAGAATCCTTAAACCACTTCTTGACTATTGGCATCCCTTTAAAACGGTACCAGATTTTATCGTGATAAAACTCGGAACCGAAAATAAATACATTTACAAGGGGTGTGCGAAAGAAAATATTTTGTATATGCTTAAGAGGAGTGTCGTGCCAAAAGAGTCTGCCTACGCCCGTTGCCAGGTTTACGCCTACTTCAAAATTCCAGTTTTCCTGTGCTGCGTCAATATCGCCAACGATCTCAATTGCTGCAGGGTCTCCAAAACCTAACCCATGGTCATGGGCAAGAGCAATACAAGGAAGTTCCCGCCAGTTAAATCCCATGAGTCTTGCAGCTACCGAATCAATCGCGACCTGATCTGCAGAGGCAAGGATTATGCCTTTATCGTGAGGTGTAACTGTTCGTGGTCCCGGGCCTGAACCTGCTGTCGTTCCGTCCATAGTCGCAAACATACCGGTATGAATTTCTTTGCCGATCGCCAGAAGATCAACAAGTGTTTCATGAATCCACGTATGGGTATAGTGGCGATGATAATTTAAAAGTCCACCAAAGGCATTTTTCATTGCGCCGGTATATGTTGTATAGGAGTGTGTTTTAATGGTTGGCATATGGACGATATTTTTGCCGGGGAAATAATCTGGAATACGGATACCTTCGGGAAAGATTTTATGAAGTGCAAGTGTTTTAAATTTAGGACGATACTCAATCCAGCGCATATCCTCTGTTTTAAAGTTAAACAGAACCGGAATATTATGTTTTTTGTAGATTGGTTTAAACTTTAAGTCCTCTTCCCCTTTCTCCGGCATCGTTACGACGGTATGGTTATGAACTGCGACCAAATCATGGAAACCGTAATATTTAAGGGCGCCTATAGTCCCTTCAAGCTGCCACGGCGTGGTATTTACACCGGGAAAAACATTGTGCCAGGTAATATTGTCCTTAAGGATAGTAGTAGTTGAATTATTGAGCGCTTTACGCAAGCCAGCAAGTTCACAAAGCCGACGATAGTCATCCACAACCGTTTCTGGTTTTGTGCGCAATATAGCAACAGTAGCTTTAGCCATGTGTTCTCTCCCCTTAATATAGTTTAAGAAAATATATTGAAAAACATACCATATTTTAATCGTGAAAAAAATATTTAAAAACAATTGATTAAAAAGAGCATAATCATGAAACAGTTGATTCTTGCATCGCAATCATCGCGGAGAAAGCAGTTGTTAAAAGTCTTGGGGGTAAAATTTACCGTTGCGCAGAGTTCATTCAGAGAAATGGTACACCTAAATGGTTCCCCACAGGATCACGCTATAAAAAATGCACTGGGAAAGGCACGCGCGGTGGCGGCGCATCATAAAAACGCCCTCATTATTGGAGCTGACACTGTGGTTGTCTTCAAGAAAAAGGTTTTAGAAAAGCCCAGAGACCTTGATGAAGCTGCATTATTTTTAAACATGTTACAAGGAAACACTCACACTGTATATACAGGACTTGCCCTTATAGATGTCAATAAAAACAAGACAGTGACTGATTACGAGAAAACCAGGGTAACAATGCGTGCGCTCAGTGAAAAAGAAATCAATTCATACCTGAAGCTGATAAAACCGCTTGATAAAGCAGGGGCCTATGCTATTCAGGGTGCCGGCTCAATAATCATAAAAAAAATTGACGGGTGCTATTACAATGTAGTTGGTTTCCCCATTGCACGGCTTGAAGAAATGATGCACATTCTGGACGTTTCACTTTTTCAATTTATGAATTAAGGAATAGGGTAGGACATAATAATTTTTCGAAATAGTTCTTGACATTGGGCATAATGTATGACACTCTTATAACACTCCAATTAGAGCTTTATTATATGAGCGACAAAGTTACGATAAAAATACCTCGAAATTTATACAATAGCCTTAAAGAACAAATTGAAGCTACTGGTTTTAATTCCGTAACTGACTTTGTTGTTTATTTGTTGCGTGATATAGTGGCAAGCGGCAGGATAGACCAGGACATTTCTCTTACTAAAAAAGAAATTGAACTTATCAAAAAAAGATTAAAAACACTTGGCTATTTATAAGTTCCGGAGGTTCAAATGAATAATCAAAAAAATATTGTAATGATGTTACTGGTGTTTTTCGTTATTTTTGCTCAACAAACGGTAATGGCTGATTCTAAAGATATAACGTTAATTTTTGCCGCTTATACAGTTCCCAAGGAGGCATATCAAAAAGAAGTCATTCCATCATTTCAAAAATACTGGAAGGAAAAAAACGGGCAAACGGTTAAATTTGAAGAATCATATGAGGCATCCGGTGCACAATCGCGCGCCATTGCTGCTGGACTTGAAGCGGATATAGCGGCTCTTTCATTGGAAAAAGATATTAATCGGCTAAAGGATGCGGGACTTATTACCCATGATTGGAAAAATAACAGGTATAATGGTTTTGTTACCAATTCTCTTGTGGTAATAGCTTACCGACCGGGAAATCCAAAAAACATAAAAGATTGGGAAGACCTCACCAAAAAAAATGTTGATGTAATATATCCCAGTCCAAAAACGTCGGGCGGCGCTATGTGGGCAGTCAATGCAATATATGGGGCTGGGTTGAAAATCTCTGAAATAAAGACGGGCAAAAAGGATTATGAATATGCTCGACAATTATTAAAATCAGTTCAAAGACGGGTTAAGGTCATGGATAAATCAGGCAGGCTTGCGGTCACAACTTTTGAAAATGGTATCGGGGACGTTCTGGTAACATATGAAGATGAGGTCTTGCTGCGGAAAAAGCAAGGTAAGGAATTCCCCTATCTAACACCTGATGCAACCATTCTCATTGAAAACCCCATTGCCCTCATTGATAAAAATGTTGAAAAACATCAAACCAGGAAAATAGCAGAAGCATTTATTGATTTTGTCCACACGAAAGAGGCGCAGCGACTATTCGCTCAATATGGGCTGCGGCCAGTACATGAAGAGGTTATTAAAGAATTTTCCGAAAAATACCCCGTGCCTAAATATCTATTTGACATAAATTATCTGGGCGGATGGGATAAAGTTGAAGGTGACATATATGGTAAGAATGGCCTTTGGACTAAAATAATCGAAGAATTAGAACGCAAGTAATAATGAATTCAGGTTCATTACCGCCCCCTAAGACCACCACTTCCGATATAGTTTTACGGTCACTCGCGTTTAGCTATTTAGGACTTCTTATTCTTCTCCCCGTAATTGCCATTATTTTTCGCTCATTAGAAAGCGGCCTTTCTGTCCTATGGGCAGATATGACGCTGCCGCCTGCTATTTACTCTTTAAAATTAACTATCATTACTGCTTTTATAATGGTTTTGATAAATATTGTAACCGGCACCGCAACAGCCTGGGTGTTGGTACGATATCAGTTTCCAGGCAAAAGTTTAATGGACGCATTAATTGATGTGCCGTTTGCCATGCCGACCATTGTTACGGGGATAATGCTAGTAGCAGTTTATGGCCCCCGGAGCATGGTGGGCGCATTTTTTAATCGGCATGGGATTGAGATCATGTTCAACAAACCGGGAATAATTCTGGCGCTTCTTTTTGTAACGTTTCCTTTTGTTGTTCGTGCTGTTCAGCCAGTGCTTATAGAAATGGATAAGGACATGGAAGAAGCCGCAAGAACCTTGGGAGCTGGATCCAGCACCATTTTTGTTCGTGTAGTCATACCCTCGCTTTTGCCTGCCATTCTCACAGGAGCAGCGCTTTCATTTAGCAGGGCGCTCGGTGAATTTGGATCAATCATTATGGTCGCCGGCAATATTCCGTTTAAGACACAGGTGGCTTCAGTATATATATATGGAGAAATTGAAAGCTATAATCCCCAAGGCGCCCTTGGTCTTTCTATTATCCTTTTAGTTTTTTCTTTCATTACCTTACTGTTTTTGAACGTGCTGCAATACTGGAGCCGACGACATGAAAAAGGGTAATGTTGCAAAGAACGCGCTGATCGTTATGGTGGTTATGTGGTTTTTCATGTTAATTATGGTGCCGGTTTTTGGAATAATTCAGGAAGTATTTAAATTTGGGATTAGCAATGCTGTAGCGTCGTTATTAACACCCCATGCCCGTCATGCTTTTCTATTGACCGTTTGCATTACAATTGCCGCTGTCATTATAAATAGCGTATTTGGGACATTGCTGGCGATGGTTTTAGTTAAACAAAAATTTAAAGGTAAACTATTCATTGAGGGATTACTTGACTTACCGTTTGCTGTGTCTCCGGTTGTAGCTGGTTTTATGTTTATAATACTTTTTGGTCCGCAGGGATTTATTGGCAACTGGTTTGAGAATCAAGGGATAAAAATTATCTATGCAGTGCCCGGAATGATCATAGCAACCCTGTTTGTGACGTTGCCGTTTGTTGCTCGCGAAGTAATGCCGGTGCTGAGAGAATTTGGTCTGGAGCAGGAAGAGGCCGCCTATGTGCTGGGAGCGTCGCGCTGGCAGACATTCTTAAAAGTAACAATACCGTCAGTTAAGTGGGGGATAATTTATGGTATTACGCTGACGGTCGCACGCGCCATTGGAGAATTTGGCGCGGTAATTGTAGTGAGCGGAAATATTATCAACCGGACCCAAACAGTCCCGCTGCACATACATCAAGAATTTACTGATTATAATTACGGTGCTGCCTATTCTGCAGCATTATTATTGGCACTTGTTTCCTTTGCATTACTTATAACGCTGCAAACTATTTATAAAAAAAGCGAACAATCATAAGATGGGCATCAATGTTCAAAATATTACTAAAAATTTTGGATCCTTCTGTGCGGTTGATAATGTAAGCTTTGACGTTGCAGAAGGTGAGCTTGTTGCATTATTGGGACCAAGCGGTTCTGGGAAAAGCACCATATTGCGCATTATTGCCGGTCTTGAAGTTCCAGACAGAGGAAAAGTCTTTATTACCGGCAGGGAAGTTACGACACTAACGGCACAGCAGAGAAAAGTAGGGTTTGTATTTCAGCATTATGCGCTTTTTAAACACATGACAGTAGAAAAGAATATTGCTTTTGGTCTTGAAATTCAGAAACGCCCAAAAAAGGAAATTTGTAAAAAAGTTGATGAACTCATTAATCTGGTAAAACTACACGGTTACGAAAAACATTATCCGGCACAGTTGTCAGGGGGGCAGCGTCAAAGAGTTGCACTTGCCCGCACCCTTGCTACTGAACCGGCAGTGCTACTTTTGGACGAACCCTTTGGTTCCCTTGATTTGAAAGTAAGGCAAAATCTTGCCGCGTGGCTGAAGGAATTGCATGACAATTTAAATATAACCAGTATTTTTGTAACCCATGATCAAAGTGAAGCGATAGAAATCTCAGACAAAATTGTGGTAATTAATCGTGGAAAAGTTGAACAGGTTGGCAATGCGCATGAAATTTATGAATATCCAGAAAGCCGGTTTGTAGCGAGTTTTATTGGTCAGGTGAATGTAATAGATGCCTTTGTGCGTCAGGATAAAATTATTATAAAAGATACCAGCCTCGCCATAGATAAGCAGAGAACCGAAGCCCCCGATGGAAGTGAAATTGTCTTGCTGGTGCGACCCGAAGATATCATGCTGAAAGAATGTCCGACGTCGAATTCATTGGAATGTAGAATAAATAAGATTCATTATCGCGGAAGTTTCTATGAGATAGATATAGCTTTGGGGGCATTTTCAATAAAAGCTATTGAGAATAAAAATAGTTTTATGATAGATAAATGGCGTGAACATCAGAATGTGGCAGTTGAATTTAAAAAGTATAAAATTTTTGATATTATCGGAGGTCATGGAGCAGTGAGGGAACAACTGCGTCAGCTTGGCTATATTGAATAAATATTCATTTGCACCGCATAACATAGCGTAATTGCGAGTTGTATGGCATTTACGGAGTTCTTTATGGGGAGGGATTTGATATGGCGATCGAATTTGAAAAAAATTATAAAACAATTAGCGTAAAAATATCAGATGGCTCTGTGGTCAAGGGTAAAATAAATTTGACCAATTACCCGCGAGTTTCTGATATGTTAAAAAACTCAACAGAAAAGTTTATTACAGTTGTGTCTGATCAGGAAAATCCGGAAACCAAAAAAGTATATATAATAAATAAAGAATTTATGGTATGGGCTGAAGTAGAAGGGTAACTCTTTTAAAACTTTAGTTTATATGGCGCCATACATTGATAGAAGAAATTGCAGGGAAATAATAGTGAGCAGGTCTTAAGTTATTGAACCCTGCCTATAAAGTAACAAAATACCGGTGCAGGATTTAGATCAGAAGGGTCACCTATAGCATAATAGCCGGTGCCCCATATTCTTCCCAAAAAGTTGCTCCTCCCCCCGAGGTTCAAATATATCAACATTCCTGTTTCTTGAAATTCTCCCCTATATTGAATTAAAAATCTTCGATTTGAATTTGCAACATACTGCCAGTCTCCTGTTCCTGTCCAGTTTACTGCCTGAATAGTATGATCTGCCCGGAAGATAATTTCTGCCCTGTCAGGATCTAACAATCTAAAATATGGGTGCAACTCAAGAATATAACGTCTATCTTCAATTATTTTGTCTGTTTCAATTTGCGCACAGACAACTCCGGGAATGGAAATTATTAGTAAAAAAAGAAATAATTGTTTCATGTGTTTCTCCTTACTTTCATTAATTACTTTGAGAAAAATTGTAATAGCACCTATGTCTATAATGATAAATTCAAAACAGATATAACCATTTTGAAAACAACTCTCGATCTGTCCATGAACGTTAGTATGGTTTTATACCGGTGTCAAGCAATTTGCTACCAGTCCCCTTGATTAGAATGAATCTCAGAAGGCAAAACGCATGAGACAAAATAGCAATGAAAAAAAGAAAATGACAATACCGGCGACTGGGAGGTTTTTGTCGCCACCAGTGAAATATTTTTGAGGAAAGTCCTGATTTAAAAGTGAGGAAGATGTAGAAAGCAGTGGCAATATTTATGGCTAATAAATAAAATGAAGGCAGATTTAACTGTTCACCGCTGACAACGAGGTAGATTTAATGAATGGTTAATGCACAGGAAAGAGCTTTATGATGGGTGTATGCTGCCATCAAATTTATTTGTAAAATAGCAAAGCAAACTTTTTGATAGCCTATCATCTATGAGGGTTACCGCGACCGCGTTCCCATCCGTAATGCCATCCTTTTCCGGGGAAATCAGATCCCACAGTGTGAGCTGGTCCTATTAACTCTAAAATTTCTTCTTCTGAATAAGTCGTTATTTCTGGTTTTTGATATGGCCTTTTCATTTTTGCGGTTGTTTTTATTTTATTGTTCATATGTTCTGCTCCTTATTTTTTTTGTTTTGATTAATTATCGGAGTAATAAAAGTTAAATTAAATTTAGCAGTTATTATCTTTAAAAAATATGCAGGTCTTTGTGTTTTAAATCACAAAACTGTAATTTTTATGCTGAACTTAAATGAGATTGACCGGTTTTGTGCCGCACAAGTCCAGCTTTGTAAGCGGGGTCAAGAGGCATGTATCGGAAAAGGATAATTAAGCTCCGGGAAGTCCTCTGGAGGCGGGGAGCTTCACATGAATATTTATGACTGAGGAATAAGATTTTGAGAGAAGAAGGGGAAACAGTGTTGTTCAAAATACGAGATTGCCACGTCCCGCGCTGCGGGACGCGCAGTCTCAGCGTACAGTGCT
>Ga0101944_10007260_pt1 | contig 11204 bp, 15 predicted proteins | sample DewCreD2012metaG_FD_75245 | JGI IMG/M metagenome (GOLD analysis project Ga0101944, IMG submission 75245) | Hot spring sediment bacterial and archeal communities from British Columbia, Canada, to study Microbial Dark Matter (Phase II) - Dewar... ... | reverse complement strand
AAAATCAAAATCATAGCCAAAGTGGATAGAGATACAATTGTTAATGTTTTTGGTGAAAGGCTTTACCAAAATAATGAGGGGATTATTGAATATGAGCTATTGTTAAAAAAAGGGAAGAATGAGGTAATATTTGAATTAATTGGTGCCAATGGGAAAAAAACAATAGTTAAAAAAGATTTCTTCAAAAAATAAATTATTGCCAAGCTTCACAAATTATCTTAAACGGACAAAAATCACACCAAACGCCAACATGGGGTAAGAATTTATCGGTTTTTTTAATCTCTAATATAATTTCTTTTAATTTATTTTTTACCACCTCAATTTGATCTGCCTTTGGTTTAAAAGAGATTTTTTTAGCCTCATTAAGATAATAAAAAGTTAAAGTGATTTCACTTAATTTTTTATTGTATAAAAGTGGTTCCTTAGCGGCTAACGCATAAATTGATAACTGCAGGCTTTTTTTAATTTCTTTTTCCTCAGGTATTTTCCCAGTTTTATAATCAACAATTTCAATCTGCCTATTTTTTAATTGATCTATTCTATCAATTTTACCGCTGATGGCAATCCCTGTGGATATTTTAATTTTGAATTTTTTTTCCAAATCAATAATTTTTATATTTTTGTTATGAAATTTTTTATAAAAATGTAAAAGAATTTTTTCTCCTTCTTTTTTCATCCTTATTTCATGAGATTTTGATGAATATCCCAACGGTATCCATTGATTTTGATAAATTTTAATTAACCTTTTTTCATCAAGAGCTGACCCATTTTTATACTCTTGATAAAATTGTTGAAGTGTTTGATGAATGGTGGTGCCAAAAGAAGTAGCTGCTTGGGGCAAGGTAGGAACTTTTAATAAATATTGATATTTATATTGAAGAGGACAGCGAAGATATGTTTCCAATTGCGAATATGAAAAATTTTCAAAAAGGTATTTTTCCTTTGTCTCTTTTTTCTTTCTTTCTTTAAAGTCAAGAAGCGATAGTTGTTGTTTTTTTTCCTCGATGATATTTAAACCCTTTTTTAATATATTTTCATCCAACATCTCTTTTACAAAAGGAGAAACTTTTTGCTCTCTCTTTCCTTCGGCATAAAAGCGGGCAGCAGTAAGATATAATAAATCTTTTGCCCGGGTTATCCCCACATAAAATAGCCGCCTTTCTTCTTGCAAATGATAATTTCCTGAAGGTAATATTTCCTTAATTAAGCTATCGGGGATAGGAATAGTTTCTTTTCTTTGATAGCTTGGAAAACGACTTGAAGTTAAATTAACCAAAAAAACAACCGGAAATTCTAAACCCTTAGCTGAATGAATAGTTAAAAGATTAACGGCGTCAACTATGGCATAATCAGTCTGGCTTTCAAGAGGTGATTCGCCTAACTGTAAGCTCATTTCTAAATACTCAGCTACTGCCGGAACGGAGGAATCTTCATGGGTATTTTCAAATGCCTTTAGTCGATTAAAAAATTTTGAGATATTCAAAGCAATTTTTTCTTGATTGGCAGTTTTATAATTTACCAATGAAGGCAAATAGTTTGAATCCTCTAAAAAATAATAGAGGATTTGTCCAGCACTTACTTTTTTGATTAGCTTTAAATGTCGATTAATCATCTGATAAATAAAAAAAAGCTTTTCGCGGGTTTGTTTTTTTAAAAAAGGGATATTTTTTTGATAAATTTGATATTCTTCTTGGGAAAGCTCTTGATAAAAAAAAGAAAGATAAATTTCCATCGCCTCAAAAAGAGAAAGATTTATTTTTTTAGTAAAGCCTAAAAGGATATGAAGATCACGCGTGTCTAATGAAAAAATATCCATTGATAAAACACGAAATAAAGAGATAGAATCTTGCAAATTATAAAGAACTTTTAGATAAGCGATTAAGTCTTTAACTTCCGGTTGTTTATAAAGCATGCCGGGACCAAAAAATTGATAAGGTATGCCATAACGTGATAAAGTTCTCGCAAAAATTTCTAAATGATTATTAGCGCGCGATAAAATAGCAATATCATAAAATTTATAATTTTTATTTAATTGCAAAATATTTTTAGCTACCTCATCTGCTTCCTCTTCGGCGGTATTGATATAAATTAACTTAATCGCTTCCTGCTTGTTTTCTTTTTGGGAGACGAGTTTTTTTGAGACGCCTAATTTTGCCTCCAGAGTATCTGGATCATTATTTTTAATAAGTTTATAGGCGGAATCTAAAATTGTTTGATTGCTGCGATAATTTATAGTAAGGGTGATTAATTTTGCCTGGGGATAATCTTTAATAAAATTTAAAATATTGGAGACTGAAGCGCCGCGAAATTTATATATTGATTGGGAGTCATCACCCACTACCGTCAACCGCGGATTATTTTTCGCCGGACAAAGTAATTTTATCAATTCATATTGGGCAATATTGGTATCTTGAAATTCATCAACTAAGACATACTTGAACTTTTTTTGATAAACTTTTAATAAATTAGGTCTTTTAATAAAAAGTTGAATTAGATAATAAACCAAATCACTAAAATCAAGGACGCTTTCTTTTATTTTTAAGTCCTGGAATTTTTGATAAGCCAAGGCTAATTCAAGATATTTTTCATATTCAATTTTTCCTACCTTTTTAATATTCTTTTTCAAAGAGGCAACCCAATTTAAATATTGATCAGGTGTAATATTTTCATCCTTTAATCGGGAAAAATGATTTAATAAGGCGATAATAAATTTATCAGGATTACCTAAAGGACGAAAATAATTTAGATTAAATAAAAATAAGTTTTTTTTAAAAAAAAGAAGAGTTTCTGCTTCACTCATTAATTTAAAAGAAGGATTTAAACCAATAGCGGTTCCTTCTTCTTTCAAAATTCTATCGGCAAATGAATGAAAAGTAGAAATCCACATCTGAAAATATCCATAAGGTAAAGCTTTATCAACTCTTTCTTCCATCTCAGCGCTGGCTTTTTCAGTAAAGGTTAAGGCTAAAATTTCTTCCGGCTTAGCTAATTTTTTTTCAATTATGTATTTTATCTTTTCTGTAATGATAAGGGTTTTTCCTGTTCCGGCACCAGCGATTATCAAAAGTGGACCATGATTGTACCTTACTGCTTTTTGTTGATCTTCATTCATGCTTAAATTTTATCACGATTTGGGAGGTGGGCAAAGTAATTTCCGGCGAAAGTAAAGATTAATATTAAAATAAAGTAAGCTAAGGGAAATAAGAAAAAAGGCGGTTTAAAAGTTAAAGGAAGATTGATTTTAGGTACGATAACCAAAAAATAATTTAATATTAAAGGAAAAGTAACGGCGTGCATACCAATTTGAAAAGTTTTATGAAAAGACAGTTTTCTCTTAAAGAAAAGCTTAAATATAATAAAAACAAAAAAGCTACTTAGAAAAAGATAAATCGCGATTATCAAAAATAAAGAAAATATTATAGCCATAGCGGTTATTAAAGCGATAATTATATATAAGGGAATAAATAATTTTATTAACAAATTCAAAGTTTTACTGACAAGGAAAGCCTCGTTTTTATTTATTGTAATTTCTCCAAAATTTTTTAAAGGCAATACGTATAATTTGTTACTTCTTTTAGTTAAATTAAAATTTATAACTAATTCTTTACTGGTAAGAAGAGATAAGGAGTCATACATATTAATTTTTTCCGGAGTAGCACTTTCATCAACAACCAACAATAACTCTTTTTTACCTAAATAATCTAACCAAAAAAATTTTGGTCTATCATAGGAAGCGATTAAAGAACCATTTTTTATATAAATAGTATAGTCATCGGGAAATTTTTCTAGAGTTTGATTTAATGAATAAAGAAATTGTTTAATCCTTTTAGGATTGTTTTTCCAAATAAAAAAAGAGATTAAAATAATATTTAAAATAAAAAATAGCGATAAAAAATATTTAAGAGATAAATTAAAAGGAAGGCGAATAATTCTTTTATAATAAGGAAAGGATGGGAAAAAACTTTGCTTTAAAATATGCAAAAAGCTCTTGACTTTTTTCATCCTAACCATTATGATATTAAAAAATAACTGTAAAAGTCAAGCGGATTTTCCAACCTTAAAAATAAAACGGGATCTTTCGCTTACTTATTATTTTTTTTAAAAATTAAAAGTTTATTTATTTTACTATGGCAGAAGGAGTTTTTCAAAGAACTAAACCTCATTTAAATATTGGTACTATTGGTCATGTGGATCACGGTAAAACTACTTTAACTTCCGCTATTCATTATGTTTTATCAAAAAAAGGTAAGGCTAAATTTTTAAAATATGAAGAGATAGATAAAGCGCCAGAAGAGAGATCGCGTGGAGTGACAATCAATCTCCATCATAGCGAATACGAGACAGATAAGCGTCATTATGCTCATATTGATGCTCCTGGACACGCTGATTATATTAAAAATATGATCACCGGAGCGGCTCAAATGGATGGAGCAATTTTAGTAGTTTCCGCTCCTGATGGGCCAATGCCTCAAACACGAGAACATATTTTATTAGCTCGTCAAGTTAATGTTCCTGCTATTGTCGTCTTTTTAAATAAAACTGATTTAGTAACTGATAAGGAAATTCTTGATTTAGTGGAGATGGAAGTGCGAGATCTTTTAACTAAATATGGTTATCCTGGTGATAAAATACCAGTAATTAAGGGAAGCGCTGTAAAAGCTCTGCAAGATGATAGTGAAGCAGTTAAGGCAATGGAAGATTTATTAAAGGCAGTCGATGAACATATACCTGAGCCGTTAAGGGAAATAGATAAGCCATTTTTAATGCCGGTTGAGGATATTTTTACCATTTCAGGAAGAGGAACGGTGGTAACAGGTAGGGCAGAGAGAGGAATTTTAAAAGTTAATGAAGAAGTAGAAATTGTTGGCTTAAAAGAGACAAAAAAAACTGTTGTTACCGGTATTGAAATGTTTAGAAAAAGCTTAGATGAGGCAAGAGCTGGTGATAATATCGGTTTACTTCTTCGCGGGATTGAAAAAAATGATGTTGAAAGAGGTCAAGTTATAGCTAAACCAGGGACAATTACCCCGCATACAGAGTTTGAGGCTCAAATTTATGTTTTAACAAAAGAAGAAGGTGGACGTCACACGCCTTTTTTTAATGGATACCGACCCCAATTCTATATTCGTACCACTGATGTCACCGGGGAAGTAACTCTTCCATCAGGGATTGAAATGGTGATGCCGGGAGATAATATAAAAGTAACGGCGAAGTTAATTTATCCGGTCGCTCTTGAAGAGGGGTCTAAATTTGCCATTCGTGAAGGTGGTCATACGGTTGGAGCAGGAACAATTACGAAAATAATTAAATAAAGAAAAGACAAAAATAATTAAAAAAGGTAATATTTTGCACCTTTATATTGTTATCTTATGCCAAAAGGACGAATAAGAATAAGATTAAAATCCTATGATTATCATATTATTGATGAAACCTGTCAAAAAATAGTTGACACCGCAATTAAGACAGGCGCCTCAATTATTGGTCCAATTCCTTTACCTACAAAAAGAGAGGTTTATGTAGTAAATAAATCACCTTTTATTGATAAAGATGCGCGAGAACATTTTGGATTAAAGACTCATAAAAGATTGATTGATATAATAAACCCAACTAATCAAACAGTTGATTCATTAATGCATTTAGAACTACCGGCCGGAGTGGAAATAGAAGTAAAACTATAAATAATTATTTAAATTTATAAAAAGATAATTTTCATTTGACCTTCTTAAAATTTTAGATATAATATATTCTACATGAAGGATTTTTTTGCAAAAAAAATCTAATAAAATTTTTTCCGGATTGGCAGTTTAAAAAGACCCCAATCTGGGGTCTTTTTGTTTTGTTGTTTAAATATGAAAGGTTTTATTTTGGGTAAAAAAAATAAGCAAAGCCAGACGTTTAATGAGAAGATGGAGAGAATTCCAATCACATATATTAAAACATCTCCTTGTTATTTAGTTGATATTAAATGTTTAAATAACAACAAGTTATTTTCGCTTAAATTTGGTTTTGATGAAGCGAAAAAAATTAAAAAACCAATTCAGGGGCAATTGCTAAAAGCGGGGATTAAAACCCCGCTTCGTTTTTTTAGGGAATTTAGAATTCCCGATAATATCTTAATTGAAAAAATAAAAGAAGGAGAAAAAATTGGGATAAAAATTGGTGAAAAAACCTTATTTATTGGTCAAGAAATTAAGCCAACTCTTTTTTTTAAAAAGGGCGATAGAGTGAGTATTTCGGGTATAAGTAAAGGAAAAGGATTTCAAGGAGTAGTGAAACGCCATGGATTTGCCGGTGGACCAAAAACCCACGGACAATCAGATAGAGAAAGAGCTCCTGGTTCAATTGGGCAAACAACCACGCCCGGAAGAATTTATAAAGGAAAAAGAATGGCTGGTAGAATGGGTAATCAAAGAGTAACTATAAAGAATTTGCCGGTAATTGATGTTAAAGAAGAAGAGTTAATAGTTAAAGGCTTAATTCCTGGTGGTAAAGGTGGTTTATTAGAAATTGTTGGTTAATGTTTTTATGGAAAAAGACAAAAAATCAAAAACAAAAACGACAAAGAAGATTGCTAAAAAAAGTGTTTCTTTATTGCTTCCAGTTTATAATCCTCGGGGAGAAATAGAAAAAGAAACTTCCTTGCCCAAAGAAATTTTTAATGTTAATTCCTCTCCTCGTTTATTAGCTCAGTATGTTCGAGCTTATTTGATTAATCAGCGTAAAGGAAACGCTTCTACTAAAACACGAGCTCAAGTAACCGGCTCAACCAAAAAAATATATCGTCAAAAAGGAACTGGTAGAGCTCGTCATGGCGATATTAAAGCACCAATTTTTGTTGGTGGCGGAGTTGTTGGCGGACCTAAACCGAAAGATTATTCCTTAAAATTGAATAAAAAACAAAAGAAACGCGCTTTATTTTCTGCCTTAACTTTAAAATTAAAAGAAAAAAATATTTTCATTTTTTCTTCAAAAATTTTAAAAATTACGCCTAAGACAAAAAAAATTATTGATTTGTTTAAAAAACTTAATCTTTCATCTTCTAAAATTTTATTTATTTTTCCAAAAATACAAAAAAACGATTTTTTGCTAGCGGTTAGAAATATACCCGATATTAATTTAGTGGAGGTTGGGACAATTAATCCATATTTGATTTTAAAAAATGAAAAGATTGTTTTTTTTGATGAGTCAATTGACGTTTTAAAGAAACATTTTATTGGAAATTAATTTTTTAATTTATGAAGATAAATCAAATTTTATTGACACCAATTTTGACAGAAAAGGCAACTAACTTAGCAAAAAATAATATTTACGCCTTTAAAGTTAATAAGGCGGTTAATAAATACCAAATCAAGGAGGTGCTGGAAGAGTTATATAACGTGAAGGTTGATAAAGTAATGATAAAAATTCAAAAGGGAAAGGTGAAAAATTTGGGTAGAAAAAGGATAAAAAAAATATTATCAACAGAGAAAATAGCCTATGTCAAATTAGCTTCTGGGAATTTAGATTTATTCCCAAAAGCCTAAAAACCTTTAAAAATTTAAGATTTTTATGGATAATGAATTAGTTGATAAAAAAACAAAACCAATAAAAGGATTAATAAAAATATTAAAAAAACATTCAGGGAGAGATTCTACCGGTTCAATCAGCGTTCGTCATCAAGGCAAAAGACAAAAAAGATACTATCGAATTATTGATTTTAAAAGAGAAAAACGCGATATTGAGGCAGAAGTGGTAAAAATTGAAAAGGATCCAAATAGAAATGCCTATATAGCTTTGATTAAATATACGGATGGACAATTAAGCTACATTTTGTTACCTTTAGGATTGAAAATAAAGGACAAGATAATAGCTGGTGAAAAAGCGGAAATTAAAGTTGGCAATGCTTTACCTCTAAAAAATATCCCTTTAGGAATTCAAGTTCATAATATAGAGCTTAATCCGGGTAGTGGCGGACAAATTGTTAGGGGAGCTGGTACTTATGCTACTGTGATTGCTAAGGAAGAAAGCTATGTTCATCTCAAATTACCATCAGGGGAAGTAAGAAAATTTTTAGACAGATGTTATGCTACGATAGGTCAAGTAAGCAACGTTAGCCACAAAGAAGAAAAAATAGGAAAAGCAGGAAGAAAAATTTTGATGGGGATAAGACCAACGGTTAGAGGTACAGCGCAAAATCCTCGTAGCCATCCTCATGGAGGAGGAGAAGGAAGAAGTGGAGAAGGAATGCACCCGAAAACTCCTTGGGGAAAGCCGGCAAGGGGCAAAAAGACAAGAAAAAAGAATAAATGGAGTAATGAATTAATAGTTAAAAAAAGAAGTTAAAATGGAATTTAAAGCATATATAAAAAATATAAAAATTTCACCAAAAAAACTGCGATTTTTTTTACCTGCAATTAAAGAATTAAAACCAGTTGAAGCACTGAATTTTTTGTATTACAGTCCTAATAAAGCAGCAAAAATCCTTTATAAAGTGGTTAAATCAGCTATTGATAATGCTAAAAATATTTCAAAAGTAAATGAAGATTTGTTAAAATTTAAAGTTTTGGCGGTTGAAGAAGGACCAAGATTAAAGCGCTATTTAGTGGGAGGAAGAGGAACATTAAAGCCAATAAAAAAGCGTTTGGCTCATATTAAGGTGATTCTTGAAGCTATTATAAATCCTAATGAAAAGGATGAAAAGGGAAAAAAGGATGTCGATAAAAAAAATTTATCAAAAATAATAGAAGTTAAAGGGTTAAAAATGAAACAAAAAAGTGTCAAAAGTTAATTTAAATTAAAAATATGGGTCAAAAAGTTCATCCAAAAGGCTTAAGACTAGGAATTTTATATAACTGGAATTCGCGATGGTTTTTTTCGAATAAAAAACTATATCGAGAAACTTTACTTAATGATATTAAAATTCGCGATTTTTTAATGAAGAAATTAAGTTATGCCGCAGTCACCCAAATTGATATAGAAAGAGCTATCAATAAAATAGCCATAATAATTTATTCGGTAAAGCCAGGAATGATTATTGGTCGAGGCGGAAAGGGATTGGATGAATTAAAAAAAAGTATCGATGAATATTTGTTCATTAACAAAAAGGATAAAAAAGCTAAAGAGGTAAAATTAGAGATACGAATTGAGCCAGTAAAAAAGCCATATTTAAATGCTTATTTTGTCGCTCAAGCAATTGCGGAAAAACTGGTAAGGAATTTTCCTCATCGCAGCGTTGTTCACAACATGATGGACAAGATAATTGAAGTAGGAGCTGAAGGGGTAAAGATTCAATTAGGGGGAAGAATAGGAGGAGCTGAAATATCAAGAAGAGAAAAGTATTTTCAAGGAACAATTCCTACTTCAACGATAAGAGCGGATATTGATTTTACCAAATATCCTGCTTTAACTAAATCAGGTTATATTGGTGTAAAAGTTTGGATTTGTAAATAAGATATTATGTTAGCCCCCAAAAGACAGAAATTTAGGAAACAATTTAGAGGAAAAACAAGAAAGATAGCTATAAAAGGCGAGGAGATTATTTTTGGCAGTTTTGGGTTAAAGACGAGAGAAAGCGGTTGGATCAAAGATAAAGAAATTGAAGCCGCCCGGCTTATTTTAGCACGAGCAACCAGAAAACAAGGCAAATTTTGGATAAGAATTTTTCCTGATAAACCTTATACGAAGAAACCACCTGAGGTGACAATGGGAGCGGGAAAGGGAGACGTTGCTTATTTTGTGGCGCCGGTAGCGGCAGGTAGAGTAATTTTTGAACTTGATGGATTAAATGAAGAGGAAAGCAAAAAAGTTTTAAAAAACATTAGCTCTAAATTATCATTATCGACAAAATTTGTTAAAAAAATTGGGTAGAAATTAAACTTATGAAAAGAATAACTAAAGATTTAGAAAAAAAAGCTATTAAGGAATTGGAAAAAGAAATAGATGATTTAAGAAAAGAAATCGCTAAAATGCAGTTAGAATTTAAAGTGAATCCACCAAAAGATACAAATTTAATTTTTAAAAAAAGAAAAAGATTAGCAGTTTTGCTTACCATTTTAAATCAAAAAAGAGAGGAAGAGAAATTTAAAAAAGAAACGAAATAATATCAGTTTTTTAAAATATGAAAAAAAAATTAATCGGTAAAATTATATCAACAAAAATGCAAAAGACCGTTACCGTGTTGGTGGAAAGAAAATTCCGTCACCCGATTTATAGGAAAGTTATTACTCATCATAAAAAATATAAAGCCCATAATGAACAGTTTAATTTAAAGCTTGGCGATCAAGTAATGATTGAGGAGACAAAACCTATATCTAGAGAAAAGCATTTTAAGGTAATAAAAAAAATTAGTTAACATTAAGTTTTAAATTTTATGTTACAGTTAAGATCAATTTTAAATGTTGCTGATAACACTGGCGCTAAAAAATTAATAATGATTGGATTACCTAAATCAGGCAATAGGCGAAAAGCTTATTTGGGCGATGTGATACGAGTGGTGGTAAAAGAGGCGATTCCTTATAGTCAAGTTAAAAAAGGGGAAATGCATCCGGCAATTATCGTAAGAACAAAAAAAGAATACAGAAGAAAAGATGGCAGTTATATCAGATTTGATGATAATGCTTGTGTTATATTAAATTCTTTTGCCGATAAAACACCTAAAGGGACGAGAATTTTTGGCCCGATTGCTAAAGAAATTAAAGATTTAGGTTTTAATAAAATTGCCAGTTTAGCTGAAGAAATATATTAAAAATTCACGGTTTTAAAAAATGAAAATAAAAAAAGGCGATAAGGTGAAAATAATATATGGGAAAGATAAGGGAAGAGAAGGGATAGTAGAGAAAGTGTATTTAAAAAATAACAAAGTTTTGATTTCTAATATCAATATTTATAAAAGGCATATAAAAAAAAATGAAAAGATGCCTCAAGGAGGAATAATAGAAGTTCCTCGGCCTTTAGCGATATCAAAGCTAATGTTGATTTGCCCTAAGTGTAATAAACTAACTAGAGTAAAAATTGAAAGAGAAAAAGGTAAGAAATTTAGAGTTTGTAAAAAATGTAATAACCGAATATAATTTTCATTTTTTTATGACATTTAAAGATCATTTTTTAAAAAATTTGGTCAAAGAAGGGTTAAAGCTTTTTCAAGTTAGTAATCCAATGGCGGTTCCTAAAGTGGTTAAGATAGTGATAAACGTTGGTGCAGGAGAGGCAGTAGTAAATAAAGGCGT